>WNFU01007659.1_pt1 | contig 15853 bp, 9 predicted proteins | sample 5400121 | NCBI WGS metagenome assembly WNFU01 (sample SAMN13153360, study PRJNA577476) | soil metagenome | isolation source: 100 cm soil or saprolite under grassland replicate 1 | place: USA:California | collected 2016-06-15
AACCGGTCTTCAAACTTTTGGGGGGCCGAACCAAACAGCAAATCCCCGTCTACGCCAGCCGCCTTTATAGTCAGGATCTTAGTGAGCTTGCCGCTGAGGCTCGTCAATATAAAGAGCAGGGTTACCGGGCCATGAAACTGCGCTTCGGCTGGGGGCCCCTGGATGGAGCTGCCGGAATGCAGCGGAATATCGCGCTGGTTCGGACCGTGCGAGAAGCGATTGGTTATGAAATCGACTTGATGGCGGATGCCTACATGGGCTGGACTCTCGACTACGCTCGCCGCATGTTGCCCTTGCTCCAGCCTTTCCAATTGCGCTGGCTGGAAGAGCCGGTAATCGCTGACGATATCCACGGCTACGCAGCACTGAAAGCGCTTGGCGGCATTCCAATAGCGGGCGGTGAACATGAATTCACGATTTATGGCTTTCGCGATCTGCTGCAAACAAAAGCCGTCGACTATATTCAATTCGACACCAATCGCGTCGGCGGCATTACGCAGGCCCGTAAAATTACGGCTATGGCTGAAGCCTTCTCGGTTCCGGTAATTCCACATGCCGGGCAAATGCACAACTTCCATATTGTCATGTCCAGTTTAAACTGTCCCATGGCGGAATACTTCCCTGTCGTTGACGTGGAAATTGGCAACGAACTCTTCTGGTACATTTTTGCTGGCGAACCGAAGGCCAACAACGGATACGTCGACCTGCGAGATGATCTTCCCGGTCTCGGCCTCTCAATCAGAGAGAATGAACTAAGCCAGTTCGCCGTGATTGAGTGATGACAATGCGACTTGTACAACTGCAAAACCGCAGAAATGAACGCCGGATCTCCCTGGTCCAAGACGATCGACTCCGCCTCATAACACGATTTTCTTCCGTCTATGCTCTGGCACAAGAGGCCATCAAAGCGGCGGCCAGTCTCGCAAATACGGTAAGTAGAAATCTGTCTGCGGAAACACTCCCTTATGATGAGGTCTATGACGGCCTTTCCGGCTGGCGGATTCTTCCTTCAATAGACCATCCGGAAGAACCTGCTCGTTGCCTTGTCAGCGGAACCGGCCTTACTCACAAAGCAAGCGCTGACAATCGGCAGGCGATGCATGAGAACAACGCGGCACCGACTGATAGCATGCGGATGTACCAATGGGGGCTGGCTGGCGGTCGTCCCGCCGCTGGCGAGATAGGAGTAGCACCCGAATGGTTTTATAAAGGATCAGGCACGATTCTGCGCGGACACAACGAACCACTTGTTGTTCCCGCTTACGCTGAGGATGGAGGCGAAGAACCGGAGCTCGCAGGGGTATATCTGATCAATTCTTCCGGCCTGCCCTTGCGCTTGGGCATGACCATCGGCAATGAATTTTCCGATCATCGAGTGGAGCAACGGAACTATTTATATCTTGCCTCTTCGAAGTTGAGAAATTGTGCCATTGGACCAGAGCTGGTTATCCACCCGGATTACCGCTCGGTACCGGGCGTGGTCTCAATTGAGCGCCAAGGTGCTTGCGCCTGGTCCAAGCCGATCCTGACTGGTGATGAGGCGATGTGTCACAGTCTGGCGAATATTGAACACCATCATTTCAAGTATGAAGCTCATCGCCGTCCGGGCGATATTCATGTTCACTTCATGGGAGCGTCAGCGTTCAGTTTCGGTGATGGTTTCGAGTTGCAGGATGGAGATGTCATGCAAGTGAGTTACTCTGGATTTGGTCGTCCGCTGCGCAATCAGATTTCCCGGAAATCCGCTGCGGAAGTTTTAATCAGCGCCTTGCAGCTTTGACTTCACCAGGAACCGAGCGCGGTAGCGCCGGGTCGATTTCCGAGCTGTCAGGAGCCAAGTTGCTGAGTCCGACCCGGCGCTTACTGCGCTCGGTTCTGAATGCTTGGTGCTTTGGAATCGCGTTTCCTCCGTCTGCGCATCAGCAGCTGGTCAACTGAAGCAACAGTCATCACCCAGACCAGGGCCGCCGCATAACCCGCCAATACATCGCTCGGATAATGGACGCCGAGATAGAGGCGGGAAAACCCAATTAGCGCGATCAGGACCCCGGCAAAAACCCAGATAAACACCCGACCCCAAACCTTCTGAATGCGATCACTGACAAGCGTTGCCAGAGCGCCATAGAAGCATAATGATGCCAGCGCATGTCCACTCGGGAAACTGTAAGAGTGTGGTGGCGCGATGTCGAAGAATGGTAGCGGGCGAGTTCGATGGAAACCTGATTTAAGCACTGAGGTAAGCAGCGCCGCACCGGCCATCGTAATGGCAAAGAGAACGGCGGCGCGTTGCCTGCGCCTGAACGCGAGCAAAACCAGGAACGCACCCAGCATTATCAGGAATGAGGTTGATCCAAGTATCGTTAGCACCCGCATCAGCCTGGTCAGACCTGGCGAGGCGTATTGATGAATCCCTAGAAGGACCGTGTTATCAAAGTGTTTTGTCTCGCCTTCCAGCATCCAATCAGCCAGTAGCGCAAACAGGACTAATGCAACAACTGCTGATGCCAATCCGATAACGAGGGTCCAACCTATACGCCGATATAACGGCGAGTCGAATTTCTCTTCCAGCAAGTGGGTGTCGGGTTCACTCATTCCAGCGTCTTGCCTTGATGCTCCAAATCATGGTCGGTAACTCATTGGAGCTGAGGATTTGGACAATTGTCTAGCTACGCTCCACCGGCTCCCTCTTGAAGGGAAAGCAACTTGGTGACGATATCGCGAGCGGCGTTTGGCCGTGCCATGCGACGAACATTTTCTCGCATCTGTGCCAGACGTGGCTGGTCATCTAAAAGCCGATCAATTTTTTGGGCCAGAACTGGCAGGTTGTTGCACCTGATGGCCACACCTTCCTCCAGCAAGTGATCCGAATTTCGTTCTTCCTGGCCGGGTATCGGATTAACTATCAGCAGGATCAAACCTTCGGCAAGGGCTTCTGAGGTGGTTAACCCTCCGGGCTTGCCAAGCATGAAATCTGCGGCGGCCATATATTCATCCATTTCCGTCGTGTAACCCACTACCGTGAGATCGACGTGGGGTCTGGCTGTTGGCCCAGACGCGATAGCGGCGAGTCTTTGCCGCAACTCCTCATTCCGTCCCGTGATAGCAACGATTTGTGTCTCGTGTTTCAGTTCGAGCAATGATTTGATGACATTTTCAATAGAGCCAACGCCGAACCCTCCAGCCGAGACAAGAATCGTTGTGCGGTTTTCTGGCGGAATCCCAATTTTCTCCAGGTGAATACGAGTCTCATCCAACGCAACAAAATATTGCTCATAATGGTGACAGAGCCACATTGCGTGAATATCAAAATCTGTTACTACAATGGCCTGGCGGCTGGAAAGTCGCTTTTTTGCCTTCAGCCACGAAATTATTTCCGCCGGTAAAAAATGGGTGCAAATTGTGATGTCTGGTCGGTATTGCTCCAGTAGCTTCACGAACGGCCGCGTATTGAGCCTGTCCAGTGCTAGTCTGCGCCGCTCATTCTTCCATGGCTGGTCCAGGTAATCATAAAGCCAACCCAGCACGTCCGGCGCACTATTGACCATATCAAGATAAGCTTTCGAATAGAGATGGCGAAAGATTTTGTTAGTGTAGTCCAGAGTGTCGAGATGGCGAACCTCTTGCGCAACGCGCATTTGAACAATTGCTTTTTCGATCGCCTGCGCGGCGCGAATGTGACCAGCGCCGGCTGATGCGGATAAGATCAGGATTCTTTCAAACAATGTCGTAGGTAAGTGCGAGGATTGGGTCTGTTTTTGGGGATTTTTCCCGAGAGGTTTTTACCGCCTATTGGGTCTAATCTCGAGAATCTCTTTCCTTTTCGGCGTGCTTGTAGTGAATCGTTCCCACCTTTCGCAGTTCAGCAGCCTTCTCTTCCGGCGCTGTATCAGAAAGAAAGTTGCCGCCTCCGATCTCTGGTCCAGCCAGATATTTGAGCAGGTTTGGCCTTCGCAGTGGCGGGTGAAACTCGATATGAAAATGGAATCCGCGATGGTCCTCACCATCTGTTGGCGCTTGATGTAGCACCATAACATACGGGAACGGCATTCGCCACAAATTGTCGAAACGTATCAACGTTTCCTTCAACACCGCAGCGAAATCGTGTAGCTCGGTGTGACTAAGTTGGTCGAGACTGGAATGCGAGTGCTTGGGCGCAACATAAACTTCATAGGCATAACGAGCAAAGTAGGGCACGAAAGCAACGGCCGTTTCATTTTCGCTGATGATGCGCAGACCATCTGCGCGCTCTCGCGCAAGTATATCTTGAAATAGCGTGCGGCTCGTCTCCGTCAGATACCTTCTACTAACCAACGCCTCAGTCTCGATCGTTTTGAAGACAAAGTTTGTCGCGTAAATCTGGCAATGTGGGTGCGGGTTCGAGACGCCGACAGCCTCACCCCTATTCTCGAAGATAAGGACATGGTTAATCTCGGGATGAGCACCAAGCTCCCGGTATTGCTCCTGCCAAACGCCCATTAGCCTTTCGATATTGCATAGTTCCAATTGCGCCAGAGCCAGATTGTGGCAGGGACTGTAACAGACAACTCGAGCGATTCCGTGTGCTGGTCTACTGCGGTAAATCCCTGCCCCTTCCGGTTTTGTTGGTGGTGCATTAAACCCAACGCAGGGATGGTCGTTGTCAAAAACAAAAGTGTTTGTGTAATTATCATTGCGCACACCTCCGACGCGCGCATTGCCTGGACATAGATAACAGTCAGGCACGTAAGCAGCCGCTTCTGTTTCCCTGGATTGGACAATTTCACCACTCCAGGGCCGATCCTGCCGGTGTGCGGCGATGATCACCCATTCTTCACGTAACGGATGCCAACGCTCCTCCCAGGTAATCGAAGCAGAGGGCTGAACCTGACGAGCAGGAATTACCAATGATGACTCGTTCACCATAGCGACCGAATCCCGGACCGTACGAAGCTGTGACTTAGAACTTTTCAAGTGCGCCACCAACCGGACTCTACCGTTCCGCATCGGCGCGAATCATGCGGATCCCGAAAACCGTGGCGACATCATTGCCACCTGTGGCCTGAAATCGTACCGTCACTTTCTTCTTGTCCTTCAAGAGATCCGCCGGGATCATGTATTCGGCATCGAAGAAACGACCAGAACTACTGCCGGGCGGGCTGCGCTCGATCGTTTGCTCACCGACGCGTTGGCCGTCCACTAAAATCTCGAAAGTCCGTTTCCCTCGCTCCTCGCTGTTGTAGCTAACTACCAGGGCCATCTGATGCGCGGGGTCTACGGGCAGGTCGAAGGAGAACCATTTCCTGGCACGACGGCCAATTCTCCCCATCTCGCGGTCAATCGAACTATCCTCAGCCTGGAGATTGAACTCCTTTTCTTTTTGCTCGTCGCCAGGCTGCACAAACACCAGAGTGGTGGTATCTAGCTTGCGCTGCTTGCTTTGCTGCACGCTTATCTCTTCACTCTTCTTGTTCCAATCCTGAGGCGTGTAAAGATCCCAGTACAAAGTGTAATTGCGGCGATGCAAGCGGTAGAACGGCACGAACTCGATGTCCTTTGGAGCATCGTTCAGCGCTAGGGCACGGCCGACACCGGCACTGCGAAAACTTCCGGGTTTGTCTGGTTCTGCTTTGAGCCATTCAGAAATGGGTCGTTCAGCAGTCACAAAAACCGTGGTACTGTCCGCAACTTCACCTCTTCGTTCCGGCCCCAGATCACCCGCAAGCACCAGAGGTCCCCACATCAAGGCCACCTTCTTGGAATTGTCGGGAGTAGACTCTGCATGCAGCGTTTTGGGTAGAGTTAGTGAAACTGTGTCGCCGCTTTTCCAAGTCCTCTTCAACTCGATGTAAGATCCAGGTGCGGACAAGTTATTTACAACCTTGTCATTAATTTTGACCATGAATCCCTCTCCGGCCCAGGATGGTCGACGAAGAGCCAGCGTGAATGCTTTGGGCCGTTGGAGGCCCATTTTTAATGTCGCGGATTCACCTTCAGGAAAACTTGTATCCATGGTCAGTTGGACACCCGCGGTTTTCCCCGTAGCGGTGGAAGGAGTGTAAAGATTCACCCAAAATCGATCCTCGGATTCGTAGTAAATGCCGTCGCCATGAAGGCCATGGCTCTCCATGCCGGTACCAACACAACAGGTGAAGCTTCGAAACATCTCCTGATATTCGTGCCGGACACCGCGGCCCACCGGAACCATGTAGCAGGTGCGCCCGTCCTCAGGATCAATCGAACCGAGCACATGGTTAAAAAGTGCCCGCTCTTCGAATTCGGCATACTTTATATCGGGGTGGATGCTGAAGAGACGCCGCGTCATTTTCAGCATGTTGTACACATTGCAGCTTTCATCGGTGCGACCATCGACGCGGTCGCTCAATTGGTCTGGTGGTCCAAAATACTCATCTTTTCCATGACCGCCCGTGGCATAGCTATGATGCCTGGCCACAGTCTCCCAAAAGAATTCGGCCGCGGCACCATCACTCTGATCTCCGGTGTATAGGTAACGCACCAGGTATCCAAGTACCTTTGGAACCTGAGTGTTGGCATGCAACCCACTGAGGCGGTCCTCGCGACGGGCAAGAGGATCGAGTACTGCATGGTGATCAAAGTGGTGCGAAAGATTCAGCCAGCGTTTGTCGCCCGTGTCCGCATAAAGATCAGCGAGTACCTCGTTCATGCCACCGAACTCCGTGTTGAGCATGCGCTGAGTTTGGGCCTCGTCAAGTTTGGAAAGAATACCTTCCGCCCAGGCAGCAAACTTAATTTCGAGATCCAAGGCGTCCCGATTGCCCGTGTAGCGATAGGCGTCTCGTAATCCGGCATAGGTCTTGTGCAGGGTGTACCAGGGCGACCAGAGGCCGTTGAGGTCAAACGCGGCTGAGCGAATTTTTCCCTGGGCCAACTCAGCAAACCGCTCCTTGCCTCCTGCCAAAGCGCCCAGGTACCCATCTCCGTTCTTCTCCTGAACTTCCTTCAGCTCACGAACTATGTAGTTAGCGCGCTCCTTGAATCGCTGATCTCCGGTTGCCTCGTACATCAAGGAAACAGCCGAGAGGTAGTGCCCCGCGATATGTCCGGTAAGATTTCTTCCATCGCCGTCCCAGCCGCCGTAACCCGGCGCTTTAGGTTCCAGTCCAGCTCGCTTACGGTAGTACGCCAGCATGCGATCCGGTTCCAGCTTGAGCAGGTACTCCGCATCCAGATCCTGCGCATGTTTGAGCGGTCCTCCAGTCAACCTCACGGCGGACAGAGGTAACGGGTGCGCTACTTCCGGGACGACTGTTTTTATTTGCTGGGCGTCGGCAAGCCCAGTGATAAGAACTACAACAATGGCGCCAAAAATAGCAGAGCTTATTTGTTTAGTAATTCGCATTTAATGTTCCAGCTTCTTACCATCATAAAATTTCCAGTTCGGTCTGAAATCACGCGTCAGTTTTTGTTTCGTCAAGCTCGCACGGACCATTTCGATCGGTATGCTATTCTCTTTCAGCACCGCATCGTGAAACGCACGGTTACTCATTGTCCCCGAGTCCACCAACTGTTTGTGCAGGGAATAGATCTGTAGACCACCAAGAAGATAGGCTGCCTGATAGAGCGGATCATAACTGCCATTAAATGAGCGACGCACTTCAGCAGTTGCGTTTTCTGGTTCATGTCCCACCCGTTTTACCAGGAAATCTATGGCCTCTGCAGGAGTCATCTTTCCTAAGTGAAAACTGAGGGAAAAGATTATTCGGGCGCAGCGATGCATCCGCCAAAAGAGCATGCCGATACGATTCTCCGGTGTTTTAGCGAACTTCATATCCCACAAGAACAGTTCCCAATAGAGGGCCCATCCCTCGCCCCAAAACGGAGTGCGAAATGGACTGCGATAGCTTTTGTAGCGAGCGGTCATGTAACCCTGGAGGTGATGGCCCGGGATCAATTCATGAAATACGGTAGCCCGAGCAAAATGAATGTTGTTGCCGCGCATACTCATCATCTTCTGCTCGTGACCCATGGTGTTGGTCGGATAGGAGACACTAATCGTCTCGCCACCAGTGAAAAATGGATTCACCAGTTGCCGTTCAGGCGTCATCATTTGCATCCGCCAACTTTCGCGCGCCAATGGCGGAATTGTAATCAGATCGTGCTGGTCAACAAATTCAATCGCCTCGACAGCAAGGTCGCGGATGAGCTCAGTTTGCTTACCCGGCTCAACGTATAAATCTTTGACGTGATTCAATGCTTTATGCCAATCGTCGCCATATCCGAGATCCTTCGAGGCTTTCTTCATCTCAGCCTCACACCAGTCCAACTCCTGATGGGCGATATCAATCAACTCTTCCGGTGTATAAGAGATCATTTCGGCGGCTAACTCAGCCAGCAGCGCTTCGCGGCCGATCGGATCACCAACGATGTCGCTCGAATCGCCGGGCCTTGCGCTTCCACTTCTTCCCCGTTCGGGCCCACCTCGTTGTAGAGATGCCTCGGCTACCGCAGTGCGATCTCTTGGTGGCGGGGCGCCAACGGTGGATTCAACCGCGTCCGCGAACCTCACACCCGCTAACTTTTCGCTCAGGAAAGAGGTGTATTCCTGCAGTGATTGGTCCGCTGCCTTATAAGGTTCAGCCGCCCACCAGGTGAACATTGGATCGTAACCGTTGTAATAGTCGAACCAGTTCTTGAGCGCGCTTCTCAGACTACTATTCATAGCCGCTGCACGGACAGCAGTATTCTTCCTGTTCTTGAAAGGCGCCTTTTCCTCTGTTGCACTGTCTCCGCCGCCGCTCGTTTTAACACTGTCACTAGCTTTAGGCCCAGCGGCTAGCCTTGAATCCGGCGCAGCCGCTTTGCGGGCTTCGGCAATCTCTTTCGTCATTTCATTCAGTTGACTTGCAACCTTTTGCGAATTGACCGGTTCCATCCGTCGTCGCGCATCGTCAAATACAAAAACTGTTTTTGCGAATGGCAGAAGTTCTGCAACCTCTGCGAACTGTCTCGCCTGTAGTTCCAACTGTAGCAACTCGTGATCTAAATGATTCCGGAAAAGTAGATAATCTATGCGGCCATCCTGGCCCATCGCTTCGAAGTCCAGCTTGGAGAGCCGGTCGCGCCACTCGAGATAGAACTTCTTGAAGCGAGCCACTCGTGTCGGCGAGATAGACAGTGAAAAACTTCTAACGAGGCTTGCGCGATCTGTATTGTAACGTTCCAGCAGCTGCCGCATCTTGCTGCTGGAGGAATCAAGATCTGTATCGAGATCAGTCCTTCGTCCGGATCGCTCTTGTTTATCGCCAGCATGATTTTTTGCGCTTGAGGCTCGCAGTTGTCCGGTCACGAAGATTGGCAGACTCGTGCCAAGCGTTATGACAACGACTAAAACCGCAAATTCAAGTTGGGGTCTTCGCATATGTTTCAATTACGCGCCCCTCGCAACCAGGAGGCCCACGCGCTGGGGAGTGGGTGGGAATTGATAGTTCTCTTTAAGGTCACACCGCACACGAGTCATAGTGACATGAGGTCAGTACCGCACGATTGCCTTAATTTGCTTGCTGAGCCGGAACCCCTTACCTGGTTTTCAAGCGAATTATCGAGAGTGAATAAGGCACGAACTCATAGGTGAACTTAGATCCTATTCCCCCAATTATTTTTGTTACTGGAGCAATTCTTTTTGGTGCCTCGAACGAGTTCTCATCCGTCGGATTGGTGGAAGTCAAAAGCGTGAGCTTACCTTCTGGCGCTAATCTGGTTCCTCCGTTCACCTGAACCGCAACTTGTGCAACTTCCGGGCCTGTGTTGACGACTTTCAGCACAATCTCCCCGGAATTGTTATCTTTTCCTGCTATCGCCAGAACTGTATCGACGCGCGGCAACGTCTGCTCCTGAATGAGCTGACCATCCAGATAACACCGGACGTGGCGGTCCCTGACTTCGATTCTGAGATCGTACCATCTTCCCTCCTCGACTCGGCCCGGAATCGACTTACCGATAATTGCTTCGGCAGCCTGAATAGCGTGCTGCTTGTTATCCCAGCCGCCGACGTTCCACTGAACTCTTCTGCCCTCCGCATTGCCAACCGATACCGCGAAGCCCTCAGCGCCTTTTAACTTCCGGGCCTTTAGCGATACGTCGGTGTTGTTCCAGTCGTCACTGCCGAAATAAGACCAACCCGTTACTGATTCGCTTTGACGATATGCGCCATCTTGGACCACCCACGTCCCGCGTTCCGTTTTCCAGCCCTCGGGATTTTTAGAGAAATCAGATTTATAGAGTATCTTCCCTTCCCTTTCGACACGAATGTCTTTGAACTCGGAGGAGGTATTAAATGTACCCAACCCGATACCCCCGCTGATGGGTCTGGCATTTGTCGGTTTGTACTCCACGTTGGTAGCAAGATTGATGCTGGGTAAATTCTCAGCAAAAAGCTTACAAGCATAATATGCCGCGCGGCCAAACAGCCGGCTGCTGTCAAAGTGAATCAGATTTACCTGCCAGTCACGCTTATTGGTATTCTCAAGGAGTGGCGCATAGCTGCCCATTTTCACCAAATCGGAGTTTTTCTCCATGCTCATCATGTAGACGGAATCATTCAGCGCGGCGAGTAGATTGCCCCTCCCCACTCGTCCATTTGTCGCAAACTCGCCGATGTAGAGATCCCAACCTTCGCGTTGGTAATGGGCGAAACTATCAAAATTCTCGATTGCCCAATAGACCGGCTTGTAGGCATGCTCATCCACGATGTCGATTTTTCCAGCAGCCTTAATTGCCGGACGGTCAATACCTGCTATCCATGAACTGAGGGCCACCTTGATCTCTGGGTACCTGGCCTTGATTGCTTCATAGAACCTGGCCACCCTTTCACCGTACAGCGTTCCCTGTTGCTCGTTTCCGACTTCGATGTATTTGAGGGGAAAGGGTCGCGGATGACCATTCCTGGCCCGGACAGCGCCCCATTTCGAGGTCACTGGGCCAATAGCATATTCGATTGCCTCGAGTGTGTCTTCGATTAATGCTGGTACCTGATCATCGGGGAGAAAAGTGCCGCTGCGAAAGGCGCAGGAGACACCAACATTAACGACATAGAGGGCATCGGCGCCTATGTCTTCGCTGAATTGCAGAAACTCGTGATAACCAAATCCGTCGGAACTCCAGTACCCCCAGGGACTGTAGGTACCAGGTCTCTCCTCAATGGGACCAAGCGTGCGTTTCCATTGAGCCCGTGTCTCTACAGTCAGGCCTTCGACGAAGCACCCGCCCGGCCAACGAATGAAAGCAGGTTTCAGTTCGGCAATCATTTGCGCGATATCAGGCCGCAAGCCATTCGGATGGTTCTTGAAGGTTACCGACGGAAACAGGGAAACGAAATCAAGCCAAATTGTTCCCGTAGAACCAAACGTCAGGGCGAATTCTGCTTTTGCATCAGTGCCGGTTGCGGTCAAGGTGCTCTCATATTTCTTCCATGATGCACTGGATGCGACTTCTATGGTGTTCGTCGCCAGCACCCTTCCATCTTTGCTGACGAGAGATGCTGTGATTGGACCCCGAAAGTCATTATTTGATCGGGCAAAGAATGAGAGCTTATAACTACTCCCCTGTTTAATTGAAACGCCCCAAAATCCGCCGTTGACGACCGCTACACTTCCGTTCTCCGGGAGCCTGGAAATATTTATCTGAAGTGAGTGAGGAGTCGCTTGATTCAACGGATTTGTTTCCACCAAATCGAGCAATGCTTCGCCGCCGGCGCTCGTTCGTAAGGACCAGCCAGGCCATTGGCCCGGCACTTCCCAACGCATCTTCCAATCACTGATTTTAGGTTGAATCCAGAAATGTGGCGTCCGTGGTGGAATCAGATAACCGTTTTCAACCAGGCACGAGGGCGGCACATTCGCATCTTCAAATCCACGGTTTTGGATAAGCTCGCCATAGAGTCCGCCTTCGCCAGCATGGCTGATCTCTTCAAAGAAGACGCCATATAAACTGCGCGGAATATGTGCACCAAGCTTATCGGTATCTATATTGATCGTGCCGTCGCCAGCTTGTACCGGTTGAATAATCAGCATCAGGCTGCCTATTAACACCAGTAGTGTGCTGGTCTTCTTGAACAATTTTCACGTTCCTTAGAATTCGAGGCGCACTCCCAGTTGGATCGTCCGTGGATTGTACGAGAACGTGGACTTGCCGAAGTTTCCGTCCTGAAGATTTGTCACTACATCCGCCAGGTTGACCCGGCCTCGCTACTCATATTGCCGACGCCGGTTACACCCGGAGTCAGGGAAACAAGATCGAGGATATTTCGTCCTGCTAACGGCAGGTTGCGCACTTCGTAAGTGGTCACATTCTCACTCACTTTTCCCTCCGAGAGTTGCACCGGCAACGGTTCGGAAGTGACGGTAACCTTCTCATTGACCTCGCCAACCTCGAGCATTATCGGTATCGTTCGCACTTCCGAACCTTCGAGAGTAATGTTCTCTTGCGTGGCAGATTTGAAGCCTGTGGACGAGGCAGTGATCTTGTAACGGCCCGGCGGTAGACTCGGAAAGCGGTACGAGCCTTCGGAATTGGTCTTGGCGGTCTGAGTAACTCCAGTTTCAATGTTTACCAGAATCATCTGGGCTCCCGGAATCACTTTCCCTGACTGCTCGGCTACTGTTCCTTCAATGGCGTTTCGAAACTGAGCACGCACTGCCAGGGAGTTGAAGATGAAAAACAGTGCGCAAGCAGCAAACTTGGCCAGGACTTTGTATCTCATAATGGGCGTCTCCTCGAACAAACCAAACCCCCAAAGAGAGCTTGAACTCAATCTATGAGTGGAGATCGCTCTCTCAGTGATTGTCATACTCAGCACTTATGAGCGCTAATACTGCGCGCGTAGCCTTTGGTCAAGCAAAAATCCTGCTCATTTGCTAAGAGTATGCCCCTAGATAAGTGACCGGAGTGTAGTTAGACGATTTGATCCGAAGAGTCTTGGACACCCTTAAGGGCAGTTGAATACTCTTATGTATTGACGAGGGTATTGGGGATGGCGGCCGCCTTTTAGACCCGACGCAATGCTTATCGCGCTGTGCCGCAGCCGGGCAATTGAAATGCGCCAATGCGAGTCGAATAGCTAGTCGCCTCTTTCTTGATGTAATCACCAACGTACCATATGGTGCAATCATCGCTCGGATCCACCGCGGTTTGAGTGTAGTCCTCCCAACGCATCGAATCCTGCACATTTTCGCCCTCGGCCAATACGGTTTCCTCCAGGGTCAGGTTGCCCAAGGGATCATCCGCCAGACGCCCGGTGAACCGCTGGCCCACAAAGTTCGGCTTCCCACCAAAAGAATAACCGAGACCAATGTTGCCCTGGCGATCAATGGCCGGGCTGCCCATCCATCGATAATAACGATCCGGCGCATAAGTGCCTTGCTGGTAGAGCTGCGGCTCGCGATTCTTGTCGAGCCTAAACTCGTACCAGCGGACGCCGCCACCTCCGGCAGCGGTATTTATCGAATGAACGGCGACAATGGATTCGTGACCTTTTACTCTCCGGTATACGAGTCGGGCCATGATCTTGTCACCCTGGGCATCCAGTCGCCGGTCCGTGCCCGGCTGCGGTACGCAATTCGTAAGTTGCCCGCCGCAGAGATACTGGTAAGGAGCCACAGCGATCTTCAATGGACCGCTAACCTTTGTGTTCCCCGGTAGCTCCCAATCGACATGGAATTTCCAGGCAAAGATGAGATCGTCTCCGAGAATCTTCTTCAGTTGGGTGCCACCGGCGGCTATCATGATGTTGGGTGCGCCAACCGGCGGCAATCGTGTTCCGTCAAGGTCAGTGTTATTCAGAAAATTGACCCCATCGATGATTACGCATTGCTCTCGCGCCGGTAGCCCCTTGAGCATCTTATCTCGCTCGGCAACGCACGCATGTTTCTGGATAACATCGTCACCCGTGCTTGTTGGAATATAGTAGCCATCCGGCCAGATTGCCGGTCGCGGATAGTCGGGAAACAACGATCGCAGAAATTCGTAGCGATAGTAACGCCCAAGCGGATCGAAACTTGCGCTTACCGCGTAGCACATCGAGTATGGCCCCTCTGAACCCTGTTGGCCGCGTGCCGGCTGACCAGCTCGCGAACGCGACGGCGCTGGACTGGGTTGTGGCAGGGGCTTCAGTTGCGCAGGTGGACCAGGCTGGGCGGGTCGACCAGGAGGACTGACCCGTGCTATTTGGTCCGATTGACCAGGGATCGGCTGATCCGCCCTAACGGCAGCACGAGCAAAGATTGGCATGACGATGAGCCAGCGTTTGGCCAACTGATCGTAGCGCACCACCGCATCGCCGTTGTTACGGGCTTCGCACTGCCCACCAAAACCAGCGAACACTGCATTCGTCACTACTGGTCCGTACAATACCTTCCCGGTCACCTTAAAGCGCTTTCCCTTCTTCGTAAAGACTGCCACCCGCGAGTTCACGATCTGCACGACATGGTCCGGTCCAACCGCAAGACTGTTGTCGGAAGGGTTACGCGCGTTGACACTGCCCTGCGGACCTTGAAACCCCACACCCAGGCCATCAAAGCTCTCGACGAGTCTGGCTGAAGGACGCAGGCCCTGAGATTTCTGCTCTATCGCGGCGCCGGCAGTAGGAACAGGAGGCAACACTGGTGTAGTTAACGGAGACCGGGGCGGGTCTTGCCCGTCCACTTGCATACCAGTCGCTACTGAGTCAGGAAGGAAAGCTTCCGCACCAGGCGTGTGTTGCGGGTGTGTTGGACCATCAGTGACGTGGGCGGCGAGCGGCTGCGATATGTCATTCCTGATGGCCTGCCGAACGATGGTGGGGCTGGAGTCGATGGCTCCAGCAAAACGTTTGAAGTTTGAATCCGCGCCAACTCGTTGGGTTACGCGTTTGCTGGCACCCCGATCGTTTAGGCCGGGCGTTAGACCAAGGACTGCATAACTTACCGTCACTGCGATCAGTTTTAGCACGCATTGATTATTGAGCATCCGAGTGACTCTAATCGAAAAACTCTTGAAAAAATTCTGCGACACCGAGTTTACGCCTACTTGCGTAACCCCGTAGGGGTGGCATGTTTATAGCTGAAAGAGACAACTAACCTCCGGTGCCGTTCGGAGGAGCGGAACGTAAGTTAGGGGTCCCATTCAAGAACAATTCCGCTCCTCCGAACGGCAGTTGTCTAGAGTGAGCGGCATCGTTTCTATAAACATGTCACTCCTACGGAGTGAAAGTCACTGCTACGGAGTGAATACAAATGTAATTGCAGTGAAAACTGAAACCGTGCGCGAAGCGTTTCTGAATCTCCAGGCTGCCACTGTGATGAATTGATTACCCAATATCATCTTGCGGAGCAACCCTTGGCCTTCTAACTGTACTGGCCCACTACCTCGAAACTCTTTTCACTTCCCGTTTGGATGATTACGGTGTCGTGATGCGCGCCGCCCAAAACGGCTGAGCGGCCATTGACTTTAGCTGCTCGCAAGATGTTCTGGGTTGGGAGCCGAAGCTTGACGTGCAACTCCTTCGGTGCGCCTGGCCGGGCCAATTCCACATTAGCTACAACGGCTTTCGCCTCAGGTTTAGCAATCAACTTGAAATTGATTCTTCCCCAACGCGTCGGCGCCTGATCGATCCGGATCTCCTTTCCAGAGACAACCCAGGCGCGCGGAAGACCTTGGGCCAGATAGAGAGGATCTTCATCAGAGTCTTCCAGCACCAGCATCCACCGCACCAACAATGGAATCGTCTGCTGTGCCGGTATGCAAAATGTGGCAGTGCCTCCATTGATGCCGGCCACTTCCCCGGCGGTCCAACTGCCCCGCGTGTGATCGTGATAACGGTGGGCGTAGAGAAATAGCAAATATTCCTCGATCCGGTCCAGCC
>WNFU01005411.1_pt1 | contig 15844 bp, 15 predicted proteins | sample 5400121 | NCBI WGS metagenome assembly WNFU01 (sample SAMN13153360, study PRJNA577476) | soil metagenome | isolation source: 100 cm soil or saprolite under grassland replicate 1 | place: USA:California | collected 2016-06-15
GCCGTCGAGGAAGGGGTCGTGCCCGTCGATCGCCTCCGACGCTCGCAGCAGCGCCACGCCACCACCCGGCACGACCCCTTCCTCGACGGCCGCGCGGGCCCCCGGGGGCGATAGCCTCCCCCGCCCGCGGAGACGCCCAGGGCCCGGAAGATCCAGCCCCCCTCCTTCTCCGGGTGCGGGTCGGCCTCCGCCTCTCCCCTCACGATCCGCTTGACTTCATACCGATATCACAATATAAATTATATAGCAAATAGAAATTATATAACAATCAGTGCTGGGCGTCCGGTCAGGAGTGCGCTGGGCCGGCAGGGGGTGGTAATGCTCGAGAATCGAACCAAGGTCCTGCTCATTCTCTCGCAGGACGTCCTGGACCAAGCTCGGGTTGTCGCCGGGAAGGCGACGATCACGTTCAAGCTTCCGGTGAGCCTTCAGATCGTCCTCCGGGCCCTCATCGAGGAGGGGCTGAAGCGAGATGACCACCCGGCCCTTCTCGCCAACGTCGAGGGCCAGGCCAACGCGGTCCGCCGCGCGAGGAGCATGGCACGTCAGGGCGGACACGCTGAGGGGGAGCCCGTGGATCGACAGTCTGGAAGCTGGCTGCGGCCGAACGGTCATGGCCAGTCGAGGCGCCGGAAGTAAGAGGGTGTAGGGGCCCTACAGCGGCGAGGGGAGCCGGGCGACGGGGCTCGATGCCAGACAGACGTAACGACGAACGCTGAGGATCAGCGTCTTAGCAAGGAGACGACGATGTCGAAATGGTTAGGGATGACAATCGCGCCCGCGGTGACCGGTCGCTCTCCCCTCGAGTCGCCTTTAACCCCGGCTCGGAGCCTTGAGGGTCGTTCTTTGGGCATGTGCTGCTCAGTGATGCTTCCCGAGGCTGCAAAGCTAAGGCTGTTGGAACCGGGGTCAAGTTTCGTCGCCGCTTTGGGAGAACAGAGGCAACCGAAGCAGGAGGTCAAATCAGACCGAAATGCCGCAGCGCCTCTTCGATGGCCTCACGCTTTTCAGGCGGGCACGGTTCCACACGACGACCGCGGCCAGCGCGGTTCGCCGGACGGCGCGTCGGTAAACCTCGAAGAGCCTTGACATGAGCGATCCAGCCGTTTTTCGGCACGAAGCCGTGGTGACGCTGAACGAACTTTTGTATCTCAACGTAGGTCGCCATCCCTGCCCTCCGCGATCACGGACTCAAGCGCGAACGATGCCTATGGTGCCACGGCGGCAACCCTGTTGCGGGGCGAAAGCGGCTCCGCAAGATGTTTCACGACCGCGGTCAATTTAAGAAGTTCGACGGCCAGGAGGTGGATGGCCGGACGCTAAAGGTCGAGCTCGCCAAGTCCGACACCTTCCGCCACGCGCTCAACGAGCGGTGGCATGAAAGTGCTTCCGCGGCCGTTGAAGGCGGCGCCCTTTGCGGATTACCCGAATGTGAGCCTTCAGTTAGGATCCAGCATCCCGAATCGCCGCGCGCGCTTTTCGCTCGACCTCCATTGAAATCGCCACCATCCTGTGCGCGCTCTTGGCGTGCTCGGCGGTCTTCCTCATCACCTCGCTGTCATCCTTGCCTTGAGCCACGAAGTCGCAGCCGGGCATCAGATCGGCGCATCTGAGTTCTCTCATCACGAGCAGACCCTCCTTTGGCCGCGCCTTTCAGGACGTGCGCGGCAAAGCTCGAGCGCACGTGACAATTTCATTTTTTGATCAGCAGGTCAAGCCCATCGGCGCATGCGCGCGCTACGGCATAGCCAGCCTTTTCTTGACCGGGCATCTTATCCCAGCCCCCCTTTTCGATGACTTCAGCTCTCTGCCAGCTACTGACGTCTCCGAGCTCTTTGAGCTTCTGTTCATGGTTCGGTTGCTTCATGAATTGCGCGACGCAGATCGCCGCCTGACTCGCCAAGACCGCCTCTTTGGTCATCGTTTGGGTCGTGCCGGCGGTTGTCCAGCCACCCCACGAGAACCCGACGATCATTGCGATGACTCCCCCACAAATAAGGCCCCAGATTCCGTACTTGATCTTCGCTGCCGTCTCCAGCTTCATTGCCAAGACCTCCTGAACCGGGATCCCCGATGTGGAGCAATTCCGCCACTATGGCAGCGTCCACCGAGCGACCGTCCCGTCAGTCGACTCGTTCACACGTGAAGACAGGCGGCACACGTCATTTGCCGCGCCGGCGGCGCCTTCGTGCCGCAGTTCGTCCTGGTGAAGCCGGTGTGCCCTGCCCAGGCTTCTTGCCGAAACCACGGTTGCACTCGTTGCAGAATCGTTGCGATTCATCCTTGAGCTCTCGTTTGCAAGTTGCGCATCTGACCATGACCTTCCTCCATCACGCGAACTTACCAAGACCTCGCCCGCGAGCCGCCGCCTGGCGCCATCGTCGTCGGCCATCGCTCGAACTCATGCTCGTTCCCCGTTGCCCGCGCCGGGACTTGGATTGGCCGTGGCGAGCGCCGACTCATTTCGGGTTCTCCAGAACCGCTGCGCGGGGGCGAAGAGAGTCCACGCGCTACCCAGAAGGATTGTCGAGAGGGCGAGCAGGGCGAGCGCGACTGGCAAGACCTTGGCCGTGATCGGCACGTCCGAAATCCAGAATACGAGCGTGCTGCCGACAAGGAGAGGAATCAGCACCAGGGCCCCGGGCGGCCACGCGCGCCGCCAGACGCGAACGAGGGTTCTGCCGAGATCACCTTCGAGCCGTGTGTGAAGGAGGACCCAGGACACAAACACGCCAACAAGGAGCGCCGGGACCCAGGGATGCAACCACAGAACCCACGAGAGGATGAGGAGGGCCGCACCAGCGCGCCGCCGCCGGACACTCACCGGACGGCTCGGCTGTCGGTGGAAAGACGAAGCGGCGGGCCGACGATGGCCACGAGCCTGACCGCCGCCAGCGCGCGAATCACCAGCCACGACGGATCGAACTCGACTCGCCGCACACTGAACTTCGGCGCTCGCGGTTCTGCGTGGTGATTGTTGTGAAGACTTTCGCCGCCCGTCACCCAGGCGAGCACCACCGAGTTATACGCGGTGTTCGTGAAGTTTTGAGCTCCTCGCCAATGCCCGACGCCGTTGATGAGCGGCGCCACGACGCCGACGTAGAGGACGGCATGCGCCAGCGCCACGATCAACCCCGGGCCGATGCCAAACAAAAGACACAACAGCGCGACGCCCAGCCCCGGACCCACCATCCCCTTCGAGAAAACGGCGCGATCCAATCGGTCTTCGGGGAGATCCGGGGCGAACTTCTTGATCGTGTCGGGGTTCCGCGCTTCCCGTTGGTAGTAATAGGCGTTCAGAAGCTGGACACGCCACAAGCCGAGCAGCCGCGGGCTGTGGGGGTCACCTTCTCGGTCAGTGAAGGCGTGATGCTTGCGATGGACTGCGACCCACTCCTGGCGGCGCTGTCCCGTGGTAAGCCAAAGCACTGTCCGGAACAACACATCCGCGAACGGGCGAACGGTCAGCGCTCGATGTGCGAGGGTGCGGTGCAGGTACACCGACGTTGCGAAGACAGCCGTTTGCGTCAGCACAATAACGGCCAACGGGATCATCCAGACGTGAGTCAACAAGGCTTTCCCTCCCACGCGCTAGCTTTCACTCCCCTGCTATCGAAGCTCATTGAGGCCCCGGATCCACCGCGATCACTTCAGGAGCTTCCGGGGCTCGCGACGGCTCTGGCCCCGCCGACTTCCAGACCCTAGATTCGTTCGGTCCTCCTCAGCCCTCTTCCGGCGCGTCATGCTTCGCTGGTAGCGAACCGCTCTGGCCTGGCTCTCGACGTTGCCGAGGAAGGTCGCATGGCCATCGCGCTTCAGCCCCTCCTCGATGAGGGCCCGGAGGACGATCTGAAGGCTCACCGGGAGCTTGAGGGTGATCGTCGCCTTCCCGGCGACGACCCGGGCCTGATCCAGGACGTCCTGGGAGAGAATGAGAAGGACTGTGGTCTTGTTCTCGAGCATCACCACCTCCGTACTCCTGCCGACCCGGGCTGGCGGCGTTCGTGCGTAATAATTTAAACGTGTTATATAAGTTATAGTATACTACTGTCAAGCAGGATATCGCGGCGAAGCAGAGTTTCGGCCGGGTCATGAAGACGGAGGGTAGACGCGCCCTGTGGAACATGAGCAGACCGATGAGAGCAAGCGAACCATGACCGAGGGCGTCATCGCGCTGGGAGCTGTCCCGGCTCGCGAGTCCGCTGCCCAAGTGGGCGAGGTCGGCTACGCGGACCGCGCAGTCGTGGAGTGCCAGCGCTACGTGGCCCTCTTGCGACACGCTATCGGTCCCGAGCCCGAAGGCGCACGGCTCCACATCCGGCCCTCCGAGCCTGACTTGGGTTCTTACCTCGAGGTGGTCGTCGAGTACGACGAAGAGGACAACGTCGCTCGGGCGTACGCCATTCGTTGTGATCGGGAGGCGCCGACGAGATGGGAGTAAGGGACACTTCGATCATGACACTCCACATTGTCGAGATCCGAGGGCGCTTGATGTGGTGGACTTGGGTGATCCGTGACAACGCCGGCGTCCTCATCGAGGAGTCGCGGACGCAATTTCGCTCGGCGGCAGCCGCTGAATTACAGGGCCGCGCCAGAATCGCGGACCTCGAGAACCGCTGACAGTCGCGCACCAGCCTTGAAAGGGATGCAGCATGGTCATGCCGGGCAACGTTGTGAGTGCTCTCGCCCTCATCCTCCTCGTCTCGCTGGCCGTCACGCGAACGGCCGACGGTCAGGTTCCCACCGCCGCTGACTCCGTCGCCTGCAACGAAGAAGCGCCCAAAGCGATCAAGACAGGAAGTGCCTCACCGACCACGGGCGACCACGTCCGGGCCGATAGCGCACGTTCCGGCGCCATGACCACGAGCTCCATCGATGTCACGCGGACAGTCATCGAGTCGTCCGATCCGCAAATCCACGGTATGAACGCGGAAGGAGCAAAGAATGCCACGTACCAGGCCGCATACCGCAGTTGCATGAGACGAAAAGGCTTCTAAGCGGGAACCCCAGCCGCCACGGCCCGCCTACAGATCACGATACTTGTCGGCATCGAGAAGTTGTTGCGCCTGGTCTTCGACCTTTTTGCTCGCACGCAGCCGGTCCTCCCACCGCTTCTCCTCTGCCAGAGCGGCGGCGGCGTTGGCGGTCGTGATCCACATGTCGATGTGCCGGACCCACGACGCGACGTGAGCCTCGGCACTCTCGAAGCTGAGTTCCGCGTCCCGGAAGGCGACACGCTGTGGATTGATGATGCCTCTACCTTCTCCGGCACCCCGGAACACCTGGATCCATTCGGCCATCGGCTTGTCGTTGAGAGGAATGCTCCAGACGAACTCGCCTCGCTTTTGCTTGGCGGGCACTGGACCGGAAAGACGCCGCATCGGCTCCATCATCAGCCCCTTCTCGCAAAGATTCGTGGTGTCACCGCGCCGTGGCGGACAGCTGAGCAACTCAGAAGGACGCGCGTAGGCGACGGCGAGCGTGCGGCCCGATCCGCTCGTCGTGCGGGGCCGCAGTCACCGCCATGAGCACACAGCGGCAGCCCGGATGAATCGGGGGCACGGTATCCCCCCCGTGCCCCACCTCGTGCCCGTTGAAGGATTCGCACACCGCACACCGCAGCCCGTCTTCTTGCTGCACGATGCGCGCGCGTTTCCCCTGCCTCGTATAGTGGCCGAGCGCCGTGGCCCCGCGCCTGAGCGTGTCGAGCCACTCGAATAGGAGATCCAGCTTCCGCAGCCGGTAGGCCGCCCGCGCGGCCAGCGACGTCTGGGGCGCGGGAATCACCTGCAGGCCGTCCCACCGGGCGGGGAACGTGCCGCGCTCGGCGAAGATGGCTTGCCAGCGATCAAACTCGGGCCACGTGAAGACGCGGTCCGCGAGGACGGTCACGGCCGTGGCCGGCGGGCGGGCGGCCGCTGCGCGGGCGCGGCCGATCTTGAGGAACTCGACGACCGCCTCGCGCTCATCGTCCGAGAAACCCTGAATGCTATCCAGGGCGAGCGCCACCGCGTCGAAGCTCTTGCTCACCCGTCGAGCCCATCGACACCCGTTTCGTTCTCGAGCATGCGTGTGACCCTCTCCTCAGTACGAATTATATACCATTTATTTCATATATAATGTTTGGTAGTATCGGGGTCGTCTGACCCGGGAATCGGTTCACGGGAACCCTGCGCCTCGTCAGACCACGACTCCAGCGTCCGCGTTTCTCTGGAGCGTGCATGAACTCACAGCGTGGAAGCAGCAAAGGAGGCGCCCCATGGCGCAGAAACTGTTCATCGGCGGTCTCGCGTTCTCCACATCGACGGAGCGGCTTCGTGAAGTGTTCGCGGCGGCCGGCCAGGTCGAATCGGCTGCCGTCGTGACCGATCGCGACACCGGTCACTCACGCGGCTTCGGTTTCGTGGAGATGGCCACGGCGGAAGAGGCCGATCAGGCGATCGCGCAGTTCAACGGCAAGGACCTCGACGGCCGCCAACTCCGCGTGGAGAAGGCCTCGTCCGGCGGTACCCGTGGCGGTGGAGGGGGAAACTCGCGGGGCTTCGGCGGATCCGCACGCGGAGGACGCTGGTAATGCAACTGCAAGCACCTTGGCTCAAACCAGCGGTTTGGGGTGTCATCGGCGGCGCGGTCGCAACCATGATCGTCGGCTTTTCGTGGATGGGATGGGTCCTCGGCAGCACCGCCGAGCGGGTCGCGGTCGAACGTGCCGACTCGGCCGTGGTGGTCGCGCTCACCCCTTCCTGCGTCGCGAGCTTCATGCAACAGCCTAACGCGGCCACAAAGCACGCGGAGTTCCTGAAGATAGACTCGTGGAGGCAACGGCAGTTCGTCGAAGAAGGTGGCTGGGCCACTCCGCGCGGGGGCAAGACGCCTAACTCTGGGGTAGCGAGCGCGTGCGCCGAGGAGCTCGTGAAGGCCAAGACTTAGCCGGCGGAAGCGCGCGCGGTGTTCGGCTCGACAACGAGACGGAGTCTGCGCCATGTGGATGATCGGTTCTAAAACGCCGAAACGAGCACAGGGCCCTCTGGATGAAACACAACGAGCGCTCGTCAAGAAGAAGTTGGAGATCTTGCGGCAGGCGAGTTTCGGCTTCACGCAAGACCGACTCCTGCACATTCAAGAGGAGGACTTGAAAAGCTGGACGGACGAGTGTACGGGTGAGCTGCGGAGGGAAATAGTATTGGCCGCACCGTCGCATATCAAGATTGCGCTGATCGATTTTCGTCCGCTGCGGTGCGTCTCGCTGCAGTGTCTTCCGCTATAGATGGACTCGCGTGACCTCGAACTCAGCCGAGGACGATTCGGATGCGATGTGTCTTCCGGTCATCGGCGAGCCCGATGCTGAGATCGCCGTCGAGGGAGACGCCATCGACCTCCACTGACGACACTCCCCGCGACGCATCCCGAGGGTTCTCCACCACAAGGTCATAACGCGCGGAGCCGTAGCGAAATACCATTTCGAAGCCGGGCCATGCACGCGGGATACACGGGTCGACCACGAGCCGCGTGCCGCGCAGCCGGAACCCGAGAATCGACTCCAGCCCGGCCCGATACATCCACCCCGCTGATCCCGTGTACCACGTCCAGCCCCCGCGCCCGACATGCGGCGGCTCGGCGTACACGTCCGCCGCGACGACGTACGGCTCGACCTTGTAGCGTTGGACGCCCGCTTCGGTCCTGGCGTGGTTGATCGGATTCAACATCGCGAAAAACTCGGCCGCCTTGTCCCCGTCGCCGAGCGCCGCGAAGGCGATGACCGACCAGATCGCCGCATGCGTGTACTGCCCGCCGTTCTCTCGGACGCCGGGCACATATCCCTTGACGTAGCCGGGCTCCAGGGACGTGTCGTCGAACGGCGGCGTGAACAGCAACACGAGGCCGTCGGCACGACGCACGAGATGTTCGTCGACGGCCGCCATGGCGCGCGCGCGGCGTGCCGGGTCGGCGGCCGCCGAGATCACGCTCCAGGACTGCGCGATCGAATCGATGCGGCAGGCGTCGTTGACGGCGGCCCCGAGCGGCGTCCCATCATCGAAGTAAGCGCGCCGGTACCAGTGACCGTCCCAGGCCTCGCGCTCGAGCGACTGTTTCAGCGCATTCACGTAGCTCCGCCACCTCGCGGCGCGCTCACCCTCCCCGCGCGCGTCGGCCAGGTCAGCCCATCGAGACAGAACGGTGTGAAGGAACCACCCGAGCCAGACGCTCTCACCTTTCCCTTCGGCGCCCACCGCGTTCATCCCGTCGTTCCAATCCCCGGTCCCCATCAGCGGCAGGCCGTGCGATCCGGCCGTCAGGCTGTGGTCGAGCGCGCGCGCGCAGTGCTCGAAGAGCGTGCCCCGCTCGTCGGAGGCACGGGGCTCGAAGTACGACTCGGACTGTCCAACTGCGAGCTTGGGCCCTTCGAGGAAGGGGACGACCTCGTCCAGGACGGCGCCGTCGCCAGCGACCTCGACATACTGAGCGACGACGTACGGGAGCCAGACCAGATCGTCGGAGATACGGGTTCGGACGCCGCGACCGCGGGGCGGGTGCCACCAGTGCTGAACGTCGCCCTCGACGAATTGCCGCGCCGCGGCGCGCAGCACGTGCTGCCGCGCCAATGCGGGCTCGGTCACCGCGAGCGCCATCACGTCTTGAAGCTGATCGCGAAACCCGTAGGCGCCGCCGGCCTGATAGAGCGCCGACCGCGCCCAGAGCCGACACGCCAGCGTCTGGTACAGCAGCCAGCGGTTGAGCAGGATGTCCATGGAGCGGTCCGGCGTCTTGACCTGCACCGTGCCGAGCACCGCGGCCCAGCGCTCGCCGACAGCTCGCAAGGCCGCCGCCACATCACGAGTCCGGTGGCGAACGATCAGCTCCCTCGCCTGCTCGGGGTTCGCCGCCTCGCCGAGGAAGAACATGACCTCCGCTCGGCCTCCAGCGGCCAGCTCGATCGTCGTCTGGAGCGCGCTGCACGGATCGAGGCCGGCACCGACCCGTCCTGAGAGCCGGCGTCTTGGCGCGAGCGCCGCCGGATGATCCGGCGTGCCGTTGCGTCCGAGGAATTCCGTCCGGTCGGCGGTCCACGCCGCTTGGGTCCCGCCGAGGTCGGCGAAGGCGACGCGGTCGCCGAACTCGCGCCTCCACGCGTTGCGCGCGAACATCGCGCCCGTCTTCCCGTCGATCTCGGTGACGACGAACGGCGCGGCGGCGGGCCGCGACACGCCAAGGACCCACTCGACGTAGGCGGTCACGGACAGCCGCCGTGGTCGTCCGGACTCGTTCCTCAGCGTGAGACGCGAGATCTTGATGGGGTCGTCGAGCGGCACCAGCTGCAGCAGCTCGAGCGCGATCCCGTGCGAGACGTGTTCGAAGCGCGTGTAGCCCTGCCCGTGCCGGATGACGTAGGGCAAGGCTCCCTCGTGGATCGGGAGCGCCGTCGGCCCCCACAGATCCCCGGTCTCTTCGTCCCGGACGTAGATGGTCTCGCCCGGCGGATCGCTGACCGGATCGTTCGACCAGGCAGTGAGCTGGTTCTCGCGACTGTTGACCGACCACGTGTACCCCGAACCCGACTCGGAGACCTGGAAGCCGAACCCCGGATTTGCGATCACGTTGATCCACGGTGCCGGCGTCCACCGTCCCGCCTCGAGGACCGTGACGTACTCGCGTCCATCCCCCGCGAAGCCGCCCAGGCCGTTGAAGAGCTCGAGGTCCGGCCGCCGGGCCGTCACATCCGCCGGCGCGACCGCCGGCCGCCGTGGCTGAGCGAGCGGAGCCGCGTCAGGCCGCTGCGTGCGCGCCATCTGGTCGGCCAACGTCCCGCGCCGGCTCGACAGCACCGCCCGCGCAACGGACTGGAGCACGTCACGTTGCGTCGCCGTCACACGGTCCGCTCGCAGGATGTGCACCTTCCCGTGCGGCCCCTGTCCATCATGGAGTCCCGCCGACTGGCTCGTGCGGAGCAGCGTCTCCAGCAACGCCTGCAGATCCTGAACGTACGATGGCGCGCGCTCGTTCAGGATGACCAGATCGACCGCGAGCTGCTTCATCCGCCAGTACTCGTGCGCGCGGAGGAGTTGCCGCACGATGCCCACGTCCTCGGGCTCGTCGATCTGAACGAGCACGATCGGAAGGTCGCCCGAAATCCCGTGAGCCCACAACGCGTCGGGGCCGCCCGTATGACGCGTGAGGACGTCCGCGGAGGGCCGGAGCGCCCGGTCCGAATAGAGAACGCGGCTCGCGAGACTCTGGAAGAGATGTGCCTCGTCCGGGCCGATCCCGAGGTGGTGCTGTTGAACCTGCGCCTGCGTCCACGCCAGTGTCGCGGCGCGGTCGAATGTCGCCGTATCGCGATACTTCTCGGCGAGGCCGAGGGCCTCCGCACGCGACGGCGCGACCAGCGTCGAGAAGGCGACGCGCACGGTGTCGCCCGGCGCAAGCCGCACGCGGCGTCGCAGGCTCACGATCGGGTCGAGCACCGCGCCGGTCGTGTTGGAGAGGGGCCGGCCGTCGATCACCGCCGCTGGCGTTCGGATCCCGCGCCCGCGGCCGAGGAACCGGGCACGGTCAGTCTCCCATTGCAGCTCGCCGACCGGGTCCCCTTCGACGACCACCACGTGGGCCAGCCAGACCGGGGCCTCGCCGCGTGACCGCGGCCGGCGTGTCGCCAGCAGAGTGTCGAGCTCGAGGACGCACTCCGTCTGCACACTCAGATTAGAAAACGCCGGGTGGGCCGCGTCCGCCGCCGGCGGCGCCAGGACGACCTCGGCGTACGATGTCAACTCGATCACCCGGCTCTTCGTCCCGAGATTCGTGAGCGAGACGCGACGCACCTCGGCATCGTCCTCCGGTGACACGATCACCTGGAGCGTGGTACCGATGGCGCCGTCGCGCCGAACGATCTCCGCCCGATCCTCGGAGAATATGACCTCGTAGCTGTCCGGTTGACCTCCGCGCGGCTGGTAGCCGGCCGACCAGCTCTCACCGCTGTCGACATCGCGAAGGAACACGTACGTACCCCACGCGTCGCGGGTGACGTCTTCCCGCCACCGCGTGATCGCGAGATCACGCCAGCGACTGTATCCCGAGCCCGCCGTCGTCAGCATCACCGCATATCGTCCGTTCGAGAGCAGCTGTGTGCGTGGCAGCGAGCCGTGCGGCGAGGTGAAGCGCCTCACGACCGGCGGAACGAACTCGCGCACGTCACCGACGGCCTGCACCTCGTCCGCACGTGGCCGGGCGACCGCCACGTCACGCGGCGTCCGTTCTTGAAGAAGCAGCTCGGTGGCCTGGACGATGGGCTCGGCATGGAATCGCGCGCGCATCGCGCCGTCGTGGATGACGTTCCCGATCGCGACGACCACCATCCCCTGGTGGTGCGCCATATAGGCGCGAATCACCGCGACCTGGGCCGCCTCCGGAAGCCGCGGCGCGGTGTAGTCGAGCGCCTCGTAGAAGCCGTAGGCGCCGCTGGCCCCGGCGGCCGCCAGGCGCCGGAAGTTCTGCATCGCCACGGTCGGATCGATCATCGCCGCCAGTCCCGTCGCGTAGGGCGCGATGACGACGTCCTCGCTGAGTCCGCGTCGCAGTCCGAGCCCCGGCACACCGAAGCTCGAATACTGGTAGGTCATTTCGAGATCTCGCGCGTTGTAGCCCGACTCCGACACACCCCACGGCACGCCGCGCTCGGCGCCATAGCTGATCTGCCGGCCCACGACGAGCCGGGATGTCTGCTCGAGCAGGCTGCCCACCGGCGCGCGCATGACGAGCGTCGGCATCAGGTATTCGAACATCGATCCCGACCAGGACACGAGCACCGAGTCCAGTTCCACCGGGGTGAGGGCCCGGCCCAGCCGGAACCAGTGCGAGACGGGGACGTCGCCCTTGGCGATCGCGACGAAGCTCGCGAGACGGGCTTCCGATGCGAGGAGGTCGTACCGACCGGGGTCGAGACTGCCGTCCGTGACGCGGTACCCGATCGCGAACAGCTTCCGCATTGGATCGAAGAGAAAGCCGAAGTCCATGGCGTCGGCCAGCGCCAGCGCGCCCCGGGCGAGGATCGTGAGACGACGAATGAGCGTCTCGGGCATGTCGAGGTCGCGCATGTGGCTTTCGACGGTGGCGCAGAGCGCCTCCGCCCAGACGAGGACGTCCGTTCGCGCGCTCGCCGGATTTTCGTCGACCAGCGCTCGCGCGATGTCCCGCGCCGTTTGAGCGCGTCCTTTCAGCGCCGCGAGTCGCGAGGCCCACTCCGCCGAGTCGGGCGGGGGCTCCTGGACGGTCGCCGTGACGGCGTCGATAGCCTCCTCCAGGCGCCCGCGGGTGGCCCGGCGCGGGCGTGCATCGTCGGCCGCGACGACCATCGCCAGGCGGACAAGCAACGCGGCGTCTTCGATCCCGGCGAGCGCCGCCCGATCGAGGCGCGGGCGGTCGATCATCTCCTCGCAGGCGTGCGCGAGCGCGATGAGATGGCCGGCGAGATTGCCGCTGTCGACCGACGAAACGTACTTCGGCTCGAGAGGATAGCCATGCCTCGTGTCGTACCAATTGTAGAAGTGGCCGCGGAAACGCTCGAGGGCGTTCATCGTCTCGAGCGTGGCCTCGAGACGCTCGACGGCCTCGAGCGTGCCGATCCAGCCGAAGTCGCGCGCGGCCACCGTGGACAGCAGGTACAGTCCGATGTTCGTGGGCGACGTGCGATGCGCCACCGCCGGGCTCGGCGTTTCCTGGAAGTTGTCGGGCGGCAATGCGTGGTCTTCGGGACCGACGAACGTCGTGAAGAAGCGCCAGGTCCGCCGCGCGACCAAGCGGAGGGCGCGCGCATCCGCCGCTGAGAGCGGCTGGGTGGGCGCAGTGCTCCGCGGCACGCTGATCCAGCGCGCCACCGCCGGCGACACGAGCCACAGCATCAGAAAGGGCAGCGCGGCGGGCCAGGCCTCGGGTCGCCCCCACACGACGGCCACCGCCGCGGTGGCGGCGAGCGCGACCCCGCCGCCCATTCGACGGCAGAAGCCACGCAGATCGAGACGGAGGCCAGCTTTCGCCTGCGCCGCGGTCACCCATTCCAGCAGCCTGCGATGCGTGACGTACACGCGGACAAGCGTCCGCACAATGGCATCACTCATCAGCCAGGCCTGGTACGGCAGCATCGTGATCGTCAGCCCGATCTGCGAGGCGGCCAGGACGAGGTCTCTCCCGACCGCGCGGGTATGGCTGCGCTTCGAGATGCCGCGCCCGTGAGGGACCAATCCGCTCAGCACCGGCAAGAGCGAGGGCACGGCGACGGTCGCGAGGATGAAGGCGCTCCACATCGAGGGCGACGTGTCCGGGATCATCCACGCGACGACGAGCGTCAGAACGGCGGCCGGCGCCGACACCGTGCGGCGTAGATTGTCCAGCATCTTCCAGCGCCCGATCACCGGGATGCGGCTTCCAAGAATCCACGGAAGCAGCTGCCAGTCGCCACGCGCCCATCGGTGCTGGCGCGCCGCCGCGACTCCGTAATGCGATGGAGCGCTCTCGAACAGCTCGACGTCGGTCACGAGGCCCGCCCGCGCGAACACCCCCTCGAAGAGATCGTGGCTCAGCAGCGCGTTCTCCGGCACCCGTTCCTTCAGCGCCGCCTCGAACGCATCCACGTCGTAGATGCCTTTGCCGGTGTACGATCCTTCCCCCCAGAGGTCCTGGTAGACGTCGGACACCGCCGATGCGTACGGGTCGATGCCGGCCGGGCCGGACGAGAGGCGCTGGAAAAACGAGCCCTCGCGTCCGGGCAGCGGCGGGGTAACTCGGGGTTGAAGCACCGCGTATCCTTCGACGACACGCCGCCTTCCGGGATCGAACCGCGGTCGATTGAGAGGATGCGCCATCGTACCGACCAGGCGATCAACCGCGCCTCTGGGCAGCCGCGTGTCGGCGTCGAGGGTCATGACGTAGCGGACGCCGGACGGCGCGACGGCGCCCGTCGGCACGAAGCTGGTGTCCGTCGCTCCTCGCAGGAGGTGATTGAGCTCGTGGAGCTTGCCCCGCTTGCGCTCCCACCCCATCCACGCCCGCTCGCTTTCGTTCCAGAGCCGCCGGCGGTGGAAGAGAAGGAATCGCTCGCCGCCATCCGGCGCGGCACCGTGGCGCCGGTTCAGGTGGGCGATCCCCTCGCGCGCGGCCCCCAGAGTTTCGTCATCGCCCGGCATGCTCTCCGTGGGCGCATCCAACCAGTCGGAGAGGATGGCGAAGCGAAGATCGCCGTTCGGATTCGCGAGGTAATGCACTTCGAGCCGCTCGATCTGCTCCTTGACTTCCGCGGCGTCTGTCAACAGCATCGGCACGACGACCATGGTTCGCAGATGCGGTGGCACGCCGTCGCGCAACTCGAGCCGCGGCAGCACGGCCGGCGTCAGCAGCGCGGTGACGCTTCGATTCAGCAGAGCGATCGCCAGGTCCGAAGCCGGGACGACAGCCAGAAGGGCGAGCACGAGCAGGCTCACCGGTCCGACGCCGAATGCCCCTGCCGCGAGGAGGGGCAGCGTGAACATGAAGCCACTGAGGACGGCGATCGTTCCCAGATATCCGGGCGTCGCCGCCGCGACGTAGGTACGCAGCAGCCGGCGCATTCGCGGCGCGCGGTAGCCAAGCGTCAGCTCGAAGGCCTGGCGCCCGGGCCCGATGAGATCGAAGCCAGGATCGGTCCGCCGGTCGTCGTCTGCCCCGTCCGCGCGGTGCGTGCGAGCCATGGCCTCGCGCGCCACGTCCAGCTCGGACCGGCCTGAACCCCGCGCGAGCTCTTCGACGGCGTGCCGGTAGGCGTCGCGGGTCGCGAAGTCCATGGCGACGTAGTTCGGGCCCGCTCGCAGCGCCTCGTCGACGAGGCTGACGCTCTCGAAGAACTGCGCCCAGTCCAGCGCAGACATCAGGCCCATGCTCATGATCACGTTGCGGACGGTCACGTTCATCGCGGCCTGCCGCTGATGCTCGATGCGGACAATGTCCTCGGACGTTCTCCCCTGCGCTTCCAGCCGTTGATCGAGCCAGCGCAGGGCCGGAGTCACTGCGCGATCTTGCTCCCGCAGTCGCTGGACGAGCTGCACCGCGAAGGCGGTCACCAGCGGGCCACCCTCGAATCGCGCGAGGCCCTTCGCCGTCGGCGCGACGGCACCGTCGCCAACGCCGAGCAGCTCGTCCGCCAGGGCGTCGGCCTCCTGGCGCGCCGCGCGTCCGCGAACGATGCTCTCCGCCAAGCGCCGAAGATTCTCGACGAGCACGACGCGCAGCGTGATCGCCACTGCCCACAGCTCGCCCATGGTCAGCGGCTGCACGCGCTGGTAGGCGTGCACGAACCGCCGGAGCGATTCGGGATCGAGCCGGCTGTCGGTGTGGGCAACGAAGGCCCAGGCGATTCCGTAGACGCGCGGATAGCCGGCAAGCGGTCCCTCGGCCAGCTTGGGCAGCTCCCGATAAAACCCGGGCGGCAGGTCGTCGCGGATCTCGCGCAGCTGTTCGTCCACGACGTGGAAGTTGTCGACGAGCCATTCCGCCGCCGGCGTGATCGCGCGCTCCTCACGGATGGCGTTGGCGATCACGCGATACGACTCGCGGAGCACGCGACCGTTGTGTTCGACGCGCGGCAACAATCGCCGCCCCCGGCCCGGCTGCCTCATGACGCGCTGGGCGACCGCCAGGCTCTCGGCGTGCTGCTCGAGGCGCTCGATGCCGAAGAGCTCGGCGCGGATCGGATCTTCGGGAGACTTCCGGGCGATTGGCACTATGCAGCCCGCCGACGGGAACCTTGAGCTAGTCGCGTGACAGCACCGGTACAGCCAGGATCGTGGAACTGGCTTCTGATTGTCTGCGCAGCGGCATTATC
>WNFU01005415.1_pt1 | contig 15841 bp, 17 predicted proteins | sample 5400121 | NCBI WGS metagenome assembly WNFU01 (sample SAMN13153360, study PRJNA577476) | soil metagenome | isolation source: 100 cm soil or saprolite under grassland replicate 1 | place: USA:California | collected 2016-06-15
ATTCTACCGGTGCCCCCGGTGCCGGCTGGTCGTCTACGACACCCGCACCGGCGTGAATCAGGAGAAGTACATCCTGACGCGGGTCGATCCGCTCGGCAACAAGGCGCGCGTCCTGGTTCGGAGATCCGCATGATCGAGGTCGAAACGCCCGCCCTGCTGCTCTACCGCGATGTCATGGAGCGCAATCTGAAACACATGGCAGACAGAGCTCGGCGCCTCGGCGTCTCTTTGCGACCGCACATCAAGACGCATAAGTGTCTCGAGCTGGGCCGTCGTCAACTGCAGCATGGCGCACAGGGCGTCACCGTCTCCACCCTGTTCGAGGCGGAGGCGTTCGCGCGCGGCGGCTTCACGGACCTCACCTGGGCATTCCCGCTCGATTGCTCGCACGTACCGCACGTGCAACGCATCGCTCGGGATGGCGCAACCCTGCGGGTGATTCTCGATGACCTCGACACGGCGAAGGCGCTCGCCGGCAGCGGCCTCCATGTCTGGCTCAAGGTGGACTGCGGCTATCACCGCGCCGGGGTCGATCCGGCGTCTCGGTACGGGCTCGAGGTCGCGCGGGAATTGGGCGCGGAACGCGGTCTCGTCTTCGACGGTATTCTGAGTCATTCGGGTCACGCGTATCGCACCCAGCACAAGGCTGAAGCCGCGCAAATCGCGGAGCAGGAGCGGCAGGTGATGGTATGGTTTGCGGAGTTGCTCCGTAAGGACGCGTTACCCGTCCGCGCGGTCAGTGTCGGCTCGACCCCCGCGATGGCGGCCGTAAAAGACTTGACGGGCGTCACAGAAGCCCGGCCCGGGAACTACATCTTCTATGATCGGACCATGGTCCTAATCGGGTGTTGTGCGTCGCGCGACGTCGCGGTCTCGGTGCTGGCGACGGTGGTATCGCACCAGCCCGGCGCATCGCACTTCGTTGTCGATGCCGGCGCCCTGTCGCTGTCGAAGGATGTGGGGCCCACCCATCTGGGACTCGGGACGGCGTTCGGCGCGGTGAAGGACCATCCGGAGCTCACGGTCGCGTCCGTCTCGCAGGAGCATGGCGTGATCCGCGCCGCGGCGCCCGCGGCGATCGAAGGGAAGTTCAAGGTCGGCCAGCAGGTCGAGATCGTACCCAACCATTCCTGTCTGACCGAGGCGCACTTCGACGAATACGTCGTGATCGAAGGAGATCGCGTTATGGATCGCTGGCACATCGAGCGTGGCCGATGATTGCGCTCCGTCATTTCTTCGTCGCCCTCCTCCCGTTGCTGTTCGGATTTGGGACCAGTTTAGGTTTTGCCTTGACTCAGGATAAATGCGGGCGGCTGGTCGGCCCGCTGTTCGCACCCAAATGCCACTGGATTCAGCTCGAGTATCAGCTCGGCTTTCAGATGGCCGGGACGCTGCTCGGGTGTTTGATCGCCGCCGCTCTCGGCGCCGCGTTGGAACGGCGCAGCCGGCGGGCGGCGGAACGCGCCCATCTTAACCAGGGAGTGTCTTCATGAAAGCGCTACTCACGCCGGTGATGCTGCTGGGACTCGTGGGATCACTCGCCGCGCAGGATACGACGGCCCGCCCCGCCGCTCCACCGGCAGCGGCCGCTCCGGCTGCCAACGTGAGCGTGGAAGCGGTGTTGGCGCGCACGGTCGTGGACCGCGCGCCGCAAGACACCGGCTCCGCCTTCCCAGACAGCGTCGGTACGATCGTTTTGTGGATGCGCGTAACCGATGCCAGTGGCCAAACGCTGCATCACGTCTGGTTTCACGGCGGCGATCAGGTGAGCGACGTGTCGCTGATGGTCGGCGGATCGCCATGGAGGACCTGGAGCCGCAAGACGATCCCGGCCGACGCAAAGGGAGCGTGGCACGTCGAGATTCGGGACGAGGCCGGGAATGTTTTGAAGCGAATTGACTTCACGGTAGGGCAATAGAAGCGCGGACCTGCAACGACTAGGTTGCAGACGCACCGCGGGCCTGAGTCATTAGTCAACGGGACAATCCTCGCTCGGGTTGTCCTGTTGACGTTGAACTGATGACCGCGGTGCGTCTGTTGGCTAGTTTTTGTATGTCCCCGTTTTTCGGTGTTATTGTAGGCCTCATGGATCTCGTCGAGCAAATCGTCGCTCACCTGGAAGTGGAGCCCGGCCAGGCCGAGAAGGGCATCGGCGCCATTCTGATGGCGATGCGTATAGCTGTGGACAAGGCGACATTCGAAAAGGTGCGCGTCGCGGTCCCGAATCACGAGAGCTACATGGGCCGCGCGCTGATGAGTGGCGCTCGCACCGGTGAGATGATCGGGGTGGCGGGCCCCGCCGCCTTGATGGCGGGCCTCTCTGCCGCAGGGTTTCGCAAGGAAGATGTGCCGCGGCTGGGCCGGATTGTGCTGGAGCACATCCGCGCCACCGTCGGCAACGAAGTGATCGAGAAGTTCCTGGTCGGCGCCCCGGCCTTGAAGGGCTAGAGTCGCATTTTCTGCACCAAGGACCTGAAGCGCGGCTCATTGCGCAACGGGTCGAAGATCGGATTCACATTCACGTAGGCCAGCCAGCCACGCCGCTCGTCATAGGCGCGCTCCGACCAGTCGAGCGCATCCTGCAGATTCCCCAGGCCGATGTGCAGAATCGCGAATGCGACTGGTGAGACATATCCCTGCTCCCGCGCTGCGTCGAGCTCGCGCAGCAGCTCCGTGGCTGCCTCGCGGTTCCCGGATCGCGCGAGTAGCCACCCGAGCGTGGCTTTCGAGTAGGCCGCGGCGCCCTCGAGCGTCAGCGCCTCGCGCAACACACGCTCCGCCTCGGCGACGTCGCCCTGAAGCGCCAGGGTGCTGCCGAGCATGCGGTAGCTCTCTACGGCCATGGGATTCATCTCGATGGCGCGCGACAGGTGCTCGCGGGCCTGGTCGAAGCGCCGTGCATAGTAGTACAGCCATCCGACGGCGCGCCGGATAGACACGGAGGCGGAATCGAGCTCGAGCGCCGTGTGGCCTTCCAGCAGTGCCGCGTCATGTTTCCCACGCGCCGCCAGCAGGAATGAAAACCACTGATGCGCGCTCGCATAGCGGGGGTTGAGCTCGATGGCGCGGCGAAATTCGCGCTCCGCCTCCTCCCATTGCCAATCGTAAATGAACAATGCCCACGCAAGGGACGCGTGAGCGGTCGGGACGGATTCGTCGAGTGCCAGCGCTTTGCGGGCGTATCCTTTGGCGCGCTGGTACGCCTCGTGGACAGGAATCGATCGGTAATCCACGTCGAGCGAATACGAGTCCGAGAGCCCGGCGTACGCCGGGGCGTAGCCTGGGTCCTCCGCGATCGCCCGCTCGAAGTAGCGGATGGCTGCGGCGACGCCCTCCTGTGTGCGTTTGTTCCACTCGTACCGGCCTTTGAGATACAGACCGTACGCCTGGATGTTTTCGGTATAGCGGCGCGGGACATGCTCGGAGAGATCGGCGAACATCGTCGCGCGCAGCGTGTTCACGATCGTTGCAGCGATCTCGTCCTGAATCTCGAGCATATCGACCAGCTTGCGGTCGTAGCGTTGCGACCAGAGCAGCCGCCCGTCATCGGTCGAGGTCAGCTGCGCGGTAATCCGCAAGCGGTCGCCGACCTTGCGCACGGTGCCCTCCAGCACGACCGAGGTCCCGAGCAGCGCGCCGACCGCGCGCACATCGAGTGGCTTGCCTTTCAATGCGAAGACGGAGGTGCGCGACGCGAGGCGCAGCCCGGAGATCTTGGCGAGGGCGTCGATCAACTCGTCGGTAATGCCGTCGCTCAAATACTCGTTCTCGACATCCGGACTCGCGTTGACGAACGGGAGCACGGCGATGGAGCGCGTCGTGACCGGCGTTCGTGCCAGGGCGGATCCCTCGGGGGCCACCAACGCGGCGACGAACTCCGCGGTGCTGGCATAGCGCTGATCGGGGTCCTTTTCGAGCCCCTGCGCGATGGCGCGCTCCATCGCGATCGAAACCTCCGGCCGCAAACCCCGCAAGGGCCGAGGCGACTCGGTGACCTGTTTGGCCATGACGGCGCGCGGGCTGGCCGCTTTGAACGGAGGCTCGCCCGCGAGCATTTCGTACATCACGCATGCCAGGCTGTAGACGTCGCTCGCGGCGTTGAGCTCCACTTCACCACTCGCCTGCTCGGGACTCATGTACTCCGGTGTCCCGACCGCGAACCCGACTTCCGTGACCAGCTCCCTGCCGCGCGGTGTGTCCTCTTCCGCATCGCAGCACGCGCGCGCCACGCCGAAGTCGGCCAGCACGGCATGACCATCGGCAAACAGGATGTTCTCCGGCTTGACGTCACGATGGACGAATCCTTTGCGGTGCGCGAAGTCGAGGCCGGCTCCCACCTCCTGGACGATGCGCAGCGCATCCTTCACGGACAGGGGGCGCGCCTCGAGCAACCGGTCGCGCAGCGAGCCACCCGGGACGTGCGGTTGGACATAATAGAGAAGTCCTCCGGCCTCGCCGGAGTCGATCAGGGGAACGATGTGCGGATGAGAGAGCTGCGCGGCGATCCCGATCTCCCGCAGGAATCGCTCGGTGCCGAGCGCCGCGGTGATCTCAGGCCGCAGCACTTTGATCGCCACTTTGCGGCCGTGCTTCTTTTCTTCCGCGAGATAGACCGTCGCCATGCCGCCGCGACCCAGCTCGCGCTCGACCGTGTAGCGATCCGCCAGGGCGGCGGCGATCGGGGGAGTCTCCGGAGTACGCACGGACCGAAAAGCTAAGGGCTCAGCGATGACTGGCTCAATCCCTCGCGCTGTCTCTTCCAGCCCAACGCGAGCAACAACAACACCGCGCCGGCGGTTATGCCCATGTCGGCGACGTTAAACGTCCAGAATCGCACGTTGGCAACGCCGACGTCGATGAAGTCTACGACGCCCGCGGTCGATCGGAGCCGATCCACGAGGTTGCCGAGTGCACCGCCGGCGATAAGGGCGACGCCGATCACCCGGAGACGCTCCGAGGGCCGGGTGCGGTGGTACAGTAATCCGAGGACCAGGAGCGCCGCGATCGTCAGGGCCGAAAGCACAAGACGCCGCGACGGTCCACCGAGCTGCAAGCCCATCGCCGCGTTCGTGTTGTAGGACAGCGTGAATCGCACGACTTCGCCTACGACCGGTTGCGGCTCGCCGACGGCCAGGCGGTGCTCGACGGCGCGCTTCGTCGCGCAATCGGTGAGGAGGAGCGCAATGACGAGCGGCCAGAACCAGCGGGCTTTGCTCGTCACGCCATGCCCAATGCACGGAAGACCCAGCGCGTCAGCAGGATCCCCAGCGCGAGCAGTCCAAGCGCCAACGCCAGCACGCCCAAGATCACGAGCACGACGAACGAGCGGTCGGCGCGTGCCGCACTCTCGGGCGCCGCCAGGTGGTGCTCCAGCAGAGCAACGTTCCGAAGGTTCGCTTTCCAGGCGAAGTCGAAGATATCGCCCAGCAGCGGAACGGCGCCGACGATCGCATCGAGCGCAACGTTGCCGGCGATCCGCGTCACCGTCGCGCGCGATGCGCCCAGACGGATCGCTTCCACAAGAATCCATCCGGCGAGCACAGCGCCGGCGGCATCACCGGCGCCGGGGATCAATCCGAGGATGGGATCGAGGCCGAACCGCAGGTTGGTCCCGGGAATCCGAATCCCGGCATCCAACCAATACGCGAGTCTTGAGACGGCGACGAAACTGGGCCACGAATCGTCCACCGTGATCCTAGTTGGACCGCGCCGAATCGGTATAGACGATTACTTTGCCCGTCAACAGGAGTTCCGATCCCCCATACTCGCCGCCGGTGCCGACTCGGGTCAAGGAACCGGCGCCGAGCAACACAGCGTCACCGCCAAGCCGTGCGGCTTCCTTCAAGAGGCGCCTCCGGGCGCCATCCTGAGAGCCCAGGACAGGGTCAGACCGCACGGACACGAGTGCGATGACCGTATAGGACTGCTGTGGTTCTTGGGCAATCAACCGTACCGAATCCGGATGCGTCTGGGCGCGGAGCATCGAGTCGAGACGCAACACGTCCGCGTGCGTCGCGCAACCGATAGTGCCGACAATAACGGCGGGGAGTACGACGCGAGACAGGAACATGGGGCCCTCCTTGCGGATGCCTGGAGCATAACCTCGCGACCGCGGGCCCGCCCAGCCCCTTTGCCTCGGGCCGACTAGGGCACAGCTTACGCGCATCCTTCCCACTCTGAGCCGTGCCCACTGGCCGCCTCCCCCCGACGCCTACCGCCGGGCGGAGTTGCCGGAACGGGTGCTCCAGTTCGGCACCGGCATGCTGCTGCGCGCCCTGTGCGCGGCGTCCGTGGATGCCAGCAACCGAGCGGGCGCATTCAACGGCCGGATCGTGGTCGTGCAAAGCACGCCCCAGGGGCGCGCACGAGCCATCAACGCCCAGGACGGCCTATTTACGCTGGTTGAACGCGGTTTGCAGAACGGCGCGCCCGTCCAACGGACTCGTCTGATCGGGTCGATCGCGCGCGCGCTCGTGGCCGACACCGAATGGGAAGCGGTGCGCGAGATCGTCGCGCAGCCCGAGCTCCAAGTGATCGTGAGCAACGTGACCGAGGCCGGGTTTCGGCGGGAGGCCACCTTCCCCGCTCGCCTGACCGACGTGCTGCGCGCCCGGTTCGAGCGCCTACCCGACGGCCCGCCGCTGTTCGTGATCCCGACCGAACTGCTCCCCGATAACGGACCGCAGCTCGCCGCGATGGTGGACGACGTGGCGCAGGAAGAGAGCGGCAGCGACGCGTTCCGCGCATGGCTGTCGACGCACGTCCGGTTCTGCTCCTCGCTCGTGGACCGCATCACGACCGGCGCGCCTCCCCCCGACCAGCGGGCGGCGCTCGAGGCCGGCTTGGGGTACGCGGACGAGCTCCTCACCGTCACGGAGCCGTACTCGTTCTGGGCTATTGAAGTCGACCCGGGTGCGCTCCGGACGGCGTTTCCGATCGACGAAAGCACCGAGTCCGTGGTGTTCGCGCCGGACATCCGCTTCTACGAGGAGCGCAAGCTCCGTCTCCTGAACGGGACGCACACAGCGGTCGCGCCCCTCGCCATGCTGGCGGGCGTGCATACCGTACGAGAGGCGATGGACGATCCGCGCCTGGGAGTCTTCTTGCGGCGGCTGCTGTTCGACGAGATCATCCCCGCCACGGACTTGCCCGCCGACGCGGCCGCAGCATTCGCTCGGTCGGTGGTGGAGCGGTTCCGGAACCCGTGGCTCGATCATGAATGGCGCGTGATTCTGACCAACCAGGAAGCGAAGCTGCGGATCCGCGTGGTGCCGCTGATCTCGGCGTTCACAAGCCGCCGCGGGCGAGCGCCCGAGGGTCTGGCGCTGGCCTGCGCCGCGCACCTCACGTGCCTGGGACTGCCCGTCGATGCGCTCGCCGAGGCGTCCCGCCTGCCGAGCTTCGTGGCGGCCGTCACGCGCTGGAGACAGGTGATCGAGCAAGAAGGGATCGAGGGAGCCCTCGCCCGTGACTGACGCGTTGCTCGCGAGCGGCGTGATCGCCGTCGTACGACTGCCGGATGCGACGAACCTGCGCGGCGCGACGGCCGCGCTCGCCGCCGCGGGCGTGGGCGCCGTCGAGATCACGCTGACGACGCCCGGCGCGCTCGAGGCGATCGCCGGGCTCGCGTCGGACCCGGAACTCAAGGGATGCTTGATCGGAGCGGGGACAGTGCTCGACGTGAAGGCCGCCCGCGACGTCATCGCTCGCGGAGCGCGTTTCGTGGTGAGCCCCGCGTTCGATCGCTTCGTCGTTCGCTACTGTCGCGACCACCACGTCCCGTGTTTGCCCGGGGCGTTCTCACCGACGGAGGTGCTCGACGCGTGGCGCGCCGGCGCCACGGCGGTCAAGCTGTTCCCGGCCTCGACGCTCGGCCCCCGGTACCTGCGTGAGGTGCTCGCGCCGCTGCCGTTCCTGAAGGTCGTGCCATCGGGCGGCGTATCGCTCGAGAACGCAAGCGAGTGGATCCAGGCGGGCGCGGCCGCGGTGAGCGTGGGCGGCGCGCTGATCACCGCGGCGGTCGTCCGTGAGGCGGCTTGGCCCGAACTGACGCGCCAAGCCCGCGCCCTGGTGGACGCCGTGGCGGCCGCCCGGCCGTGAACGCGACGGCGCGAGTCGTCACGTTCGGCGAGATGCTGCTCCGGCTCAGCCCTCCGGCGGAAGAACGGCTGCTCGAGTCTCCCGAGCTACACACGTTCTTTGGCGGGGCGGAGGCCAACGTCGCGGTGGCGCTGAGTCATCTCGGCCTGCGGGCCGACTACGTCACGCGCCTGCCCGAGAACCCGCTCGGCGACGCGGCGGTCGAGGTCTTGCGGCGCGAGGGCGTCGGGATCGAGTGGATCCTGCGCGGTGGTGCGCGGATGGGGCTCTACTTCGTCGAGCCGGGCGCTGACTTGCGGGAGATGCGCGTCGTGTACGACCGCACGGGCTCGGCGCTCGCTCAAATCGATCCCAGCGAGATTAGCTGGGCGCCGGTGCTGGCGGGGGCGGCGTGGTTTCACTCCACCGGGATCACGCCTGCGCTGGGGGACGGGCCGGCCGCTACGCTGGCGCGCGCGATCGCCTGCGCCCGCGCCGAGCACGTGCCGGTCAGCTTCGACCTGAACCACCGGGAAGCGTTGTGGCGAGGCCGGGACCCGCGTGGATTGATCGAGCCCCTGGTGCGACAGGCCGACGTCCTGATCGGCAACCGTGACGCGATGCGTGCCTTGCTCGGCGTCGAAGCGACCGGCGACGCCCTCGGGCCGCTCCTTGCCGAGCGATACGGGAGTCGTGTCGTCGCGATCACACAGCGCGAGATCCTGGGTGCCCACGAACACGCCTGGAGTGCCGCGCTGTACGACGCCGCGGCGGGCGCGCTGATTCACAGCCGGCGGCATGTCGTCCAAGTCGTGGACCGTGTCGGCGGAGGCGACAGCTTCGCGGCGGGCTTGATCGCCGCCCTGCTCGGGAAACAGGCGCCTGCCGCCGCCCTGGAATTCGCGGTCGCCGCCGGCGCTCTCAAGCTCGCCGTGCCGGGAGATTTCGGCCGCGCGACAACCGCGGACGTTGAGCGAGTGGTGCGCCAATGTACATGACGTTCCGGTGGTTCGGTCCCGCCGATCCAGTTCCGCTCGCTCACATTCGCCAGATCCCCGGCGTGAAGGGCGTGGTGAGTGCGCTGTACGACGTGCCTGTGGGGGACGCCTGGCCCCGGGCGCGGCTCGAGCGGCTCGGTGCGGATATCGACGCGGCGGGCCTCACGCTCGCGGTCGTCGAGAGCATCCCCGTGCACGAGGACATCAAGCTCGGCCGACCTGGCCGGGACCGGCTCATCGCGAACTACTGCGACAGCGTACGCGCGATGGGGGCGCTCGGCATTCCCGTGCTGTGCTACAACTTCATGCCCGTGTTCGACTGGATGCGCACCGATCTCGCCATGTCCCTGCCCGACGGCTCGACTGCGCTGGCTTACGACGACCGCGCCCTCGCCCGCGTGGATCTCGCGCGCGGCACGGGCGACTTGCCCGGCTGGGCGGCGGCCTACGGTGCCGGCGAGCTGCGGGCGCTCCTCGCCGCCTACCGCGACGTGGATGCCGAGCGCCTGTGGGACCATCTCGCCTACTTCCTCGAGCGGGTTGTCCCGGTGGCCGAGGAGTCGGGCGTCCGGATGGCAATCCATCCCGACGACCCGCCCTGGCCCATCTTCGGGCTGCCGCGGATCATTTGCCGCGGCCGGGATTTAGAGCGATTGGTCGGGCTGGTCGACCGTCCCGCGAACGGCGTGACGTTCTGCACCGGCTCGCTCGGCGCGCTCCCCGAGAACGATCTCCCGGACATGGCGCGGCAGCTGGGCGCGCGCGGTCGAATTCATTTCGCGCACTGCCGCAACGTGCGCGTTACGGGCGAGCGGCAGTTCCACGAGACGCCGCACCCCTCGGCCTATGGCAGCGTCGACCTGGGGGAGGTGCTGCGCGCGCTGCGCGACACCGGCTTCACTGGTCCGATGCGTCCCGACCACGGCCGCATGATCTGGGGCGAGCGCGGGCGGCCAGGCTACGGCCTCTACGATCGCGCCTTGGGCGCGACGTACCTGCAAGGGCTGTGGGAGGGGATGTCGAATGATCAATGATCATTGGCGCTCGCCTCTCTCAAATATCGCGCCGCTACGTTGGCATATTGGGCGAGCGCGACGCTCGGCTCCTCGATCTCCGGATGCCAGCGCTTCTCCCATTCGAAGCTGTAGAACCCGCGATAGCCGATCTTCACGAGCGCCGCAATCTGCCGCTTCACCGGCACCTCGCCTGTTCCGGTGAGGACGTAGCGGCGGTCGTTGCCGGCGGGGACGGAATCTTTGAGATGCGTGTGCCGGATGTAGCGTCCCAGCTGGCGCACGGTGTCCTCTGGCTGCTCCTTGCCCGACACGAAGGTGTGATGCGCGTCCCACAACAGCGCGACGTTGGGTGAGTCGGCTCGCTGGAGGATCTCGAGCAACGCGGGCGAGTCGGTGAAATCGCCGTGGGATTCGACGATCACGGTGACGCCCTTGCGGCGGGCATAGTCGCCGAGCTCGCGTAGCGCGCTGGCGATGTGCGCGAGCATTTTGTCGCGCGGCACACCGGGCACATACTCATTGCCGAACACGCGCACGTACGGGGCGCCCAGCGCCTCGGCCAGATCGATGAAGCGGCGCGCCTCGTCGACCTGCGCGGCGTGCTTGACCTCGTCCATCTCGTGCATGTGCGCCGACGCGCCGAGGCAGGACACGGCGAGCCCGTGCGCGCTGAGCTGCCGTTTTGCTTCGGCGAGATGCTCGGGCGCGAGCTCGGGCACCTGGGTGAGATCCATGTTCGTCAGGATCCCGCGCAGCTCAATCGAAGCGAACTGGTGCTCCGCAGCGAAGTCGAGGATCTGAGGCCAGGGCCACGTGGGGCAGCCGAGGGTGGAAAAGCCGAGCGGCAGCCTCACCCCCTGGCCCCCTCTCCGTTCCGGAGAGGGGGAACGAATGGCGAGTGCAGCGGCGATTGCGAGAAACTCCCGGCGAGTAGTCATCGGGTGTTCTGAAAGTAGCTTTGAAGTCACCGTGACCGCCACGCCAGCCGCCCCCCGGCTCCCCTACCGCTGGACGATCTGCGCGCTGCTGTTCGTCGTCACCACGATCAATTACATGGACCGACAAGTGCTCAGCATTCTCGCGCCGACGTTGCAGCGCGAGTTGAGCTGGTCGGAGTCGCAGTACGCGGCTGTGGTCTACTCGTTCACGCTGGTGTACGCGTTCGGCTTCCTGATCGCCGGTCGCTGGCTCGATCGCGTGGGCGTGCGTCGCGGCTTTGCCACGGCGGTTGTCGTGTGGAGCCTGGCGGCGATCGGCCATGCACTCGCTCGGACCACGGCAGCGTTCTCGGCCGCGCGCGCACTGCTCGGCCTGGGCGAGTCGGCAAACTTTCCGGGCGCCATCAAGAGCGTGGGGGAATGGTTCCCCAAGGATGAGCGCGCCCTCGCCACCGGCATCTTCAACGCCGGCACGAACACCGGCGCGATCCTCACGCCGCTCATTGTGCCGTGGATCGCGCTGAATTGGGGCTGGCGCTGGGCGTTCGTCGTTACGGGATCGCTTGGTTTTCTGTGGCTCTTCCTGTGGCTAGCGCTCTACCGAAGCCCCAGCCCCGAGGCCCCAGGCCCCAGCCCCGAGCCCCGCGTTCCGTGGCTGCGCCTGCTCACCTTCCGCCAGACGTGGGCGATCGTCGCCGGCAAGTTTCTCGCCGACCCCGTTTGGTGGTTCTATCTGTACTGGCTCCCGAAATTCCTGGACGCGAGGTACGGCATCAAGCTCGCGCAGGTCGCCCTTCCTCTTATCACGGTGTATGTAATCGCCGACGTGGGATCTATCGGCGGCGGGTGGCTGTCGAGCGGCCTGCTCAAACGCGGCTGGACCGTGAACCGCGCGCGCAAGACGGCGATGCTGCTGATGGCGCTCGCGATCGTGCCCACGGCGCTGGCCCCGCGCGCCGGAAGCATGTGGACCGCGGTGCTCATCGTCAGCCTGGCGGCCGCCGCCCACCAGGGCTGGTCGGCCAACGTTTATACGCTCGCGAGCGACATGTTCCCGCCGAGCGCCGTGGCGTCCGTCTCCGGCATCGGCGGCTTCGCCGGCGCCATGGGGGGCGTGCTGTTCCAGTGGCTCACGGGCCGGATTCTCGACGCGACCGGAGGCAACTACGCCTCGATCTTCGCCGTCTGCGGGTTTGCTTACGTCACGGCGTGGACAATCATCCATTTCTTGGCGCCGAGGCTCGAGCCGGCGCGGTTGTCATCCTGAGCGCCGTAGGCGCGAAGGACCTGCTTTTATGGGAGTCCCTATGATCACAGCAGTTCTCGTCCTCTCTCTACTCCAATCCAGTCCCAACACGCTCACGCCCGCCGAGCGAACCGCCGGCTGGCGCCTCCTGTTCGACGGTCGCACGCTCGCCGGCTGGCGCGGCCTCGGCTACGACACCGTGCCCACGGCCCACTGGGTCGTGGTGAACGGCGCGATCAAGAAGATCGCGTCGGGCGACGTGCCGCGCGTCGCCGACGGGCGGCCTGCTGTCGGCGGCGACCTCATGACCGTCGACTCGTTCGCCGATTTCGAGCTGAGCTTCGAGTGGAAAGTCACGCCGGGCGCGAACAGCGGCGTCAAATACAATGTGTCCGAAGCGATGTCGATGGCCCAAGGGGGCGCGGGCACTCAAGGAGGGCCCACTCACTCCGCCCTCGGCTTCGAGTATCAGATTCTCGACGACGACCGGCATGAGGACGGCAAGCTGCCGAGCCACCGCTCGGCCGCCTTGTACGACCTGATCGCGCCCAACGAGAAGAAGCACCTGCGCCCTGTGGGGGAGTGGAACCGCTCGCGCATCGTGGTCCGCGGCAACCACGGCGAGCACTGGCTCAACGGGCAAAAGGTCGTCGAGTTCGAGCTCGGCACCGCGCGCATGGATTCCCTGCTGGCCGCCAGCAAATACAAGACGATTCCCGGCTTCCGCGAAAAGCGCCGCGGGGGGGGGCACATCGTCTTGCAGGACCACGGGGACGAGGTCTATTTCCGCGATATCAAAGTGAGGCCACTATGAAACGCCGTCGCTTCGTGAAAACCGTTTCCAGCGCCGGGCTCGGAATAATCGCTGGACGCGCGCCACTCTTCGCCAAAGGCTCGCCGAGCGAGAAGGTCGTCGTCTGCGTGATGGGCCTCAACGGCCGCGGGACTGTGTTGGGTCGTGTATTCGCCAAGACGCCCAACGCCGAAGTCGCCGCAGTGTGCGACGTGGACGCGAAGGTGTTGGCCAAGGCCGCCGCCACCGTCAGCGAGGCGCAAGGCAAGGCGGCGAAAAGCATCGCCGATTTCCGACGCGCCCTCGACGACAAATCGATCGACGCGCTCGTGATCGCGACGCCCGACCACTGGCACGCGCCCGCCGCCATCCTCGCAATGGCGGCCGGCAAGCATGTCTATCTGGAGAAGCCGTGTGGCCACAACGCACGCGAAGGCGAGCTGCTGGTGGACGCGCAGCGCAAGACTCGGCGCGTGGTCCAAATGGGCACGCAGCGCCGCTCCTCGCCGCGCGCCATCGAAGCCGTGCAGGCGATCCGGGACGGGATCATCGGCCGCCCGTACTTCGCGCGCGCGTGGTACGCGAACCGCCGCGCGACCATCGGGCGCGGCAAGCCCGCGGCCGTCCCTTCCAACGTGGACTACGAACTGTGGCAGGGGCCGGCGCCGCGCACGCCCTACCGTGACAACGTGATTCACTACAACTGGCACTGGTTCCGCCGCTGGGGCACGGGCGAGATCTGCAACAACGGCACGCACGAGATCGACGTCGCCCGCTGGGCCCTCGGCGTGGATCATCCGGTGCGCGTCACCTCCGCGGGCGGCCGCTATCACTTCGACGACGACTGGGAGTTCACCGACACGCAGGAGGCGGCGTTCGAGTTCGACGGCGGCCGGTCGATCGCGTGGCAGGGGCTGAGCTGCAATCCCTATCCTGTCGAGGGCCGTGGCCGGGGGACGATGGTGCACGGCACGACGGGCTCGATGGTGCTCGATCAGGACGGGTACGTCGTGTACGACATGGACAACAAGGTCGTGAAGCAGAACATCGCGCCCCCGCCCTCGGGCACCGATTCGCTCGCGGTGAGCGGCGACGACCAGCTTACGGCGCTGCACATCGCGAACTTCGTCGAAGGCGTCCGCACCGGGACTCCCGTCAGCCAGCCGATCGAGGAGGGTGCGAAGAGCGTGCTGCTCTGCCATCTGGGCAACATCGCGCAGTGGACGGGTCGAGCGCTCCGCGTCGATGCTCCGACGGGCCGCATCCAGGGCGACGAGGCGGCGATGGCCTATTGGCACCGGGAGTACGCGCCGGGGTGGGCGCCCACGGTCTGAACCCGGATCGTTTCTTCGATCCCGATCCTTCGATACGGCGCGTCGCGCGCGCGCTGTACGAAGCGACGCGGGCACTCCCGATCGTCTCACCGCACGGTCACGTGGATCCGCGCATTCTCGCCGAGAACGCGCCCTTCCCGGAGCCAGCGTCGCTCATCGTCCAGCCCGATCACTACATCCTGCGCCTGCTGTACGCGAATGGCGTGCCGCTTGAAGCATTGCTGAAAGCGGACCCCCGCCGGGTGTGGCAGCTATTCGCCGAGCACTACTACCTGTTCCGGGCCACGCCGACGGGGGCGTGGCTCGACTACGAGCTGCACGAGGTGTTCGGCGTCCGCGAGCGGTTGTCGGGCGAGACGGCCGCTCAGGTTTACGACCAAATCGTCGAGAAGCTAGGTGCGCCCGAGTTCCGGCCGCGCGCGCTGTTCGAGCGCTTCGACATCGAGGTGCTGGCGACGACCGACGCGGCAACCGACATGTTGGACCACCATTGCGCGATCCGCGAATCCGGGTGGAAAGGCCGCGTGATCCCGACGTTTCGGCCGGACGCGGTGTTCAAGATCGCGTCGCCCGAGTGGCCGGCGGCGCTCGACGCGCTCGGCGGTGCGCGCGATTACACGAGCTTCGTGCGGGTGCTGACGGAGCGCCGCGCGTACTTCAAGCAGCTGGGCGCGACGGCGACCGATCACGCGGTGCTCGAGCCGTATACGACCCTGCTGCCCGAGGAGGAAGCCGAGCGCCTGTTTCAGCGGGCTTGTCAGCGCGACGTGTCACCTGACGACGAACGCCGCTTCACCGCCCACCTACTGATGGAGATGGCTCGTCTTTCCCTAGCCGACGGTCTGGTGATGCAGATCCACGCCGGTGCGCTGCGCGACCACAACCAGCCGGTCTTCGAGCGCTTTGGTCGGGACATGGGCGGCGACATTCCCGTGACGACGGAGTTCACACGCAACCTGCGCCCGCTGTTGAACGCCTATGGCAACGATCCGGGTTTCACGCTCGTGTTGTTCACGCTGGATGAATCGACGTACAGCCGGGAGCTCGCGCCGCTTGCGGGACACTACCCCGCCGTGCGCCTCGGGCCGCCGTGGTGGTTCTTCGATTCGATGGAAGGAATGCGTCGCTTCCGCGAGCGGACGACCGAAACGGCGGGGATCCACAAGACGGCGGGGTTCAACGACGACACGCGGGCGTTCTGCTCGATTCCGGCGCGGCACGATCTGGCGCGCCGTATCGACGCCAACTACCTGGCCCGGCTCGTGGCCCGCCATGTGATCGACGCGAGCGACGCGCGCCCCATGGCGCGCGCGCTCGCGTACGATCTCGCCAAGCAGACCTACCACCTATGAGCCGATTGCGACTGGGGCGGGAGGACTCGAACCTCCAACTTCCCGGTTAACAGCCGGGCGGTCTGCCAGTTGACCTACACCCCAA
>WNFU01005421.1_pt1 | contig 15830 bp, 16 predicted proteins | sample 5400121 | NCBI WGS metagenome assembly WNFU01 (sample SAMN13153360, study PRJNA577476) | soil metagenome | isolation source: 100 cm soil or saprolite under grassland replicate 1 | place: USA:California | collected 2016-06-15
GCCTTCCTGACCGCATCGGACACATACCCAGGACCGCATGCGACATCCAACACGGACATGTCGGCTCTGACTTCGGCAGCACCTACTAAATATGGAATAAACTGCCGAGTGAGTGACGACCAAACCGAATCATATTTGTCGGCCACGCGTTCCCAGCCTTCGTGCTCGAATCTGTGAAAAGTCCCCTCCATCATGATATAAAGCTTACAGGGAAATCTTTGACAGAGCGACGAGGATCAACTGAATTCTTCGAAGGCACGGGATGACGGCGGACGAGCGATCAGTGTTACAACAGCTGGATAGGATTGTGCGATCGGAACAGGTCCGACCTCAGATTTTGCCCATGGTGGAACGTGTCCGTGCGGAGCTCACTCGAAAACACGACGCGTTGATGGCATGGGAGCCAATCGCGCTGACATTGTTTGGTGACGCATTGCCAGCGGCGATCCATTCCGGTTGGGTGTTCATCTTACGTGCCGGCGCGAACACTGGAGCAGAGCGACATCCAAACAGCCACCAACGAATGATGTCGTTCGAAGGAACAGGAAATATGCAAACCGACGCGGAATCGGCGGACCGAAGTGCGCGTGCGCCCTTTGACATTGCATGGAAGTCGAATGTTTTGGTGAGCGACACCGAGGCCTCGTTGGAGCAGCGTTGGATTTCAATTCCGCAAAACGTCTGGCACCGGCCAGTGATCCCGAAAGGCGCTGACTGGGTTGTCGTTTCTTTTCACACTGTACCGGCTAAACAATTGATTGAGGAGCGACCCCCTGACAGCGCCGCAGGTGCAATGAAGCAAATGCTGTATTTGGCGCCTGATTGAAACGGCTGACGGCGCTTAGATGTGCCGCTGTTTACTACTCCGGGCGACCTCGCACAGCGAAGCGGCTGCAGCTATTCGAGTGGAAATTCGATCGGTTCTTCTTCCTCACGCGGAACCAGTTTATTTCGCTGGATAATTCGCGCGCACGTGTTCCAACGCAGGATCGCATCATCGTGACCTGGTGGACGAAGCGGTTCGGCTCTTTCGAACCAGCTCATGGCCTCACGCAAAAGATCGTACGCCTGAAACCGGCAGCCCGGCGTGTGCTGCCGCAGTTTCATCTTCGCGCGACGCTCAGCCACGATTCCGGAATAATACGCGCGGTCATATTCCGATTTGAGCCGTGCCAGCAATTCCTTTGTCTGCGAATCGCTCACGCCATAGCCTTTTTCAAAGCGATCGGTCAATGCGAGCAACAGCATAATAATCGCTTGTTGGTTTTCCGGATCGACATGAAGTATATCCAGGCAAATGCTCTCGGCTTCGCCGGGTTCGTTCAGCAAACGGTAACGCTCCGCTTTTCCCAGCGCGGCGGGAATTGCGTCTTTGCGCAGTCGTTTCAGTTCGCTCATGGCGACGACGAGGCTAAATGGTTAAACCGTTGAAGCGTTGGAGCGGTTCGCATGCAGACCATTTTCGCTTTAACGCTTCAACGCTTCAACCCTTCAACGATTTAACAATCTCTTAAGTCCTTTCCAGAACCATCCCAGCGGATCGTAAAACTCGTCCACCACGCGTTCCTTCAGCGGAATAATGCCGTTGTCCGTAATCTGAATGCTTTCCGGGCAAACCTTCGTGCAGCATTTCGTGATATTGCAGTAACCGATTCCCTGCGTGTTCCGCAATTCTTCGATGCGATCTTCCGTGTCGAGTGGATGCATCTCCAGCGCGGCGACGTGAATTAAAAAGCGCGGTCCGATGAATTTCTCGTGCATCTGGTGATCGCGCAGCACGTGGCAAACGTCCTGACAAAGAAAACATTCAATGCATTTCCGGAACTCCTGCACACGGTCGATGTCCTCCTGCTGCATTCGCCAGGTGCCGTCTGGCGCGTCGGGCGGTCGTGGCTTGAACGGTTTGATCTTTTTCTTTACCCGAAAATTCCAAGAGACGTCTGTGACCAAGTCCTTGAGCAATGGAAATGCTTTCATCGGCTCGATCGTCACCGGTTTTTCCAACGGCAACTCGCTTAGCCGCGTCATGCACATGAGCTTCGGCATCCCGTTGACCTCGGCCGAGCACGACCCGCACTTTCCCGCCTTACAATTCCATCGACATGCGAGATCGCGCGCCTGCGTGGCCTGAATCTGAATTACCGCATCCAGCACAACCATGCCTTCGGAAACTTCGGTGGTGTAATCGCGAAATCCGCCGCCTTGGGAATTGCCGCGCCAGATTTTGAAGGTTGCCGTGCTCATGTTTCCCCTGGCGCGTCATCCCGAGTCGCGCAGACGGCGAGGGACCTCACATAATCTCGTCGATCATCCGAAGTAGTTTGTGTAATCCATGAGGCTGTGTGCGGTCCCTCACTTCGTTCGGGATGACAAATCAATTTCATTTGTTTTCCTGAATTACTTGTTTCAAATACTCCGGCAGTTCTGGCAACTGTTCCAAGCGTAATTGCATCGAGCCGGCCGCGGATTTCGACACAATCGTGTTCACTTTCGAAAAGCGCTCCTCTTGGTTCGGATAATCTTCGCGAAATTGCGCGCCGCGACTTTCCTTGCGCTCCAACGCAGCGCGTGTAATCGCTTCCGAGACTGTCAGCAGATTTTTTAGATCGAGCGCGGTGTGCCAACCGGGATTGTATTCGCGATTGCCCGTGACCGCGGTTTTTTCAGCGCGCATTTTGAAATTGCCGATCTTTTCCATAGCCTGGCGCATTTCCGTTTCCTTCCGCACAATTCCAACCAGGTCCTGCATCGTTTCCTGCAGATCTTTCTGGATAGCATAAGGATTTTCACCATCGCGGCGCTCAAAGAAAGCGAGCGCCTCGCGCGCGACGATGTCGATTTTCTGCCTGTCGATCGTGCCGTGCTGATTTTCTCTGGCGAATTTCGCTGCAAATTCGCCGGCACGTTTTCCAAACACCAAAAGATCGGAGAGCGAATTGCCGCCTAATCGGTTTGCGCCGTTGATCCCTGCGGCGCATTCGCCGGCAGCGAACAGCCCGGGCAGGCGCGTCATTTGAGTATCGGGATCCACACGCACCCCACCCATAATGTAGTGCGTGGTCGGTCCAACCTCCATCGGTTGCTCTGTGATGTCGATATCGGCCAGTTGCTTAAACTGATGATACATGCTCGGAAGTTTCCGCTTAATGTGTTCGGCGGCATTCGGCATTTTTTGTTTGATCCACGAGATATCGAGAAAAACGCCGCCATGCGGACTTCCCCTGCCCTCTTTGATCTCACGCACGATGCAACGCGACACGTGATCACGGGTTAATAGCTCGGGCGGGCGGCGTGCGTCTTTGTGCCCCTGGCAATAGCGCCAGCCTTCCTCCTCACTATCTGCAGTCTGGGCTCGATAACTTTCCGGAATCGAATCGAACATGAAACGTTTGCCCTCTTTGTTCGTTAGGATTCCGCCTTCGCCACGCACGCCTTCGGTTACCAAAATTCCCATCACGCTCGGTGGCCAGACCATTCCTGTGGGATGAAATTGAACGAACTCCATGTCGATGAGTTCGGCGCCAGCTTCGTACGCGAGAGCGTGTCCATCGCCCGTGTATTCCCAACTGTTACTGGTGATTTTGTAAGCGCGACCGATCCCACCCGTGGCTAGGACCACCGCCTTGGCGCGGAAAATTTTGAACCGACCCCTCTCGCGCTCGTAACCGAAGGCGCCAACCGCGCGGTCTCCGTCTTTGAGCAGCGAAAGAATCGTGTGCTCCATGTGCACATCGATTCCCTGGTGAACGCCGTGATCTTGCAATGTGCGGATCATCTCCAGCCCGGTGCGATCACCTACGTGCGCCAGCCGCGGATATTTGTGGCCACCGAAATGTCGCTGCAGAATTCGGCCGTCCCTCGTGCGATCGAAAACGGCGCCCCACGCTTCAAGCTCGCGCACTCGATCGGGCGCTTCTTTCGCGTGTAGTTCGGCCATGCGCCATTGGTTCACATACTGGCCGCCGCGCATCGTATCGGCGAAATGCACTTTCCAGTTGTCGCGTTCATCAACATTGGCCAGCGCCGCTGCGATTCCACCTTCGGCCATCACCGTGTGCGCTTTGCCTAACAACGATTTACAAACGAGTCCGACGCGAACACCGGCAGCGGAAGCTTCAATCGCAGCACGCAGTCCTGCGCCGCCCGCACCGATCACAACGACATCATATTCGAACGTTTCGTAGTCGGGCATGGATACAGAGTTAAAAATTAAAACAGTTACAACGCTACAAAGTCGGAACGTTTTAGCTTTGTAACATTTTAACCAATCAACTGCGGCTAAAAAAGCCGCACATCATGCCAGATACCCATTGCGCACAGACGCACGTAAAGATCGGCAAAGCCGACCCAGAAGAGACTCAGCCACGCCCAAAGCATGTGGCGGCGATTGAAACAGGTCACGCACGCGTAGGCGCGGTAGCACGTTGGTGATCTGGAAAATTGATCGAGAAATCCGCCGGCCAAATGCCGTAGCGAGTGACAGCCAAACGTATAACCGCCGAGCAAAACAACATTGATTGCCAGCACAATTGTGCCGACGCCGATTCCAAATCCATTTGAAAACCACAGCGCCTTCCAAACGTCGATGGAGAGTACGATGAGAAAAAACACCGCGAGATAAAGAAAATATCGATGCACATTCTGCATGATCAGCGGGAAGGATCGTTCGCCCCAGTAGCTCTTGCGCGGCTCGCCCACGGTGCACGCCGGCGGATCAGCCCAGAACGCCTTGTAGTACGCACCGCGGTAGTAATAACAGGTCAGCCGAAATCCAGCAGGCGCCCAAAGAACCAACAGTGCAGGAGAGAAAACGAGCCAGCCTGGCCACCACGCGGGTTTCGGTCCAAACCAGCTGTGTGGCGAATCACCGAAAATCTCCGGCGAATAGAAGGGCGAGATATAATTGCCAAAAAAATAATGTTCCCCCTGAAAAGCGGCCCACGTGGAATAGACGATAAAAGTCGATAAGCCGAGAAAAACGAGTAGCGGTTGCAACCACCAGGTGTCGGCGCGCATCGTTTCGCCAAACGAACGGCGCGCCAAAGCTGTCGCTCCATTCATTCGCCGTCAGCTCCTTCGATTGGCAGCTTTGCCTTTTTCCACGCTTCCCAGCTGCCGGGAACATTCCAAAGCTCGTCAAACCCTTGTGTCTTCATAATGCTCGTGGCTATGCTCGCGCGATAGCCGCTGCCGCAGTAAACCGCCGTCGGTTTGTTGCGATCAAGCTCACCCATTCGTTTACCAAGCTCAGGTAAAAAAATGTGTCGCGCGCCAGGCACATGACCCTTTTTCCATTCACCGGGCGACCGCACATCGACCACCTGCAACGAACATTTTCGCTCATTCAGCTCGTGCACGCTCATTTGACCGATTCTTTCCAGCGGAAATCCCGCTGCATCCCAGGCTTTCATTCCCCCAATCAAATAGCCGCCGAATTTCGTGTATCCGGTCCGAACGAACAAACGCACGATTCTTTCCAGATCGTCATCATCTTCGAGCACCAGAAGAATCGGCTCCTGCGGATCGAGCATCCAGCCTGCCCAGATCGAGAGAATGGGTGTCCCGCCGATGTTGAGCGCGCCGGCAACATGACCGCCACCAAACGCGAGCATGTTGCGCACATCAACAACGATGCCTGCCTTTTTTTCGATCGCCTCTTTGAACGCCTTGGGAGGAAGAGTGGGAACGCGTGGAAGATTTCCGATCACTCTCGGGCCTTCCGCGTTCACTTTTTTCATTATCGGATAGTAATGTGGGACCGGCGGCGCGGTCTTGATTGCATAATCGCTGAAGCTTTTCGCGTCACTGAATTGCAAAAACTTATTAAATTTCCGCTCGTAACCGATGGTGCTGCTCAACCGGGCGCCGATGTCTGCACCGCATGGGGAGCCCGCACCGTGATTGGGATAAATAATCACGTGGTCCGGAAGCTTGAGATAGAAATCGTGGAGGGTGTGAAATTGCTGTTCGGCAAGCTGCTTCGTGTGTTTCTCGCCTAACAAGTCTGGTCGACCGGCAGATGAAACAAAGAGCGAATCGCCGGTGAGCACCGCCCACGGCTCGTCCGGATGATCGGCTTCAGCCAGCAAATACGACATGTGCTCCGGGGTATGCCCGGGAGTATGCCGCGCGGTGACCAGCACTTCGCCGAATGTGAATCGGTCGCCGTCTTTGATCTTCTCGGGGTCGAAGCCGTACTCGGTGCCGCCTTCGCCGCTTGCATAAATCTTCGCCGAGTCCAACCGCGCGCACAGTTCGCGCGACCCACTTACCAAATCGGCATGAATATGCGTCTCAAAAATGTGTGTGATCGCCACGCCAGCTTCGCGGGCCGCCTCGATGTAAACATCGCAGTCAGCGCGAGGGTCAAACACCGCCGCGATCCCTTCGTCATCATCGCCGACGAGATAAGAAAGCTCAGCGATGCCTTCCGTTTGAATGGTTTTAAAAACTAGCGACATCACGATGATTTAACGCGAAGCGGCATTGAACTTCAACAAGATCGATAATTCCGCTGGCGTCGCACCGGTTTTTGGGAAGGCAGGCTGCCAGCCTGTGCTCCCCAGTTCTGAAAATCACCTCACTTCAACCGTGATCGGCAACAGGTGATTGATCATGTAGGTGCCTCGATCAGGATTGTGGAGCACCGGTTGCGTTCGGCCAAGTGAATCGGTCGCGCGAGCAATCAGCGTTTGGTTTCTCGGCGCTACGGGCGTTTGCCAGTTGAATTCCCAAAGCCGCCAGGCGTTTGGTTTTGGTTCTCCCAGCAGATTCGCCTCCTTCCAACTCGATCCGCCGTCCGTGCTCAGTTCCACCTTTGTGATTTCGCCATCGCTCATCCATGCGGCACCGTGAACACGCACACTGGAATTCGCTGGAACAATGTCGCCTTGAGTCGGCTTCGCAATTTGGGCTTTGACTTGCATTTCAGTCAATGGCGTGAGTTCCGCGATTGCCTCTCGTCTCTTCCAGTAGGCGTAATCAATCGTCTGATAATATCCGGTGAACGGCTGATCCGTGACGATAATGCGCTGGAGCCATTTGACGGATGCCATGGCGTACCAGCCGGGCACAATCGCGCGCACCGGAAATCCGTGTTCCGCCGGTAGATCGATGCCGTTCATTTTGTAAGCAAGCAACACGTCGCGCCGCGCTTTTTCCAGAGGGATGCTGCGGGCAAACGTCAACTCCCCAGGCGGACTCTTGGGATCGTCGAGGATTCCGTGATCTGAACCTTCCAAAATCACCTCACACGCGTCTGCCTTCACCCCGGCGCGGTCGAGCAGGATTGATAATGGCACCCCTGTCCATTGCGCTGTGCCGACCGCGCCGAGTCCCCATTGTACCCCTTTGACTTTCGGTTGGAGAAAACTTCGATTATTGCCGGCGCATTCCAGAGTCACCGGAATCGTCACGGATTCCAATTCGAGCAGCTGTTCGTAATTGATGGCAAATGGATTCTTAACATCACCCTCGACGCGCAGCCACCATGCATCTCGATCGATCATTGGAATTGGGAAATGCGTGCGAACATAAAACGATTCAGTCGGCGTGAGGAAGCCCTCCAGCTTTTCAAACGGCATTTCCAGATTGAGCGGAGTTTCGCCACGCACAATTTTGCCGGCGATGAGCTTCTGTGAACCCTCGGTCATTACATCATCCCTCGGTTGAAATTCGTAATTGATTCGGCCAGATGAAAAAATCAGCGCGGGGACAGTGCGAAGGTCTTCATACAAGCATCGAAGAGCGGCTCAAGCTGCGCCTCGAACTGGGCCGGCACGGTCCAGGTTATGACGATCTTTTTGTTTCCCGGGCCCGCGAAAAAATACATCGTCTGCGCAAGATCGACATTGTTCGTCCTGTTTTGCAACTTCACCTTGTAAGCGGGGGTCTTGTTGTCCGTGGTAAAATCCGTTCTTATCACCTTTGCCTTCACCGCCCTTTTCCTCAGCGACTGAATGTTTGCGTCGTCAACGTAAGCGCGAAGCGTTCCATCGTACGGTTCGATCGTCGTTACCAAGTCGCTCAACAAGCCGCTCGATCTGGGTGCCGCAATCATGGCCGCTTTGGACGGAGGCGCTGGTTTGCTTTCCCAACCTTGCGGAATGCGATGACTGTAGCCGTTTTCAGCAGATGTGAACGTCTCGCCAATCTTTTGAGGCGCTGGTGTAAAGTTGCCGGACGGTTCCCGGACACCCGTGGTAAATTGCTTAATACCGAGAACAATCACTACCAAGCCGACAACGCCAATTAACACGCGAAGGGTCATTTTCATGGAGGCAAGTCTATCGCAAGTAATACCTTCGGCGCAATTCTTGCGAGTTGGTTTACAAAGTTGTGATCGCCGACGCAGTCGTCGCCTGGCTGTTGATGCAAATAGCGAGTCAGATTTTTCCGTTCTTCGAAATTCCGAATTGGGCCGTGCGTCTTGTGGTGTTGCTGCTCATTATCGGATTTCCTGTCGCGCTCATCCTTGCCTGGGCGTTTGAACTAACGCCCGAGGGAATCAACCGGAATGCGAAGAACTTCTTCGCCGAGCTGAAGCGGCGCAACGTTTTACAAGGTTGCGATTAAACGAACAATTTGGTTGATTGAACGCCCCCGAAAGGGAGCTAATACAACCCGAGTGACTCGATTGTCGGTTCGTCAATTGCTCCGGTGATTGGCAAGCCGTAATCACGTTGGAAATTCGCAAGAGCGCCTCGCGTCTCTACGCTCAGCGTTCCCGTTATTTGGCCGAAATAGTAGCCTGCATCTTGCAAAGCGACTTGGACGTTCGCGATCACCTCGTCGGGGAGCAGATTGCCGTAAGTGTAGATCGGTCCGTCGTAATCGTAATAGTTGTTGAACGGATCGTAACCCCACGCCGGATACCAATAGCCTCCATCCAGAAAATAGTATCCGGTGCTAATAAAAACGATCGTATCACAATGATTATGCCACCAGTTGCGATCGTGCCATTCGTGCCAATGACGACGGCATGCATCGGAATAGTTCAGGTGGCCATCTTTGTCGTGCGACCTTGGTCTCGCTGAGCGTTCTACCGGGTCCAGTGTCGTTGACTTATTCGGGACAGATGGCGCATCGTGGATCCCCGCAGGGCGTTGCGGATCTAATTTCGCCAGCGTTGCGTTCTCAGCCGTGAAGCCGCGCCGATAACGCATTGCCGCCAAAGTGCGCAATTCTCTCGCACGCGTCGCTGAGTCAAGCGCGATCGTTTGGGACTCGCGAATCGGTGCAATCTGCTGCGCGTTCATCGTTACAAAAGAACGGTTCAGCGCCCGCACCACCGGCGAATAATTTGGCCGCAGATTCGTCGTCGCCGGTTGGCCAATCGTGCGAGGCGCATATCTGTTGAACGTTTGGGGCCTGAAATTCGCCGGCGCAGGAGCGACCCGTGGTGCGATTGACGTATTCGCAACTGGCCTAGCTGCTGGCGCGCTGCGGCTGGCCACCGGACGCGAAGCCACGTTTTGCGCGCTGGGGCTGATTACTTGTCCAGAGACACCGTGAATGCTTGCCAAGAGCGAGAGCGCCGCGATCAAGCAGAGCGCCGAAAATCTAGATTCTTTCATAAATCGCTCCGACTATTCAACATCACAAAAGCTCCTTTGTTGCAAGCTTTGACTGAAACCCCTTCAAAGTTATTCAGGCCTTGGGCAAATTATCTGCTCGCCAGCGAGGCGGCGAATTATTAGTTTTATCCCGCCGTCGACGAGGTGAACGAGCGCTACTACCACAAGACGCTGAAGTCACTCGAACCGATCACGTGCGGCCACTACATGGGAGAAACCGATCTATTGGCGGTGGTGGATTTATCTGGCAGGTTGCAATCCGTAATCCGAAACTTACAATCTGAAAATCTTTCGCCGGGGTCTTAGCTCAGTTGGTAGAGCGCCTCAATGGCATTGAGGAGGTCACGGGTTCGAATCCCGTAGGCTCCACAACCTTTTCATAGCGGAAAAATCGGTCATCCCCGCGAAATTCTACAGCCGGTCACACGATGCCGTGATTCGCGTTTACGATGCGACTGGAAACGTGATCGAGACGTACACAAGCACAAGGCGATTTCAAAGAGTGGCAGCGCGATAAAAATGTTTGCAACTATCGAGTCAGTCGGTCATTATAAAGGGAACCATTATTACGAGGTACTTGGTTATGGAGGCGGAACCGAAAAATATCAATGTAATTCGCTCGGTTTGGCACCGACTGAAGAAGGGACACATCAAAGTTGGTGACCTGCAGCCAGAAAAAGACGTCAAAGGTGGTGGCGGTGTTACGGGCAATTCCAAACCCATCACAGGCGGCCCAGGCGGCACGGGCACTACAGGCAGCCACTAATCGGGTTAAAGATTGCAAACCGTGGTTTGAACCCGGCGATACGGTTTCTTCTACGATGTGCCTGGCACCGTGATCGCGACGACAAGCGCGTGACTCTTTCCGGTGACGATTTTCCTCTTTTCCCAAAATGGGTTTTCGAGAAGGATTCTATATTCCCAAACTGCGCAACATCGTTAAACTGCGCGGTTTGAATCTCATTATAAGCCGCAACCAAAATGCACAAGACCAATTCCCTGCTCATGCACGCGCCGAAGATGACGATCTTCGAAACAGCGGCAAACCTGGAGTTGTGGCCAAAAATCCTCCCGCATTATCGCTACATCCGCTTTCTGGAGCGCGGCACCGATCGCAACATTGTGGTGATGGCAGCGCGGCGTTCCGGGATCCCGATCTCGTGGACGTCCGAGCAAATCATCGACCGCGACCGCCTGGAAATTCGTTTTCTCCATCTAAAGGCGTGGACAAAAGGAATGCGTGTGGTCTGGACGTTTTTTGACCAACCAAGTGGCGTGCTCGTAACGATTTCACACGATCTGCGATTTCGCATTCCCGCGCTTGGGCCGATTGTCGATCCAATCATTGGCGACTTTTTTATTCGTAACATTGCCAACAAAACTTTGCGCTGTATTAAGGCGTATGTGGAAGCAAGGGCAAACAAAGTGACCGCATGAGCCGAAGACGCGCGATCATCACCGGTATCGGCCCCATTACATGCATCGGGACCGGAGTCGATGCGTTTTGGAACGGGGTTCTGGCGGAAAAGAGCGGCATTAACAGTATCACAAGTTTTGATCCAAGTGTGTTCCGCGTGCGTTGTGCCGGCGAGATTGGCGATTGGAATCCGGAAGAGTTTTTTCCACCGCACCGTCTGAAGCGGCTCGACCGCTACGCGCAGTTCGCCGTCGTATCTGCAAAGCTCGCGCTGGACGACGCGCACATCAATTATTCCGGCGAAAAACCACAGGATCGCATCGGTGTCAGCTTCGGCACCGCGCTGGGCGGCGTCTGCAAAGCCGAGGAACAGTACATCAGGTATTTGAAAAAAGGCGCGCGCGGCGTTCAACCCACACTTGCCGTTCAGGTGTTTGGTGGTTCGGCGCATTCGAACATTGCGATCGAATTCGGATTTCGCGGTGTCGGCACAACAAATTCAAACAGTTGCGCCAGCGGGACAGTATCCGTGGGCGAAGCGCTCCGTTACATTCGAGATGATTTTGCCGACGTAATCGTCGCGGGCGGAGCGGAAGCGCCACTGACGGCCATTACCATCGGCGCGTTTGACATCATTAAAACCATGAGCAGGTGGACGGGCGAGCCGGGCTTGGCCTGTCGTCCATTCGACCTGTTGCGTGATGGATTTGTCATGGGTGAAGGCGGCGCTTCGCTGGTCGTCGAGGAACTCGAACACGCGCGGGCCCGCGGCGCTCGCATTTATGCAGAAGTGCTTGGGTACAGCTTAAACAATGACGCTTTTCACATGACCTCACCCCTGCCGAACGGCGAATCGTGCATTCGTGCGATGCGAGAGGCGCTCGCAGACGCGCAATTGGTGCCCGAGCAGATCGACTACATTAACGCGCACGCCAGTTCGACCCAGCTCAATGACAGCACGGAAACGGCGTCGATCAAACAAGTCTTTGGCGACCATGCGCAGCGAATCGCGGTTAGCGGGACGAAAGGTTATTACGCGCATCCGCTGGGCGCGACCGGCGCAATCGAGGCGGCGCTTTGCGCACTCGCCCTAGATCGACAATGGATTCCGCCCACCATCAACTATAGAAATCCCGATCCCGCATGCGATCTCGACATTGTGCCGAATCATGGTCGCGCTGCGGAGTTGAATTACGTCATGAGCAATTCATTCGGTTTCGGTGGGATCAACGGCTCCATTGTCCTCGGCAAAGTTTATTGAGTTGTTTTCCAATTCACCTCGACCTCAGGCGGAAGTGACCCGATTTGCTCGAGAAAGGTCGCCACTTTCCAAATCTCTTCATCCGACATCACTCCATTCCAAGCGCCCATTCCGCTGTATCGAATTCCTTACTTAATCGCGACAAACATCTGGGGTGCCGATAAATGGGCTGGATTATCCGCGAATTGCGGAACACGCGAATAGAAATTTCGAGTCCCCCATTGGCTCGGTTGACCTCGTGATCCGTGCTAACCAGCGCAATTCATCTTGAAAATCTTTAGACCTGCGATGAGCACGTCGTTCGGAGGCCGAATTGGGTTCGTTAGGCCAGCCGCTTGATTGGAAAGAGAAGCTTGCAGCAGAGCTTGACCGAACTTCGACTCCCACTGGGGAGGCACCGCTGTGGCACTAACGGGCCACCAACCGAGTCGCGCCGTAACACCCAAACAGCAGCAAAAAAAGAATCAACGACGGCGCAGTTAAAATAATTCTCTTAAGGTCACTTCAGCAAATCCGGACGATTTTTTTTTGTGCGCTTGAGCGACTGTTCTCTCCGCCACTTTGCGATCTCTGCGTGATTTCCCGAGAGCAAGACTTCCGGGACTTTCCAGCCGAGAAACTCGGCTGGTCGCGTGTACTGCGGCGCTTCGAGGAGCCCGCCGCTGAAGCTATCATCGGAGGCGGATTGCTCGTGACCGAGCGCGCCTGGCAGCAAACGAACAATTGCATCAACTAGAACAACTGCGGCGATCGCGCCGTTGGTTAGCACGTAGTCGCCGATGGAAATCTCATGATCGACCAGATGTTCGATCACGCGGTGATCAACTCCTTCGTAATGGCCGCAGAGAACGATAAGATGCAATTCCTGCAAAAGCTCCGCCGCCAGCTGTTGGTCTAGACGTCGCCCTGCTGGCGACATCAACACAATTTTCAGTGCTCGCGGTTCGCTGTTCGCTCTTCGCTGTTTCAGATCTTCCACAGCCGCAAAAATCGGCTCCGGTTTCATCACCATCCCCTGCCCTCCGCCAAACGGCGCGTCATCCACCACGTGATGTTTGTCCGTCGTCCAATCGCGCAGATTATGAATATGGAGCTCCACGATTCCCTTTTCCTGCGCGCGCTTCATCATGCTCTCGCTTAATGGCGCGCGACAGATTTCGGGGAACAGCGTGACGATGTCGATCTTCATCTGGTAGCGGCGGTTCACCTGAACCGTCTGTGACGGGTAGAGAATAATCGTCGGTGGCGATTCGGGTCAATCGCGCCTACCTCATTCCACGATCTCGAGAACTGCCCGTTGGCCGTGGCGCGCGGCGGAACTGGCCAGCAACGCGCGGATCGCATGAATGGTCTGACCGCCTCGGCCAATCACACGGCCGACATCTCCGCGTCGAAGCTGCAATTTAAAGATGGTCGTTCTCCCGCTCGGAATTTCCGTCAACACTATATCGTCAGGAAATTCAATCAGCTGCCGAATGACGAACTCGAGAAACTCCCTCATGCGTCAAAAAACTAATCACGAATCCACTTTCGCACAACACTACGGCGTGATGGTGAACACGAATAAACACGAATTTTCGAGTTGTAGCCCCTTCGCTGTGCGAAGCGCTTGCAGTGATGGCGTTGAGGCGCGCGGCTTGGCGCCAACAGGACAGCGATAACAACTCGCTGCCAAGTCTACGCTGAGTCCGCAGGAGTTGGCGGTGACGCAGTCGAAACTTCGTCCTGGATCGATTGCGAGGTTTCTCGCTCTGGTTGCGATGACGGCTCAGCGGCCGTTGTCATTTTCTTGTTTTTCTTGATCAAACTCCGCACCGTGTCTGATGGTTGCGCACCTTTGCTGATCCAGTATTCGGCCCGTTCAACGTTCAAGGAGCTATTGCGACCAGTTTTTTTCGGATCGTACATGCCGATGACCTCGATAAATTTCCCGTCGCGCGGACTGCGGCTGTCGGCCACTACCACCTTGTAATACGGGCGATTTTTCGCGCCCTCTCTACGTAATCTGATTGAAACTGACATGTTAACTTTTCATTCGCGCCAGTTGCGCCATCATTTTCTTCATTTTGCCCGCGTTTTTCATCATCTTACGCATCTGATCAAAGCGCCGCAGCAAATCGTTCACCTCCGTGACAGTGCAGCCGCTGCCGCGCGCGATGCGCTGACGCCGCCGTGCATTCAGAATGTCGGGGCGCGCCCGCTCTTCGTTTGTCATCGAAAGCACGATGGCTTCCGTGCGCTTAAGCTGCTTCTCGTCAATCGAGAGGCCCTGCACATTACTCATGCCGGGCAACATGCCAAGAATATTCTCCAGCGGTCCCATCTTTCGCATCATCTTGAACTGCGCCAGGAAATCATTGAAGTCGAATGAAGCCGTGCGCAATTTGCGTTCAAGCCGAGCAGCGTCTTCGACTTCCACTGCTTCGGCAGCTTTCTCGACGAGACCAACCACGTCGCCCATTCCGAGAATCCGGCCGGCGAGCCGTTCCGGAATGAAAAGCTCGAACTGATCGAGCTTTTCACCGGTGCCGACGAATTTGATCGGCTGACGCGTCACTTCGCGCATCGACAAAGCTGCGCCGCCTCGCGCATCGCCATCGAGTTTCGTTAGAATGATCCCTGTGATTGACAAAGCATTGTTGAAATGGGTCGCCACGCTGACCGCTTGCTGGCCGGTTGCCGCATCCACGACGAGCAAAGTTTCCTGCGGCTGCAAAAATTCCTTCAGCCCTTTCAACTCCTGTAGCAACGCTTCGTCGATTTCCTGGCGGCCCGCCGTGTCGAAGATGTAAATGCTCGGCGCGCCCGGCGATCGCGTCCTACCAACTGCCGCCGCCGCGGCGCGTTGAATATTTCTCTCGCCCGGATCCGGAGCGACGACCGCCGCGCCAATTTGTTTGCCAAGCGTTACGAGTTGCTCAATGGCTGCCGGACGTTGCAGATCGCACGGCACCAGCACAGGGGCATAATCCTGTTTTTGTAAAAAGCCCGCTAGCTTGGCCGAGGAAGTCGTCTTACCCGAGCCATTGAGACCGATCATCAAAATACGGCCCTCGTCTTCGAGATGAAATGGCTCGGAATCGCCTCCGAGCAATGCAGTCAATTCGTCGTGGAAAATTCTTATGATCTGTTGTCCGGGCGTAATACTGCAAACAACTGTTTCACCCAGCGCTTTTTCCTTGACGCTCGCAATGAATTTTCTGGCGACCTGAAAATCGACATCCGCTTCGAGCAGCGCTAGGCGCACCTGGCGCAACGCGGCGTCGATATTCGACTCGCTGATTACGCCATGCCCTCGGAGCTCTTTGAAAATTTCCTGAAGCTTGTCGCTAAGTTGTGGAAACATAACTTGATAACGCGACCGCCATGGGCGCGGTCGCCTGCACGCGAGGCACGTGCGCTCCCCGGAATTATTTTTTTGGTGTTGGCGCCGGCGATGTTGGCCCTCCGGTCGCGCCTTCTTCGATTCCGAAGGTCCAATGCGCTTCGACCTTCTTTCCTGCGGATTTCGCGCTGACAAATACGCTGCACGATTTCTCGCGCAGTTTTTGCGTCACTTGATATGACACGGTCCCTG
>WNFU01007045.1_pt1 | contig 15827 bp, 13 predicted proteins | sample 5400121 | NCBI WGS metagenome assembly WNFU01 (sample SAMN13153360, study PRJNA577476) | soil metagenome | isolation source: 100 cm soil or saprolite under grassland replicate 1 | place: USA:California | collected 2016-06-15
GCGTTGCCGTCCAGGTTCGTCGTAGCGGACATTGGCTTCGCCGCGTTAAATCGTCAAACCGTTAAATCGTTAAATCGTTAAATCGCTATGTAGCCGCCTCGCTGTGTCGAGGCGTCCGTTTCTACCGCCCGGGCATCATTTCGAGAAGAAAACCTCTGAAATATTCGGTTTCAGGAATTGTCGGCAGAACCGGATGATCCGGCGCCTGCTCGAACCGGCGCAAGCGGCGCGCGGAGCGACGCGCGTCCACAAGCGCATCGGAGATTGTTTCCAAAAGTGCTGCATCATTCACGTGATGCGAGCACGAGAACGTCGCCAGCAAACCATCTTTCGATAAGACCTTGAACGCACGCATGTGCAGTTCCCGATAGCCGCGTAATGCGTCGCGCACGCCGCTCTTCGTCCTCGTGAACGAGGGCGGATCGAGCACGATCAAATCATACTGTGCCCCTGCTTTTTCGGCTCCGCGCAGGAATTGAAATACATCCTGCTGCACCCACTCGATCTTTAGGTCATTGCGCGCAGCATTTCGTTTCGCGGCGGCAATGTTCTCCGAATTTTCTTCAATACCGGTTACTCCCGTTGCGCCTGCGCGCGCACAGGTCAACGCAAACGCGCCCTGATTTGTGAAGCAATCCAGGACGCGCCGGTCACGAGCGTACTCCGCGACAATTCCGTAATTGTACTTTTGATCGAGATACAAACCGGTCTTGTGCCCACGCAAAAAATCGACTTCGAGTTCCACGCCTTCGACTTCAGTAACGGTTTGCGACGGATTTCCGCGCAAAACGCCGCTGCGTACTTCCAATCCTTCCGACTTGCGAACCGGCGCGTCGTTTCGTTCGATGATAGCGATGTCGCCGAAGAGATCGACTATTGCAGCCGTGATCAAATCCTTTCGCATGTCCATCGCCAGCGTGAGCGTTTGCAGGACGAAATCGTCGCCGTAACGATCGATGATCACGCCCGGAAGACCGTCGCTTTCGCTCCACACCAAGCGGCGCAGCTTTGCATCGATGTTTCGCCGGTCCCGGTATTCGGAAGCCTGCCCGATCCGGCGCCGAAAAAAATCCTGATCAAGATCCTGCCGTCGCCGCGAGAAACGGCGCGCAACAATTTGCGATTTCGAATTGTAAATGGCGCTGCCAATCAAATGATCTTTACCGTCCTTGAGCGAAATCACATCGCCATCCGCGGGTTTTCCGAAAACCTTGAGCACTTCGCTTGAAAAAACCCAGTCGTGTCCATGCAAAATTCGCGCTCGCGGTTTGATGACAATGCCTGCCATGAAAGAGGAATGTTCGCGCAATCTTAGCGCGCGGTTTGACACTATGGGGTTTGGGGAACTGTTTCGCTCAGGCGGCGTGGGTCGACCTTGAAGACGGCGAAGTCGGAATTTTCAAACACGTTTGAGAAAATGACGGGAATGGTCGCCGGAAGACCTTCCGATGTCTTTCTCACGACGATGTAGCGAACTCCCGCCTCTCGCAGCAAATCCTGTTGAATCTTTCGGAGCTTCCAGTCTTTCCAAAATTGCTTTACCGCAGACTCCCTGCGTATGTAGTCACTCCGCGCGACCGCAGCATAAGCAAAATAGTGGAACGGCACGCGGCAGTTGGTAAGTACAAGGATGGGTGTTAGCAAGTCATTACCGGACAGCACCACATCTCCCGGCTTTGCATCCTTCGTCAGAAAATCAGTGACGGCCAGGGCAGGTACACTTAGTCCGATTGCAATGGCCATGATCGCTACCGCGGCAACCGAGGAATACACGCCTCGGCCAACCGCCCATCGATACAAGCTTTGAAGAACTTCGACTGCGAAGAGCCAGGCTACGTACTTGCTTTGCACGAGGAATGTTCCGCTAACCGGGTTGTATCGAAATGTCCATCCTGCGGCCGTGATGCTGAACATTAGTGCGATTAACAGACCGATCGCCACAAAAAGGCCAAGGATGAACCGGAGAGCGGATTGTGGGTTTGGACGAAATATGGCACGGACAATCGCTGGCACGCCGATGACGCGCAGACCAAGGGTACCAACGAGATAGATTGGCACTGCCACGGTGGCGAAAGCGAGCCACCCGCTAAACCGATCCTTGATTCCAAGCGCCTCCATCGCCTGCGATATGTACAGCCCCGGCTCAAATTTCATTACAACGTTGGCTTCAGTTTTGTTCTTAAGAAGAACTGGCCAAACCAGGGGCGTCGCCACAGCGGCAGTGGACGCAGCGACTTTCAACAAGTCTGAATTCCGATAGACAACAAAATAGAGCACAGCTGCCGCTCCCAGGCTGCACATGATCTGGGCCGCAGTGAAAATCTTCACCTCAATCAATGCGACAAACAGCAGTGTAGTAAGGAAAAGCCACGCCCCACTGCGCTCCTGCAGGTAGCGCTGGAGACAAAACAACCCCGCAAAAAGGAGACCCAGTCCAGGGAGGATTGGATTGGTATAGAAGAGGGGTAACACCGCTGGCGGCAAACTGAAGTAGCGAAGAGACCAGTCAACGTTCTCGCCCAGCAGCAATCCGGGAATAAAGGAAAAGTCTTCGCCGAAAAACACCAGAAAGACGACGAGAGCGCCGAAATATCCTGAGCCAAGCCAACTCCTCGAAAAGCAAAAAACACTGAGCATCGAAAGAGCGAGAAATAACGTGGGGAAAAACCGCAGGGTCAGGTCGCGCGTGTTTAGGCGAGTTGCATTGGCAAACATCGCGACCGCAACATCCATTCCATAGTGGTAAGAAAGCGGGTGCCCTGAAAAATGCGGAGCCTGGGGTGGTATTGTATGCGTCAATTCGTTCGCGATCGCGATGTGCAACACGACGTCAGGTACCGGACAGGCGCGCATGGTGCCATCCGCTCGCCAAGTGAGATTTGTGTAGTAAAAAGGCAAAAACGCCAGCACGATTATCCCCAGCGCAATAACTCCAGCCAGGGCGACGCCGGATCTGTCACACCACACTGTAGCGCTCTCTGGGAACAAGGACGCTGGCGTCGCGGAGCGACCCCGCGGTGTTTTTATTTTGGTACAGTAAACCCAAGCAAACACCGCGACTGTCGCCAGCGGCCAAAGAAGATAGAAGCGGGCCTGCTGAGCAAAGGTAATCAACCAGTAGGCTACACCGCTCACGATCAAGCCCAGAAAACAAGCCAGGGTCACATCTTCCAACGGGCTGAGCGTCCGCTTAAGCGCAATTAGGAGCAGTTTTCCTGGCATATATGCCAGGAAAACGACGGCGACAAAAAAGAGGCACGCGCCGAAAAGAATTTGCATGTCTGAATTAAACCTGTGCGCAGCTGGACAGGAAGAGACTAGGTCATCTCGCAAACTGGGACGCAAGGCCAAATTCGAGTCAGCGTCGCTTTGACGAAAATCGCTGTTGTCCCATAGTTTCCGAGGCTTTCCTGAACCTAGCGGCGCATATGGTGGTCGTGCGTTTTTACCGTATTTGACCCAAAAGACCTTGGGGCCGTACAAAACGCAGGTGTGAAATTGTCGTGAGCGCTATGCAGCGCTGAAGATTGCGTGAAAGAGCGAAATTGTGACAAATGAGTAATTGCAATCAAAGGTTGAGAAGAATAGGCGTCCGGCGCAGGGAGACTCGGAGAGACACCGCATGGTAACGACCAAGACAGTCAAAGACAGCGCGAGATGCGTCGCTTGCGGCGGCACACTCACGTTGTTCGGGCCACGTTTACAATATGAGTACCATCGTTGCGTACAATGCGGCACGATTCAGCTGTATCCTTTACCAAGCGCTGCTGAGCTGGCACGGGCATATAGTGCCGAGTACGCCACTGCCGGACATTACGAGGCCGATGCGGGTCGCTGTCGCATGTCTGCGCGAACATACTATCAAAACATCGCCGGTGTGCTGAAACGTTATGACGCGAAGGGTCTCGTCGTGGATTATGGCGCGGGCTGGGGTGGCTTGTGCGAGCTGCTCATAGCAGAAGGCTTCTATGTGCAAGGTGTCGAACCATCGGATGCAATGGCCGCATATTGCCGGAAAAAAGGCTTGCCCGTGCAGCATGGCGATTTGAGCGTGTTGCACGACAAGGAAGGACAAATCGGCACATTCGCGTTAAACACTGTGTTCGAACATCTCGTGGCGCATGACGCCTGGCTGAGGTATGTACATCGATTGCTCGCACCACATGGTCTGTTCGTCACGCTGCAACCCACGGCGCCGTTTGCCGACTTGCTGGGGCGCATCGTGCGCTTCGGAAATGTGCGCGCACCGTTGCCCGCATTACATCAATTTTTTTGTCCGCCTTGGCACACAGTTTTCTTTTCACTCGACGGCATGAAGCACCTCATGGCAAAGCATGGCTTTGAGCTCTTGGATATCCGACCTGCGCCGCAGGGTCGCATGGGGGGCATGTTGGGTTTGGCGCAACTGGTGCTAGAAACAATCAATCGCGTCGGTTGGAGTTTGATGGGGCGTAGTTGGCCTTTGTTGACAGCGCATACCTTTGTGTTCCGGAAAACGTAACGTCGCTTTGATGGAACATCTTTCAAGGAAAGGTGCCTCCCATGTGCGTCGTTCAACGGAAGTTCTCTGGCAATACGCATGGCGTGCGCCTGCGGAAATACTGCTGCTTGAAGATTAAGATTTTGATACAAAAATACAGGGCCAATCGAATACATGATTAAAAAAGGTACTTTCCTTTATCGGGTGATGGCTGCGTCAGGATTGAAGTTGATAGCCGCAGCTGAATGGCTCATTTCCAAAAACTCTCCTAACAACACGTTCTTTGACACGAACGCTTTCCCGTGGACCAAAACTCTGGAGAGCAGCTATCCGCAGATTAAAGACGAACTGCATTTCGTGCTAGAACGCGGATCCATTCCGGACTTGACCAAACTTTCAGAGGAACAAAAGCGCATCGTTCCCGAGAACAAATGGAAAACTTTTATCTTTTGCTTTTATGGCAAATACGTCGAAGAAAACTGCCAACTTTGTCCGATCACCTCGTCGGCAATTGGAAAGATTCCCGGGATCAGAGGAGCCTTTTTTTCCATTCTTGAACCGGGCACGCATCTTAGCCGGCATCGCGGCCCCTATAAAGGGGTTTTGAGATGTCATTTGGCCCTCATGGTCCCGCGAAATGAGAAATCGTGCGGCATCGAGGTTAACGAAGAAACCTATCACTGGAAAGAAGGTAAGGCGGTCGTCTTTGACGATACTTTCGAACACGAAGCATGGAACGATTCCGATCAAGAGCGCGTCGTGCTGTTTATTGATTTTGAAAGACCTCTGCCGGTTTGGCTTGTTCCTATGAACAAATTCATGCTGCGGCTCATCGCCACCTCACCATTTGTCCGCAACATTTTCATAAATCTGGGGCGACATGAAAAATAGCGCGGCAGGGCAGATCCAATTACGCAAATTTCCCTCACCTGATCTTGCATAGACGGGGCGAGTGCGGCGTGCAAGGTGTGTATGTCTAGGTAGTATTCGTTTGTCGTGTCGCCTGATATTTCACAAAACAATTCCATGGCTCACGCCATTACCGTCGTAGTACCCGTTTACAACGGCGAAACGTCACTTCAGGAACTGTGCCGGCGCCTGACCGAAGTGCTGCCCGCGGTGGGAACGTCGTATGAAATTATTCTGGTGAACGATTGTAGCCGCGACGGCAGTTGGGGAGTTATTTCTCAACTTGCCGTCACAGTTCCCGGCGTACGGGGCATCAATCTGATGCGCAATTACGGTCAACATAATGCCCTCCTTTGCGGCATTCGCGCGGCTCGCGGAGACCTGATCGTTACAATGGACGACGACTTGCAACATCAGCCGGAGGAAATTCCGCGCCTGCTCGCCAGGCTTGATGAGGGCTTTGATGTCGTTTACGCAACGCCCGAGCGGGAACCACATGGCTTTTGGCGCGCAATCGCTTCACGTATCACCCGATTGGCACTTCGTTCTGCTGCGAGTCCTGAAGTTGCCAGAAACGTCAGCGCGTTCCGTGTTTTTCGAACTGAATTGCGCGAAGCTTTTGGCGGCTATCACGCGCCATTCGTTTCCATTGATGTCTTGTTAACGTGGGCGACGAGCCGCTTCGGCGCGGTCAAGGTTGCGTTTAAACCACGGTGGTCGGGTTCGTCTAGTTACACGTTCGCCAAGCTAGTGCGCCACGCGCTTGATATGATGACCGGCTTCAGCACGGCGCCTTTGCAGCTTGCCAGTCTGATTGGGTTTGGCTGCACATTGTTTGGCGTCGCTATTCTTGTGTATGTCGTTGGCCGATATTTTCTTGAAGGTAGCATACCTGGTTTTCCGTTTCTGGCCTCGATCATTGCCATCTTTTCAGGCGCACAGCTCTTCGGCTTAGGGGTGATAGGCGAGTACCTTGCCCGCATGCATTTCCGGACGATGAATCGGCCGGCTTACGCTATTCGCGACACTACCGAAAAAGAAAATTTAAAGACCCAGAGCCAATAATGATCGCACGGCTGGATTCGGGGACGATCAACGACCTGCGCGAAGCGTTGCCGCAGTTCGCTCACGTTCCGCTCGCTCATTTGCATCACTTGAAGTCCGATCAACGCATGAATTACTGGCTCGATGAAATCACCCAGAGCTTGGCGGATGAAACTTCGATCGGGTTTGGGTCTATGGCCGCGAGCTCTGTAAACGGATTCATCATTTACAATGATTCGCCTTGGGATAGCAAAATTACAGGGCGGCGCATTGGAACAATTAACCATCTGGCTGTCATACCTGATGATCGCGCGAGCACCGAAATCCTTCACGCGTTAATCGACGAGCTCTTACGAAGTCTCGTCAAACGCGGGACGCAATGCGCGGTTTGCAAAGTGCAATCTGACGAGCCGGCGCTAGTTCATGCTTTGGAACAGCGCGGCTTTCTGCTGATGGATACGTTGGTGGATTTCGTCTTCGATTTTTCTCGCACCCCGCTTGAAAAAATCAGTCTACCTAAGCGAGACCCAGAGTTGAAAATTCGACGGGCCGTGCGGCAAGATCTGCCAGCGCTTATGGCGATAAATGAAAAGGCATTCGGCGCCTATTTTGGCCGGTACCATGCAGACCGACAGCTGCCGCGGGGCGCAGCCACGAAAATTTATGCCGAATGGGTGCGCTCGGCGTTTGAAGGCTGGGCGGATTGGATTCTTGTCGCAGAGGTCCATGACAAAATTGCCGGGTATGGACTCTGGAGAAAGCCTTTGGAAATTGAGAGGAAAAATTCGCTTCGTGTCGCGCATTACGATTTGGCGGCAATCGATCCGGAATTTCGCGGCCGCGGTTTGTGGACGGCGCTCATGCTCGATGGTATGCGCATCGCGCGTGAGTTCGCGCAATACATCATCGGGCCGGTGCACGTCGCCAACTACCCTGTCCAGTATTCTCTGCAAAACTTTTATTGGCGAAGTTCCGGCGCCAGACATTCATTTCACAAATGGCTCAAGCCCTGATCGCGCGGAAAGATGCAAAGTGACTCTGGATTGCTCCGCTGGCTGAAAGTTCCTTTTCTGTACAACCTGTTCCAAGAGGTCGTTGGGGCAAAGGCAGTACGTCGCCGGCTTATTCAAAACCATGTGCGAGCGAACGTGGGTGACAAGGTGATCGATATCGGCTGCGGCACGGCGCAAATCCTGCAAGCTCTTCCGGAGGTCGAGTATCTGGGGCTGGATACCAATTCCACTTATATTGCGTTTGCTAGTCGGCGATACGGCAGCAATGGCACGTTTGTCGTCGGCGATACACAGTCGCTTCGCGGCGATTCGCGCTTTAGAGATGCCGATATCGTGATGGCAATCGCTGTTTTGCACCACCTGGACGACCAAGATGCCGTGCATTGTATTCGGTTCGCTTATGATGCGCTCAAGGTGAGCGGTCGATTCATATGCCTGGATCCCTGTTGGATTCCCAATCAGCGCGCTTTTTCCAGATTCGTCATGGCTAATGATCGAGGCCGCAACATTCGAACGGAGCAGCAGTACCGCCAGCTTGCCGAACGCGTTTTTAGAAATGTCGCCACGTGGGTTGATACCAACGCAGCGCGCATCCCTTACGTGAGTATCGTTCTTGAGTGCAAAAAGTGATGCTGCGCGATTTCAATGTTTTCTGGCTAGTGATAAAAAAAGAGGTCTGCTTGGAGACAGCAGAATGGCTTTGTTGATCCATCGGCAGTTTTGAGTTCATCGTGATACACATTCCTTTCAATCGACCGTTCCCGACGGGTAACGAAGTCAATTACGTTCGCGCCGCGATCGCGACGCCGAAACTTTCTGGTGACGGCCCATTCACTGCGGAGTGTCACCGCTTGCTCGAACGCTCGCTCGGAGTCCAGAAAACGCTTCTCACGACCTCGTGCACTCACGCCTTGGAAATGGCTGCGCTGCTCCTGAGCCTCGGACCTGGAGACGAAGTAATTGTTCCCGCCTTCACTTTTCCTTCTGCGCTAAATGCCTTTGTCTTGCGCGGTGCCAGACCTGTGTTTGTGGATGTTCGCGCGGACACGCTCAACATTGATGAGACCCAAATCGAGCAACGCATTACCGAACGCACGAAGGCCATTTTTCTTGTGCATTACGCGGGGGTCGGATGCGAAATGGACACCGTAATGGCGATCGCGCGCCGGCATGTGATCGCAGTTGTCGAAGATAACGCACATGGCCTTTATGGAAAATACCGCAGTCGGTATCTCGGCACATTCGGCGAGCTGGCTACTCTGAGTTTCCACGAAACGAAGAATTTCTCGTGCGGAGAAGGTGGCGCGCTGCTCATCAATGATGCGCAGTTTAACGAGCGCGCCGAAATTCTTCGGGAAAAGGGAACCGATCGAAGCCGATTTTTCCGGGGTGAGGTGGACAAGTACACGTGGGTAGATATCGGATCGAGCTATCTGCCTTCGGACCTGCTGGCAGCATTCCTCCGCGCACAACTCGAACACCGCGATCAGATTCAATCGATGCGGCGCCAAATCTGGGAAACCTACGCGCGCGACCTGGCTTCCTGGGCCGAAGCAAACGGCGTGCGGCTCCCGATTGTCCCACCCGAATGCGAACAGAGTTACCACATGTTTTATATGATCATGCCTTCTCTTAAGAGCAGGCAAGCATTGATCTCGCATCTCGGAGGCTTCGGGATTCTCGCTGTTTTTCATTATCTGCCGCTGCATTTGTCGCCAATGGGCCTGCGTTTTGGTGGACGCCAAGGCGATTGTCCGGTCACCGAAGGCTTATCCGATCGGCTTTTGCGCTTTCCGTTTTTCACCGGAATGAGCAGTTCGGAGCAAAACCAGATAATCGACGCCGTGCGGGCGTTTCGCTGCTAAACAGGCGATGCTTTAGCGGGCGCGATGAGTCAAATTCAACAGCTGGCGAAGGAGGACGCGCAAAAGCAGCAACCCGCACACGGGTTCGACAGCTACGGATTACTGGCTTGCCTTCTTATATCCATTTTCCTCATCGTCTGGATAACACTTGCGACTAAGAGCCTTAACTTTGGTACCGTAGTTTTTCTGTTCGCGCTACCGTGGGTTCTGCTTAGAGGCGGTGCAATTGTCACAGCCGCTCTTCGTTTTCCCTCCTTTTTCGCACTCGATTTCCTTTTGGGAGTTACTGTTGTCTCAGTTGCGGTGATGGGGTGGAAGTTCTTCTTGCCAGTCTCGCTTTGGGTTCTGCTGATCGTGCTTCTGGTCGCAATCGCGAGCATTCCCAAGCTTCTTCCGCGTCACCGGCGCGACCCGCTTTCCGCTTTAGGGCTGCTAAGCGTAGTTGTCTCCCTCGTTGCAGCAACCGGCTGGTCTCAAGATCTTATTTTACCCACCGGCGAGGTTAATGGTGGGGTTGTGTTCAAGCCATGGTCGGATTTTTTCATCCACTCCACGATGGTCGCGCGCAGTTTGGGGGCACAAACTTTATTTCAAGTTGGCAATTACGAATGGAAGGGCTTTCCCGCAATCTTCTATCACTACGCGAGTTACTCCATCCCGATATGTTTGGCGAAGGTGGGATCTCTTACGGCTTATGCCACGGTGGTGGGTTTTTGGGCGCCCTTCGGATCATTTCTTACCGGGTTAGCCAGCTATGCTCTGGGCCGAGCCTTTTGGAGTCAAGGCGCTGGACTTGCGGCGTTGGTAGCTACTTTCCTGATACCTGACGCCGGCTTATTAAACATCGCGCACCCTGCTTACGGCTATTTCTGGCTGCAGCACGCCGCTCCCGGAGGCTTGTATGGTGTAGCAATCGCTGGAACGGCGCTGATAGTCGTCGCCCGGGGAGCACGTCAAGCCCAATGTAGCTGGATGGCCTGGGGAGTAGTGGTAGGAGCGCTCGCGGTTCTCTTCAAGACTCAAGTCTTCGCAGCGGCGTTTCCGCTGCTGCTTTGTTATACCATTTTCGCCTGGCCAATGCGCAAGTCTTGGAAATGGCTCGTGCTCGGCAGCTGTATCGCGGCCGGAATAGTCCTTCTTGCGGTGGTGAACCGTTTTTACGTTGGACCGAACATGCGCTTTGATTTCTCTGGAAACGATTGGTATTGGAACCTGTTGGCGAACATGGCGAGGGGGACGCCCGCCGAGAGATCGTACGAAGTTTTTCGAGTTGGGCATTCATTTCCTTCCCACCTGGTGCGGGCGATCGGGTTACTCCTGATCAACGCATTGGGAATTTTCGCAGTTGTCGCTCCACTTGTTTGGCTTTTGGCGGCGTGGCGAAAGACATGGCAGGTATCGGAGGGTATCTCCGCGGGCGCGGTGGCCCTTCTGTTGCTAATGACTTTTAGCCTGAATAAACAGGGGACGTCGGATAATGCGTACGAATTCATACAACATCCCTTTGTGTGGGCATACTGGGTCGTAGGCTCGCTGACCGCGGGACGCCTTTTTGGGATGATGGCGGGAAGTCGTCCGCAGCTGTGGACGAGGGTCATCGTTGTTAGTGTCATCGTGTTGACGCTGGTTCCGATGTGTTACGGCCCAGGGTTACAACGCGGCAAATGGCCGGGGGGAAACGTGCATTCCCGCTTACGCGTCGATCAGGGCCTGATCGACTGTGCCCACTACATCCGCAACCGGCTTCCGACCAATGCTGTAGCTCAGGATTCGCATTTGGATGAATTCCTGACCCTTGGTGGCCTGAGCGAACGGCCTTCCTTTGCAGCCAGGCTTGACGTGTGGACGCGAGCGAGTCCGGCCTTTCGAAAATCTACTTACCCATCGCAGCTACGGAAGCTGAAAAGTCTTCAGGGGGCGACAAACATTCCGGATTTGCAGCGCAGCGTCCGCGAAACTGGCATTCGCTGGTACGTAGCTCATCCGGGAGATCCCAACGTCTGGCCGGCGGACTTTCGCGATCAGCCGGCATTCGAGTCCAACGGCTATCGAGTCTACGACATGCAGCGTTGTTTCCAATTGCGCGGCTGATTTTTGCAGGCCGTGTGACAGTCGCACTGCGTTTTTACTAGACGCTCGGCAGCAAACGTTGAACGTTCGCTGTTTCTGATATGCAAACATCTCCGCAATGCTCAATCGATCTTCACGGAATTAAGAAACTGCGCAGCGGCAAGGTGCGCGAAGTGTTCGATCTGGGCGAGACACTCCTCTTTGTCGTCACGGATCGGATCTCCGCATTTGACGTTATCCTTCCTGATCCCATTCCCTACAAGGGGGCAGTGCTCAATCAGATTTCAGCGTTCTGGTTCAAGCGATTCGACGACATTCGGAATCACTTTGTCACGGCAACGTTCGCCGAATTTCCGAAGGAATTGCTGCCGTTTCGTGAGCAGCTGGCCGGGCGTTCCATGATCGTAAAGAAGACTAAGCCGTTACCGGTGGAATGCGTGGTGCGCGGTTATCTGGCTGGTTCCGGTTGGAAGGAATATCAGGAATCGCAGAGCGTTTGCGGCATTAAGCTGCCGGCAGGACTCAAGCTGGCATCGCAATTGCCGGAACCAATTTTCACCCCCGCGACGAAAGCCGAAACCGGTCACGACGAGAACATCGACATGAAACGATTCGCCAAGATTCTCGGCGACGAATTAGCAGAGCGCGTGAAAAAGCTTAGCCTGGACATTTATTCGCGCGGCCGCGCACACGCCGACCAGTGTGGAATTATCGTCGCAGACACGAAATTTGAGTTCGGCACTGTCGATGAAGATTTACTTTTGATCGACGAATGTCTGACGCCGGATTCGTCGCGCTTCTGGCCAAAAGACCAGTACGTTGTCGGGCAGAGCCCCCCGAGCTTCGACAAGCAATTCGTGCGCGATTATCTGGAAACGCTCGATTGGGATAAAACTCCACCTGCCCCGCGTCTGCCGAAGGAAGTGGTCGAAAAAAGTTCGGCGAAGTATGTCGAGGCATTTCGCCGTCTGACGGGAAGTGAGATCGCGAGCGGCTAGAAGAATCCTAAAAAAGCGCCGTCATGTTGAGCGGAGTGCAACATCTCTGGTTTCCGCTCGTCGTGTCGAGCGAAGTCGAGACATCCCGTGGCGAAACCTAAAAGTATTTCCGCGGGATTCCTCGACTTCGCTGCGCTTCGCTCGGAATGACATTTGCGAGACGCCTTGTAAACTAGCGCCGCCCCGAATTCAGTCCTCCGCACATTTTCACTTCGACGATGCCTCCGACTCGGCCTGACATTTTGTTCATCATGACCGACCAGCAGCGGTTTGATACGATCGCTGCGCTCGGGAACTCGCACATCTACACGCCGAACATGGATCGGCTGGTGCGAAGGGGAATCAGTTTTTCGAGCGCATACGCGACCTGCCCGGTGTGCGTTGCCGCGCGCTACACAATCCGCACCGGATGCGAGCCGGCGACGACCCGTATTTTCAGTAATGCGAAGGCAAATGCTGTGGCTGGTCAAGCCGTGGAGATGGAAGCGCGTTGTGGGCCCTACCTGGGCCGAACGATGTCGCGGCTCGGTTATCGAACTTTTGGAGTCGGAAAGTTTCATACGAATCCGTGGAACGAAGACCTCGGTTTCGAAAAAATGTGGCGCTGTGAAGAAACTTACCATCCACCCAATCGCGAAGGCGATGACTACGGTTCGTGGCTTGCGCGGGAGCATCCGGAGTTCGATTTCCTCGAGCAACCCATGGGCGAACGGACCGAGATGTATTACCTTCCGCAGCGCAGCCCGCTTCCAGCGCATTTAGGCGGCGAATGGTGGACGGCTGATCGCACGGTCGAGGAGATCGCGAAGTCGGATGATTCGGGGCCGTTCTTCGGGTTTGTGTCGTTTGTTGGGCCGCATCCGCCTCTGGCTCCGCCGATCCCCTTCAACCGGATGTACAATCCCGATCGACTCCCAGAGGCAATTCTCGGCAACATCGAGGAAGATCATCTTGACGAAGAAATTCCTTTCATGCGTCACGCCATTTGGGCGGACGCAATTAATCCGGCACTAACAAAAATCGTGAAGGCGCGTTATTACGGCGAGGTCACTTATTTGGACTATTGCCTCGGGCGAATTCTCGATGCAGTCGAAGCGCGATCGAACTCCGAGAACGTTCTGATCTGTTTTTTTTCCGACCATGGCGATCTGCTCGGCGACCATCACGGCTGGCAGAAACAAAACTTCTTTGAGGCGGCCTGCCGCGTTCCTTTGCTGCTCAGTTGGCCGGCCACGCTGCCCGCGGGAACCGAGCGAGCTGATTTCATCAGCCTGGCAGATCTTTTTGGAATTGCGACCGGAGCTTCCGGCGCATGCGAGATGCGCGAGGGAATCGACGTTCTAAAAATGCTGCGAAGCGAATCCGCACCGCGCCAGCATCTCATCGGGATGGTTGAAGTTCCCGGCTCACATGATTTCAAAATCATGGTCCTTGCGGATGAGTGGAAATACATTTTCATGGCGAACGGCGGACGAGAACAGCTCTTCAATCGCAAAAAAGATCCTAACGAGTTGTCGAACTGCGTCAGCTCGTCGTCCGCAATCAGGGGCGACTTGTATGCTCTGGCGGTGAAAGCGTGCCGAGTCCCGGGCGCAACCGACGCGATCGACGGCAATAAGCTCCGGGCATTTCCGTTCCGTGAACGGCCGCCGACGCGCATCTATCAATTCGACCGGCCTCGCGGCGTGGTCGGATTTCCCGATAAACCTCAGGACGCGCTGAAAACCTTCGACCGCGCAACGTTAAGATCGTTGGAGTGAAAATGAAAATGGCTTCACCTGATCGGGAAGATCTTGGCCTCGGCCTTAAACCTGGCGACCCGCAGTATCGTGCTTACGTCGGTCCGCCGGAAGATTACGACTTGATCGCGGCGATGACGTTCAACCTCCTGACCACGCTAGGTCTGCGCCAGCATCATTCACTTCTGGATATCGGTTGTGGTTCGCTGCGAATCGGGCGGCTCTTAATTCCGTACCTGAACCGGGGGAAATACTTCGGCGTGGAGCCCAATGAATGGTTGGTCGATGAGGGAATCAGGCGGGAGCTGGGCGAAACGTTGGTGCAAATCAAACGCCCGACATTCTTTTTTTCCGATTCACCGGACACGATTGCGGAAGCAAAAGTCGCTTTCGATTTCGCGCTGGCCCAATCGATCTTCAGCCATTGCGGGCTCGATCTGATCAAGCGTTGGTTGTCTGCGATTTCGTGTTCGCTGGCTCAGGACGGAGTGCTGGCTGCCACATTTTTGATCGGCGAGCAAGACTCTGCGCAAAAGGGTTGGATCTATCCCGACTGCGTAAATTACCGGCCAGCTACACTCGAACGCGCAGCCAAAGACGTGAATCTGCGATTCGAAATTCTGGATTGGAAACATCCGCGCCAGACATGGGCTATTTTTGCTGCACCGAAATTCGATTCGAGCTGGTTCAAGGACAGGCCTCTCACTTGGAACACAGGACTCGAAAGAGCGCTCAACCAAAGACTGCGGAATGGATGAGCCAGCGCCAAGGTTGAAGATTTGCCCGAACGATGACCCTTGCAGCGGCGATCACGAGCGCTTTCGATTTCTCCGGAACGTTCGAGGATTTCTGTGTTAACCACTCGGGCATTCGGCAACTCACTGTGGTCGAGATTAACCCGGCCAAGAATTTATCGCGTTTTTTTCACGCGCTTCCCAAACATGCGCTCCATTCCTTTCCGGAACTGGACATGCAGCGAATGAGCTTCGCGGATTCATCGATCAACATCATCATTCATTCCGACACGCTGGAGCACGTTCTCGACTCGAAGGCGGCCCTGCGCGAATGCCGGCGCGTTTTGAAACCGGGCGGTCATTTGTTTTACACTGTGCCGATTGTGATTGGTCGCCTCACCCGAACACGCCGCCGCTTGCCAGCGAGTTATCACGGCATGCCGGGAGCGAAGCGAGAAGATTGCGTCGTGCAAACAGAATACGGCGCAGATTTCTGGTGCGAAATTTTCGACGCCGGTTTTCGTGAAGTAACTCTGACGAGTCTCATTTTCCCCGCCTCCGTCGCCATCCATGCAATCAAAAGATAGAAACAGCGACGACATTTTTGCGGTGCCGCTGAAAGTGGACGACGTCGCCAACTGCTATTTTTACCACACGATCGAACTCCCCGGGCACGGGGTCGTAAACGGGGACTGGGACCTGCGCGCCGGAGTGGACAACTACTTGGGAAAGGTCGAGTTCGCGGGTAAACGCGTTTTAGAAATTGGTCCTGCCAGCGGGTTTCTGACCTTTGAAATGGAAAAACGCGGCGCTGGAGTCGTGTCAGTCGAAGTGACAGCGGAGCACGGCTGGGATTTCGTCCCCTACCCGGCTGCGCGATTGCAAGAAATTTTCGGTCCGCGTCAAACTGTGATGCAGCAGTTGAAACACTCCTATTGGTTTAGTCACGCTGCTCTACAATCCAAGGCCAGAGTC
>WNFU01005426.1_pt1 | contig 15824 bp, 14 predicted proteins | sample 5400121 | NCBI WGS metagenome assembly WNFU01 (sample SAMN13153360, study PRJNA577476) | soil metagenome | isolation source: 100 cm soil or saprolite under grassland replicate 1 | place: USA:California | collected 2016-06-15
CAGGAAAACTCTTTGTAAAAGCTTTATGTAACATTTTCTCATTTTCCAGATTATTTTTTTGGAATATAATGAAAAAATACAGGGAGAAATTCTTCGGTTATACAATATGAGCTTTTGCAGAAGTGCCTCGCTTATGTGAGCGAGAGGAGGCGCACGAGAGCAAATATACAATTTATCTCTTCTGCCTTTGGTGGTTTTTTAAAATATCAATTCTAAGAGGAGAGTTTGTAATGCGTAACAATAAAAGTTCGTACCGTTTTGTATTGATGCTCGTTTTAGTTTTTGCTCTTGCTGCCTTTCCTGCTTCGGTGAATGCAAATCATTCATGGGGTGGGTATCACTGGGCACGCACCTCCAATCCCTTCACAATCAAATTAGGGGATAATGTTTCTGGATCGTGGGATGCGATGCTTATAACGGCCTCCAGTGACTGGAGCCAATCCACGGTAATGGACACGACCGTGGTCGCTGGCGGGGCTAAACCGCGCAATTGCCGCCCCACAAGTGGACGTGTTGAGGTCTGCAATGCCAGCTATGGCAATACCGGCTGGCTGGGCGTGGCACAGATATGGATTACTGGCGGCACACATATTACTCAAGGCACCGTGAAGAATAACGATTACTACTTCGGTAGTTCGTCATATCAGTACAACAACACAGCTGAAATGCAACATGTAATATGCCAGGAGATTGGTCACACGTTTGGTCTTGATCACCAAGACGAATCTGGGATTTCCCTGAACACATGCATGGACTATTACCACAACACGAGCGCGTCCGATACAAAGAGTACACATCCAAATTCGCATGACTATCAAGAACTCCAGACCATCTATAGCCACCTGGATAGCTCCACTACAATTGGAAGCATGCCCGCTGAGATGAAGAATGGCGACTTTAGCTCACCGAATGCGTGGGGCAAGTTGGTCAGTAGCTCAGCGAAAGGCCATGAGTCAGTATATGAACGTGACTTTGGCCAAGGTTTCAAGGTAGTGACCTTAGTAATCTGGGTTGAGGCAAAATAAGAATAGAAGGTCATAGTAATTAGATAAACAGGCGATTGGTGGCGACCAGTCGCCTGTTATTATTTTTGGCTGGCGTAGTTCTTTTGATCTATACTTATCACCCTCTTAGGAATTACTCCCAAAGAATTATTCTGCGCGGGAACTTTTAATATTTATAAATGGTCAGCCAAATATAATCAAATCGATTTGGAGGTACGTTATGAGATACCATATCCTGTTAGATTTGTTTTTGGTCATCGCATTACTGGTGAGCGGTTGTGGTGGAAATGCCTCTACAGCCATCTCACCAACTTCGACAACCGAGTCGCAAGCTGTAGAAGACCAAGCCAGTTTAATTGCGGCATTGCAGGCATCGGGCGCAACTGTAGAAGTTGGCGAGCCAATCACTCAGGCTTTCTTCACTCCTGAAGGTAATATTATTAAGGTCAATGGAGCAGATGTTCAAGTCTTCGAATATGAAAGTTCAGAAGCAATGGAAAATGAAGCCTCTCAAGTTGCCCCGGATGGTGGCTCTATCGGAACATCTATGGTTGATTGGATTGATACGCCGCACTTCTATAAGGCTGGGCGCATCATTGTTCTTTACGTTGGAAGTGACGAGGCAATTCTAGACATACTTCAGAAGGTGCTGGGTCCTCAATTTTCAGGCCGCTAAAAGAATAAGGTCAGCAGAGTGCTCTGCTGACCTTCATTACTAGCTCGAAGCGATGACATACACTAAGCAGTGTGATTTACTAAGGGCCAGTGTATTTGAAGATCCACAATCCACTATCGCGGTCACTGGCGGCGACATATGTTTGTTCCGTGGGATCAGCAGGCAATCTAAAGACCTGCACACCCCAGAAGTCATTTCCGTTCGTGTCAACGTAGTGGCCCACCTCCTGGATACCTGAGGCATCGAACTTGATCACCCGCAAACCTGCATCGTAATAGGACAGGTATGCCAAGTCTGTCTCGATGTCAACAGCGACCTCGTGGACGGTCAGATTCCCAAAACCAGTAGCGAAGTTCGGATCGAGACCTTCCGCGACGGCATAGGTATCAATCTCCTGAAGCGTAGCCGCATTGAAGAGATGGACGTAGCCCCAACCATCAAACACAGCTGATAGGTTCACATTTGAACCGGCCGTCCCCGGCGCAGGCAGTGGTGGGTTCGTTCCGCTGGGGCAGTTGGCTGGGTTGTATCCAGTGATGCCGAGAATAGCAAACCCATGGGATCGACTGACGAACAGGAAAGGTATGGTTCCTGTAGCAGCCATATTAACAATCGCTTCGCAGTTCCCGGGGGCTGCACTATTGAAGACAATACCGGCAGAATAGCCAGCCGCTGCGACATTTGTCACTTTCTCGGTGAAGGTACAAGTGCCGCGCTCAACGACAGCAATTGCGCCTGCTACCGGTGCAGCGGGCGGCGGGGAGGCGTTACAACCCAACCCCACAAAATAGGTTGGGCCAGCTATCGAATTGCCAGGTGTGATCTGTGGTACGGCATTCCCTTGAGTGGCAAGGAAGTTCGATCCCACAAATGGACCGGAAGTGACACTGACGGTCGTGCGGAAGGGCGAGAAGTCCTCATCTGTGCCAATGATGAAATTGTTATTGTGGCTCCATTCCGCCTGATGCCCATTCCCTTCTGGCGGACTGAAACCGGTCAGCGGATCGGGATCGGTGAAATCGGTGTCGTTCACAAATACAGGTGAGGCAGGGTTGTCCACATTCAGCGTGATGTAACCTGCATCCCAATAAGACAGCAGCATCATCCAGTGCCCCTGTGCCTTCTTGACCACGACATCGTGAAAGAAGCTGGCGCGGAAGTTCCCGATTCCAGCAGACTGAGAGTTTTGCGCGCCCGGCCAATTGGGTAATCCTACCTCAGCGATAAACACAGGTGCGGTTGGATTGGTGATATCGAAGATATCCACATCCGTCAGCTCCTCATCATCTACGATCACCACATAGGCTTTCTTGCCCTGTTGCCAGGCGAACGCGCTATGGATCTGGTTGGCGCGCGTCACACCACCTACAGTGCGGACGTCACCTGCGTTTTCGACCAGCGTTACTGGACTCGCCGGGTTGGTCACATCGTATAGAGAGAACCCACCAATCCGGTTAGGGATTGTCCCACATGATTCACCGTTTACCACCAGCAAATCACCGTTGAAGAACTTTGTATTTACGGAAATGGCTTGTACACCTTCACCCACAAATGTGCCCGGTGTTGTGATAAACCCAATCTCGGTTGGATTGTTGACATCCGCTATATCAACAATATACACACCACCGCCGTTACCGCCATTTGTACAACCAGGTGAGAACTGGCCGAGATACGCGGTGTGTCCGAGGACACCGACATCTGAAATCAGGCCAGGAGCAGCATCACTTACCGTGACTTGCCCCACCAAGTCCACATTCAGGCTTGAAGCGGGCAGGTGTCCACCTGGTCCGCCGTGTTGCTCCTCGTGTGTCTGATGCTCTTCAACGGGAGTGTCAATAACATCGTCTCCCACAAGGTGTCCGCCGGTATCCCCATGGTCCGCGGCAACCGATGGAGCAGCCGTCAACGAAAAGGCTAAAAGCAATACACTTGTTGCTTGAACGAAAATACGCAAGTTTTTGTGTACCATGATCGCAGTCTCCTCTCTGCTGAGCAGAATAGTAATTATTAATTTTTTCGGTTTGAGTTATGTAGCCTTTAGTTGGAAATTATTTCTTTCCCAGCCCTGATACCTCCTTTCGTCTGAAGCAAAAACTGCCGAAGCAAAAAATTCGTCGGCGATTTGGCAATCTGCCATGCCTTTTCGATGTACTAGTGAATAATTTGGATTGAAGTTGTCCAAATTATGGCAATTCGGCATCTTAAAAACAAGTAGGATATGTGTCCCGTCCCGGGCTCTTTTGATGTGATGTAAGGCAGGTGTAATCGGAGACAATCTATTTTTATGATTTCTTCTTATGCACCAGGAGCCAGCGGAATTAAACGCGAGCCCCTGGTCTGCCTTACCTGGACGGACAACACTGCCTCTTTCAGCATTCAATGAGGTGTCTCTAACTTCCATCTACGGGGCGGCTGGCCCTGTTGGTCTGATAATCCAAAGCCCGCTGCCCAGATCGCTAACGAAGATCACGTTGTCGGAACGGATCGCAACCCCCCAGACATCTGGGAAACCTGCCGGTAGGAACTGTCCGACAATCACTGGATCAGCAGGCGGTATCTGGTTTAATGGAGTGAGGTCCAGCGCGACAACCCCGTTTGAATACCAGGAGACGTAGGAACGGTCGCCAACAACCTCATTGTTGTGGATCGACCAGAAACCAGGCGGTGGTGGAAATTCATGCACACCGGGCAGATCATCAAAGCTTGCAACCTGTATGCCGGTCGCCGCATCGAAGACACGCAAGAACCCCCAAGAAGGCTCCTGTGCCTCCAGCATTGCAGAGCCGGCCGTCACCATTCCCTGTGCTGTGTCGTGGTCGGTGAAGAGCACTGGGATGTCAACGCTCCCGAAGTCAAAAAACTGTGGGCTCGTAGCAGTCGCGATGAAGTCATGCACCACCGCCACTGCACCAGCAGCAGCTGCCGCCGCATCCTGGTCCTGGTGCAAGCAGAGCGGGAAGTCGCCGCCGCCAGGATCGAAGAAGGGGAACGGTGTGCGCACGACGGCGATCTTGCCAGCCGTGCCAGCCGGGTAGTCGCTGATCGCACAACCCTCATTTTCGGCCTGTACAACCTCAGCTGTCAGGAAATGGCCTGGCTCCTCCCAAAGCGGCGTCCCACCTGGCGACTCGCTGGCGATGCCCATCTGCCCTGCCCCGTAGAGGATGTGGGCCGGAGAGCGTGGGTCGAAGTCCTCATCGTTTTGCAGCAAGAAGTGTGTGCTCGTGCCTTGATACTCCGACACCGAGTGAGCGTCGCCGTCAGCATCTGCTGCAAATTGCGTCTGGGAGATCAGGATGGGGTTCGTCACGTCGCTGATATCAAATGTAAGGACGCCCAAGTCCCAGTACGAGACGTAGGCTTTCGTACCATCTTCACTAGCCCGTGCGCTGTGATCGAACCTAGAGCCGAAACTCCCCAGTCCAAAGAATGGTCCCGGAGATAGCCCATGCGCGCCAGCACCCCATTGGCTAACTTGGACTGGATTGCGCGGGTCCGTGACGTCGACAATGCGGAAGTCGCCATCGGGAACTGGATCAAACCATTCACTAAATGGGACCGCTAGCAGGGCGTAGACATTGGCACCCCGTTGGAAGAGATCAAGCTCGTGTACACCACCACCGCCGTGTGACACGCCGAGGAAACTCAGTTTCCGTGGTTGATACGGATTTGTTACATCCCAGAACTCGGGGCCGAACTGTTGCCGGTCGAGCGCACGCTGCGCACCGCAACGTTGGATGCCGACAGCCAGCAAGTCACCGGTGAAGAAGGGCGTCGAGACATGGCGGACAACCATATCTTCGGCACTTGTGCCGGAACGTTTGGCAAGCGCACCAATGACGCGCGGCGCGCTTAAATCGGAGACATCAATGATCTTGACACCTCGGCCGGTGCAGGGATCGGCCCACGTGCCCACGTAGGCGAAATCACCGTGCACCCAGACATCGCCATTGGTGTCTTGTGCACCGAGATCGTTGTGACCAAGCACCTCAAAGTTTTCGGCGAGACCTGGCGTTGGGTCAGAGGGCGGGCCCTGGTTGACCAGACCATAGGCCCGGGCACGATCATTGAGCGCATTAAGCGCGTTCTGTAGACCGAAGTCTCGCTTGCTGTTAGGCGGTGATCCAGCCGAAGCGGCCTGAACCCCGACGATAAGGATGATAATGATAAGCGAGAGCCGCGCAAGGGTGAAAGTTATCCGCCCGCCTGAGAATAGACTAAAAAGCGAAATATTCATGAAACACCTCCACTTGTGGATAGCGTGATTCTAAACAAATCACACTAACGGTTCGTGCAAACTTTAAGAAAAAGGTCATGTGATATGACTTATAGACAGGCTCCTTTCTCTGTTTTGTGCATTTTTTACCGTAAGGTGTCATTTAATTGCGGCAATGGTGCTAGGTGGCATGAGCGCGAATTTGTAACTTGGAAGGTGACACTTTTCGATGTCACTGTGATTAATTTGGATTGAAGTTGTCTAAATTATAGCAATTTAGCTTTACGAATTCAAGTATGAAACGATTGGTGTTTTGCGAAATCGTGATTTAGTAAGGTAGTGGATCATAGCATGGGCGAGTATGTTCGCGGTGGTGTTCACACGAAGACAGTTGAAGGTTGGTCAGCTCGTTCTCAGGCTTGATTACGTCAGATGCGAAACATAGATATTATTTCTGTAATTATGATGACAGCTGACGCATTGACCCATTTTTGATTTTGATTTATAGTTTGCATACCCCATCCCCCCCGGGGGGATAGGGATTATACATATATCAGAAACCTAGAGTCCAATATGGAAAACAAAAACACTCTGCACCGTTTGAAAATCATTGAGGGTCATTTGCGCGGTGTGATCCGTATGGTGGAAGAGGATACCTATTGTATCGATGTTATTCGTCAAATTCAGGCGATTGACGCCTCTTTGAACAAGGTTAGCACCCAGATTTTGGAAAATCATCTAAATTCGTGTGTGATCGAAGCAATAAATGGAAATGACCCCAAAGAGCGCGAGCGCGTACTGAAAGAAATTACCGAAGTATTTGGAATGTCGACAAAGGTGTAAATTTTTTTAGAGGAAACTAACGATGTTGAGAAAAATGTTCTTTATACTGGTTCTTTCTCTACTGTTGGTGGGGTGTGGAGCAAAAGCAACGCAAGCGGCAGCAACGGAAATAACAGTGGAGACCACCGATTTTGCTTACAGCCCCGCATCCATTACAGTACCTGTCGGTCAACCAGTCACATTGACCCTTAAAATTTGGGCGCAGCCGAGCATGATTTTGTGGTTGAAAAAATAAATGTGACGGATGTAAAGGCAAGCAACACCGGCCCTGCCATGCAGCATCAGATGGGTGAGATGCCAGACTATGACTTACATTTTTTTGCCCCAGCAGGAGATAAAGCTGTTTTGAACTTTACAGCTTCGGAACCCGGAACCTATGAAATCTTTTGCTCTATCGAAGGACACAAGGAAGCTGGAATGATAGGCAAATTGATTGTGGTTGACCAAGAATAAAAAGGTTAGGAGATAATCATGAGTACTATTACTTACAACGTTCCAGCTATTCATTGCAGTCACTGCACCCACACCATCGAAATGGAAGTAGGGGAGCTACCAGGCGTCCAACATGTCAAGGCAGATTTGGATACCAAAAAGGTGCAAGTCACATTCGATACACCTGCCAGTGAAGAGAAGATCAAGGCTTTGCTAGCAGAGATTGAGTATCCCGTTGAAGGATTGATTACGCTGTAAAAATAGAAAGCGTTGCTTCCAAGCAAATAACACAGAATAAATATGCAACTATTGAAAGGAGTTCCAGATGCCACACACTATGGGACATGAAATGAGTGCAGAGATGAAAGAATGCATTCAAAACTGTACAGACTGTCACAACATCTGCGTGGAGACGCTCGCATACTGTCTACAGATGGGGAGCAAACACGTTGAGGCTTCTCACTTGAAAAGTCTCTTGGATTGCGGCGATACATGTCGTATCAGCGCAGACTTTATGCTACGCAGTTCCGACTTGCACCCGCAAGTCTGTGGTGTATGCGCCGAAGCATGCGCGCGCTGCGCAAAGAGCTGCGAGCAATTCGGTGACGATGCACAAATGAAGGCTTGCACAGAGTCGTGCCGTCGCTGCGCAGAGTCGTGCCGTGAGATGTCGAAAATGAAAATGTAGTTCGTTGGCTTCGCTGGCTGTACGCCAAGCGCCTACTCGCGTGTTATTGCCTCATAGTAGTCCGAAAAGACACTAATGAGAGATGTAAGCGCGCGACAGATGATTGATTACACTATAAAATTTGGGGGCATTGAGCCCCAGTTGTGATAATTTTTTACGAGGACAAGATGGCTGATTCTCACACGAAACATAAGCATCATGACCATTCTGAAATGGAACATGATCAACATAAACCTGTAATGGCTCCAGAACAGGATGTACATGCTGGTCACGCGCAGCACGGGGTCGCGGCAGAAAGTCAGCATGATATGAAGGCGGAACATGCTGGTCATGAAATGGACATGGGAGGGGAGCACGCGGGGCATGTAGACCATAGTGGTCACGAAGACTTGTTCCGCAGGCGCTTTTGGGTTTCACTGCTTCTTAGTATTCCGGTTCTTCTCTACACTCCCATGCTCCAGATGTGGTTTGGGTTTAGAATGCCGGACTTTTTCGGAAATCAGTGGGTAATGCCTTTGTTTGCCGTCGTCGTTTTTTTGTATGGCGGTGTGCCATTCCTTCAGATGGCAGTTCCTGAAGTTCGCCAGCGTCAACCCGGCATGATGACCTTGATCTCGCTTGCGATTTCAGTTTCTTTTATCTATAGCCTGGGGACAATGTTCGTGAATTTGGGCGAAGGCTTTTTCTGGGAGCTGGTTACGCTCATTGATATCATGCTCTTGGGGCATTGGATCGAGATGCGCAGTGTCCGTCAGGCTTCAGGAGCTTTGAACACGCTGGCAAAATTGATGCCTGATACCGCTGAGCACATCATGCCTGATGGCAGCATGCACACCATGCCAGTTGCTTCTTTGAAACCTGGAGATCTTGTGCTTGTCCGCCCTGGGGCCAGCATTCCTGCCGATGGGGTTGTTGAAGAAGGCGAGTCCGATGTCAATGAATCCATGATTACAGGGGAATCTGCTCCTGTGAAGAAAGTCAAAGACTCCAAAGTCATTGCAGGGACGATAAACAGTAGCGGCAGTTTACGCATACGAGTTTCAGCGGTGGGAGAGCAAACGGCGCTTGCTGGCATTATGCGTTTGGTACGGGAAGCCCAGCAAAGTAAATCACGTACTCAAATTCTCGCAGATAAAGCCGCAGGCTGGCTTTTCTATCTGGCGCTTGGAGTAGCTCTAGTGAGTGCCATTGCATGGACTCTTGCGATTGGTTTTGATTTATTCACTTTGCAACGCGTTGTGGCTGTTCTTGTGATCGCCTGTCCGCATGCATTGGGGTTGGCAGTTCCTCTTGTGGTAGCAATCAGTACAACGTCAGCCGCGCAGAATGGAATATTGGTTCGCAATCGTTTGGCTCTGGAAGCTGCGCGCGAGATTGACGTGATTATCTTTGACAAAACAGGCACCCTTACGAAAGGCGAGCAGGGAGTGGTATCGATAAAGACCACGAAGAATATAAATGAAGAGCAGGCGCTTGCACTAACTGCGGCAGTAGAATCTGACTCAGAACATATTATCGCCCAAGCACTTCGCCAGAGTGCCCAAGAGAAAAAACTAAAACTGCCAACCGTTTCTAATTTTGAAGCCATCAAAGGGCGCGGTATCCATGCGAAAGCAAATGGCAAGGACGTTTGGGTAGGTGGTCCGCGTCTGCTTGAACTTCGCAATGTAAAGCCTGATGAAGGCATTGTAGAGTTTGCCAAATTTGCTGGCTCAAAAGGACAAACAGTCGTTTACTTGGTTGAAGATAAAAGCGTCACCGCTGCTTTTGCATTGGCAGATGTCATTCGCCCCGAAAGTTATGAAGCCATCAAGAAGTTAAAAGAAATGAATATTCAGGTTGCCATGCTAACGGGAGATAGCAAGGACGTGGCCAAAGCAGTTGCAGACGAACTTGGCATTGACCTTTATTTTGCCGAAGTGCTCCCCGAACACAAAGACCAGAAAGTGATCGAACTGCAAAAGCAGGGCAAAAAAGTGGCGATGGTCGGTGATGGGGTCAATGATGCCCCTGCCCTAGTGCGGGCGAACGTAGGCATTGCAATTGGTAGCGGCACGGATGTCGCAGTTGAATCAGCAGGCATTATTCTTGTCAGAAGCAATCCGCTTGATGTGGTAAAGATCTTCAAATTGAGTCGGGCCAGTTACCGTAAGATGATCGAGAATCTAGTCTGGGCTTCAGGATATAACATAGTCGCATTGCCCTTGGCGGCGGGGGTACTGGCTTCGGCAGGTATCCTGCTTTCGCCTGCGGTCGGCGCGTTATTGATGTCTCTCAGCACAATAATTGTTGCTCTCAACGCCCAGTTATTGCGGCGCGTAAATCTAGCTCAATAGTGTTCTTAAGCAGAGGCTTGAAAGGATAAAGCCTGCAAGATTTTGTAATCAATAATTAAACAAAAGGAGATTTCAAATGACCGATACTTTTAAAGACCCTGTATGTGACATGGACGTTACGGCAGAAACTGCCGCTGGCCATTCCGAGTATAACGGGCAGACATATTACTTCTGTTCTCCAGGCTGCAAGCGATCTTTTGACAAAGAACCCAAGAAGTATATTGGCAAAGAACGTGAGGATTCAAATTAGTCTGAGTTTCTGCAAAGGCCTATAAGCACAGGCCATTTTGCTTATATTATGGATTTAAGATTTCCCTTCCACAATCTTTATCTCGTCCTCTGTTAAACCATATAAATCGTAGACAAGGCGATCAATTTGATTGTCGGTGGATTGAATCTCTCTCTTCACCATCTCTTGCTCCTGTGGCGTGCGCGGACTGCGTCTATGTAATTCAAGCATTCTCTCCACCAGCGCCACAATTTTGTCGTGTCGCATTTTATCGACAGCAGGAACGGGAATCTGAGCAAGTTGATTTGAAGCTATATGGTTATTGCCTGAAAATCGCTGTTTGAAGAAATAGTTTGCACACCTACTGTTTAGTATACCAAGCAAATATTTCAATATTAGATTTGACGGATGGTTTGTGCGTAAATTAATTACATTTGTAGATTGCAGGCAATAAAATTGCTCACTGTCATAAGCCGCAATAATTCTTCTGGATAGAGTAATATTGCGAATTTCTTGAACTACTAACTTTTCAGGAGAGACAAATAATTCGGGTCTTCTTGGAGCGTCTAAGACTTCAGGTTCATAATAAACAAATAATTCATTTTTCAATGGTTCGTATCGGCCTACATGTTTTCCGCCCGCCGCTGGCTTCCATAATTCTCCTAGGTTTTTATCGCTCAAGTATTTTTCATTGTCACCAGTTCTCAAACCTTGATTTATTGTGCATAAATCTCCGAGACGGTATTTTGTAGTTTCAAGTTTCGAGATAATCTGCATTTCATCTTTTGAAACATTAACCAACCAAGTAGCATTTCTGTTCTCTGCCCAGGTGTGTTGTTTGACATTAAATTCCTTGATCGCCACAGGGAATTGCTTCGAATCGGTGACAATAACTTTTGTAGAAGCGGATTCTGAAACTATATCCTTTCGAACAACAAAAACCATAGTTTCGTTTTTTGCGTTTTCAAAAACACCAGGTCCAATATCAGTTACCAATTCTATGAAGGTGGTTGTAAGCAACAACTTCCGGAGTTTGGCAAAAGAGTCATTACTTAGCAGAGTATGGGGAATAATAAAACTTAAATAACCATTGTCTCTTAAAAGGAACTGAGTAGAAAGCTCTGCAAATAATCCATAAACATCAAACCTATATTCGGTGGTTCTGTATTTTTTGAAATAATAATCTTTTTCAGCCTGTCCAAGTTCTGTTATGAATAAATACGGTGGATTTCCAATTACCACGTCAAACCCACCCTGAATGAAGACCTGCGGGAAAGCACCTTTCCAATCAAAGACATTGACGCGGTAACGTTCTTCTTCGTCAATCAACATTGTCAATTGTCGTTCTTCGTAATAATCTGGTCCAATCAAAGAATTGCCACATTGGATGTTCTTTCCAAGATCAGGCAAGACCCGTTCCTGCAAGAGCGATAACTGCGAGCCAATTGTTTCCTGGCTTTCACCTTCCAGCACCTTCAGGAGTAGGGAGAGCTTTGTCACTTCCACGGCTTGTGCATCGATGTCCACTCCGAAGATATTATTAAGTAGGATTGCCTTCTTCTTTGCAGTAGTCAAAAGGTAGCCATCTTTGTTTTGATAAATCGCAGGATTCTTGCCTGTCAACCACTTTTGAGTTTCGTTTTCCGTGTACCACTTCAAATGCCATTCGAGCAAATATTGATATGCACCCAATGCAAATGTTCCAGAACCGCAGGCAGGATCGAGAATCTTTAGCTTTGCTACCTCTTTCGGAGTCTTGTCTTCCAGTAGTTTGCCCACCGTGTTTTGTACGATGTAATCCACTATATAAGTTGGTGTGTAATAGACTCCGCCTGCTTTCCGCACTTCAGGTTTTTCTTCCACTTTAGCCTGATGTCCCGCGGTAAGGCGAATTACCTTACCGAGAAAACGCTCGTACACTTGCCCCAAAATATCAGATGGGATTTCCTTGAACACATATGGGCTTTCAGGGTAATACAGGTTCCTCAGAATATCCTGCAAAATCTTATCGTCAATCTTCAAGTCAGGCGTCAATGAGTCTGCACCGCTGGACTGGTCTTTTTCATTCTTGAAATGAAATAGGCCCGAGTTGTAGCGCATATCTGCGCGCTGGAACAGTTGAACCAAAGCAGAGTAAACATTCCTTCCCTCTGAAATTTCTTTCAATTGCTCGTCGCGTTCCACGCCGCGGTCTTCACAAATACGCAGAAAGACAATGCGATCAATCGTCATTTGCACAGCATAATTCAATTCACGCACATTTACGGGGTTTCGCACAGCCATATTCTTTGCCAGCAAATCCCGCCAGCGTTCGATCTCAGCCAGAAAGGCATCATCAACTTCAGTCGTGCCTTTTCTGCTTTTTATTCCCTCGGCGTATTCATCAAACGAGCCTTTTAATACTGCCTCACGCGAAAATACATCAGTAATTTCATCCCATCTCTCAATGTAATCTTTGTACGAAAGCAACTTTACGCGAGCCGTCGAAGCCTTGTCCGCTTTATCAGGCTTGATGCGGCAGTCATATATTGCAAACTCTTCAAAGTCTGTGAGAATACCAAGCGGCAACTTTGCACTCCAGGCATAACGCCTCAATTGGAATGCAGGATGAATATTCATTTCGATGTTTACGGCTGGCTTTTTGGCTTCCACAAAAAACTTGCGTGTCCCACCAATACGAAAGGCATAATCGGGAGCTTTATTTTCGCCTTCAATTTCGAGACTATCTTCGTGAATGACATCCTTGTACATCTCGGCATAGCTTTGTTTATTGAAGATGTCCCAGCCCAATGCTTCAAAGAACGGGTCCAAAAACTCTCGGCGTAATTGCGTCTCGTTGTATCTGCCTGAACGATAGGCGTCGCGGTGTTGTTCAAAACGGTCAACCAAACTTTTTACGATGTCAGGTGCGGTCATGGATCAAATTTTATCCTATTCCCAATAAAATACTTTCAGTACTTTCAGAATATAAGATTGTACGCTTAGTTAAGAGATTAAAATCATAACAAAAATCGCATAAGTAAATAATGCTGTGACAATGTCATCGCCTGTCATTAGGGTGCCCCCCTCACCCTGATGGCAGGTATTTTTATATTTGGTACTCATTTGGTGTTGGCTTTTTTGGCAATATAATAATTGAAATACCAATTACCGATTAATTGTTATATGGTTCGAGATAGTTGTATAAGAGGGGATAAGAAGCAAGCGCTCTCAGCAGACCAATCACTTATGAGCCCTATAAGATTTTGTTATATTGAGTAGACTATGGGTCTACATGTTGAATGTGTTAGGCTCGCTTAGCCCTGAATTTTGAGGGGTATTTTTAGATTCGAGGCTAGACTTTGTTCGCAAAAGCGAGATTGTGCGACGAAAAAGGACTTATTTTCCCCCCAGCCAAAAAGTGAATGCTATCCTATAAGACACTATCCCCTGTCGGCGGTCCTACCTGTCATCAACTAGGCTGTGCAGGCGGGAAGAGTATTCCACGATGCTTTCTCCTGCCGCCCTGAATGATATAAAAAAGAACTCGGACATCCTTGAGCTCTCCGATTAATGTCTTATTCCTCGCACGGTGGATCACGCGCTCAGCTTGACAAGATTGCCTCTCGATTCTCGATCTACCCTCATAATCCACTTGCAATGATCCCCATCGCAGCCATGATCATGAGCACCACACAGAATAACCACAGTATCACGATCACCTTCTAGGGCGTGATGTTGTCTGTCATTAGAAGATCTCCTTTGTGGTGAGGAACTGTTTATTTCTCGTTCAAACTTTCGCATAGCGTCCGAACTAAGTTAGCAGACTCGATTAGAGATTCGGCAATGACCATGTGTAGACGAGCCAGTCCATCGTTGTCATCTGATTTTGCCCAGTGAATATGCTGTTCGATATAGTGAACTATCGTCTTCAATTCTTCATCAGCAAACTCATTACTGAGGGCATTTTCTCCTACACTCATGTCCAATTCACTTTTCTTTCTGCTTGCTATGCCCCGGCTAGGAGCCTAACAAGATTTATTTAGCAAGTGCGTCAAAGAAATCTGATTCGTGAATGATCAGCAATTTCGAACCCTGGCGACGGAGTTCCAATGCTTTTTCGATCTTGCGCCCGTAGCTGGAATACGCCCAACACGGATTCCCACCGATACCCACAACCAAATAATTCAATTGTGGAGAGACAGATTCAACTACCTTCGCACCTCGGTCCTGTGCCAGGGTTTTCATCTCCTCGCGCGTGGCACGCTTCGATTCACCGGTGAAGCAAAAGCTGTAGTCATCAAAACTGACGACAGGCGAGACTGCGAAGATGTCAGACAGCATTCTCGCTGTTACGTGTGGAGTTTCAAAATCCTGAACAGAAGTGGTAAATGATGAGCAAAATTCCAGGAGTAACTTTTGCTCTTTCGGATCGATGCTCTGATCCTGCATCGTGGTCCTTAGCAGGCTGTCCATTTCCTCGTAGGGCCAACATTTGCGAAGGTGCTCACGTTCTGCGAGCCACATTGATAGTTCCTCGATTTCTGCTTCAGCCACGGTGCCATCGGATGCAATCGCGCTCAAGATAGGCTGCAAACGTTGCATATCTGTTGAGACCAGGCTGTAATATTCGATTGATCGCAATTGGGTGCAGAGCCAGGTCATGTCCTTACGCTCTGCCTCCGACAGGACTCTATCTTCCAGCGCGGTGATTAAGGGCGGGACCAGTTCGTTGTAGGGATGGCGATTTGCAAGACTCTTGTTTTCTGATACCCAATTTGCAAGAAGTTCCCATTCTTTGGAAGTGACCGTTTGATCGGCAGCGATTCCTTCCAGGATGTGCAGCAAGGTACTAATGGCTTTATCGTGCCTGGCTTTGGAAGTGTATTTGGAGTCGTTCTCCATGATGCCTATCCAATCGTCTTGTTTCCCGCGCGGCAGTTCGCGCGCTGAGCTTTACAAGATTGCCTCATTTTATCATAGCGACAATTGGCTGCGATTCGCCTTTTGGACCGCGCGTTGGGAAAGGGTTCGAACCTCGCCTGCATTGCCTTTGACGGGAACTTGGATTTTGTCATCCAAACCGATTACAGTCAGTTCAATTTTAGGTTTGCCACCCGAGAAGAAGCCTTTCATAGGGTTGCCGAGATCGGCATTTGTGAGTTAAAAGAATAAACTACTGGATAGGGATAGGGTTAGCTCAATTATCGCAAAGTGCACATTGTGCGAACAATATTCACCCTCTTCCTCTCCTCCTGTTCATTCACATCTCATAATATAAATGGTGCAACAAGGTTTGTGGAGCGTTTGATACACATAAATCGCATGACTGCGATGCAACCAGGAGGTAACAATGGGTGCTGTATATGATGCGTTGCTTGAGGTCTCACCCTCTCGTGAAGGAGAGCTGCTCGCGGGCTA
>WNFU01005427.1_pt1 | contig 15823 bp, 15 predicted proteins | sample 5400121 | NCBI WGS metagenome assembly WNFU01 (sample SAMN13153360, study PRJNA577476) | soil metagenome | isolation source: 100 cm soil or saprolite under grassland replicate 1 | place: USA:California | collected 2016-06-15
CGCCGGGGTCGCCGGCTGCGCCGGCAGCTCGCCCAGGTCCGCGACGCCGCCAGGGCGGTCCGCCGTCTGCGGCAGGCGGGGAGGCGGCTATGAACCCGCTCGACCTGGCGGCGGCGCCGGCTCCCGCGCCGCCAACCTGGTCAGGGACGCCCCGGCCTGCAGGCGACCGTGCTCGACCTGAGGAGGATGGTCGAGAACGAGGGCGGCGCCGCCTGGACCGAAGCCGACCTCCGCGGCTGGCTGCTGGACGCCGGCCTGGAGGCCGCCGAGGTCCGCCGCGGCGGCGGCCCGATCGCCGTCCTCCGCGCCGACGCCCTGGGACCACCGCGACCGGCCCTCCACGGCTGAGGGGTGGCCGACGGCGAGGGAGCTGCCTCGACCTCGCCGCCGGCCATCGCCCCGCCGGGGTGCCGGCTGGGGGTCCGGGCCCGGCCACCTCACGGCAGCTCCGGTGCAATCACTTGCGTCCCGCTGGCTCCGCGACCTGGGCTTCCTTGATGGTGAGCGTCCACAGCCGAAGCCCTTGCAGGCCGACCATGACCTGGTGGGGCGGGGGAACACCCAGCCGCGCTCCGGCCTGGCGCAGCACGCCGACCAGCCAGGCGGTCTGCCCAGTGGCCAACGCCAGCTCGTCCAGGCTGGCGGTGTCGTGCAACTCGGCCGTGGCCCGTTCAAGGAGCTGATCGATCATCGCTGCCGCTCTGCCTCTCGAAGAATGGCGTCGACCCTGGCGCGTGTCCGCGCGCTGTCGAGCAGGCCCAGGTCGGCCACGAACGCCAGCAGAGGGATGCCGACCACCACAAGGACCAGGAGCAGCCAGGCCAACCTACCGACCTCCTCACGCGGACGTTGGTCAGGGGCTATGCCCCGCCGGATCCGAAGCGTCTTCGGGCTTCTCGACCTTCCGCGTTAGCGTGCGACGTGAGAGGTACTCAGCGCGACGACACAGCGAGACATCTGGGGACAGCTTGGGATCGAGAAGTTGCGCGAAGTTGCGCCGACTTAGATAATGACTGGCATGGTGAACGAGCGGCTTCGACGCGCCATGCTGCAAGCCGGGCACGATGCCGGCTCGCTGGCCGCATCCTTGGAGGTGAGCAGCAAGAGCGTGGAGCGCTGGCTGGCCGGCACCAGCGTCCCGTACCCAAGGACCCGGTATCGCGTCGCGGCGCTCGTTGGCGAGGATGAGACCTACCTCTGGCCGGAGGCAGCCAACCGGGGGGCACTCGCGGGTGCAGAACTGGTCGCGACGTATCCGCGACGTACCGACGTTCCCAAGCACCTGTGGACTGATCTGCTACGCCAAGCGGAGCGCTCTGTCGACTTGCTCGCCTTTGCGGGCCTCTTCCTCACCGAGGAGCATCCGGCATGGCTGCCGACGCTGCGTGCCAGGGCGGAGGCCGGCGTGCGCGTCCGACTTCTGCTCGGCGACCCCGAAGGGCGGCAACTTGCGGCCCGTGACATCGAGCAGGCGATCGGCGGCGGGGTAGCGGGACGTGTCGCGGCCGTGCTTGCGCACTACCGCCCCCTCGCCGACGTCCTGCAGATCCGGCTGCACGACACGCCGCTGTACAACTCGATCTACCGCTTCGACGACGAGATGGTGATCAATATCCACGTCTACGGCATCCTCGCCGCCTACACCCCGTGCCTGCGGATCCGCCGGATCGATAGAGCCTTCTTCCATACCTACGTGGAGTCCTTCGAGCGGATGTGGTCGTCGTCCCGACCACTTGGCGACGCCATCGCCGGCAATCACAGGGCATCATGAGCAAGGAGACCAAGCTTCGCACCCATGGTGCGCGCCGGGACTACTGGGACGATCCCGCTGCGCCCAAGCCCACCAATCGCAAGGCGTCGGCCAGCACCCTGGTGCGTGACAGCGACGGCCGGGTGCTGCTGCTTCGCCGCACGGACAACGACCTGTGGACGATTCCTACCGGAGCGGTGAAGAAGAACGAGACTGTGGCCGAGGCCGGCGTCCGGGAGTGCAAGGAGGAGACCGGTATCGCCATTGAGGTCACCGGCCTGGTGGGCGTGTTCAGCGACCCACGGCACATCGTCGCCTACGCCAGCGGCAAGGTCCGCCAGCCGATCAACATCTGCCTGCACGCCCGGCCGGTTGGCGGCGAGCTCACGCGCACGGAGGAAGCCTCCGAGGTGGCATGGGTCGAGCCTGCCGACCTGGAGGGCTATGCCATGCACCCGGCGATCCGGCTTCGCGTCGCCCACGGTATCTCCTCCGCAGAGCCCTACATCGGGTAGGCCTGACCGGGTCAGCCGCCGCCGCAGGCTGCGCGCATGCCATCCACGGCGTCGGCCGGCATCGCGTCGAGGCGGACGTCGCCGCCGCGTGACGGCGGCCAGCAGCTCCCGCGCGGAGGCGAACCCCGGCCGCTGCGGCCACCCGGGCGTCAGCTCGTGGACGGCGCGGAGGACCTCCACCACCCGCTGCCAGTCGCCGCCGTCACGCGGCGGCGGCTACCTCGCCAGGTGCGAGTACTCGCTCAGCCCCGCACGGGTGACCAACTCGGCGGCGAGGGGTCGGCTCGCCTCGACCAGGGCGGCCAGGTCATGGCCGACCAGCCGCCCTGACGCCACCCGGTGCACGCCGTCGACCCATACGTCGGCCACATCGGCGGGGGAGGCGCAATAGACCACCTGCTGGCGTGGGTCGTGGACGTTGGCCAGCCCGGGACGGCTGCCGCCGAGCCGGAGGACGTCGGCCCGCTTGCCCGGCTCCAGCGAACCGACCAGGGCATCCATGCCGAGCGCGCGGGCGCCCTCGATGGTGGCCATGGCGAGCACGTCGCCGGCCGTCAGAGCGCGGGCGTCCAAGCGGGCCACCTTCTGCAGCAACGCGGCCGTCTTGACCGCCTCGAGCATGTTCTGGCTGTCGTTGGAGGCGGGCCCGTCCGTCCCGAGGCCGACCGGGATGCCAGCGCGCCGCAGGGCCGGCACAGGACAGATCCCGGACGCGAGGATCATGTTGGCGACCGGATTGTGGACCACGGTCACGCCGGCATCCGCCAGCAGGCGGATGTCGGTCTCGCCCACCCATACACAGTGGGCGGCGATCACCGGCACGTCGAGCAGCCCGACCTCGGCCGCCCGCTCCAGGGTGCTGCCGCCCCAGCGCAGACGGGCCTGGACCAGCTCTTCCCTGACCTCGGCCAGGTGGGTGTGAACGGCCCAGCCGTGCTCGGCGGCGGCCCGCACCGAGGCGGCGAGCAGCTCGTCGCTCTGTCCGAGCACGGTGCCGATGCCGAGGCGGAAGCCGACCAGCCGGCTCTGCGCGCAGCGCTTCGCCAGCGCCTCGTGCTCGTCGAAGAACACGGCCAACGGGTGGGAGTCAGGGATGTCGTCGACCCCGAACGCGACCACCCCCCGAAGGCCCATCGTCTCCAGTCCGTCGACCACCCCGAGGCTGGCGAGCGATCCCATGTTGGTGTGGCAGAACATGTCGTTGACCGTGGTGACGCCGGACAGCAGCAGTTCGGCGCCCTTGAGCATGCTGCCGACCCGGGCCATCTCCTTGGTCAGGTGGCGGCCGGCGGGGACCACGATCCGGGTGAGCCACTCGAACAGGGTCAGGTCCTCGCCCATGCCCGGAATCAGGGCCTCCGACAAGTGGGTGTGGGCGTTCACCAACCCCGGCAGGACGACCCCCCAGGAGTCGCCGACCACCTCGGCGCTGGGGAACCGACCGATCACCTCGTCGAAGGGCCCGACAACCACGATCTCACCGTCGGCGAAGGCGACCGCGCCGCCGACGAGGTCGCCTTCCGGGCCCATGGTCAGCACATGCCCGCCGCGGACGACAGTCACCTGCCCGGTCATCGGTGCATCCCGAAGCGCAGGATCGGGCCTTGCTAGGCGCGCCGCGCGCTCGCGAGCGGCCAGACGGCCCTGGCCTGCGCGATCTCGCTGGGGAAGACGACCCGGAGATTACCCTGGACCCACTGCTCGACCGTGCCGGCCGCCCTTGCGTTCTGGCGGGTCGCATCGAACCGCACGCCGCTCCAAGGCATGATCGTGCTACGGCCCGGGAGGTCGAGGTTGATCAGAGCGGCGCGGATCCGCTGAGGGTCGATCGATCCGGCGTTGTCGATCGCCGTGGCCAGCGTGAGCACCGCGGTGAACGAGCCGGCCGCCACCTCGCCCATCGGGGCGTTGAACCGCTCCTCGTACAGGTCCATGACCGGCTTGGCGGCGGGGTTGCGGCCGGCCACCTCCCGCGACCAGGCGGCGCTGAAGAGCAGGCCCTCGCCGTTCGGCCCGGCGGCGTTGAGCATGTTCTGATCCAGGAACCCGGGACCGAAGGTGAAGATCCCCGGCGGTGTGTAGGCGAGCGTCCCGAACGTGCCGAGCAGCCGGCCGGCGTCGGTCGGGGACGAGGCGACGAGGAATACCGCGTCGGGCTTGGCGGCGCGGACCGCTGCGACCGCCGCGGTGAGGTCTGGCGTGCCCGTCTTGAAGCCGACGCCGACCGTGCCGTCCTCCTCATTCCTGGGCACGACGACATAGCCACCCTCGGCCGCGAGTTGCGTGGTCACGGCGTGCAGGCCGTTCCCGAGCTCGTCGTTGGCATAGAGGATCGCGATCCGCCTGTTCTGGGAGCTTCCGGCCTGCTGCTCCTTGAGCGTCGACAAGAAGGCCTCACCGAACATCCGATCTGTCGGCCCGGTCCGGAAGAACCAGTCGAGGCCCCGCTCCGTAAGGTATCCGGTGGAGGAGTCGCCGTTCACAAACGGGATACCAAGCCGCTCGGTCCGCTGGCTGGCCGCGGCGGTCACCCCCGTGTCGTAGGCCCCGACGAGCCCGACGGCCCGCTCCTGGGTGACCAGGCGGACTGCCTCGGCGCTGCCTCGCGCCGGCTCGCTCTTGGTGTCGGCCTCCACCACCGCGAGCTTCGCTCCACCGAAGCCGCGCAGTCCGCCGGAGGTGATGCGCAGCAGCGGGACCGATCCCTCCTCGCCGTTGACGAGCGCGGCCGCGAGTTGGGCGCCGCGCAGCGCCTCGACCCCAGCGGCCTTGCCCGACGGCACCAGGACGCCAATCTTGACCTCGCTCGCCGTGCTCGGCGCCTGGCCGGAATCCGACGAGGTGCACGCGGCCGCCACGAGGACGATGACAACGACGGAGGCACGGGTCCAGGCGCGCATGGCAGCGTTCTCTCCGGATCAGGGGGGCAGGAGCGACTGGCTGCGCTAGATTGCGCCGGCCGTTGAGACAGTGTCAACTTCACCAGTCCCGCAAGATCATGCGAGCCGCGGTATCTGAGTATAATCCGGCGCCAGCCACGCCTCCGGCCGGAGAGAGGTAGTGAGAGCTCGTGCAGACACGGCGTACCGAAGACGCCTCCACGATTACGCCCTTCCCCCCCGGAAGCGACCCGGGACGGTTCCTCGGGCTGCGCAACTGGCGGGTCCGGTCGAAGCTGATCGCCGTCCTGGTGATCCCGGCCGTGGCATTCCTGGTGCTGGCCAGCTTCGGGATCGGCACATCGCTGCGGGACGTGCGAGCCCTCGACAGGGGAAGCAAGCTGGCAGAACTCAGCCGCCACGTCACTGCGCTCGTGCACGAGCTGCAGTCGGAACGCGACCTCAGCGCCGGCTATCTTGAGGAGAAGGGCCGAAAGGCGAACACCGGGCCCCTCGCGGAGCAGCAGCCGCGCGTCGACCAGCAGGCCAGCGCCTACCGCGAGGCCGAAGCCTCGCTCTACGACGCGCTCGGCCCCCGGCTGCGGAGCAGGTTCGATGCGGCCCGGGCCGGGCTCGCCGATCTTGCCGGGCTCCGGGAGGCCATCCGCTCGGAGTCGCTGACGGGGACAGCGGTCTTCGAGGAGTACTCCCAGCTCATCGACGCGCTCCTCGACGTCGACCTCGAGATCGCCGAGCCCGGTGGGGACGAGGAACTCGCGCAGCGTGTCCGCGCCTTCAACGATCTCTCGCGCGCCAAGGAGGTCACGGCGGAGGTCCGTGGCACCCTCCACGCCATCGCGTACAGGGATGCGTTCGCGTTCGGCGAGTTCCAGGGCTTCGCGGACCTGCTTGCGCAGCAGCGGGCGGCGTTCGAGCAGTTCCAGGTCGACGCGGACGAGCAGCAGCGCGGCCAGTTCGCCGATGTCGTCAAGGGCCAGGCGGTCCTCGCCGTGGACCGGATGGCGAACGCAGCGCTGAACCGCCAGTCGAGCTCGAACCTGGGTGTCAGCCCGCAGCAGTGGCTTGCCGCGAGCGACACCCAGATCGAGCTGATGCGCACGGTCGAGTCTCAGCTTCTCGACGGCGTGATCACGCAGAGCCGGGAGCTCATCTCCGCCGCCCGGAGCGACGCGCTCCGCAACGCCCTGCTGATCGCCCTCATCCTGGCTGTCGCGCTGCTCGCGTTGTTCGTGGTCGCCCGGTCGATGGCCCATCCGCTGCAGCGCCTGCGGGCTGGCGCCATGGATATCGCCGAGCACCGCCTCCCCGACGCGGTCGAGCGGCTGCGGACCACAGAGAGCGGCGACCTGGACGTCAGGGTCGAGCCGGTCGGGATCCGCTCCAGGGACGAGATCGGACAGGTGGCCCAGGCCGTGGACGCCATCCAGGAGGTCGCTGTGCGGTTGGCCAGCGAGCAGTCCGCGCTGCGCCGCTCGATCGGCGACATGTTCACCAACCTGGCGCGCCGCTCGCAGGCCCTGATCGACCGCCAGCTCGAGCTGATCGACGACCTGGAGCGCAACGAGGCCGACCCGGAGACGCTGGAGCACCTGTTCCGCCTCGACCACCTCGCCACCCGCATGCGGCGCAACGCCGAGGACCTGATCGTGCTCTCCGGCGCGGACCCTGGGCGTCACTGGGTGCAGCCGATGACCCTGGTCGACGTGGTGCGCGCGGCCGCCGCCGAGGTCGAGGAGTACCAGCGGGTCGAGTTCCTGCCGCTGGCCGACCTCGAGGTCGCCGGGCATGCCTCGGTCGACGTCATCCACCTGCTCGCCGAGCTGATCGAGAACGCGACCGCGTTCTCGCCGCCCAACACCAAGGTGCAGATCGCCGGCCAGGCGGTACCCCACGGCTACGTGATCGAGATCGAGGACCGCGGACTCGGCATGAGCGACGAGGAGCTCATCCAGGCCAACGAGCGGCTGGCAAACCCGCCGGAGATCGACTTCGCGTTGTCGCGGGTGCTCGGACTGTACGTGGTCGGCCGCCTGGCGCAGCGCCACGGGATCAAGGTCCAGCTGCGCCACTCCTGGTACGGCGGGATCACCGCGCTGACGCTGCTGCCGCACGCGATGCTGGTCTGGCCGAAGGTGCCGCAGGCCGTCACCGAGCCGGCCGGCGTCGTTCAGGGCCGGGCCGAGCTGCCCCCGCCCGCGCGGGCGGCCGAGCCGGCCGCCGAGGCAACCGCGACCGGTGACCACCTGCCGATCTTCGAGGCGGCCCGCTCGGACTGGTTCGTGATCGAGCCGGTCGAGCCAGCTCCGCTCCCGCATCGCCAGCGCCAGCACCAGGCCGCCAGGGCCGAGGAGGACGGTGTGCCGTCCCGCCCGGCGCCGGATGCCTCGCCGCCACCCTACCGGCCGGCGCCGGCGGCCAGAGCCGGGTCCGAGGAGCCACCGCTGCCGCAGCGGCCCGTGCCGGCCGCTCGGGCGGACGAGCCGGAGCCGTACCGGACGCCCCGGGAGTCCAGGGCCGACGAGCAGCCGACCTACCGTCCAGCGCCGGCGGCCAGGGCCGAGGGGCCGTCGCCGTACGGCGACGAGCCGGCCCAGACCGCAGATACCGGCGCGTCGCCGTACTTCGAGCGGTCGGTCTTCCCGTCGCAGGCGGGCGGCCCGGCGCCGGCCCAGGCACCGGTCCCACCTCCACCAGGTCGGCCCTCCGAAGAGCCGGCCGCCCAGGCGCCTCCGGCGCCGGCGTCGCGGCTGACCCAGGCCGGGCTGCCAAGGCGCGTCCCACGAGCCAACCTCGCCCCGGGCATGGTCGTCGCCGCCCAGCAGGACGAGGGCGGTCAGCCCCAACCCGGTGCCGCACGCTCCCCAGACGAGGTCCGCAGCATGTTGTCCAGCTACCGCACCGGCATCGAGCGCGGTCGCATGGTGGCCGGGGGCTCCGATGTCCCCGAGCGGCCCGACGACGCTCCCTGAGAGGGGCGAGATGCCGCAGCTCAGCCCAGAAGCCCACAATCTCAACTGGCTCGTGGGCAACTTCGCCAAGGCGACGCCCGGCGTCGCCCATGCCATGGTCGTCTCTGCCGACGGGTTGCCGGTCGCGGTGTCGGACCACCTCGACCGGCCAAGGGCCGACCAGCTCGCCGCCATCGCCTCCGGCCTGGCCAGCCTGACGGAGGGCGCCACCCGCTGCTTCAAGGGCGGCAGCGTCAAGCAGACGGTGGTCGAGATGGAGCGCGGGTTCCTGTTCGTCATGACGATCAGCGATGGCTCCTGCCTGACCGTGCTCGCCACCTCCACCAGCAACGTCGGCGTGGTCGCCTACGAGATGGCCGTGCTGGTCGCCCGCGCCGGTGACGTCCTCACCCCTGCCCTCCGGGCCGAGCTCCAGTCCACCCTCCCTACATGAGCGCCCAGCGCCCAGAGTGAGCTGCCGCCATGTCCGCTCCGGACGACCAGCCAGCACCCGGCCGGCGACGGGTCCGCCCGTACGCGATGACCGGCGGGCGGACGCGGCCCGCGCACACCGATCTCGAGATCGAGGCGCTGGTGTCCACCACCTCCACGGGGGAGCGAACGCCGAAGCTGACCGTCGAGCAGCGTGCGATCGCGGCGCTCTGCCGCGACATCCTGTCCATCGCCGAGATCTCCGCCAGGCTCGACCTGCCGCTCGGCGTCACCCGTGTCCTGGTCGGCGACATGGCCGACGATGGCCTGGTGATGGTCCACCGGCCCGCGCAGGCCGGCGACCGTCCCGACCTTGCCCTGTTGGAACGGGTGCTGTACGGGCTGCGCACCATATAATCGGGCTGTCGGTTGACTGCTCAGGATTTTCGACCGGATGGTGTTTGTTCCGACCTTTGCGAGCCTTGTTGGACCGTGCTGGTGGGCCGGTTGACACCGCCTTCTGAGCCGGAGAACCTTAGGCGAGCAACCTCCCTGATTGACAGAGACGCCTGAGATGTATGCATGGGTCCGGAGCCTGAGAGATACGAAATGCTGCGAGATATAGCCGATCCGGTGCTGACGTTCACCGATGTCAGCAAGCGGTTCGACGACGGGACGGTGGCCCTTGCGGGTGTCGACCTGCGGGTGGCCTCCGGGGAGTTCGTCAGTGTCGTCGGACCGTCGGGGTGCGGCAAGAGCACGCTGCTGCGCATCGCCTCCGGGCTCAGCGCCGCGAGCGGGGGAACAGCGCTGGCACACACCGACAAGCTCGGCTACGTCTTCCAGGACCCGACGCTCCTGCCATGGCGCACCGTCCAGGCCAACGTCGAGTTGTTCGCCGAGCTCCGCGGCCTGCCCAAGGACGAGCGCCGTCGCCGTGCTGACGACGCGATCAGGCTGGTGGGGCTGGGCGAGTTCGCCAGGCACCACCCACGCGCCCTCTCCGGGGGGATGCGGATGCGGGTCTCGCTTGCCCGGTCGCTGACCCTGCAACCCGAGCTGTTCCTGTTCGACGAGCCGTTCGGGGCGCTCGACGAGATCACCCGCGAACGGCTCAACGACGAGCTCCTGCAGCTCTTCCTCACACAGCGGTTCACGGCGCTGTTCGTGACCCACTCGGTGACCGAGGCGGTCTTCATGTCCACGCGGGTGGTCGTGATGTCCAGCCGCCCAGGTGAGGTGCTTGGGGACTTCCCGGTGCCGTTCGAGTACCCACGCCCGCCGCGGCTGCGGTTCGAAGACGACTTCGCTCATGTGGCCGGCGACGTGTCGGCCTGCCTGCGCGGGCAGCGCCGCCGCGCGGCCCAGCTGCCGCGCAACCAGCGACCGGTGGGGGGGATCGCGCACCGGTGAGCGTCGAGACGGACACAACAGGCCCAAACGACGCGACCCTTCCGGGCTCGATCCCGGCCACCTCCCGGCTGGCACCGTTCGGCCGTCGGCGGCGGCTGTCGTCGTGGGGTCCGCCGTTGGCCGTGCTCCTTGCCGTGATCGGCGTCTGGTACGGCGTGAGCTATCTGCTCCTGGACGACGACCGCCGCTTCCTCCTCCCGCCGCCGCACAAGGTGATCCAGGTCGGCCTTCTCGACCGCTACAACCTCGCGGACCTGCTGGAAGCGCTGTGGCTGTCGACCAGGGTCGCCTTCGTCGGCCTCGCCGCCGCGATCGTCATCGGCATGGTGCTGGCGATCGCAATGAGCCAGAGGCGCTGGATCGAACAGTCAATCTACCCCTACGCGGTCATGACCCAGACGATCCCGGTCCTCGCCATGGTGCCGCTGTTCGGGCTCTGGTTCGGCTACAGCTTCACCAGCCGAACCCTCGTCGTTGTTATCTTCGCGATCTTCCCGATCGTCGCCAACACGCTGTTCGGCCTGCAGTCGGTGCAGCAGGAGCACCACGACCTGTTCACGCTGCACGGCGCGAACTGGTTCACCCGACTTCGGAAGCTGCAGTTTCCGGCCGCGCTGCCCTCGATCTTCACCGGACTGCGCATCGCAGCCGGGCTCGCGGTCATCGGCGCGATCGTCGGTGACTTCTTCTTCAGGCAGGGGGAGCCGGGGATCGGCATCCTCATCGACCGCTACCAGTCCAGGTTGCAGTCCGAGCAGATGCTCGCTGCGATCATCTTGTCGTCGCTGCTCGGGATCATCGTTTTCTGGTTCTTCGGCTTCCTCGCCCGCCGGGTCGTTGGAAGCTGGCACGAGTCCGCCGGCGGCCCCGGTGGGTGACACGCCCACATCATCAGAAGGAGGAAACGTGCGCAGACTTCGCCTTGGCATGGTCGTCCTGTTGGCGGCCGTCGTCGCCGCGGCCGGCTGCACCAACGGCGGGGGGGACGAGACGACAGGGAACACCGCGCCTCCGGCCGCAGCCGGCGACCGGCTCAACCTGAAAGGCGTCTGCCCGGAAACGATCGTGATCCAGACCGACTGGTTCCCGGAGACCGAGTACGGCGTCTACTACCACCTCATCGGGAACCCGAAGGTCGACACCAACAAGAAGTCGGTGAGCGGCCCGCTGGTCGCCGAGGGCACCGACACCGGGGTGCAGATCGAGGTGCGCTCGGGCGGCCCGGCGACCGGTTTCGAGCTGGTGTCCGCGCAGATGTACAAGGACAAGAGCATCACCCTCGGGCAGGTGAACACCGACGAGGCGGTGCGGTTCTCCACCAAGCAGCCGACGCTCGGGGTGGTCGCGCCCATGGAGATCAGCCCGTTCATGATCATGTGGGATCCGCAGACCTATCCGCAGTTCAACATCATCGCCGACATCGGGCAGACCGACGCCAAGGTGTACTTCTTCGAGGGCGACACCTACATGGAGTACCTGATCGGCTCGGGCATCCTTCGCAAGTCCCAGACCGACGGGTCCTACGACGGCTCACCGGCCAACTGGGTGGCCGCCAAGGGCAAGGCCACCCAGGCCGGGTTCGCCACCTCCGAGCCGTACATCTACGAGCACGACATCACCGCGTGGAACAAGCCGGTGAAGTACGCGCTGGTCAACGACACCGGCTACCCGTTCTACCCGCAGGAACTGTCGATCCGCGCGGGCGACAAGGAGCGGCTGGCGCCCTGCCTGAAGAAGCTGGTGCCGATCGTCCAGCGTGCGCAGGTCGACTTCCTGAAGGACCCGACCAAGACCAACGCGTTCATCATCGACCTCGTCAAGCGCTACAACACCGACTGGACCTACTCGGACGGCCTGGCGAACTACGCCATCGAGAAGATGCGGGCGGACTTCGTCAACAACGGTTCCGACAACACCCTCGGGAACTTCGACACCGCCCGGGTGCAGCGCATCATCGACATCGTCACGCCGATCCTGGTCGCCCAGAAGCAGCCACCCAAGGAAGGGCTGACGACGGCAGACCTCTTCACCAACGAGTACATCGATTCCACCATCGGAGTCACCTGATGACCGTTCCACCGAAGATCGCGCCGTCCCTGCGCGCCGACCGCATCCCGCTCGAGTAGGTCCTCGTCGTCGACTTCGAGCCCTTCCGCCAGCTGGGCGGGCAGGCGGAGGTGCCCGTCGAGAAGTCCCCTGCGACCCCGGCTGGTATGCCTCGGCCCAGGACTGCCGGAGGTCGCGGGGTGGGCGGTGGCCACCGGCGGCCGGCGGCCGCTGAACGGGCATCCCGGCGGTCCGAGAGGAAGACGTCCGTCGTTGGCCTCCAGATCGGGCGCTGGGACCAACAGGTCGGCGCGATCCTTGTCGGCGCCGATGCCGTGTAGCTCACGGGCGAGGCGAATCTGGCAGTCGCCGTGCACCGACCGAGCGGCATCGCGATCGATCCGCCGCCAGGCCGAGGACGAAGCAGGGCGCGCCCATCGCTGAGGTGCAGGACACGGCTGGAGGCGAAGGAGAGTGACCATGACCAACGGCCACCGCAACGCCGACATCAAGGAGCTCGTGCGAGCGGGGGCGGGCGAGCTGAAGGCGGACCTGGTGATCACCAACGGCAGCCTGGTGAACGTTGCCACCGCGGAGATCTATCCAGCCGACGTGGCCATCTTCGGCGCGACGATCGTCGCGGTCGGGGACGTCTCGCCGCATACCGGAGACGGCACCCGCGTGGTTGACGCCGCCGGTCGCTATCTGACGCCAGGGCTCATCGACGGTCACCTGCACATGGAGTGCAGCAAGCTGTCGGTCACCAGCCTCGCCAAGCTGCTCGTTCCCCTCGGCACCACCAGCGTCATTTCGGGTCTCGATCAGATCTTGGTCGTTGCCGGCCTCCGGGGCGTGCGGGAGTTCCTGGATGAAGCGGAGGCGACCGCGCTCAAAGTCTTCTGGGGAGCGCCATGCAAGACGCCCTATACGATCCCCACCTCGACGGTGGGCTACTACTTCGGACCGGAAGACCACCACGTGTCCCAGCAGTGGCCGGAGTGCATTGGGGTCTGGGAGACCGTCCGCGAGTTCGTCCAGGAAGAGGATGCGGCGGTGCTCGCCGCGATCCAGATCGCCCGGCAGAACCGCCTGCTGGTGTTCGGTTGCGCACCGATGTCCCGAGGTCTCGCACTCTCGAGCTACCTGTCGGCCGGCATCCGCCTCGACCACGAAAGCTACGATGCTGCCGAGTCCTTGGAGAAGCTGCGAAACGGCATGTTCCTCGGGATCCGCGAGTCCTCGTTCGCCCACTTCCTCAAGGAGAACATCCGGGTGATCACTCGGGACGTCCCCGCTGCGGCGCGCCGGGTCAGCTTCTGCACCGACGACGTGTCCGCCTCCGACGTCCTGGAGCGGGGCCACCTGGACAATCTGATCAGGATGGCCGTTGACGAGGGGGTCGATCCGGTGGTCGCCGTTCAGATGGCGACCATCAACTGCGCCGAGGCCTACCGCATCGACGACCGTATCGGCTCCATCGCCCCCGGGCGCATCGCCGACATCCTGATCGTGGACGACCTCGACGACTTCAAGGTCCACCAGGTCATCACGAATGGCAGGTTGGTGGCCCAGGACGGCGCGCTCATCGACCAACTGCAACCACCGCCTCGAACCGCGTTGCTCACCGGCCCCTTTCCCGTCGCCCCGGTCGCGCCCGATGACCTCGTCGTCCACACCGACACTCAGGCGGGTCGAGTCAACGTGCTGGCGATCGGCATGACCGAACGAATCTTCGTCCGGAAGCGGCGGGACGTGGAGCTCAGGGCCGAGAACGGCGTCGTCCTGCCCGACACTGATCAGGACGTTCTGTACGTGACCGTGGTGGAACGCTATGGCAGGACCAGCAACCGACCCGTCGCATTCATCTCCGGTTTCGGGCTGCAGTCGGGCGCCCTGGCCACCTCGTCGGCACCGGATGACAACAACATCGTCTGCGTGGGGACCACCAGCGAGGACATGGCCGTCGCCATCAACCGCATCGCGGACGAGGGCGGCGGCCAGGCCGTGGTCGTCGACGGGCAGGTCGTCGACTTCCTGGAACTGCCGATCGGGGGCATCGTCGCCGACCTCGAACCCGCGGAGATGGCCCGACGGGAAGCGCGGTTGGAGGCGGCGGTGCGGCGCCTCGGATGTGCCCTCGATCGACCGTTCATGTACATGTCCTTCCTGCCCATCACCGCGATCCCGGAGTACGCGATAACGGACATCGGCGCCATCGATGTGGTCAACATGAGACGATTCGAGCCGGTCCTCGGGCCGGCCTGAGGAACCCTGAGGGAGGCTCGACGATGACCGAGCTGTCGTCATTCATCGAACGGATGCCCAAGGCCGAGCTGCATCTGCATCTCGAAGGTACCTTGGAGCCCCAGCTCAAATTCGAGTTGGCCGCCCACAACAGCCTCGAGCTTCCCTATCGCTCCGTAGACGAGCTGCGGGCCGCCTACGATTTCGACGACCTGCCCTCGTTCCTCGCCGTCTACTACGAGGGCATGAGTGTGCTGATCACCGAGCAGGACTTCTATCGGCTCGCCATGGCGTACTTTCAAAAGGCTCATTCCCAGAACGTCGTCTACGCCGAGGTCTTCTTCGATCCCCAGGCCCACACGACGCGCGGGATTCCCTTCGGAACATTCATCGAGGGCCTCCATCGCGCTCAGCGGGATGCTGAGGCTTCTCTCGGTCTGCGCACCCAGCTCATCATGTGCTTCCTCCGGGACATGTCCGCCGACTCCGCCATGGAGACCCTCGAGGAGTCGTTGCCCTACAAGGACTGGATCATCGGCGTAGGCCTGGACTCGGACGAGAAGGACAATCCCCCGGTCAAGTTCAAGGACGTCTTCGGTCGGGCGCAGAGCGAGGGCTACCGCCTCACGATGCACTGCGACGTGGATCAGGCGAATTCCGTCGAGCATATCTGGCAATGCCTCAACGACATCGGGGTGGAGAGAATCGACCACGGCGTCAACTCACTGGAGGATGCGAACCTGATCAAGGAGATCAACAGCCGGGGGCTCGGCCTGACCGTCTGTCCGATCTCGAATCGCTACGTCACCGGGGATCTGAAGGCCCGTGAGATCAAGGCCATGCTCGAGCAGGGCGTGCGGGTCACCGTCAACTCCGACGACCCTGCCTACTTCCCGGGCTACATGAACGAGAACCTGATCGCCGCTCAAGCCGCCGTGGACTTGACGCGTGACGAGATCATCCAGCTCAGCAGGAACGCATTCACCATCACCTGGCTGGCTGAGCAGGACAAGAACCGATACCTGAACGCGCTCGACAACTATGTGGCCTAGCGCGCAGGACGTCGAGCACCTGCTGCTCGACCATGCGCTGCGCCGCGCCCTTGCGAGAGGCTGAGCCTGAGCCTCAGAACTGCACCAGGGCGTCGCCGGTGACCTCGTTCCAGACGAAGTGAGGAAGAAGAAGCCGAAGAACAGGAAGTTCAGCACCAGCACCAGGTAGACCCAGCCCTTCGGCCTGGCCGCCCTCGGCAGCTTCGAGTTCATGTACATCAACATGAACGGGAAGATGAGGGCGCCGAAGTTCGACATGTTCGCCGAGATCAGGATCAGCCGGGCCGGCTGGAAGAAGTGCAGGACCACGCCGACGATGGCGATCAGGTCGACCAGGCTGGAGCTCTGCCGCGCCGACGGCGCCGTGTGGTTGGCTGCGGAAGGGGTGCGGCTGGCTGTCCTCGAGCCGCGGTAGGATGCCAAACATGCGTTCGATCAGGGAGCCATTCGTGGTCGCCCGACCGGCCGGCGCTCGGGTCAAGACCCGGCTGCGGTTCTCGGCCGCCGACCAGGCCGTGGTGTG
>WNFU01005432.1_pt1 | contig 15817 bp, 15 predicted proteins | sample 5400121 | NCBI WGS metagenome assembly WNFU01 (sample SAMN13153360, study PRJNA577476) | soil metagenome | isolation source: 100 cm soil or saprolite under grassland replicate 1 | place: USA:California | collected 2016-06-15
ATGCGCAGCTCGTGCTCTCTGCCAGGCAGCAACACGGTAACGAGCCGGGCCTCGAGCAACTCCTGCAGGCGCCGCGCGACGAGGTCGAGCAGGCGATCCAGGTCGGTCTCGTGCGTGAGGGCGTTGCCGACCTCGATCAGCGACTCGAGCTGCCGCGACCAGCGCATGGAGGACTCGTACAGGCGCGCGTTCTCGATTGCGACCGCGGCCTGCGCCGCAAGCAGCGTCACGAGCTCCTGGTCCTCCTCGGTGAAGTCCGCGCCGTGTTCCTTCTCGGTCGGGTAGAGGTTCCCGTAGACGACGCCGCGCACCACCACGGGGACGCCGAGAAACGTGTTCATTGGCGGATGGCTCGGGGGAAAGCCGACGGAGCGCGCATCCTCGCTGAGGTCGTGCAGGCGCAAGGGTCGCGCGTCGGTGATGAGTGCGCCGAGGATCCCGCGCCCTTGAGGGAGCTCGCCGATCGCCGCATGGGTCTCCGCATCGATGCCATGCGTGAGGAAGCGCTCGAGCCGCGAGCCGCCCGCGTCGATCACGCCGAGAGCGGCATACTCCGCGTCCGTGAGCTCGGCGGCGAGCTCGACCAGGCGCTGCAGCAAGCTGTCGAGCGAAAGCTCCGAAGCGAGTGCGATACCCGCCTCGAGCAAGGCGCGCATGCGCGGCTCGCTCGGGCTCGGCAACTCCATCGGGTGAGCGTACTGCGCGGACGTCTTCGCGCTGCGGTAAACCCGCACCGTCTTCGGGGCTACTGCTGATGCCGAGCCTGGGCCAGCGGGCGAGAGTTTGGACGAGCGAAAGGAGGATCAGATGAAAGCGCTCGTCTACAACGGCCCCGGCAAGCGGGCCTGGGAAGAGGTTCCGGACCCGCAGATCGAGGAGCCGACGGACGTGATCGTCCGCATCGACTCGTCGACGATCTGCGGCACCGACCTGCACATCCTCAAGGGCGACGTGCCCGAGGTCGAGCCGGGGACGATCCTCGGCCATGAGGCCGTCGGCACGATCGTCGAGATCGGCGACGCCGTCACGACGCTCGAGGCGGGCGACCGCGTGCTCGTCTCGTGCATCACCTCGTGCGGCCGCTGCCGATTTTGCAAGGAGGGCAGCTACGGCCTCTGCACCGGCGGAGGCGGCTGGATCTTCGGCCACTTGATCGACGGGCTCCAGGCCGAGCTGGCGCGCGTGCCCTTCGCAGACACGTCGGTCTACAAGGTGCCCGACGAGCTGACCGACGAGCAGGTGCTCTTCCTTGCCGACATCCTCCCCACCGCATACGAGGTGGGAATCCTGAACGGCGGCGTCCGGCCCGGCGACACCGTCGCGATCGTCGGCGCAGGCCCGATCGGGCTCGCTGCGATCCTGACCGCGAGGCTCTACACGCCTGGCCGGATCGTCGCGATCGACCTCGCCGACTCGAGACTGGAGAAGGCGATCGAGTTCGGCGCGGACGTCGCGATCAACAACGGCGTGGAGGACGCGGTCGAGCGTGTGCTGAAGCTGACCGGGGGCCTCGGCGCGGACGTGGCGATCGAAGCGGTCGGCGTGCCGGAGACGTTCGAGCTCTGTGCCGAGCTGATCCGGCCGGGGGGCACCGTCGCCAACGTCGGCGTCCACGGGCATTCGGCCACGCTGCATCTCGAGACCCTGTGGATCCGAGACGTGACGATCAGGACCGGCCTGGTCGACACGTTCTCGACACCGCGCTTGCTCGAGCTGATCGCGAGCGGGCGGCTCGACGCGACGCCCTTCGCGACTCACCACTTCCCGCTCGATGAGACGATGGCGGCCTACGACACCTTTGCCGCCGCAGCCACCACCGATGCCCTCAAGGTCGTGCTCGAGGCCGAGCCGACGGGGCACGAGCTGCTGACCCGTGAAGGGGCGGCGGTTGGCGCTTAGCGTCGAGGATCGGGCAGCCGGAGCTGTCGACGTCATCCTCAAAGACGGCGGCACGCTCCGGCTGCGGCCTCCGACGGCCGGGGACGAGGAGGCGCTGCTGGAGTTCTTCCGGGGGCTCTCGGAGCAGAGCCTCTACCAGCGCTTCCACGGAACTCGCCGGGTGGACCATAGCCTCGTGGAGCCGGTGCTCGACCCTGACTGGGTCGAGCGCGGCTCGCTGATCGGCTGCCTCGGCGAGCGCGTGGTCGGGATCGCCAACTACGGGCGGCTGCGCGACCCCGGCTCCGCCGAGGCCGCCTTCGTGGTCGCGGACGAGGAGCAGCGGCGAGGGATCGGCACGCGCCTGCTCGAGCAGCTCGCCGCGCAAGCGGCCGCGCACGGGGTGACCCGCTTCATCGCGGAGGTGCTGGCCCAAAACCAGGCCATGCTCGGGGTCTTCGCCGGAGCCGGGTTCGAGATCGCGCGGGAGCTCGAACACGGAGAGGTCGAGGTGAGCTTCCCGATCGCGCCCACAGAGGGCTTTCAGGCGCGCGTCGAGGAGCGCGACCACGTCGCCGTCACGGCGTCGCTGAGGCCGTTCTTCGAGCCCGCGAGCGTGGCCGTGGTGGGCGCCTCGCGGCGGCGCGGCTCGATCGGCGGCGAGCTCTTCCGGAACGTGATCGAGGCCGATTTTGCCGGCGCGGCGTACCCGGTCAATCGAGGAGGCGAGGCCGTGGCCGGCGTGCGCGGCTACGGCTCGATCGGCGAGATCCCCGACCCGATCGAGCTCGCGGTCATCTGCGTCCCCGGGGCGCGGGTGCTGGACGCGGCCGGCGAGGCGCTCGACAAGGGGGTGCACGCGCTCTGCGTGATCTCGTCCGGCTTCGCCGAGATCGGCGCCGAAGGGCTCGAGCGCCAGGAGCAGCTGCTCACCCTCGTCCGCTCGCACGGTGCTCGTCTCGTCGGCCCGAACTGCCTCGGCATCGCCTCGACCAAGCCGCAGCTGAACGCGACCTTCGCGCCGCGCGCCCTGCCGCCCGGCCGGATCGGCTTCTCGTCCCAGTCGGGCGCGCTCGGGCTCGCGCTCCTCGAGCAGAGCTCGACGCGCCTCGGCTACTCGGCCTTCGTCTCGATCGGCAACAAGGCAGATGTCTCCTCGAACGACCTACTCGAGTGGTGGGAGGACGACCCCGACACCGACCTGATCCTGCTCTACCTCGAGTCCTTCGGGAACCCGCGCAAGTTCGCGCGCCTCTCGCGCAGGATCGCGCGGCGCAAGCCGATCCTCGCGCTGAAGGCGGGAGCCACCGCCGCCGGCGCGAAGGCCGCGAGCTCCCATACCGCGGCACTCGCGGGCTCGGAGGCGGCCGTAGACGCACTCTTCCACCAGGCGGGCGTGCTGCGCGCTCGCACGCTCGAGGAGCTCGTGGACGTGGCCGGGCTCCTCTCGAGCCAGCCCCTCCCCCGCGGGCGGCGAGTAGGTGTGTTGACGAACGCCGGCGGCCTCGGGATCCTCTGCGCCGACGCCTGCGAGGCCGCAGGGTTGCAGCTGCCGGATCTGGCGGAGGAGACCCGTGAGGCGCTGTCGGAGTTCATGCCACAGGACGGTAGCCTCGCGAACCCCGTCGACCTGCTCGGCTCCGCCATCGGCGCGACCTACGAACACGCGATCCCGCCGCTGCTCGCCGACCCCCGCCTGGACGCGTTGATCGTGCTCTTCGTGCCGCCGGTCGTGGCCGGCGCCGCTGAAGTTGCCTCCTCGATTCGGGCGGCCCTCGAGAGCGCTCCGTCCGACAAGCCCGTGCTTGCTGTCGTGATGAGCGCTGAAGGCACGCCACCAGAGCTTCTCGACGCCGACGCCGCGGTCTTCCCCTATCCGGAGTCGGCAGCGCGGGCCCTTGGGCTCGCCGCCGAGCGCGCGGAGTGGCTGCGTAGACCGGTTGGGACGATTCCGTCCCCAGCGGGCATGGACGCAGGCTCCGCGCGCTCGGTCGTCGAGAACGCGCTCTCCGCCTCGAGCGAAGCGTGGCTCGACGCGCAGGCGATGCGGGAGCTGCTGACGTCGTACGGGATCCCCCTCGTCCCGGAGCGAACGGCGGCAGGACCGGACGAGGCCGTCGCGGCCGCACGGGAGCTGGGGCTTCCCGCGGTGGTGAAGACGGCCGCCGCCGGAGCGCACAAGACCGAGCAGGGTGGAGTTGCGCTCGACCTCAGGGACGATGATCAGGTTCGCACCGCCGCCGCGCGAATCGGCGGCGCGGTCCTCGTCCAGCCCTACCTGCGCGATGGCACGGAGCTCCTCGCAGGCGTCGTGCAGGATCCGGTCTTCGGGCCGATCGTCGCGTTCGGCCCGGGCGGCGTCCTGGCCGAGCTGATCGGCGATGCCACCTTCCGGATCGCGCCGCTCACGGACGTCGACGCCGAGGAGCTCGTCTTCGGCGGCAAGGCGGGCCGGCTCGTGACGGGCTTCCGTGGTGCCGCCCCAGCCGACGCCGGCGCTCTTGCCGATCTGCTGCTCCGGCTCTCCCGGCTTGCAGAGGACCTGCCGGAAGTCGTTGAGCTCGACCTCAATCCGGTGCTCGCCCGGCCTACCGGCTGTCTTGCGGTCGACGCGCGCATCCGGCTCCGCGCCCGAGAAGGGCAGCTCGCGCTCAAAGGCTGGTAGCCGGCTGCGGTGAAGCCGCAGCAGGCCTGCGGAAGGGAGGCAGCGGCCGAAGGAATTCTGCGGATGCCGGCAGCGCGCTCCGCGGGCGAGAGTCCCGGGAACCGACAACGGAGGTCTCGCTTCATGTCTTCTGAGCACACTCTCCCCGACGGAGGTGAGCGCACCCCCCGCCCCTCACCTCTGGCAAGCTGGTTGGCCAGACCGCTGCAGGAAAGGAGTCCTGGATGAGCGAGCCCGGCGAGCAATCCGAAGCGCCGGTTCTCCGCGCTGCTCAACCATTCGACATCGCAGGCGCCCGGGAGCGGCTCGTGGGCGCGAGTGGCGGCTACGAGGTCGTCCACCGCTCCCCGGGCCTGGAGCTCGGCGTCTACGTGCTCGTGGCACCCGAGCCCGACCGGCAGCAGCCGCACGGCGACGACGAGGTCTACGTGGTCCTTGAGGGAAGCGGCGTCCTGGAGGTCGAGGACGAGCGGGTCGAGCTTCGGGAGGGCCACGCCGTCTTCGTGCCGGCCGGGGCAGAGCACCGCTTCGTCGGCTACGAGCAGCTGAGCGTGCTCGTGATCTTCGAGAAGAAGCGGCCGGCATGACCCTTTCCGCGGCCGCCGGCACCCTTTCGACAGAGGAGCTCCACCTGCTCGACGCGTACTGGCGTGCCGCGAACTACCTCTCGGTCGGCCAGATCTACCTGCTCGAGAACCCGCTGCTCCGAGAGCCGCTCCAACCCGTTCACGTGAAGCCACGTCTGCTCGGCCACTTCGGCACCACCCCGGGGCTGAACCTGGTCTACGCGCACCTGAACCGGGCGATCCGCGCACGCGAGCTGAGCGCCATCTACATCACGGGCCCCGGCCACGGTGGGCCGGGCATCGTCGCGAATTGCTACCTCGAGGGCACCTACAGCGAGCTCTACCCGCAGATCGGCCGGGACGAGCAGGGGTTGCGCGCACTGTTCCGGCAGTTTTCCTTCCCGGGCGGGATCCCGAGCCACGTCGCGCCCGAGACACCTGGCTCGATCCACGAGGGCGGCGAGCTCGGGTACGCGCTCGCGCACGCTTTCGGTGCCGCATTCGACAATCCCGACCTCCTTGTCGCCTGCGTCGTCGGCGACGGCGAGGCGGAGACCGGCCCGCTCGCGACGAGCTGGCACGGCAACAAGTTCCTCAATCCGCGGACCGACGGCGCCGTGCTGCCGATTCTGCACCTGAACGGCTACAAGATCGCGAACCCGACGGTGCTCGCGCGCATCCCGGAGAAGGAGCTCCTCTCCCTCCTCGAGGGATACGGCTGGCGGCCGCTGATCGTCGCCGGCGACGAGCCCGAGGCCGTGCACCAAGCTTTCGCCGCCGCGCTCGACGAGGTGCTAGACGACGTCGCAGAGATCCAGCGCGCAGCCCGCGACGAAGGCGCAGCGAGCAGGCAGCAGTGGCCGATGCTCGTCCTACGGACGCCGAAAGGCTGGACGGGGCCGAAGCAGGTCGACGGGCTGCAGGTCGAGGGCACGTGGCGTTCCCACCAGGTGCCGGTGGCGGACGTGCGCGAAAATCCCGAGCATCTGAGGCTGCTCGAGGAGTGGCTGCGCAGCTACCGGCCCGAGGAGCTTTTCGACGAGAGCGGCCGCCTCGTGCCCGAGCTGGCGGAGCTTCCGCCCCGCGGCGAGCGCCGGATGAGCGCGAACCCGCACGCGAACGGCGGCGAGCTCCTGCGCGACCTCGTCCTGCCCGACTTCCGCGACTACGGCGTCGAGGTGACGAAGCCCGGGACGACATTCAGCGAGGCGACGCGCGTGCTGGGCGGCTTCCTACGCGATGTGATCGCGGCCAACGGCGACAACTTCCGCCTCTTCGGCCCCGACGAGACCGCGTCGAACCGGCTCTCCGACGTGTTCGCGGTGACCGCGCGGGCCTGGGACGCCGAGACCGCGCCGACCGACGAGGACCTGGCGCCCGAGGGGCGCGTGATGGAGATCCTCTCCGAGCACCTCTGCCAGGGCTGGCTCGAGGGATACCTGCTGACCGGCCGGCACGGCCTCTTCAACTGTTACGAGGCCTTCATCCACATCGTCGACTCGATGTTCAACCAGCACGCGAAGTGGCTGAAGGTGACGCGCGGGATCCCCTGGCGGCGACCGCTGGGCTCGCTCAACTACCTGCTCAGCTCGCACGTCTGGCGCCAGGATCACAACGGCTTCTCGCACCAGGATCCGGGCTTCATCGACCATGTCGTGAACAAGAAGGCGGAAGTGATCCGGGTCTACCTGCCGCCCGACGCGAACACGCTCCTCTCCGTCGCCGACCACTGCCTGCGTAGCCGCGACTACGTCAACGTGATCGTCGCGGGAAAGCAGCCGGCGCTCAACTACCTATCGATCGAGGAGGCGATCGTCCACTGCACGCGGGGGGCGGGCATCTGGGAGTGGGCCTCCAACGACGACGAGGGAGAGCCCGACGTCGTGCTCGCCTGCTGCGGCGACATCCCGACCCTGGAGACGCTCGCGGCGGCGGCGCTCCTCCGCGAGCACCTGCCCAGCCTGAAGGTGCGCGTCGTCAACGTGGTCGATCTGATGCGGCTCGAGCCGCACACGGAGCACCCTCACGGCCTCTCCGACGAGGAGTTCGACTCGCTGTTCACGCCCGACCGGCCGATCGTGTTCGCCTACCACGGTTATCCGTGGCTCATCCACCGCCTCACGTACCGGCGCACGAACCACGACAACCTGCACGTGCGCGGCTACAAGGAAGAGGGGACGACCACGACTCCCTTCGACATGGTCATGCTCAACGACCTGGACCGCTTTCACCTGGTGCTGGACGTGCTCGACAGGGTGCCGGGACTGGCGAGCTCGACAGGACGCCTGCGCCAGGAGATGGCGGACATGCGCCTGCGAGCTCGGGCGTACACCCGCGAGCACGGCGAGGACGCTCCGGAGATTCGCGACTGGGTCTGGCCGTACTAACCCACGTGGACGCGATCCTCGTCCTCAACGCCGGTTCCACCAGCCTGAAGCTCTCGGTCGTCGAGCCCGACGAGACAACGCTGGACGTGGAGTCGCTCGCCGAGACGCCACCTGACCTCTCAGGCGTCGCACACCGCGTGGTGCACGGAGGCTCCCGCTTTCGCGAGCCGGTGCAGGTCGACGACGAGGTCATGGCCGAGCTCATCCGGCTGACCGAGCTGGCGCCGCTGCATATGACGCCTGCCGTCGACGCGCTGCGTCAGGCCCGGGCAGAGCTGCCCAACCTCCCCCACGTCGCCGTCTTTGACACCGCCTTTCACGCGACCATCCCGGACGTTGCCTCGACCTACGCCCTGCCCCGGCGGGCGCGTGAGGACTGGGGCATCCGCCGCTACGGCTTCCACGGTCTCTCGGTGCAGTGGGCGAGCGAGCAGGTCCCGCTGGACCGCCTCGTCGTCTGCCACCTCGGCGGTGGCTGCTCGGTGACCGCCGTCCGGAAAGGGCAATCCGTCGACACGACGATGGGCTTGACGCCGCTCGAGGGCGTGCCGATGGCGACTCGGCCGGGCTCTGTCGACCCCGGCGCCCTCCTCCACCTCCTGCGCCACCACCTCTCGCTCGAGGAGCTCGACCGCATGCTCGAGCACGAGTCGGGATTGCTCGGGCTGTCTGAAAGCTCTTCCCGCGCCGAGGAGCTCGAACGCTCGGTCGAGCCGACCGCGCGCCTTGCCCTCGAGGTCTTCGGCTATCGCGTCGCGGGCGCAGTCGCCTCGATGGCGGTCGCCCTGGAGGGGCTCGACGCGCTCGTGTTCACGGCCGGCGTCGGCGAAGGCTCCGCACAGGTCCGCGAACGGGTTTGCGAGCGGCTTCGCTTCCTCGGGGTCGAGCTCGACCCGACGGCGAATCGACGAGGCGGCGCCCCTGGGGAGCTCGGCAAGGCGGGCTCACCCGTGCGGATCGTCATCGTTCATGCGCGCGAGGACATCGTGGCGGCACGGGCTGCTCGCTCGCTGCTCGCCTCTTAACGGTCGAAGATGTCTCCGCCGTCGCTGTCGCCGGGGCCCGGCGTCGACAAGAAGGAGACATTCTCGGCAGCCTCGGGCTTCGTCCAGGAGTAGACGCTCTCCGCCAGCCTCGGCGGGCCGGCGATGTGCTCGCCCCACGCGCTCGCGTCTTGCCAGAACTCCGGGTCTGCCAGCAGCGGTTCGAGCGCCTCGACTCCCAGCTGCGAGGTGAAGAGGAACACGACCTCGCTCTCGGTGAGGAACACCTCGTGATGCTCGAGCCCGATGCGCTCCGGATCGAACGGCGGTCCCGCTTCCAGCAACGAGCTCGCCGCCTCACGCGCTCCTTCCTTCAGCGGCAGGACCACGCCGGTCATCCTCGCGCCGCCTGCGCTCCCCAGGCGCAGCGCAGCGAGCTTCTCGGCGAGCTCGGCGACAACGCCCGCCTGCGCAACGCTTGCGATCGCGATCGACTGACCCGACCGCCGCTCGAGCAAGAGGCTCGGGTGCCCGTCGAGCCGGTCCGAGCTCGACCGGCCGACACGAACAACCGCCAGGTTCTCGTATGGCACCTCGCGAATCACCGGACGAGAATCTGCAACCCCGTCGAGCTTGACAGAGCTCGGCAGCAGCTCGAGCTTCCCCCGTGCAAGCGGCGAATCTCCTTCACGCCAGACAACCCCGTAGCTCGTAAACATGCCCGTATCTTCGGGGGCGAAAGGGCGCTCGGCGTCGGGACCCGCACCGATCGAGGTTGCGGGAAACCCACAACGTCCCGCCTCGCCACCCTTGCTGTCGCCCGGACCAGGCGTCCCTCGGACCAGGCGTCCCTGCGAGTGAGAATGCGCTCGGCTGCTACCCTGGATCGGCCTAGAGAGCGAGTACCTGGCCGGCGCGACGCGTCCCATCTACCGTTCAGCAAGGGGGCGGGGGCGCTCCGTCAAGCGGCGCGCCTCTCCGTGGTTTCCGGCGAAAGGCAATTGATGCGAGGAACGATGCTCTGGTTCAACGAGGTCAAGGACCTCGGCTTCATCCAGACGGAAGAGGGCGAGCGGCTGTCCGTCCTCGGGACCGGCTTTGCCGGTGGGAAGCGGCCGGAGGGTCGCTGCGCAGAGGCCGTCGTCAGCTTCGAGGTCGCGGTCACCGACGCGGGGCGGGAAGCCCAGAACGTCGTCTTCGTCACCGAGTCAGCCCCGCGGCGAGCGCGCCTTCGCCATCGTGGCGGCCGCTAGCGACGCACGGCCCCGCTTTCGGGGCGTCTCGCACCGGGTTGCCTTCTTTCTGGCGCTTCCGCTCGCTGTGGCGCTCAGCTTCGAGGTCGATACAGACGCCGGCCGCGCGGCCGCGGTCGCCTTCGGGACAAGCGCCGCGGTCATGTTCGGCGCCAGCGCCCTCTATCACGGCGTTCCCTGGCCGGATCACAGGCGACGCTGGCTGAGACGCCTCGACCACGCCGGCATCTACCTGCTGATCGCGGGCAGCTACACACCCGTCGGCCTGCTCGTCCTCCAGGGCCCTTGGCGGTTCGTCGTGCTCGGGATCGTCTGGATCGGCGCGGCGGCGGCGATCGCGCTCAAGTTCCTCTGGGTGGACGCCCCTACCTGGCTTTCTGCGGCCATCGGGATCGTACTCGGGTGGGTTGCGGTGGCCGTCTTCCCTCAGATCTTCGACCGGGTTGGGATCGCGGGCTCGGTGCTCGTGCTGACCGGCGGGATCGCGTACACGGCCGGGGCGGTCGTCTATGCGCTGCGCCGCCCGGACCCGTTCCCCACCGTGTTCGGGTACCACGAGGTCTTCCACGCCCTCGTGATCGTCGCCGTCGCCTGTCAGTACTCGGCGATCGCCTTCTTCGTGCTACCCGAGCACTAGTACTACTAGGTGACCGAGACCACGCGGGCGAGCCAGGCGCCGCTCGGAGCGTCGATCCGCACCTGGTCGCCGGTCCTCGCGCCCATCAGCGCCCGCCCCACAGGCGAGTCGGGCGAGACGCCGCCGACGCTCGAGATCTCGATCTGGAGCTTGGCACCCTGCTCGTCCTCGACCTCGACCTTCGAGCCGACCCCGACGGCATCGTCCGTCGCGACCGTCTCATCCACCAGCACAGCGCGGTCAAGCCGGTCCCGCAGGATCGTGATCCTGCGCTCCAACAGGCCCTGCTCGTTCTTTGCGGCGTGGTACTCGAAATTCTCCGAGAGGTCGCCGAAACTCCGCGCAGTGGCGATGGCTTCGACCATGGCGGCTCGTTTCGGCCCCTCGAGATCGGCCAGCTCGGTCTCGAGCTGTTCCTTCTGGGCGCGTGTCAGCGGCTCGGGCTTGTGTTTCGGCATCAGGGCAGCGTATCGCTGCTACCGTGTGAGCACGGTCGGCAATACCGCCGGTCGGTGAGATGAGCTTCTCGTTCCTCCTTCGGGTGTTTCGAGGTCAGCAAGTCTCGAACCCGTAAAAGGAGTCGAACTACATGTCGAACCTGTCTTTCCGCGAGCTTGGCGTGTCCGCGCCCGTCGTGGCTGCGCTCGCCGCTCGCTCGATCGAGCACCCCTTCAGCATCCAGGAGCTTGTTCTGCCCGACGCGCTCCAGGGGCTGGACGTCCTCGTCCGCTCGCCCACGGGCTCGGGCAAGACCCTTGCCTTCGCCCTACCGATCGTGGAGCGGACGACGCCCGCGGACGGGCGCCCCTCGGCGCTCGTTCTCGTGCCGACACGTGAGCTCGCCGCCCAGGTGACCGAGGCGTTCGAGGCGCTCGCGGGAGCCAAGGGGCTCGCCGTCGCGGCCGCATACGGCGGCGTCCCGATCCGCTCGCAGGCCAAGCGCATCAAGAATGCGCATATCGTCGTCGCCACCCCGGGCCGTCTCGAGGATCTCGCGACACGACGGCTGATCGACCTCTCGGGGGTGCGCACCTTCGTGCTCGACGAGGCCGATCGTATGCTCGACATGGGCTTCCAGCCGCAGGTCGACAAGCTCGTGCGCCGCCTACCGCGAAACCGCCAGACGATGTTCTTCTCGGCCACGCTCGACGGTTATGTCGGCGAACTGGCCCGCGCCTACACCAACAGCCCGTCGCGCATCGAGGGCGAGCTCTCGACGACGCAGCAGCCGGGTGAGATCGAGCATCACTTCGTGTCGGTGACCGCCGACACGAAGGTGGAGACACTCGTCGAGCACATCCGCTCCTCGGGGTCGACGCTCGTCTTCGTCCGCACGAAGCGCGGCGCCGACCGGCTCGTGCAGAAGCTCGCGCGGCACAACGTCCGCGCGGTCGCCATGCACGGCGACATGTCACAAGGCGCGCGCGAGCGGGCGCTCTCCCGTTTCGAGAGCGGCAAGGTGGAGACGCTCGTCGCGACGGATGTGGCCGCTCGAGGCCTCGACCTCGACGACGTCACCCATGTGATCAACTTCGATCCGCCCGAGGAGGACAAGGGCTACGTCCACCGCACCGGCCGCACCGGCCGCGCGGGGCGCAGCGGCACCGCGATCACCTTCGTCCTGCCGGAGCAGCAGGCCGAGACGAGCCGCGTCGCGCGTCGCCTCGGTCACCGCGAGCAGTTCGAACAGGCCGGAATGCGATCGGCTCCCGCGAAGCTCCTCTACACGAGCCGCCGCGGCCACCGCTCCAAGTGGTAACCGCCACGTTCTAAAGCGAGGCGGCGCGTTCAAGACGCCGCTCCCGGAGGCCCGCATCCTGGGGCCGAGACACCAACCGACCGGGAGGGACTCAATGCACATGCGCCCGCTCTTCGTGCTCGCCGCGCTCGTCGGCGCGCTCGCGGTGCCCGTCGCGCTCGCGGCGCCGGGTGCGCCGGTGGTGTCGGCAAGCGGCGGCATCCACTGACGATCCCGCTGCCGAATGCCTTCGATGTCGAGGTGGTCAGCCAACCGCTCGCGTTCACCGCTCGCAAGTACACAGACGGCGGCGGCAGCGGTCACTTCGAATATCTTCGACAACGGCGAGGGCGGCACCGCGACGCCGGATCAGTCGAGCCTTGTGGGGTTCGGCGACGAAGGCGCGAACGAGGCGTTCTGCAATGGTCCGAACCTGCCCCGCTTCGGGCCATGGGACGTCCAGGGGAACGTCCAGGTAGAGGCCTAGCCGCCTAACGAAGGTCGGCCGTGCCCGTCTATACAGACGCATGGCGACGGCGGTCGCGCGAGACGAAGGCTCGATTCCGGTCGCGGCGTGCACGACGCGCCACGCGTCTCTGGACGCCGGCGGCTTCCGCGTCAGCGATGTCACCTTCGCTCCCGACAGGCGTCTGCCACGACACAGCCACCCACACGGTTGCATCGCCGTGGTCGCGGAGGGCGCGGTAGACAAGGCGTTCGCGCGCGTGTTCGGGACCGCGAGCCAGGGCGCGGTGATCACGATGCCGCCGGAAGAGCCTCACGTGGACACCTTCGGCCGGACGGGCGCACGCCTCGTAGTCGTCGAGAGCCCGGCGGACGAGGACGTCGCTCTCGAGCGCGACTGGGCTTGCCTGCTGATCGCGACGAAGATCGCCCGCGAGCTCGAAGCGCCAGACTCCTTGACCCCGCTTGCGGTCGAAGGTCTCGCGCTGGAGCTCGCCGCCGCCGCGCGACGCCTCCACCGCTCGCTCCACAATGGCTGGAGAGCGCGAGGGAGATGGCCTTCGAGCTCGCCTCGGTCGCGGAAATCGCAGCCGAGCTCGACGTCGACCCGCGCCTCTTGGTCCGTCGGTTCCACGAGCGCTACGGTGCCTCAATCGGCGAGTACGTCAGAAGGGGAGGCCGGGTTGTCGTCTCTTCCCCTGGTGGCTTTTGCCGTCAGTCCCCGGAGAAGCCACCCGACCTCCGTTTGACAAGATGCGGCCGCTCGCCTCCAACTTGCTGTGTGCGCCTGTGCTAAGCGCGCGGCGCCAAGCCTACGGCCACCGGTGGCTACCTACAATCGGCGGGTGGACGAGACCGCCCGGCATCTGCGCCTGCTGACCGAGACGATCGCCGTCGTCAACTCGACGCTCGACCTGGAGGAGGTGCTCTCGCTCATCGCCCGCGAGGTGGCCGACGCGCTCGGCGCCGACGCGTGCTTCGTCTACCTCTACGACGAGCAGGCCGACGAGCTCGTGCTGCGCGCGACCCACGGGACGCGAGTCGAGGAGATGACCGGCCGCCCACGAATGCGTCCGGGCGAAGGGATCACGGGCGCGGCCGCGTCGTCGCGCGAGCCGGTGATGATCCCCGCGCAGGCGCACCTCGACGAGCGCTTCAAGGCGTTTCCGAACCTCCGCGAAGATCAGTACGAGTCGATCCTAGCCGTGCCGGTGCTGGCCCGCGAGAAGCTCGCGGGCGCGTTGAACGTCCGCACGAGGGAACCGCGCGAGTTCTCCTCGGCTGAAATCGATCTGCTCCTCGCGATCGCGGCGCAGGTTGCCCAGACGATCGAGCACGCGAAGCTCTACTCCCAGACCCAGCGCCGAGTGGTTGAGCTCGAGGCGCTGGCGCGGATCTCGGAGGCGGTCTCGGAGTCGCTGTACCTCGAGGAGTCGCTGGAAGGGATCGTCGCTGCGACGGTGGACGCGCTGGGCGCCACCGGGGCGGCGCTGGTGCTCGAGGACGGCGAGGTCGTGTGGCCTGACGGACGCGCTGGCAAGCATGCAGTGCGGGTGCCGCTGCGTTGGAAGGGCAGGCAGGTGGGCGAGCTCGTGTGCGATCGGAACACGCCGTTCACAGCCGACGATCGCGCGCTGCTCGGCTCGATTGCGAGCCACGCGGCGGTTGCGCTGGAGCATGGGCGCGCAGTGCTGCGCGGTGTGCTGGCGCAAGAGATCCATCACCGGGTCAAGAACAACCTGCAGACCGTGGCCTCTCTGCTCCGCCTGCAGGCGCGAGCCGACGAGGTGGATCCCCGCAAGGCGCTCGACGACTCGGTCAACCGGATTCTCGCGATCGCGGCGGTGCACGAGGTACTGACGGAGCGGCGCGACGACGACGTCGAGCTGGACGAGCTGCTCGACCGGCTGCGAGCGATGCTGGTGCAGGGCCTCGGGCCGACGAAGGCGGTCGAGGCGAAGCTCGAGCCGGTGTTGCTGGCGGGCAACCGGGCGACGGCGCTGGCGCTCGTCTTCTCCGAGCTGTTCCAGAACGCGCTCGAGCACGGGGGGCAGTCGGTCCGGGTGGAGCTCGCGCGGCGCGACGGCGAGGTTGTGCTCGCGATCGCCGACGACGGCACCGGTGTGGACGGCGAGCCGGTCTCGGGCACGGGCCTCTCGATCGTGCGGGCGCTCGTGCGGGACGAGCTCGACGGGACCCTCAGGCTGGAATCCGACGGCGGGCTGCGGGCGGAGGTCGTCTTCCCGGCGTGAAAGCGGGGTCTTGTTGCACTTCCGGCACGCTCGCGTCACCCATGTGTGCGAAACAGAGGGGTAGGCTGAACGCCATGGCAGGGGGGCGGGTCGGGACCCGCAGGTTCTCGCGCGTGAACATCTAGCCCTCGCAATGAGCCACCGCATCGTCGACACCTCAGACCTCGAAGGGCGCCGCAAGCTGATTGCGCGGGAGCTCGGCCCACGTGCTGTCAAGCTCAACCAGTTCGACTGCGAGCCCAACCAGGAGGGCTTCGAGCACGACGAGGCCGAGTCCGGGCAGGAGGAGCACTACTTCGCGCTTCGAGGCAGCGGCGTCCTTCGTGTTGCAGGTGACGAGGTGCCGCTCGTGCTCGGCCGCTACGTGCTCGTCGAGCCGGAGGCCGAGCGGCAGATGGTCGCAGGGCCGGACGGCCTGTCCTACGCGGTCGCCGGCGCCGTCGTGTCGTAAGTGCGCTCGAGCACCGCGAATTGCCAGAGGCGTCCGGAGTGACCGTGCACCGGCTCGAAGCCCTGCGCCTGTGCCGCACCGGAGATCGCTGCGGGCGGGTGCACGAACGACTCGGCCCAGCCGACGCGGCGGAAGAAGACGTTGGCCATGCGTGACCCGAGCCTGATCCACCACGTATCGCGTGGGAAGCTCAGTGCCAGTAGCCGTCCTGCGTGCCGGGCGGCTGCGCCGACCAGCGTGTCCGGATCCGGGTAGCAGCACACGACTCGGTGCAGAACGACCGCGTCGGCGTGAGAGATCACCTCTTCGCTCGCCACGAAGTCGCCGTGGCGCCGCTCGATCCGCCCCTCGAAGCCGCTCTCGGCCAGGAGCGCTCGCGCCTCCTCGTCGTAGCCGTGGGAGAGCTCGACGATCGTCACGCGCGTGGCGTTCCGCTTGAGCAGCTCGAGCCCGATTGCACCGATGCCCCCGCCGATCTCGAGCACGTTTGCGCCCGTGATCCCCCGCTTGACCAGCTCATCGACCATCAGCTGCGCCATCGT
>WNFU01005433.1_pt1 | contig 15817 bp, 12 predicted proteins | sample 5400121 | NCBI WGS metagenome assembly WNFU01 (sample SAMN13153360, study PRJNA577476) | soil metagenome | isolation source: 100 cm soil or saprolite under grassland replicate 1 | place: USA:California | collected 2016-06-15
ACCTGCGTCATCTCACCCTTCAGCACACCGAGCACGACCTGCAGCTTTTCCTCGGCGCTCTTGAACGGCTTGCGACCCATTCGCCACCTCCGCCTTCGCGTATCACTCGCAAGTGTCCAAGAAAGTCTGACCCACGACAATCCGGCATCACCTATGATCGCTCAACATCGGCTTCGTAGTGTTGCCTGACCTAGCAACAGGCGACTGTTAACCGGAGGGTTGTTGGTTCGAGTCCAACCCGGGGAGCTTTCAAAGAGCCCGCACACGGGCCCTTTCCGTTTCTGAGCGCGGATCAGCCAAGGACGAACTTTTGCCCAACTTTTGCCCCGTTTGAAGTCCGGCAAGCGACGGTAGGGTGATGGGAGTGGGCTCTGTTGCAGCGCCTGCGCTTTTTGTCGGGGTGATCGGCCTCGTCAGCTGTGGCAGTACTGCCAAGCCGTACACGGCGTCCGCAACAATTCCGTGCCTCCGCGATCGCGCTGCTCTTCTCTCGCAGCCCTCTCGGGCGGCAGCCCGGGAGCTCCGTAACGGGCCACATCGAGTGCGCATCGGATTCGTCGTGCGGTCGGGAACCACGATCGGCCTGAAGGCGAGTGGCGGGGACTATCAGCTCGGCCTTTATCCAACCGAGGAGATCCTCTACTTCCACTTCGCGCGATCGGGTCGGGAGGCGTCGGCCCTTCTACGCGGCTATCGATCGAACCTCGACTACCAGATCGGCAAGCGTGCGGCCGAGCGACTCGCCTACCGCAAGCGGAACGTCGTCGTCGAGTGGGACCAGCACCAACCGTCGAGCAGGGAGCAGCGGGTCGTAGAGCAGTGCCTGCTGAGCAAGCGCTCGACACACGCCCCGCGCAAGTGGCATCCCGCTCGTCAACCCAAGCGATTCGCCGGGGTCTCGGCGCCGCAAAGCCTGACTCTTCTCGAGCTCATCCCCGGCGATGCCGAGATTGTCAAGTCGTGGTCAATCCCCCCGGGGGGCGGGATCACTCCTCAGGTCGCGATCGCGTGGCAACGCACCGCCCTTGTAAGCTCGTCGTTGAGTACGAGTGGGCTGGTCATCTGGCAGCGCGTTCGGCGGACTCGCGATTGGCGCCTCGTCTACTCCCTGGGCTTCCCGGTCAACCGCGTGAGCGGCGTGTACGCTCGCGCCGGCGACGTGAACGGGGATCGGCACGCCGACCTGCTTCTCTTCGAGGACATGGGTGGAAGCGCGGGGTGTGGCGTCTACCGCCTGCTCGCGAGTGCGCGTGACCGCTTCGAGCAGCTCCTCGTGCGCCGCGGCTGCTTCGACAACACGCGCATCAGAATCCGCGGGGGTTCTCTCGTCATGTACGACGGGGTCGTTCGAGACCCGCGCACTCTCAATCAGATCCACTGCTGTTGGACGACGTGGCTGCGGACGACGATGCGCTGGCGCGGTCGGAAACTCGTCAGCGTTGCGAAGGGTCGCCTTCGTCCCCTGCCCAAGTCGGTGCTACTCAGTCGGTACTAACTCAAGCGATGATGCGGCGGTCAGGTCTCCAATGCAGCGTCTGATCTATTCCGGTACCACACAGGGCCAGAGTCTCATCGCAAAGCTTGACATCGGATCACGATGAGGCGCTGGGTCGGTCTCGCAACCGCCGTGGGCGTGCTCGCTCTCGTCGCGAGTGCCCTCGTGGCGGCACTCGTCCCGCGCACGCACGAGCGCGTGATTCCATGGAGTGACTCTCTCCCGACTCCCGTGCGCTATGTACCCGCCGCGCCGCAGAGCGCACTGACCTGCACTGACAGCGACGTTCGCCTCTCGGCGGCCGAACCGATGGGCGTCAACTCGGCGGAGTCGTTGTACTTGGTCGAGGTTCGGAGCGTCGGTGCGAGGAGCTGTTTCCTCGAGGGCCGCCCACGGATCGACGTGCCCCGTCGCGCCTCGGGTGCAATCTCGATCGCAGACGCAACCGGCGTCGAGCTCCCGCTGCCCCCCCGTCCCCGCGGGTTTCCCTGCCAAAGGCGCCCGCTTTGGACTCGCCCCTGGAACAGCCGCGCGCGCCGGGATAGCGGTCCTCCGCATCTGTCGAAATCGCCTCGACGAGACGAAGGTGCGCGTGCGGGCCGGTCTGCCCGCTGGTGAGAAAGGGGTGCCGCTCGTTCTCTCGGCGTGTGCCAGCTCGGGAACGACACTGGTAGTCGGCCCTTTCGCGCCGCCCGATCAGCCCGTGCCGACGAGGCATCACTGGCCACTGAAGATCAGCCTCGATCTCCCGAAGAGCGTTCAGCGCGGCCAACGGATCGAATACCTCGTCAGGCTCACAAGTGTGGGCGCGCAGCCCTTCCGATTTCCGAGCGGCGGGCTGTGCCCAGGGTTTGACCAGATGATCACCGGATCGGTCGACAATCCGGCGGACACCCTCAACTGCCGTCCCATGGGAACGCTCGCACCCGGCGAGAGCGCCGTCTTCGCGATGCGCATCGATCCCTGGCCTTTCCCGAGCGCAGGTTCCCACAGCTTGATCTGGCACCTGGAAGACGGCACGAAGAGCGGAATCACGGCCCGCCAAATACTCGAGATCAATCCGTGAGGAATGTAGAAGAACGGACCGCCACTATTCGCCAATGGCGGCTTGCGGCCGAAGATCCGCTCTTCTCCTCGGGCTGCCGCGCCTGGGAAGAGCACCTGCGCTGCGTGGATGTAACGCTCCGTAATAGCGCTCTGCGAGTGCCCCGCTTTCAACTGCACATAGGCCATCGGGTTCCCGGCGGCAGCCTCGTGCGTGAGCGCTGTGTGCCGCAGGTCGTGGAACGGCCGGAACGGCTTTGTGATCCCGGCTCGGCGGAGGGCGGGGCGGAGATAGACGCGGGCGAGCTTGCTCGCGTCGAGCGGCGTTCCCTTCGTCGGATGGCAGAAGACGGGGTCGCTCGTCGCGGAAGGCGGTCTCCTGCCAGCGCTGTCCGAATAGCTCGAGCGTCCGCGGCCCGAGCTCGATCAGACGCCGGGAGGAACGGCTCTTCGGGGTCGTGAAGTGGCCGTCGACGAAGGCTTCTCGCACTTGGACGACGGCGTCGAGCATGCGCACGTCGCTCCAGCGCAGTCCAAGTAGCTCTCCGCGGCGCATCGCAGTCCCGAGCCTGACGAAGGTGATCGCTCGCGCGAGCTGCCACCAGGACCGCTCCTCTTCGCTTGCCTCCCGCTCCAGCTCGCCGTACGCGCTCCAGAGCCGCGCGATCTCTGCCTCGCTCAGGACCTGCATGTCCGGCGGCTCGCAGCGCGGGCGCTCGACGTCATCGACCGGGTTCGCCCGGATCAGCCGCTGGCGCACAGCCTGCTTCAAGACGAGCCGCATATCGGTGAGGGTGTTTCCGACCGTCTTCGCAGAGAGGCCAGCCTTCCAGCTTCGCGGCGACGTAGCGGTCGAACAACTCCGCATGCTGCTCGAGGTCGCTCAGGTCGTAGGTGCCAAAGAACGGGACGAGGTGGAGGCGCATGGAGATCGTGTAGTTCTTGACGGTCGTCGGCTTCAGGTTCCGGCCCGGCAGGTACTCGGTGAGCCAGCGCTCGGCGAAGACGGCGAAGGTGAGCTTCTCCGGCTTGCGGTAGCCGTCGCGCTCGACGTCGACGAGACGCCGGCGCAGCTCGGCCTCGGCGCGCTTGCGGTCTCACTCGGGCTCACGGCCGAGCGTCTCGAGCACACGCCGCCCGGCAGCATCTCGGTAGCGGATCCGCCAAACGACGCCACGTGTGCCCTCGTAGCGTCACACGCGGCCCCATTTGCCGCTGCCGCTGCCATTTCGGGCGCTCACAGGCTCATTCCAAGCTCGTTTCGCGCGGGTTGTCCAGTCCTGGTGGGAGCGCCGGGCCGCTGCGCTGATCGGCGAGCCAGGCCTCGATCGCCGCAAGTTCATAGCGGCGATACCGTCCGAGGCAGAGGTGGTGGTTGGCCCGAGTCGCCTCCCTCACCCAAGAGACGGGCACCGCGAGCAGTTCGGCGACTTCGCCCGGCCTCACCGATGGGCCGCCCGTCGTAGTGGACACGTTTCACATTGAGTACACCGAGTGGAGGGTTGTCGCATAGCGCGACCTCGTCGACGTTCGAGCAACTCCAAGGTTCCCTCTGCGACCCGACCGAGCAGCAGACGCTCACGAGCAGCGACGATGCAGGCTGAGCAGTTGGCTGGAGTCGGTCGAGCCCTGCGGGAACGGGACATCTAATCTGGATCAGACTAATGTTGCTCAGCCGGCGACTCTTTTGGTTCGCGTTAGGCTCGGTGGTGGTCGAAGCCTTCCTGGTCGCTGGTTGCGCAGGAGGATCGGACGGCCGTCAATTTGAAAGCTCCTGAAGGCGACGACGATCTGCCGTGGCACGGCAGCAAAGCTCCATTTTGAGCCGCACGCCCTCGTCGAAGTTCGCCTCGAGGGCCGCAGCGTGGCGTGGGCGAACACTGCGGGCCGAGGTCTCGACGTAGAGGCGTGCGCGCGGACTCGCACACAGCAAGGTTGGTTCACGGGACTGGCGTACATCCGAACGAGGCGAGCGACAACACTCGATTGCCGGTTTCGCGGGCGGTTCTTTGTGCACGTCGAGCCCGTCTTCACCTCAACAAGCGGGGGCCTCCTCCCCGACGGCAGCGCGGTTGTTCTTGACGTGGGTAGCAGGCACACGCTTGTTGCCTCTGCAACCGTCGCGCGACCGGCAGAACAGTCTTCGCTGGCCTATTCCCGCCGGTCCTGTAAACCTGAGTCACCTTGACGCTTGACAGGAGCCCAGTCTCAGCAGAGAATTTCGCGCAACGCTGCTAGGTCAGGAGGGAAATCTAGGGACACGATCGTCGCATCGTGGCCGAGGTGGCTCGTCGGCTCGCCCAGGTCGAAGTCGAGGCTCGCGATACGTCGAGCACGTTGCACCACGTGGACGAGCTCCTCCCAGTGCGGCAGATGGGCGCGCAGCAGGAGGTGCTCATCGCCGCCCGGGCAAAGCTCGAGCACGCCGGCGTCGCCGGCGACGACGATCGTGCGTCGGTACGTGTCCCCGGACACTTGCTCGACGCCCGGGATCGCGCGCGCCGCGAAGTAGGCGAGCAGTGCCTCCCAGTCGAGAGGCCCTTGAAACGGGAGCCGCAGCAGGAGACCGCCATCCGCGATCAGCCGATCCCTCTTCCGCCGCCGAGCGCGCAATATCCGAGGCGGCTCGCGGAAGATCTCCCGGCAGGCCCGGTTGAACTGCCGCAGGCTGCCGAAGCCGGCCGCGAACGCGATCTCCGTGATCGTGAGATCGGTGTCGTCCAGCAGCCGGCGGGCGAAGTGAACCCGGGCCGAGCGGGCCAGCCCATCCGGTGTCACTCCCAGGTGCGTGGTGAAGAGACGTCGCAGATGCCTCGCCGAGATGCCCAGGCGTGCGCCGAGCTCGGCCTCGCTCCCGCTGTCGAGCGCCCCGTCGAGGATCAGGCTCACAGCGCGGCAAACCATCTCCGGAGCCGACCAGGCCACCGACGGCGGGCAGCGATAGGGACGACAACGAAGGCAGGCTCGGTACCCGGCGGCTTCCGCCGCGGCGGCGAGCGGGTAGGAGCGGACGTTCTGCGCGTGCGGACGCGCGGTGCACCCTGGCCGGCAGTAGATCCCCGTTGTGACGACTGCCCCGAACGCGTCCACGTCTCACATATACCGGCTTGGAGACGATCGGACTGGCCGTATTCGGACATCGTCTGTCTGTCCGGATCTGGCGAGAACCGCCGGTCCGCTTCGCGCAGGCTCCATTACCTGAGGAGTCCCGGGAGAGAACGCGTTTCTGGAGCGATGCGCGACCCAGATCTCACGGCCGCCGTCCGCGAGGCGGAAGTTGTCGCCGCGCTCCACCGTCTGAACGCGCTCTACATAGGCGCCTTGGCCAAATCGGACGTGACCTGGCTCGGCGAGCACCTGAGCGACGACTTCGTCTGCACGCTCAGCGACGGCCGGCGCGTCGACAAGCTCGAGTATCTGCGGCTCGTCGAAGACAAGCATGGCCTCCGGGGCGTGCGCTTCGACGAGGTCGACGTCCGTCCGCTCGGCGACGTCGCAGTGGTTCAGGGCGTGATGCACAGCGGATCCAATCGCTCGCCCGTGTCAGAGCGCTACACCCACGTGTGGCAGTTGCGCGACCGCCGCTGGCGAGCGGTCGTCGCGCACAGCACGCTCATCGGAGCTTGATCGGCGTGTCGCCGAGCCCCCGGATCGTTTCTATACCGGTGCTGAACCAAGCGAGGGCACGATCTCGATCGTGCAACGACTTCTCGCAGTCGTCGTTGCGGCGGCTGTTGCTCTCTTCGCAGCCGCTTGTGATAAGCGAGAGGTAAGCCACTTCGGCGACCTCAAAGTCGTCGGCAGCGAGCAACCCGCATGGCGCTCCAAAAATGCTCCGCCCGCGTTGGGACCCGCTCGCATCGTCAGAAACGTGTTCCTTCTTTCCGCGCGACACGGATTTCTCACTACAGCCGCGCAGCCTGGAAACGGTCTGCAGCGCAAGGGGCTCGGCCGAATACAGGAGACTCACGACGGAGGACTGACCTGGAGTACGGTCTGGTCCCAAGGAGAGACCGAGCTCTCGGAGATCGCGTTCACGGACCGGCGCCACGGGATCGTGGCCGGCTTCCGCGAGGTGGGCGGGAGTCTGAAACCGCTGCTCGTGGGCACGAGCGATGGCGGCCAACGCTGGCGGGCGGTCCGGCCGAAGCTTCCGTGGACCGCGCGGGAGCAATGGCCGTACTTCCGCTTTCAGTTTCCGGACCCGGCAATCGGTTACGCCGTCAGTGATCCCGACTTCAGGTTCGGTATACCGGGGGAACGCTGGCTCCTTCGGACGACCGACGGCGGCCGGACCTGGCACAGGCTTCCAGGTCCGCGAGGCGCCTACGCGACCGGTATGGATTGGCTCGATCGCATGCACGGTTACGTCACGGCGATCGGGGTTCTCTACGCCACCTCCGACGGAGGAGCGAGCTGGCGTCCCGTAGCAGGAACGCGTGCGGAGGGGTACCAGCTCAGCGCCGTCGATTTCCTCAACCGCAAGACAGGACTCCTGATCGGTGGCAACCCCTACTACTTCGAAATGCCGCCCGGACTCGTCGTCCGCCGCACCGACGACGGCGGCGTGACGTGGCGAACGTTGTTCGTCGATCGTCGACGGAGCTCGATTCGAGGAAGTCCTTTCGTGCGTCTCCAACTCATCGACCGCCGCCACGCATGGGCTGCCACCGGCGGCTGCAAGAACGGGCAGAACTCACCCTGTGGCGGCGCGATCTGGACGACCACCGACGGCGGTCGGCAGTGGCGCCCAACGGCTCAGAGCGCTGTCCAACTAACGGGCGCAGGCCCGAAGACTGCCCTTGCCGTCGACGATCGGTGCGAGTGCGGCGTCCTCTGGCGGACGATCGACGCGGGTCGCTCCTGGTCTCCGCTCTTCGGGCTACGGGGAGTCGGCCTCCGGCAGGTGACGGTTGCCGGCCCTCGACTCTGGCTGGGCACCGAAGCCGGCTGGTTCGAGAGCGATGACGCAGGCGCAACGTGGCGGCGGTCGCGTCGCTTCGATCTCGAGCATGATCGTGGTCCTGCTGGGTTCGTCGCGCGCGAGTGGTACGACCGCCTTCAGATCAGCCGAGACGACGCGCGGAGCTGGCAGACCATCCCCACACCGGTGAATCTCCTGCGCACCTGGGCGTTCGCGGATGAGCGCCACGTCTACGTGGCGAGCGAAGAGACCAAGTCGGGGTCAGGCGCGACCTACGCGACCTCGGACGGCGGAGCGACGTGGCGGCGCCTACCGGCACCGTTCCTTCCGATCACGATTTCTGCGATTCCGGGTCTGACCGCGATCAACGAAGGTCGCACCGATCCGCCGAGAGTCGCTTTCAGCGAAGACGACGGGCGGAGCTGGAGAGTCCTCCGTCTGCCGCGAGAACACGCCTGTAGCGCGACCGTCGGCCGCGGCGGAACGGCCTGGCTGTGGTGCGAACACGACCTGGAAGTAGGGACGAAGACGACGTTCTTCCGCAGCACCGACCGAGGGCGGACGTGGACGCGTTTCCTCGTCGGGAACATGCTGTTGCAAGACGTCGCTCAACAGAACGATGAGCTCTGGGCGGTTGCGTCGCCTCGAGGGCAGGTCGGAAAGACACTGTGGCACTCACGTGACGGAGGCCGAGCCTGGGATCAGGTGTGGCCCTCGCTGCCCGTCGGGCGTTAGTTCGGGCCAAGCGCTACTCACCGACCGACATCGGTCCCGCGAAGTACGCCCGCCTCGCGTTACGGGCCGTCCTGTCGGCCGGGTCGAAGTAGGGATCCATCCACGTGTCGTCGTTGACGAGGAATTGCGGCTTCCAGTCCTCAGCGTGGCCCGCCGCTTGCTTCTCCATGAAGAACTTGACCGCCTCGCGGAAGGCGTAGTGCGTGTAGAGCCGCAGGTACTCGCCGAAGTAGATGTCCGCGATGCGCTTGTCGCCGCGGATGACGAGCATGTTCTCGTCGTTCGTGTCGGTGCTCGCCTTGCTGAAGTTCGCGCTGCCGGTCACCACCGTCGGGGCTGGGCCGAGCGGATCGACCAGCATGTACTTCGTGTGGATCCAGTAGACGTGGACGCCCGGGTCGATCCGGGACAGCTCCGCGAGCCAGCGGTCGAAGCTGTTCGTGACGATCCGGTTCCCGATCGCGACGACGACGTTCGGGCGATTGCGGATCAACTGGATGTCCTGCCGCTCTTGGGCGATCCTGCGGGGATTCCCCCAGTCCTTCTCCATCAGCGCCATGCGCAGAACCGAGTCGTTCGACCGGTAGACGGCCTTGAACTTCTCGTGCATGCCGAAGGCGAAGGTCATGAAGAGGCCGTGCTTCGCGCCGGCCGCGATGTCCGCGTACCACTGGAGCGCCTCGAGGTCGGTTCCTCGCGGGGAGAAGACCGCCGTCGTGACGGCGTTCCAGGGCTGCGGCGGCGCGGGGCTCGCCGCCATGTTCGCGTCCCGGTAAGCCTTGCCGACGTCAAGGTCGGCCCTGAGCCGGTCCCAGTAGTCGCGGAACGCCTGCGCGATCGCGGGGTCGTCGACGATGTGCCCGACATTCGAGTGGCCGAAGATTCCGTTCTCGGTCAGGTTCGTCGAGCCCGTCCAGACAGCCTTCGGCTGGCCGTTCTCGCTCAGGACGAAGAACTTGTTGTGCATCAGCTTGCCGTGCGCTCGGCTCTTACACAGACCCATGATGTTCGCCGTGTCGATCGCCTTGCGATTTTTCTGGAATGGCCCTTTGGGCTTCCCGTGGCTGTCGACGCCCTCGATGTCGTCGTAGAGCACGGTCACCTTCGCCCCCCGCAGGTGAGCCTGCCTGACCGCGGTGAGCGCCTCGGGCCACTGAAACTCGTAGACCGCGCCGTGCACCTCCCAGCCCTGCCCGGCACGCCCGAGGAACGCGACGAGCGCCTCGAGCAGCCCGCGCGAGAGCCACTCGTACGCGCCCGGCCCGGCCACGCTTGGCGGCTTGTTCTGGAAGCGGCGCGCGTACTCCTGGGTCGCGACGGAGCCGCGGTTGAAGAAGGCGGAGTGGACCGACCCGGTCTCCAGCTCGGTCGTAATGTCGAGCTCGAGCTCGATCCGCGGGTCGAGGCTCGCGGGGTCACCGTAGAGGGCGACGACGGTGTAGGTGTACGGGTTGCCGGGCTTCGCGGTGTAGTCAGCCCACTGGAACGACTGGATCGGGTGGTGCAGCGTGGAGAAGCGCTCGCCGGTCGCCGGGTACGGCTCCGTCTCCCAGAACGTCTTCAGCCCCTGGAGCCAGATCGTGTCCCCCTCGACGTGGTCGAAGCGCTTGAAGCCGAAGCCCCGGAATCCAGGCCGCTTGCTCTTCGTCAGATCGAGCCCGAAGAAGACGACGTGCGTGCCGGCGATCGCATTGACCGTCAGCCCCGCATGCTTCCTGCGGCATCGCATCGAATGACCTCCAGGTGGACGGCGGAGGACATTCTGACGCCTTTTGTCAGCCCTCGCTCTCGACTTGCGCTTTCACGTGTGAGATGAGAAGCGCGGGGAATATGACCTCCGGTTAGCGAGAGGAGGCTTCCCATGCAGATCCGAAAGTTCTTGCTCGTCGGCTTCGCCGTCGCCGTCCTGGTTGGAGCTCCAGGCGCTTCGGCGGCGCCGCCGTTGCCGGGCAGCATCGCCGGCATCGGCGACTCGATCACGCGCGCGACCGACGTTTGCTGCTGGTACGGCGACCACCCCGCCCAGTCATGGAGTACCGGCGGCGGGCTCTTCGACGGGATCCGCAGCCACTACGAGCGCCTCCTAGCGCTCAACCCGGGCATCTCCGGGCACAACTACAACGACTCCCGCGCCGGGGCGAAGATGCGCGACGCCGAAGGCCAGGCCCAGACGGCCGTGGCGCAGCACGCGGCCTACGTGACGATCCTGATGGGCGCGAACGACGTTTGCACGAGCTCGCCTTCGACGATGACGAGCGTGAGCGACTTTCGCGCGCAGTTCACGGCGACGATGAAGACGCTCTCTGCCGGCCCACACGTCTTCGTGAGCAGCATCCCGAACGTCTACCAGCTCTGGCAGCTTCTGCACACCAACGGCACCGCCCAGTTCGTCTGGTGGACGGCGCAGATCTGCCAGTCGATGCTCTCGCCGTTCAATACGGAGCAGGATCGCCAGTTCGTGCTCGCACGAGAGCAGGCCTTCAACCAGGTTCTGGCGGACGTGTGCAGCCAGTACACGATGTGTCGTTTCGACGGACTCGCCGTCTTCAACTACCAGTTCACCGCGAGCCAGGTGAGCACGCTCGACTACTTCCATCCGAGCCTCTCCGGTCAGGCCACTCTGGCCGCGACCACCTGGCAGCGGTCGTGGTGGCCGAGTTGACGGCCCGGTCGTGACCTAAGGGCTGAGAGCCGAGATCGCGTCGAGCAGCTCCGGCCGCGAAGGTCCCGCAGTGGGGGCAGGTCCGCCGTCTGCGGCGATCTGCCGGGCGCGTGCGATCAGCGCTTCGTTCTGCTCGAGCGCGTCGGGAGGATCGAGGAGGTTCACCCGGCGCGCGACCGCCCGCAGGAGATCCGGATCCTTCGTTCCCGCCGGATACGCGGTCATCCGCAGGAACAGGGCCATGCTGTCGCCCGGATCGCGAACGTCGATCGGCTCTCCTTGCCAGAGCCGGAGCCGGTCCCGATCCTCGGCCGAGACGGCATCGAACCGTGCGGCCACGTCTGCGCCGACGGCATCGTCGAACTCGAGCGCGATCGCCCGGGCATCGTCGGTGCGGCTCGCGATTTGCGCAAGCGTGAAGCCGTGGCGAATCGAGAGCGAGGCTCCGTAGGCGAAGGTCGGATTCGTGTGGCAGAGCGCATCGCCGATCGGCTGGATTCCCACGGCCACCGGGTCGTCGTCGACCAGGAGTGAGCGGTGGAGGTTCTGGAGGCTTCCCATCGGCAGCACCGGGGTGATCGCATCGGACTGGTCGGGGTGCACCCAGGATGCAAGCGCCGGCATCGCCAGCGCCGCGGTCATATAGGCCCCCTCGGACTTGAGAGCGCGCAGCTCTCGCTCCCACGGCGGGATCATCAGCACGAGCGCGAACGTCCTGTTGTCCTCGACGAAGACCGAGAAGCCCAAGTAGTCGAGCTCGGCCCGGGGGCCGCGCAGGAGCGTCGGCACCTCGGGCATCTCGACCCCCGGCCGGAAGCGGAAGTGGCGGCTGTAGTAGAGAAGGCCGCATTCGGCTCGTCGCTCGAGCGGCGGGCGGGCGGCGAGATCGTTCAGCCACGACACGACGGGCGACGTGCGACCGAGGGCGTCGACGACCAGGTCGGCCCGGGCCTCCTGCCCGTCGCCGGTACGAACACCGGAGACGCGGACCGTTCCGTTGCGGGACTCGGCCACCGGCTCGCCAACACGAGTCGCTGCTTCCACCGTCACGTTCGGCTGTGCATCGACGGCGCGCCGGAGAGCGCTTTCGAAGACGGGGCGGCGGGCGCAGATGGAAACGAGCGACTCGTCGCCGTCGCGCGCTGCGCCCGGGATCAGCTCGTACTGACGGTTCTCGAGCGCACCTAGCCTCAGGATCTCCTCGAGGACCTCCGGGGCCTCGTCCGCGAGCACCTGCCGGGCGAGTCCTAGGAAGTTGTGCGGCTGCCGGAAATGGGCGATTCCCGGCCGGTCCCAGCGCTCGAACACCTCGTCCGCGTCGCCGCCCTCCGGTGGGCGGTCCCGCTCGAGGACGAGGACGCTTCGACCACCTCGGGCGAAGGCGAGGGCCGCAGAGAGCCCGGCGACGCCGGCGCCGAGTACGAGGACGTCTGCTCGGCGGGTCTTTACGGTCACGCTCACAATCATGAGTGGGCGCGGCGGCGCGGACAAGACGGCTCGAGGTTCCGGAATCGTCGTGGCTAGAATCGCAACGTGGGCTGGCTCTGGATCGCGCTGCTCGCCTGCGCCGTCGCCGTCCTCGGCGCCGCCGAGTGGCCTCGGCTCAAGCAAACCTTGGGCTGGGAAGGCCGCCGCGCCCGCGCCCGCAAGCGGCAGAAGGCGCAACTGCGCGTGCTGAGGCCGGACGACGACAGCGACGCGTTCGCGGCCAGCGTCGAGCGCGACCTCGCCCAGCTCCCGACGACGAACGACCGCGAGCGCGAGCGCTAGGCCAGCGCTAGCGCACGACGAACGCCGCCCGCAGCCGGGCGGTGTTCGGGAGGATCTTGTGCACGTTCTCCATGTTCTTCGACTCCTGGTGGTCGGAGACGCGCAGCGTCAGCCGATGGCGACCGCGGCGGAGTCCGCGGATCGAGCGGATCACCTGTCCGCGCCCGCGGTCGTATCGCGCCTGGCGCTCCCGCCCGTCGATCGTGAGCGCGATCGTGCTCGGATCGATGCCTGAGCCGCCGTCGCGGACGGAGATCCGAAGCAGAGCGCGCCGGGCAGAGAGGAGCCGCACCCGAGGCGGCTTCGTGTCTCCGATCCAGAAGCGGAACGTGAAGCGGTCGGCCTCCGAAGCCCTCTCGGTGTCGAAGACGACGTCGTAGCTCCCGGCCCCCGGCAGCGCGACCCCCGCGACGGGCGTCGGAGTCTCGAAGCCCGGGAGATACGGATTCGCCCTCAAGGGCAGCGCCAGCTCCCCGAGCAGCTGGTTCTCGTCGCCTGCACGCACGATGCGAGGCTGGACGAATCGCGAGCCGCCGGTGATCGCGACCCCGAAGTTGGCGACCGGTCGCCCCAGCGAGACCCGGAAAACCTGTTCCGGGCCTGCGAGCACACGTGGCAGGTGGAGTCCGGACGGATCCTCGGGGTAGCGGTACGAATCGACGAGACTTGGACGTCCACGCGTGTCCCCTCGGTAGGTGCCGGTTCGCGTGAGCGGCGTGGCTTGAGCTTGACCGAGCGCGGGCGTGGCGACCCGGAACCAGTACGGGATCCGTCGCTGCTGGCCGGCCCCGGCAAGGACGATGAAGCCGGAATGATCGATCTGCGTTGCGCCGGTCGCCGCCGCGACGGTGACGCCGAGCTCCCCGGGCACCGCGACGGTCGGAGGGACGAGGATCGAGGCTCCCGCCGCCGGCTGTTGCTGGACGACGCTGACCGCCCACTGCCCGGCGCCCCCGCCGGCGTCTGTGAGGACAGTCGTCCGAACCTGCGCAGGACCCCCGGGACTGGCGAAACCGAACGAGAGGCCGGTCGGCGAGGCAAAGAGCAGTGGCGAGTCGGCGCGCACGAGGTTCACCGTCCCGCCGCCCTGTCGCGTCGAGCGGGCCTCCGCCCCAGAGCTGTAGGCCGGCTCTGCCGTCTGGACGAGCGCCGATTTCACCTGCTCGACAGTCCAGCCGGGATGTCGCTGGCGGAGGAGGGCAGCTGCTCCGGCGACATGCGGCGTGGCCATGCTCGTTCCGCTCAGCCGCGCCCACAGCCCGACGCGCCTCGGAATCGAGGAGAGGACGTCGACGCCGGGCGCCGTCACGTCAGGCTTCATGAGCAGCGAGAGCGGGGTCGGCCCGCCGGACGAGAAGGACGCAATCGAAGGCAGGTCCTGGTCTTCGGCTGCGACCGAGATCGCGCGCGTCGAGTTCGCGGGGGACGTGACCGAGCCGGCGCCGAACTCTTCGTAGGAGTTCCCGGCCGCGACCACCGGAATGACGCCGGCGGCGGCGGCGCCGTTGAGAGCCGCTGCGACGATGTCGTGCCGGGGATCGATCTCGGCCTCGCCGATCGAGAGGTTGATCACGTCCATCCGATCGCGGACCGCTGCTTCGATCGCGGCAACGATCTCGGGCGAGTTCCCGTTCAGGCCGAACCCGCCCGTTGGAATCGTGAGCACCTTGTAGTTGCCGATGTACGCCCTCGGCGCGACACCGGAGAGGCGACTCCCGCGCGCCCGAGTGCGGTAGTTGCCCGCCGCGATCCCCGCGACATGTGTCGCATGGAAGGAGTAGATCGGATCGAACGGGCGCCGCGCATAGCGCCACTTTGGGGTTCGCGGGGCAAAGGCACGGGCGACGATCACCTTCCGCGTCGTGAACGCGCGCTTGCCCTTCGGGAACCCTCTCGGCATCCGGTAGCCGCTCGGCTTGAAGTACGGGTGGCTCGCATCGACGCCGTCGTCGATGATCCCGATCTTGATCCCTCCTCCCGCCGTCCGGAGGCTCGGCCCCCAGAGAGCAGGCGCCTTGATGAAGTCGGGGGTCGAGGAGCGGAGGCCGTGATAGGCGACGCTCGGATAGACCTCAGCCACCCCGTCCGCGTCGTCGAGCTTCGCGAGCTCGGAGCGCGGCACGACCGCCGCGAAGCCGTTGACGACGATCGAATAGCGTCGCCGGACTGAGAATTCAGAGACCTCGTCGTGGAGACGTGCCTCGACGACCCGTTGCTCCGTGGCCAGGGTCCGCAGGTAGGAAGCTGAAGCCGAGGCCGCGAGCAGCCGCGCCGGAGCCACGCGGGCGAGCGGCGGCCCGTCCAGGGTGACGATGACCTCGACCAGGCCGCCGCGCGGGGCAGAGCGTTGCGAGACCGCGCCGGCAAGAGCCGGGAGGACGGCGACCGAGAAGACGAAGAGGACGGCGACCCGCTTCAGATTCGACATCGTAGTGACGAAAACGACCGCGGCTAGAATTGGTTAGCCGCGCGGATGTGGCGGAATTGGTAGACGCGCACGGTTCAGGGCCGTGTGGGGGAAACCCCGTGGAGGTTCAAGTCCTCTCATCCGCATACCGCCCGTAAGCAGGGATTTCCCAGCGCCGGGGAGACGCTCGAAGGCCTATACCAAGCCGTTCGTGCCCTGGCGGCCCCCTTGACTCTTTGGCCGCTGGTGGAATCATTCAATCTGTCTGAAAGGAGGGGTCGTGCCCCGTCGCCTCATGTTCCTGAGCGCCCTGGTGATCATCTTGGTCGCCGGGCTCACCACGATGACGGATCGCCCCGCCCAGGCCGCATTCCCGGGCCTCAACGGCAAGATCGCCTTCACGAGCAACCGGGACGGCAACTCGGAGATCTACGTCATGGACCCGGACGGCAGTAACCAGCTAAACCTCTCGCAAAATCCAGCGAGCGACCATCAAGCGTCCTGGTCGCCGGACGGGAACTCGATCGCTTTCCGCAGCGACCGCGACGGGAATCGGGAGATCTACAAGATGCGTGCCGATGGAAGCGAGCAGACCCGGCTGACGTCCAACAACGTGGCGGATGGCTACCCGGCGTGGACGAGCGACGGCAGGATCGTCTTCGAGCGCGGGCCGTGCCTCGGTACCCCCGGCGAGATCTTCATCATGAACGCCGACGGATCGGGCGAGCAGAACATCACGAATAACCCGGCGTTCGATTGCTCGCCCACTGGCTCGTCAAC
>WNFU01005437.1_pt1 | contig 15814 bp, 11 predicted proteins | sample 5400121 | NCBI WGS metagenome assembly WNFU01 (sample SAMN13153360, study PRJNA577476) | soil metagenome | isolation source: 100 cm soil or saprolite under grassland replicate 1 | place: USA:California | collected 2016-06-15
CGGCGACCGCCGAGACGAGGTGCAGCGCGATCGGCTTGACGGCGGGCCCACAGTAGCCGCCGTGGCTCGACTTGCCGGCAACGGAAGGTTGGGGTTCGAACGTCGACAGATCGACGCCCACGATCGAGTTGATCGTATTGATCAGCGACAGCGCATCGGCGCCGCCTTTGACAGCCGCGCGCGCGATGTACGTGATATCGGTGACGTTGGGCGTGAGCTTCACGATCACCGGAATCGTGGCGACTTCCTTCACCCATTCGACGATCTGGCAGGTGTAATCGGGCACCTGACCCACCGCGCTGCCCATCCCACGCTCGCTCATGCCGTGGGGACATCCGAAGTTCAGCTCGATGCCGTCGGCGCCCGTGTCTTGCGTCTGTTTGACCATCTCATGCCAGGCTTCCCGCTTCGACTCGACCATCAACGACGCGATCACGGCGTGCTTCGGATAGTTGCGTTTGACCTCGGCGATCTCCTTGAGGTTCTCGGGCGTAGGCCGATCGGTGATCAGCTCGATGTTATTGAAGCCCATCATGCGCGTCTGCCCGAGGTCGACCGAGCCGTAGCGGGAAAAGACGTTGATGATCGGTTCGCCGATCGTCTTCCACACGGCGCCGCCCCAGCCCTGATCGAAGGCCTTCGCGACCTGGCCGTAGGTGTTGGTGGGAGGTCCGGACGCCAACCAGAAGGGGTTCGGGCTTTCGATCCCCGCGAAGTTCGTCTTGAGATCAGCCATTGGTGAGCCTTTGATGGATTTGCTTGGCGGCGGCAACGCCTTCGGCCGCGGCATTCACGATCTCCGCTCCGCCGTTGGCACAGTCGCCGCCGCTGAAGACTTTGGGATGATTCTTGGGCCAGGAAAGCTCGGTGCGCGCGCCTTGTCCGATCGCGACGATCACCATGTCGCACGGAATCGTCTCGGTGCCGCTCGTCGTTCGCACTTCCAGCCCTGCCACGGCGCCATTGCCCAGCACGCGCTGCGGTGCGGCGTTGAAGCGGAACCCGCAGCCGTCGCGCTTGGCGAGCTCGTATTCGTAGTGATAGCACGGCATGTCGGCCTCGCCGCGCCGATAGACGATGGTGGCGGACGCCGCGCCGAGCCGCTTGGCCTGCGTGACGGCGTCGATGGCGGTATTGCCCGCACCGATCACCACGACCTGGCGTCCGACCGGCGTTTCCCGATACGGATGCGTCTTGAGATGCTCGATGAACGTGAGGGCATCGATCACGCCCGGCAGATCCTCACCCGGAATACCGAGCTGCTTCGTGCTTCCCAGCCCCACACCGACAAACACAGCGTCGTACTCGGTCAGGAGTTTCTCGAATGGGATATCCCGACCAATCGTGATTCCCACTCGCAATTCCACGCCCAGGTCCAAAATATCCTGAGCCTCGGCGAGCGCGACGTCAGCCTTCAGCTTGTACTCGGCAATCCCGTAGGTATTCAGGCCGCCGGGCCGGCTCTGTGACTCGAAGACGGTCGCCTCGTGACCGTGGCGCCGCAGATCGCGCGCGCACGCGAGCCCCGCCGGCCCCGCGCCCACGATTGCGACCCGTTTCCCCGTGCGCTTCCCCGGCTCGAAGAGCTTGAGCTTCTTCTCGAGGACGTAGTCGGTCGCGTGCCGCTGCAGCAGCGCGATCTTGATCGGCTGCTCGTCGCGGTCGTTCAACACGCAGGCGCCCTCGCACAGCACGTCGACCGGGCAGGCGCGCGCGCACGAGTGGCCAAACGGGTTTACATCGAGAATGACCCGGGCCGAGCCGCGCAGATTGCCGCTCGCGATCTTCTTGATGAACGCGGGGACGTCGATGTGCGTCGGGCACGCGATAGTGCAGGGGGCGTCATGACAGAAGAGACACGTGTTCGCCTCGAGCAGCGCGGCATCGTTTGTGAGCGGCGGCGCGATGTCGGCGAAGTTTCTCGCGAGCTGTTCGTCGGACAGCCGAGCGGCCATGTCAGGTGGCGGCACCGACTGCTCCCCGCTCCCGGCTCCCCGCTCCCGCTCGCATCCCGATCACATAAATGCCGGCAGAGAGGATGAAGCCTACAAACCACGCCCAGTTGTAGATCGTGCCGAACACACCACGCAATGGGATTCCCCGCAATGCCGCCACGAATCCCGGCAGACTCGGCACCACGCCGACGGCCAGCGCGGCGATCGCGATCCAGTTGAACCCTCGCGTGTATTCGTACGCGCCGTGGCGCTTGTAGAGGTCGCTGACGATCAGCTCGCCCCGCCGCACCATCAAGTAATCGGCGATCATGATGCCCGCGACTGGCCCGAGCAGCGCACCGTAGCCGATGAGCCAGGTAAAAATGTACGTGGCGGCATTGTTGTAGAGCCGCCATGGCATCATCACGATTCCGATCACCGCCGTGATCATGGCGCCCTGCTTGAACGAGACTCTGTCCGGCGCGAGGTTCGAGAAACCGTTCGCCGGCGCGACAATATTGGCCGCGATGTTGGTCGTGAGCGTGGCGACGGTCAGTCCGGCCATCGACAGGATGATCATCAGGGGCCCACCGATCCGCGCGAGCAGCGCGATCGGATCCGCGATGCGTTGGCCGAAGATGACGACCGTCGCGTTGGTCACCGTGGCGCCGATGAACGCGAACAGGGCCATCGTGGCCGGCAGCCCCACCGCTTGTCCGATGACCTGATCCCGCTGGCTGCGCGCGTAGCGTGAGAAATCGGGTATCGATAGCGCCATGGTGCCCCAAAAGGCGACCGCCGACGTCAAACCGGCGCCGAAGACGCTGCCGACGGCCGGATGGCCGGACGGCCCGACGGCCGGATTCTGCAACATCGGACCGAGGCCGCCGGCGCGGACCCACGCCCAGATAAACAGGGCAGCACCGACGGCGAGCAAGAAGGGCGATCCCCAGGTCTCGAGAAACTTGATCGAGTCCATCCCACGCAGCACGATCCAGACGTTCATCGCCCAGAACAGCATGAAGCAGAGAAACTCGCCGGTTTTGAGTCCCACGAAAGCGGGCAGGATCTGCGGCAGCGTCGCGATGCCGGGCCACATCACCTCGAAGAGCTTGTAGATCGCCCAGCCGCCGATCCATGTCTGAATGCCGAACCAGCCGCACGCGACGAGGCCGCGCAGCAGCGCGGGGATGTTGGCGCCGAGCACGCCAAAGGACGAGCGGGCGAGGACGGGGAAGGGGATGCCGTAACGCGTTCCCGCGTGGGAGTTCAGCGCGATCGGCACCAGCACGACGAAGTTGCCGAGTATGACCGCGCCCACGGCGGCCTGCCACGTCCAGCCCTGATCGATCAGACCGGATGCCAGCGTGTAGGTCGGGATACAGATCGCCATCCCGATCCACAGTGACGCGATGTGCCACCAGTTCCAGGTGCGCCGGTCCGGCGACACCGGCGCGAGGTCGGGGTTGGTCAGCCTGGCGTCGCCTTCGGCGGCCGTCACCAGAGTGCCCGCGTGGAGACAAACACGGCCCCGCCGTAGAACAGGGCGCACAGCGCGAGTACCGCCTCGCGCCAACGCGGGGCTCGGAGCTCGCGCGGCAACAGCGTACGGTTCACAATCAACGTGTGCACGCTCACGAACACCATGATGAGTCCCGCCACGTTCGCGCCGATAATGATGAGGGTGAGCGGGCGCGCCAGATTCAGGGCGATGCACCCCCAGACGGCAAAGGCCGCCAGCACTCCGTAATAGACGGCCCGCACGTCCCCGCCCCGCCAGCGGCGCACGGCGGGGCTGCCGCTCCAGAGAATATCCGTGATGGCGCGCGGGACGCCGTCCACGACGCCCAGCTGCGTGGAGAACAGGACCCACAGTCCACAGAGGAGGGTGAGATACCAAAACGCTGGACCGAGTGCGTTCGCCATCGCTGCCGCCTGCAGGTTCGCGACCGACCATTCTCCCGCGACCGTCCCCGGCGGGACGAACTGCAGCGTCAGCAAGCAGGTGAGCGCCATGCCGGCGAGCGACCCGATGGCGAATATCCCCCACTGGTCCACGTACACGAACTTCCACCAGTCGCGCCACGCCGCGAGATTTGCGGGCGTCGCGTCGAACACGTTGCCGTGCGGCGACAGGTGTACGCGGTCGCCCAACACGGTCGGGATGTATCCGACGGTGGCGCCCATCCCGAATCCCTTGTCGCGCATCCAGTTCGTGATGAAGACGTTCCCCATGCCGCCCAGCCCTGAGTACGCGGCGAAGGCGGCGAGCAGGATCCAGTCGGCCTGGCGAGGGATGGTGCCAAAGCTCAGCAGCCCGCCGGTGAGCCGCGCCCAGTTGGCTCCCGACACGGTGGTGACGTCCACCGCGACGAGATACACGACAATCCACGCCAGCATTGCCCACATCGCGTACTCGAGTGTGCGCTCGATCTTGCGGCCGAGGCTGACGATGAGCAGGCAGGCGCCGAACGTGGCGTAGCCCAGGAGGATGACGAAGCGGGCGTCGGCCGCCGTGGGCATGCGGTGGAGGATGATTGCCGCGGTCGCTGTCGCGCTGGTGAGGGCCCACCCCGGCCAGCCGTACTGTAGCAACGTCAGGATGCTGTAGGTCCAGCCCCACACGCCCGGCCCTGGCCACGTGCGCATGAATCCAGTGACGATGGGCTCGCCGGTGTAGAGCGTGTACCGCGCCATCTCGAGGTTGAGCACCGTCTGGAGCAGCACTGCGGCGGTGGTGATCCAGAGGAGCGCCACGCCGTACGTGACAATGACGGAAGGTCCGAGCAGCCACTCGCCGCCACCGATCGCGACGCCGAGCGCGATGACCCCGGGCCCGATGGTGCGCAGTACGTTGCGCGCCGTGAACGCGGGAGGCGCGGGCAGGGCTGCGCGTCCCCAGGGGGGCAGTCGTCCGTGCGTCGCGCTTATTGAGCCTCCGCCAACGCGCGCTCCATCCGCTTGCAGCCGTCCTCGATCTCCGACTTGCTGATCAGCATCGACGGCGCGATGCGGATCACGTTGCCGTAGAGGCCGCCCTTGCCGATCAGCAGGCCCTGACGCTTGGCCGCTTCGAGGAACGCCGTCGTCTTCTTGGGCGACGGCTCTTTCGTCTTACGATCCTCGACGAATTCGATGCCTTGCATGAGTCCCATGCCCCGCACGTCTCCGATAAAGGCGAACCGTTTCTTGAATTCCTCGAGCGCATCGCGGAGCTGCCTGCCCCGCTCGGCCGAGCGCTTGGGCGTGTTCTCGCGCTGCATGACGTCCGTCGTCACGTCGACCGCGGCCATCGAGATGGGACTGCCGCCAAACGTTGAGAGCGACAACCCGGTGAAGGCGTTGGCGACCTCCTCCGTGGCGATCGTGGCGCCGACGGGGAAGCCATTCGCGATGGACTTCGCGAATGTCATGATTTCCGGCTCGACGCCCCAATGCTCGATGCCGCACCAGTGGTCGCCGGTGCGGCCCCAGCCGGTCTGGACTTCGTCGCAGATGAACACGGCGCCGTACTTACGGATGATGCCGACGGCGATCTCGAAATACTCCTTGGGCGGCGTGATGAATCCACCCGCGCCCTGGATCGGCTCCGCCATGAAGGCCGCCGGGCGGCCGTTCGTCGTCGTCTTGATCAGATCTTCGATGTCTTGCGCGCAGCGCACGCCGCAGTCAGGGTACTCGAGGCCCAATGGGCAGCGGTAGCAGTACGGCGACAGCGCGTGCTTGACGCCGGCGATCTGGGTCGGTAAGACGCGCCAGGGCTGCTGCCCGGTAATGGCGATCGCGCCCTGGCTGCGGCCGGCGTAGCTGTGCCGCAACACGATGATCTCTTGCTGGCCGGTGTAGATCTTCGCCAGCATGACCGCGGTTTCGTCCGCTTCCGTGCCACTCGTGGTGAAGAAGCTCTTCTTGAGCTTGCCGGGGGTGATCTGGGTGAGCCGCTCCGCAACGCGAACCTGCTCGACCGTGGGATAGACGCTCGAGGTGTGCACCAACCGCGCGAGCTGATCCTGCAGGCGCTTCACGAATTCCGGATGCGAATGCCCAATCCCCGCGGTCAGGATGCCGCCGAAGAAATCGAGATACTCGCGGCCGTCCAAGTCCTTCACGGTCGAGCCGTGTGCCTCCGTAATGACGACGGGCTCGGCGTAGTAATTGGCGACGCAGGGAAAAAGGAATTCCTTGTGTTTTTGTCGTACTGTCGAAGAATCCATCAGTGTGTGGGCTCCCGCTTCAAGAATTGGCCCCGGCCGATTGTGCCGACGAACTCTCCATCGCGTGACTGCACCTGCCCGCGCACCGTGACGACGGCGGCGCGGCCCTTCTGCTCCCAACCTTCGTACGCGTTGTAGTCCACGTTCGAGTAACTGCACTCCTTCGAGAACGTGCCGCGATAGCTCGGATCGTAGACGACCAGATCGGCATCGCTGCCGAGCTGGATCGTGCCCTTCCGGGGATACAGCCCGAACAGCTTCGCGGCTTGCGTCGAACACGCGTCCACCATCGCGTGCAGCCCCAGCCGTCCCGCGGCGACGCCGCAGGTGTGGACCAGGTCGATGCGTTCCTGTACCGAGGGGATGCCGTTGGGGATTTTGGTGAACCCGTCCCTGCCCATCGTTTTCTGATCTGCGAACCGGAACGGCGCGTGATCGGTCGCGATTGTGCTGATGTCTCGAGACTTCACGCCGTTCCAGAGGACATTCTGATTGGCCTTGGCGCGCAGCGGTGGGGACATGACGTACTTCGCCCCCTCAAACGCGGGCCGCTCGGCATAGGTCTCGTCCAGCACGAAGTGCGGGATGACCGATTCGATCCACACATTCACCCCCCGCTTCCGCGCATCCAGCGCAGCGCGAACCGCCGGCTCGCACGAGGTGTGCACGATGTAGACGTGCGTGCCGAGCAGCTCGGCGAACGTGCAGAGGTGATGGACGCCGTCCGCCTCGACGATGGGCGGGCGCGACGGGCCGTGCCACTCGGGGCCGGTCTTGCCGGCGACGAGCAGCGACTTCTGGAGCGCGTCGATCGCGTCCGCGTTTTCGCAGTGCGCGGTCACGATCACGCCGAGGTCCTTCGCGAGCTTCATGGCGGCGAAGAGGTGCTCATCGGAGAGGTTGAGCGCGCCTTTGTAGGCGAGGAATACTTTGAACGACGCGACGCCCGCCTTCACGATCTCGCGGAACTGGTCGCGGACATGGTCCTCAAAGCGCACTACCGACATGTGAAATGTGTAGTCCACCGCCGCGAGCTTTTCGGCCTTTGACTTCCACAGCTCGAACGCAGCGAACGGCTCGTCGCTGGCGCCGGGACAAATCATCTCGATCAGCGTAGTCGTCCCGCCCGCTAGGGCGGCTTTGCTTGCCGATTCGTAGTCATCGGCCGCATAGGTGCCCATGAATGGCAGGTAGATATGCACGTGCGGGTCGATGAATCCCGGGAACACGTATTTCCCAGCGGCTTCGACGATCTCGGTGCCGGGAGCCAGGAGTTTCGAATCGATATGGGGCTCGATCCGCGTGATCCGCTCGGCCTCGGCGTAGATGTCGGCGGTGAAGTCTTCGGTGGCCGTGATAACCCGGCCGCCGCGAATCAGGAGCGCCATGTCGGAATCCAGCGATGCACGCGGTGCAAATAGTCTTCGTACGGCTGGCCGAAGACGCGCCGCAAATGGGGCTCTTCGTAGAAGATGACGAGAAGATGCGTCACGACCAACACGACGACGGCATACAGCACGAGGGCACCCGAGCCAAAGAAGAGCGCGGCGCCGAGCATCGCCACCGCGGCGCCGAGCATCGCCACCGCGGCGCCGATGTAGATCGGATTACGCACCCAGCGGTACGGACCGGCGACCACCAGCTGGCGAGGCGGATCGAATGGCGCGGCCGTGCCCTTGCCGACGAACGCAAAGGTCACGAGGCACCACACCACCAACGCCGCACCGAGCGCAACAACGGTGAGCCCCGCTACCTGGAGCGCCCCGATCGATTCGACTGATCCCACGCCACTCGCGGTGAGGATGCGCTGCGGGACCACGACGAGAAACAGCGCGACGAACAGTGTCGCATACGTCAACGCGCGCAGCAGAGTCAGCATCCACGGGCCTCATGGTCCCACGCACCACGCACGACCCACCACGCACGGTGGTTCAAGGCAGCTGCCTGACCATGTCGTCGTACGTCTCCGGCCGGCGGTCGCGGAAAAACTGCCACGTTCGCCGCACGTCCTCGATCATGTCGAGATTCATTTCGGCGACGACGAGCTCGTCTTTGTCCTCGCTGCCTTGCGCCAGGAAATTGCCCCGCGGGTCCACGAAGTAGCTCGAGCCGTAGAACTGCCCAACGTTCCACGGGGCTTCGACGCCGACCCGATTGATGCAGCCCATGAAGTAGCCGTTCGCCACCGCGTGGGCGGGCTGTTCCAGCTTCCACAGGTATTGCGATAGGCCCTTCACCGTCGCCGAAGGATTGAACACGATTTCCGCGCCGTGCAAGCCGAGCAGTCGAGCGCCCTCGGGGAAGTGCCGGTCGTAGCAGATGTACACGCCGATCGTGCCGTAGCGCGTCTTGAAGACGGGATAACCGAGGTTGCCGGGCTTGAAAAAGAACTTCTCCCAGAAGCCGGCGGTGTGCGGGATGTGGTTCTTGCGATACTTGCCGAGGTAGCTGCCGTCGGCGTCGATCACGGCCGCGGTGTTGTAGTAGACGCCCGCCATCTCCCGCTCGTAGATGGGCACGATCATTGCCATCTCGTGCTTCTTGGCGAGCTTCTGCATGCGCTCGATCGTCGGACCAGGAATCGCCTCGGCGATGTCGCACCACTTGGCGTCTTGACTCGGACAGAAGTACGGGCTGTTGAAGACTTCCTGCAGGCAGAGGATCTGTACGCCCTTCTTGCCTGCTTCCTCTATATAAGGAAGGTGCTTCTCGAGCATCGCCTCAGCGATCTTGTTGACCGGCGCGTTGGCGTCGTTGATGGGATTCGACATCTGGATGAGCCCGCCGACGACTTTAGGCATGACACTCCCACCGTTCGTTGACCCCGGGCTTGCGCCCGGGGTTAGAAAACCTACCAGCGTGAAATGACCACTTTCTTATCCGTATAGAACTCGATTGAGTCGTCACCATGGGCCTTCAGATCCCCAAAGAAGGATCCTTTCGTACCGCCAAACGGGAACATGGCCATCGGTGCTGCCACGCCGATATTCACCCCGATCATGCTGACGCCGACCCGATAGCGAAACTCGCGCGCGGCCTTGCCGCTCTGCGTGAAGATCGACGTGGCGTTGGCGAACCCGGAGCGCTGTACCATCTCGATGCCTTCGTCCAGATTGCTGACGTGCATCACGGACGCCACCGGTCCGAAGATCTCCTCTTTCCCGATCGTCATGTCTGGTCGGACGCCGTCGAAGACGGTCGGCCCGACGAAGTGGCCACGCGGATGTTTCTCTACCTTGGTTGCGCGGCCGTCCAGTAACAGCGTCGCGCCGTCTTTGCGGCCGGCCTCGACGTACGACAGCACCTTCTCCTTGTGCTTTGCCGAGATGACGGGGCCCATGTTGACGCCCGGGTCCAGGCCGTAACCGAGTCTCAGATCCTTCGCTGCGCTCAGGAGCTTGTCGCGGAACGGCTCGTAGGCCTTACCCGCGGCGACGACCACGCTGCCGGCGAGGCAGCGCTGGCCCGCGCAGCCGAATAGTGACTCGCTGATATTGGCCACCGCGCGGTCCATGTCGGCGTCGGGCATGACGATGACGTGATTCTTCGCGCCACCCAGCGCCTGGACGCGCTTGCCGTGCTTGGCGCCTTCCTGGTAGACGTACTTCGCGACGGGGGACGAGCCGACGAACGAGATCCCGGCGATACCGGGATGCGCGAGCAGCGCGTTCACGACCTCCTTGGCGCCGTGCACCATGTTCAGCACGCCGGCGGGGATCCCGGCCTCCTGCGCCAGCTCGAGAATGCGGGTGGACGAGAACGGGACCTGCTCGCTCGGCTTGAGAATGAACGTGTTGCCCGTGGCGATCGCATAGGGCCAGAACCAGCAGGGCACCATCGCCGGAAAGTTGAATGGGGTGACCGCGGCAAAGACACCCAGCGGCTGCCGCACGTATTCGCAGTCGATGCCGCTGGCGACGTCCTCGAGCGTCTTGCCCATCATCAAGGCCGGAATCCCGCAGGCGTGCTCGACGTTCTCGATCCCGCGCCGTACGGATCCGCGCGCCTCGTCGAGTGTCTTGCCGTGCTCGCGCGTGACCGTGGTCGCGATCTCGTCGAAATGCTCTTCCATCAAGTACTTGAGCTTGAAGAGATACCGGGCTCGAACGACCGGTGGGACTCCACGCCATTTGAGGAATGCGGCCTGTGCTGCCGCAACGGCCTCGTTGACGGCGCGGATGCCCGAGAGCGGCACCTTGCCAAGCGCTTCGCCGGTCGCCGGGTTGGTCAGGTCGAGATACTCGACGTTGCCCGGGGCGATCCACTCCCCGCCGATGTAGTTGCGTAAGGTTGTTGCCATTGCTGCTCCAAAAGTGAAGAAACCGGCCGCGACATGGGTCGGGGACCGGTTTCATCAGAACCTACGGGCACGTAGGCGATTGTCAACTAACGAAAGTAGACGGCCTCACAGGGCGGGTACGGCGTTCTCCTCGATCTCGAACCGTACGATGACCTGGCGCAGCCGGCGATACACCGGCATGACCAGATGCAGCGCCGGATCGAAGTAGTCCCTGAGCATCGAGGGTCGCGGATGCTTGAGGTAGGCGTCGGGATTCTTTCGGACGTCGGTGGCCGCCACCGCGTCCACCTCGTCCCGCGAAGCGCAGTGCTGAATGATACACGGCACGTGCGTGACGCCCAGCTGGCGGAGCGCGTAGGCCCGATGGCTGCCGTTGTTCAAGACCAGCCGCTTCTCGGCGTACACGACGTTGAGGAAGTTGGAGCCGAGGCCCACGGCGATCCCGACGAGGCCCACGAACTTGCCGCGTGCCGGATAGTCCTTGATCTGATCGCGTTGCAGCGGCGCCGCCCCGAGAAAGCGCAGGTCATTCGACGGGGACACGAAGACGAATCGGTCATGTTGCACGCGGGACCACCTCACGGGCGGCTCGTCGTGATCGTGCAGCAGGCACGTCCGAAACACCTGCTCGTCACTCGGCGTCCGTCCACCCGCTCCGAGACTGCTCGCGAGCTGGCCTACGTACGTGAGGTCGATGTGCTTCTGGTACACGACCAGGCGGTCCAGCTCGACCAGGGCGACGTCGGTGGGGACGGTGTTGAACCCGTTGCGCACCAACGGGTCCTGGAACAGTTCGATCAGGAGCGGCTCGTATTTCGATCCCAGCGGGCGCATGGGCGGATCATCCGCCAGCCCCGCCTCGTCCGTCTCGAGACGCCGGACGCGCTCATGGGCCGTCTGCCATGCCTTCACGAGGGCCGGTTCGTCCGGCGGCTTCACGGCGTGACTCCGGGCGAAGCGCACCAGGTCCCGCATTCGGGGGCGGCCGGTCAGATACAGGTACTCATCCGGCCGCGCGGCCGCGGCGGGCCGTGCCTCGCGCGGCGCGGGATCCGGACGCGGAGGGCTTGCGACACTGGGGCTTCTGGATTTCACCACCATGACCAGAACTCCACTTTGAAGGTGCGCGCGAGGCGTCGCGTGATCAGCCCGATGATGCGTCGCTCGCCCGCGTAGATCTTGCCCTGGCCCGTCATCCCCGGCTTGAGGAGCAGGTCGTGATTGTCGATCTGCGTCGTCACCACGAAGGTGCGGGGGGATCCGGCGCTGCTGCTCCCTGACGTGCTGGTGCTGCTGCTGCTCCCGCTGGACATTCCGCCCACCGTCGTCAGCGACCCCGACTGGGGTGTCCCTTCGATCGCCACTGCGGTCACCGTGCCCCGGAACGCGATGTCGGGGTAGGCGCGTGCCCGCAGCGCGACCGGCTGGCCTACGCGGACATCGGCGATTTCTTTCTCCGAAACGATGAGCTGAGCGCGGACCGTGCTGAAGTCGTACACCTTGGCGATCAGGGCGCCTTGCGTGACGAGTTGGCCGCGCATCTCTCTCAGCTGGCGGGATGGCGTCGCCACGATGCCTCCCGTCGGGCTCACGATGGTGAGCGCGCGGACTTCTCCATCGAGGAAGCGCCGTTGGTGTTGGAGCGACGCCAGCTTCGCCCGCGCCGACTCGAGGTCTTCCGGACGGACGCGCGCGTAGAGCATGGCAAGCCGCCCGCGAGCGTCGTCGCGATCGTGTCGGGACGCCGCGAGCTGGTCTTGCGCGGCTTGCAGCTCCTGGCGGGTCGCCGCCCCGGTCTCGAACAGGCGAGTCATCCGTGCGGCGTTCTCCTCGGCGGACCGGAACCGGTCCTCGACTCTGGCCACGGCCACCTCGTTCAGCGAGACCTCCTCGGGCGCAGGACCTTTTTCAGCCTTCGTGAGCTGGGCGCGCGTGTCCGCGATCGATGCTTCGGTCTGGTGTAGCTGGGCCACTGTCGCCGTGTTCGACAGCCGCGCGATTAGGTCGCCGGCCCCCACCGTGTCGCCCTCGTCCACCAGGATGTCATTGATGATCCCGTCGACCGGCGCCCGCACATCGGCGTTCTGCTCGGGGAGCACGGTCACGGGGCCGCCGATCCGCAGCTGCCGGTGGCCGAGGACCGCCACCAGTGCGGCTGCGACCGCGAGAGCCGTCCACTTCACCCGCGGCGACCAGCCGCGCCAACGCGCGCGGGCGAGCGAGGACGGGGCGGGGCGCGTGGCGTTCTCCGGCGGCGACACCATGTCAGCCTCATCAGCGCCGATGTCGCCGTCATCCTCGGGGTCGTTGGGGCGCGCCGCACCGCCGAACAGTTTGCGCAGCTTGCGCCGCGACTTGGTGCCCGCCAGGCCCGCGAAGAGCACCAGCGCCATCGATTGGTGGGTGTCGACCAGGTAGCTGCCCGCCGTGACCACGACGTAGGCGAGCACGGAGATCGAGGTGACCGAGCCCAGCAGTCCGTACGCGAGGTAGACCCGGCGCTCGCGTGGGGAAGGATCCGTGACGATGTGCTGACCCACGCCCACGAGACGCTTGACCAGACCTCCGACGTAGCGAAACGACCGCTTTCGCAGGTTGGGCAGCTCCAGGTAGTCGCTCAGGAGGTAATAGCCGTCGAGCTTGATGAAGGGATTCAGGTTGAAGAGCGTCTTGATGCCCGACAGGGTCATGACGAGCAGCGCCACGTAATTGATCCGCGTATCGACGTCCGTGACCCGCCAGGTCAGGGTGGCGAGCGCCCAAAGAAACAGCTCGAAGTAAGGTCCGGCAAAGCCGACCCACAGACGTTTCGCCTTTTCCGGGAAAAGCCATGCATCGCTCACGTTCGTGTAGAACGAGGGCGTGAAGTAGATCAGCAGGAAGCCGAGGTCGTGCACCTCGCCCCCGAACCGCTTGCACGTCAGCCCGTGGGCGAACTCGTGCGCTGCCGCCAATCCGAGGCTGACCAGCAGGAACAGCGGAATCGACGAGAGGCGGTACAGCCGCGACAGGTCCGCGCGGATGTCACTCCAGCCGATGACCGTGATGCCCGTGGCGAAGACGATGAGCCCCGCCGAGAGGACCAGGAAATGCGGCGTGAAGCAGAACCGCACGCGGTGCACGAGGCGATCGAAGAGTCGGTTCGGGTCGAAAAGCCGGTACCGCAGGTACAACAGGCTGCCTCGCATCCGCCGGTGCGAGCACGCTGAGCCGTCCTCCGCGTCGTCCTGGCCTTCCAGGAGACGGCTCTTTTCGAGCTTCTTGACGAAGGCGGCGAGGGCATCGGCCGGGAGCCGCGCCTCGAAGTGCGCCTCCGTCCGTTGCCGCACCGCCTCGAGCGGCGTCTCGCCGTCGAGCTGCTCGGCGATGAACTCCTCGAGCTCGCCGAAGCGAAAGAACTTGCCGGAGCGGGGGTCCTTGACGACGCATTGCGCCGCCCCCGCCGCCCGCTGATGACTGAGGGTGAGATCGGTGCGGAGTTTCGGCGGAGCAGGAATCAAGGCGGTGGGGGACTCCTCTCTCGATACCAGCGTCCGTAGAAGGCCGCGGGCAACGATCCCCGCGGCCTTCTCGCTGCGACACAACGCTACGAGCTACAGCTCTCGTGACTCTTGCTCTTGGAGCTCTTGCTGCCCGACGCGCTCGAGCCGTCGCAACTCCGCTCGGAGCTGCCGCTGCCACCGTCGCCGCTGCTCTGGCACCCGATGGTGATGCCCAGCGCGGGCAGCGAAACGCCCAAACACGGTGCAACGCGCTCCTCGAGACGCTCCAGCTGGGGATTCAGGTGTCTCATTTGCTTCTCCCTCCTCTAACGAGTCGAATAAGCGTCATGAGTTTCTCGACGCGACCGTTTCGATGCGCAACCTCTGTGCCCGAACGCGTGATGCGGCTCCGTTGCTACGCTGCTCGGCTGCAACGACCGCGACACGGCCGTGCGATCGTCGACCGCGCACGACCGGGAGTGGAGATTTTGCGATGGATTTTTCCGGTGCGTCATCCAGTGCGATGCCGCAAGGTGAATGGCAACGGCGTGCGGTCCGAGGACTCTTCCGTAGCCTTCAGGATTGAGGACTAAGAGCAGGTGCTGTGGTCCGGGGGCGGTATTGTTGCGCCGTCGCCGTCGCGCGCAATCCGCGCGGCGGCGGCGGGCCGAGACAACCGTGATCGGTTAACGTCTGACGAACTGCTCCTGCTCCGTCGAGCCTTCCAGCGCGACGGTCGAGCTGCGGCCGCCGTGCACGATCTGCGTGATTTCGTCGAAGTATCCGACGCCCACGAACTCCTGATGTTTGACGGCCTCGTAGCCATCGCGCTCCGCGGCGAACTCGCGCGACTGCAGGTCGGCGTACGCCGCCATGCCGCGCTCCTTGTAATCCTGCGCCAGCGTGAACATGGCGTGGTTGAGCGCGTGAAAGCCGGACAGGGTGACGAACTGGAACTTGTATCCCATCGCGCCCAGCTCCTTTTGGAAGCTCGCGAGCTGTGATTCGCTGAGATGGCGCTTCCAGTTGAATGACGGCGAACAGTTGTAGGCGAGTAGCTTGCGCGGATACTCCTTGTGGATCGCCTCGGCGAACTGCCGGGCTTCGGCGAGGTCCGGCTTCGCGGTCTCGAACCACAGCATGTCGGCGTACGGTGCGTAGGCGCGGGCGCGCGCGATCGCCGCGTCGACGCCGTCCTTAATGACGAAGAAACCCTCGGGTGAGCGCTCGTCGGTGCACCAGCGCCGATCGTACTCGTCGATGTCGCTCGTCAACAGGCCGGCGCTGTTCGCGTCGGTGCGCGCAATGAGGATTGTCTCTACGCCGCACACGTCGGTGGCGAGCCGCGCCGCGATCAGTTTGGCGATGAACTCGCTCGTAGGCACGAGCACCTTCCCGCCCAGATGCCCGCACTTCTTGGCGGAGGAAAGCTGGTCCTCGAAGTGCACGCCCGCTGCGCCGGCGAAAATCATGAGCTTCATCAGCTCGTAAGCGTTGAGCACCCCGCCGAATCCCGCCTCCGCATCGGCGACGAGCGGCACGTACCAGTCGACCGAGTCGTCGCCGTTCATGTGATGGATCTCGTCGGCGCGCCGCAGCGCATTCTGGATCCGAACGAGCAGATTGGGGACGCTGTCCGACGGATAGAGGCTCTGGTCGGGGTACATCGTCAGCGCGCAGTTTGCGTCGGCCGCCACCTGCCAGCCGCTGACGTAGATCGCCTTGAGCCCCGCTTTTACTTCCTGCACCGCCTGGTTACCGGTGAGCGCCGAGAGCACCGCCACATAGGGCTCCTCGCCCATCAACTCCCAGAGACGCGCGGCCCCGTGACTCGCAAGCGTATGCTGGACCGGCAGAGTCCCTCGCAGCCGATAGACGTCCTCG
>WNFU01005438.1_pt1 | contig 15814 bp, 10 predicted proteins | sample 5400121 | NCBI WGS metagenome assembly WNFU01 (sample SAMN13153360, study PRJNA577476) | soil metagenome | isolation source: 100 cm soil or saprolite under grassland replicate 1 | place: USA:California | collected 2016-06-15
TCGCGCTTCACCCTGGCGTCGCGCTTGTCGCGGCGGCAGCCGGGGCGGCCGACGTCGTCGAGAACCTCGCGATCCTCCACGAGCTCTCCCGCCCCGATCCGCTTGCGCTCGTCCAGTGGGCCGGCCTCACGAAATGGGGGCTGCTCGGGATCGTCTTCCTCACCTTCGTGCTCCTGTTCCGGCCACATCGCGTGTCCGCCCGGTGGACCTCGCTCCTGCGCGCGGCGACGGGGCTGGCCTACGGCGCGGCTGGAGTGGCGTGCCTGTCCGGGCTAGTCAATCCTCGTTTCGTGGAGTGGGCGGCTTTCCCCATCGTGGTCGCCGTCTTCCTTCAGCTCGTGCTGCACGTCGCGGCCCACGCGGAGTTCGAGGCCCTCGGCGATAGCCGGGCGGCGAGGCGGGAGCCATCGGAGGGGAGCCTTTCCGTCGAGCGGGTGCTCACGGAGGAGTACGAGTGTCTGCATGGGCCGCTCAACGGCCCGGGCGGACTCGGTTGGCTCTACGAGGCCATTCACGGTCTCCGCGAGAGGCGGGCCGCCCTGTGTCTGTCGGGCGGGGGCATCCGGAGCGCGACGTTTGCGCTGGGAGTCCTGCAAGGGCTAGCCAAGGTCAAGGTCCTTCCACAATTTCACTACCTCTCGACGGTCTCCGGTGGCGGCTACATCGGCGGCTGGCTGACGGCGTGGCTCCACCACTCGCGGAACGACGTGGCGGCCGTCGCCGATTCGCTGGCCACGCTCGACTCGTCGGACAAGCTCGATCCCGAGCCCTCGCCCGTGTCTCACCTCCGCGACTACAGTAACTACCTGGCGCCGCGCCCGGGCCTGCTCTCGGCCGACACCTGGACCCTCGCCGGGACGATCCTGCGTAACCTGATCCTCCTCTGGGTCGTCCTGCTGCCCCTGCTCGCGGCCGGGCTCATCGTGCCCCGACTATACCTGGCCCTGATCCTGGGCGGGCGCGCCAGCAACATCCTCCTCGGTCTCGGGGTGATCGCGTTGGCCTGGGCGGTCGCCTATATCGGCGCCAGCATCCCGAGCAGCACGACCGCGCGGCGAGGCCAGGGAAAATTCCTGACACTTGGCCTGGCCCCGCTCCTGATCGCAATGCTGTGCCTCACCCTCTACTGGGCCTGGTCGCCGACGCTCGAGTGGAAGCACTTCGTGTACTTCGGGGTCGTCGTTCACCTGCTCGCCTGGGCCGGCTACACCCTCTGGCTCATGACCCCCTGGGGGGCTGCTCGGCCATGGACGGGATCCCGCGCGCAGAAGATCGGGGCCGCCCTGTCCGAGCTGGGCGTCGTCGTCATCGCCGGCGCGGCGGCCGGCTTCCTCGCGTGGTGTCTCGCCTACCTGTTATTCAACGACCACGGGAGGCTCGGTCGCTTCACGCTTCTCTTCGCGTGCATGGCGCCCAGCGCGTTCCTCGGCGCGTTTCTGCTGGCGGCTACGCTCCTGGTGGGCCTGTTGAGCCGCTGGACCAACGACGAGGACCGCGAGTGGTGGGCGCGCTGTGGAGCGTGGACGCTCATCTCGGGTGTCGCCTGGATGCTGCTGAGCTCCCTCATCCTGTTCGGCCCGCTGCTTTTCTCCCGGCCGGTGGTGACCTGGTTACTGGCCTCGTTCGGAGGCACGTCGGGCCTGATCGCCCTGGTGGGAGGATGGAGCGCGCGGTCGGCCGCCGAGTCGGCGTCGGCCCCGCCCGGGCTGGTGTCCAAACTCGGCCGCCTGGGCCTGCCGGCGGCCGCCGCGGTCTTCGCGGCCGTTCTTCTGCTCGCCATGTCCTTGGTCACGAGCGGTCTGCTCCGGTGGCTGATGGATCGCGCCCCGGATCTCGCGCTGAGCGAACCCTTCCCGACGCCGTGGCCTGACGTGCCGCAGGTCCCGCTGGACCATGTCAAGGTACTCCTCAGCTCCTCGCCGGTGCTCGTGGTCATGGTCGGCGCTGGTCTCGCCCTGCTCGGCAGCGTCGCCGCCTGGCTCATCAACACCAACAAGTTCTCGCTGCACGCGATGTACCGGGCCCGGCTGATCCGCGCCTACCTGGGCGCCTCGAACCTCGAGCGCGACAGCAACCCGTTCACCGGCTTCGACGAGGCCGACAATATCCAGATGCACGAGCTCTGGCCGAACCCATCGCCGTCGGCGGCAGCGCCCAGCCGGCAGCCCGGACGGAAGGCGCTCTTTCACGTCGTCAACGTGGCGCTCAACCTGGTCCACGGCGATCGGCTGGCCTGGCAGGAGCGCAAGGCGCACAGCTTCACGGTGTCACCGCTGCACGCCGGCAGCATAGCGGTCGGCCGCGACGAGGTCTACCGTCGAACGCGCTCGAGGTCCGACAGACCGCCGCGCTACTACGGGGGTCCTCGGGGCGTCTCTCTGGGGACGGCGATCACGATCTCCGGCGGCGCGGCCAGCCCGAACATGGGCTATCACTCCTCACCCCTGGTCACCTTCCTGATGACGTTCTTCAACGCCCGCCTGGGATGGTGGCTGGGAAACCCGGGCCGAGCCGGTGACAACACGTTCTATCTCTCGAGCCCCCGCTTCACCGTCCGCCCGGTCGTGGCGGAAGCCTTCGGCCTCACGGACAGCACCTCACCTTACGTGTACCTGTCGGACGGTGGGCACTTCGACAACCTGGGCCTCTACGAGATGGTCCTCCGGCGCTGTCACTTCATTGTGGTCAGCGACGCGGGCTGCGACGCCACCTGCGGGCTGAACGATCTCGGCGGCGCGATTCGCAAGGTCCGCGCCGATCTCGGGATCCCCATCGATTTCCCGAACGGTACGTCGATCTACCCCCGCTCGGCCGATCCGGTGACCCGCGCCCGCGGGCTGTACTGGGCGGTGGGACGCATTCGCTACTCCGTCGTGGATCCGCCGCCGACGTCGGCCGACCAGGCGGCGGCCTCCGCGGCTCTCGACGCTCGCGACGGCTGGCTCCTCTACGTCAAGCCCGCCTTCTACGGAAGTGAGCCGCCCGACATCTATCAGTACGCAATGGCCAACGATCAGTTCCCCCACGAGTCGACGGTGGACCAGTTCTTCGGCGAATCGCAGTTCGAGAGCTATCGCATGCTTGGGGTCCACGCGATCGCGCGTCTGTGTGACGGCTGGACGCCCGGCCCCCTCGCCGATCTCGTGCGCCACGCCACGACGGCCCGGGGGACTCGGCGCGCCCCCGAGGGATGACGCCGCTCAGGCACCGGCCCCCGCGCGCTCGATCACACGGCGCAGGGCCTCCAGATGGGGGAAGCTCGAGGCAAAGCTCGGCGGGGTCAGGCTGTGCCCGACCTCGCCGAGGTGATCCGTTGGCCACGGGGACTCGGCCAGCGGCTTCCAGGACGCCGAGGCGACGCTCACCAGCCCATCATTCTCCCGCTCGTCCTCAGCCTTGCCCGCGTTCCTGATGTAGGCGGACGTCAACTGCAGCAGATAGGACGTCGCGCTGTTGCCGGCATAGCAGTAGCAGGGGATGTCCGCGATGTCGGGATGAGCCTCGTTGAACCGCCGGGCATACGCCGTGGTCAGATTGTCGAGCGCTCCGGTGGCGAGCCCGAATACGGCAACGGCGCCCCGCAGCGCCTCGTACACCACGCGGCGCACGGGACGTGCGCCCGCGCTTGAGCCGACGAGCAGATCGGCGATAGGGCTTCCCCGGTGCGGCGTGCCGATCGTCGAGAGCGACGCGACGCGCGGGGTCAACCCGGAGAGGCCACGATGCAGGGCGTAGCGGGCGTCCAGTCCGCCCATGCTGTGCGCGATGATGTGAATGCGCGCCTGGGGTTCGGGAAAGCGAAAGCTGGTTATCTCGGTGGCCAGCGCCTGGGCCCGCATCTCGATGGAGCCGAGCACCGGCACCTGGGGAAAGCAGGCGCTTGGAAACGCCGCGTGAACTCCGCGAAAGTAGTCCTGCCCGAGACAGCGCTGGGGGACGAGGAAGCCGGAAGCGAAGACCAAGTTCACCACCACCAGGATGATCCTCCGCCGGGTCTCGCTAGCGATCTCGACAAGGTCCGGGTACCGGCGCCGCACACTCGGTCAGGTTGGCACCTCAAGCGCCGAGCGTGACTTTCGGCCCCGCCGCCGGTTAATACAGGGAGCGATGGTCGAGAGCGAGCCCGACGAGAAGCTCCTGGTCGAGACTGCGCAGCGGGACCCGCGCTGCTTCGCCGATCTCTACCGGATGCACTTCGACCGAGTCTACGCCTATGTCGCGCGGCGAGTCGCGACCCGCTCCGATGCGCAGGACTTGACCGCCGAGGTCTTTCAGCAGGCGCTCGCCAACCTCGGGCGGTTCGAGTGGCACGGCGTTCCGTTCGCCGCCTGGCTCTACCGTATCGCGGCCAATGCCGTCACGGACCATCACCACCGCACGGTGCGTGACCAGAACGTGCCCCCGAACCCGGAGCAGGGGCGGGAAGAACACGAGAGCGCCGAGCGACGCGCGTCGCTCTATCGCGCGGTCCGCGAGCTGCCCGCGAACCAGCGGCGCGTCATCGAGATGCGGTTCGCCGAGGACAGGAGCATCGCCGAGATCGCCCGGGTGCTCGGGCGAAGCGAGGGAGCCGTGAAGCAACTACAGTTCCGCGCGCTCGGAAGCCTTCGGGCGCGATTGGATCAGGACGATGCCTGAGCGGGATCCGGCCGAGCGACTCGACGAGCTGGTGGATACGATGCTGAGCGACTCCGCCACGACTGGCGACACCGCCCCGCCGCTGGGCGACCTCCTGGCGGTGGCGGGGGAGCTGCGGGGCTTGCCGAGCGAGGAATTTCGCGCGCGCCTCGGCGCCGAGCTCGTGAAGGCGGTGCCACCGACGGAAGCCGACATGGGCACGACCACGACCTTCATCCGTGCTGGCCTTCTCGCTGATCTCGCCCGCCGATTCAGCGGGCAGCTTCTCCAGGCGGGTGATCGAGAGTACGACGAGGCTCGTCGCGTGCACAACGGGCTGGTGGACAAACGGCCGGCGCTCATCGCGCGGTGCCGCGGCACCGCCGACATCGTAGAAGCCGTGAAGCTGGCGCGCGCGCTGCGCCTTGAGGTCGCCATTCGCGGCGGCGGCCACAACGTGGCCGGCCGCGCCACCATCGACGACGGCCTGATGATCGATCTCTCGCTGATGAAGGGGATTCACGTCGATCCGGCGACCCGCGCGGCCCGCGCGCAGGGAGGCGTGACGTGGGCGGAGTACAACCGCGAGACGCAGGCGCATGGCCTCGCCAGCACGGGCGGCGTCATCTCGTCAACCGGGATCGCCGGTCTCACACTCGGGGGCGGACTCGGATGGCTGCACGGCAGGTACGGCCTCGCCGTCGATAATCTGCTGTCGGTCCAGCTCGTCACCGCCGACGGCCGAATTCTCACCGCCAGCGAGCGGGAGCATCCCGATCTCTTCTGGGGACTGCGCGGCGGCGGCGGGAACTTCGGGGTGGCGGCCTCCTTTGCATACCGGGTTCATGCCGTGGGGCCGACGATTACGGGCGGACTCGTCGCCCACTCGTTTCCGCGCGCCCGGGACGTGCTGCGGTTCTATCGCGACGTGAGCGCGTCAGCGCCCGATGAGCTGACGGCGGGGGCCGGCCTGCTGCACGCGCCCGCTGGATCGAACACGAAGATCGCCGCCATCGTCGCCTGCCACTGCGGCACGCTGGAGCGCGGCGGGGCGGCGGTCGGTCCGATCAAAGCCTTTGGACCGCCGGTGATGGACACGCACAGGCCGAGACCCTACTGCCAGATGAACTCGATGCAGGACGCCGCCTATCCCAAAGGCGCGTTCAACTACTGGAAGTCGAGCTTCCTGGCGGCGCTGAGCGACGATGCGATCGATACGATGATCGACTGCTACGCGCGGTGCCCGTCACCGGTGAGTCAGTTGCTGCTCGAGCACTTGCACGGCGCGGCGGTGCGTGTGGGCGCGAGCGACACAGCGTTTCCGCACCGCAGGGCCGGTTACAACTTCCTGGTGCTGGGGCAGTGGATAGATCCGGCCGACGGCGAGCGCTGCCTGGCCTGGGTGCGCGAGACGTTCGCGGCGATGCAACCCTTCATGGCGTTGGGTCGCTACGTCAATTATCTTGGCGACTATCTTGGCGACGAGGAGGGCGGCGATCCGGTGGCGGCGGCGTATGGATCGAACTACGCGCGATTGCAGCAGCTCAAGGCGAAGTACGATCCCGACAACTTCTTTCACATGAACCAGAACATCAGGCTGGCGCGGTGACGCAAACCCCTCTACCAGATCGGAGATCGCCCATGAGCAGCCCATCGACCGTGGAAGAAGCCAAGATCGCCGAACTGTCTGCCCGGCTCTCGGGTGCCCTGCTGCGTCCCGGAGATGCCGGCTACGACGAGGCGCGCCGGCTCCACAACGGGATGATCGACCGGCGTCCGGCGCTGATCGCGCGCTGCAAGGGCACCGCCGAGGTCGTCGACGCGGTGAACTTCGCGCGCACGCACCGCCTCGAAATCGCCGTGCGTGGCGGTGGGCACAACGTGGCCGGCAAGGCCGTGTGCGACGGCGGCCTGATGATCGATCTCTCGCTCATGAAAGGGATCCACGTGGACCCGGTGCGCCGCGCGGTGCGCGCGCAGGGGGGTGTCACGTGGCGCGAATTCAACCGCGAGACCCAGGTCCATCGGCTCGCGACCACCGGCGGCACGATCTCCAGCACGGGCATCGCCGGGCTGACGCTCGGCGGCGGGCTCGGATGGCTCATGGGCAAGCACGGCCTGGCCGTCGACAACCTTCTCTCTGCAGAGGTCGTCACGGCTTCGGCAGAGGTCGTGCTAGCCAATGAGAAGGAGAACGGCGACCTGTTCTGGGGGCTCCGGGGTGGCGGCGGCAACTTCGGCGTGGCCTCGTCGCTCGAGTACGGGCTGCATCCGGTGGGCCCGGTGACGAGCGGCCTGGTGGCCCACCCCTTCGAGCGCGCGCGTGACGTGCTCCGATTCTTCCGCGAGGTCACCTCGTCGCTCCCCGACGAGCTCACGCTGTTCGGCGGACTGCTGCACGCCCCCGACGGCTCGGGGACACCGCTGGCAGTGCTCATCGCCTGCCATTGTGGCGCTTCCGGCGAAGCCGAAGCCGTGCTTCGACCCATCAAGGCGTTCGGGCAGCCGGCGATGGACACCATCGGACCGGCGAGCTACGAGCAGACCAACATGATGCTGGACGAGGCCTTTCCCCGCGGCGCGCTCAACTACTGGAAGTCGAACTTCCTCGCCGAGCTGAGCGACGCAGCCATCGAGATCCTGAGTGCGCGGTTTTCGACGTGCCCGTCACCGATGAGCGGGCTGGTGCTCGAGCACATGCACGGCGCGGCGACCCGGGTGCGCGTCAGCGAGACGGCGTTCCCCCACCGCTCCGAGGGCTACAACCTGCTGATCGTCTCGGAGTGGCTCAATCCGGGTGACACCGATCGGAACGTGGCGTGGACGCGGGAGACGTACGACGCGATGCAACCCTACTTCGCGCGTGGCCGGTACGTGAACTACCTGGGCGCGGACGAAGGCGACGAGCCGATCCAGGCGGCCTACGGGCCGAACTTCGCTCGCCTGCGCGCGCTCAAGTCCAAGTACGATCCGACGAACCTCTTCCACCTGAACCAGAACATTCGCCCGGGAGCATAAGCCCGTGCACCCCGGGCGATAGGGCGAAGGAAGAATGTAGCCGCGCGCCGGCAACGGACGCCGGCTACTTCTTCTCGGCAGGCTTGGCCGCGGAACCCTTCGCGGCCGGCTGTTTCGGCATCGGGGCGGTCGGCATCATGATGTGCGCGTACTTCGTGCCCTTCCACATCACCCACGGTCCGCCGTTCTGCGGATCGGTTGGCAACGCGTCGAGCTGCGCTGGGTCCGGCACGACGACCATCACGTGCGGGCCGCTTACTACCCACTGATTGTCGGCTGTCGGCTTGTCGGCGTAGGGGTCGGTATTGCTGGTGCCCTTGTCACCCTTGAGCATGTAGGCGAGGCCGATATTCTTGACCTGAGGATCCTTCTTGTTGATCCAGCCGTCAGCCCAGCTCTGCCATTCCTTGTCGAGGCACATCGGAGTCCCATCGGCTTCGGTCATGCACATCCAGCCGTTGGTGCCGGCCCGGAGCTGTTTCATCTGGCCGTCCGCGGTCATCTCCATGATCGTCGCGTTCTTCGAGATCGACGGCGGCGCGGCGCTCATCGCCCTCGCGATCTTCGCGGCGTCCGAGCTTCCGGGCTTGGCCTTCTCCTGTGCGGCAACCGTCCAGCCCGCCATGATCAGCAGGCCTGCCACCACCGCAATCGTCTTCCGCATCGCTCTCCTCCGTCGGATGTGGGCTACGCTCTGCCTGCCATCGCACCCCACCAACGGGACACTCCCGCCGGCAGGCGAGTCGCTCGATGCGTCCGAAGATCTGCGGAAAGAGCGTCCGCGTCAAGAGCCTTTCGGCGGCGGGACGCGAGGATCCGGGATTTCCGCGATGAGCATTGCATGTCGTTCTCATTAAGTCGGCTCGTGTACAGTCAGGACAATGCCCGGGGGATCGGAAGCCACCGAAGGAGTCGGAGGGCTCGCACCGGCGCCCCGACCGGTGCGCCTTGGGGCTCTCCGGCACCGCGACTTCCGGCTGTTCTGGATCGGCCAGCTAATCTCGCAGATCGGGACCTGGATGCAGAGCGTGGCGCAGGCGTGGCTGGTGCTGGAGCTCACCCGGTCTCCACTTCAGCTCGGAATCGTCAGCGCGCTCCAGTTCACGCCGGTCCTGTTCCTGTCGCCGATCGGTGGCGCGCTGAGCGACCGCTTCGCCAAGCGGCGGGTTCTGCTTGTGAGCCAGACGGCCATGAAGCTGCAGGCGCTGGTGCTCGCTGTCCTCGTCTGGAGTGGCTACATCCAGTATTGGCACGTGGCGGTTCTCGCCACGATTTACGGGCTGGGTCGGGCGATCGACATCCCGGCGCGCCAGGCGTATGTCACCGATCTCGTCGGCAGGGCCGACCTGGCCAACGCCGTCGCGCTCAACTCGGTGGTCATGAACGGCGCACGCATCGTTGGCCCCGCCGTCGCCGGGCTGCTCATCGCGGCCTTCGGCGTGGCCCTCGCCTTTCTTCTGAACAGCGTGAGTTTCATCGCCGTGCTGGTCGCCCTTTTGGCGATTCGGACCGAAGGGCGCCCCGATCCCGCCGGCCGGCTCGGAATCAGGGAAGGGGTTCTCGGCGCGCTGGCCTATGCGGGGAGAACTCCGCCGGTGGCGTTCACTCTCGGGCTGATGATCGTCGTGAGCCTCCTGGTTCTCAACTTCAACGTCGTGGTGCCCCTGGTCGCCCGGGACGTGCTGAACCAGGGAGCGCACGGCTTCGGGCTCCTCATGTCCGCCTTGGGGGCCGGGGCCGTTGCGGGAGGGTTCGGGGTTGCGCTGCTTCGACGCGGTCAACCTCCACTCTCGTTCCTGGCGGGCTCGGCGGCGACGCTCTGCGCCGGGCTTGTCGCGCTGGCGCTGGTCGGCCAGTTCGCCGCGGCGGCCGCTGTGCTCGCTCTTCTCGGATGCTGTCAGATCCTCTTCACGACAGGTTGCAACATCACGCTCCAGCTCATCGCGCCCAACGAGCTGCGCGGACGGGTGATGGGACTGTACACCGTGACCTTCGCCGGCATGACTCCCTTCGGCTCACTGCTGGTCGGCATCATCGCCGAGCACCAGGGCGTGCGCGTCGCCTGCGCCGCGGGCGGCCTCTCCGCTCTCCTGGGCGTGGCCGCGCTGGTCGTGATCGCCCACCGAGCGGGCATCGCCTGGAGGCATGCGGGCGCGATGTAGGTCGCGTTGAACCCTGCCGACGAGGGCATTTGGCGGGGCATTGACAAGCAGTGCAACCTGTCCATAATGGTGCGACTCTTTCGGGTAGGTAGGCAGGGTTGTTGGTTATTGTTTCCCGTCGCGCCTTCGATCGCCATTCGTGCACGAGGAGGATCGACATGACACGACGTGGTTCGACCAATGGGCTTCTGGCTCTGGCTGCCGCTCTGGCCCTGGTGGCGACGGCTGGCGGCCAAGCGGCCGCGCAGAAGGCGGGAGCGCCGATCCTCAGCGGTCCGCTGGCGAAGCTGGACATCAAGCCCGCGCAGATCGACACGGCGCGAGGCACGTCCAAGGGCACGCTGACGGTCGCGATGCACTTCGCGCTCGACCCGGGCTGGCTCGACCCGCTCGAGCACATCACCGCGGTGACGATGCAGATGTACGACTACCTCGTCCACGACGCCATGATCAAGCCGATGCCGTACGGTTTCGTCACCTACGGCCTCGCCGAGCACGCGGAGCTGTCGGCCGACTTCCGGCGCGCGGCCTTCCGGCTGCGCGCGGGTCTGAAGTTCCACGACGGGCATCCGGTCACCACCGCCGACGTGAAGTGGACGTACGAGAACTTCAAGGGCGCCTACGCGAAGATGTTTCACGACAAGCTCGAGAGCATCCAGGTCGTGGACGACCGCGCCATCGTGTTCCATTTCAAGGAGCCGTTCATCGACTTCATGGACCTCTATAACGGCGGGGTGAGCGGCATCGGCTGGATCGTGCCCAAGCACTACTACGAGAAGGTCGGCCGCGACGGGTTCAAGGCCAAGCCGATCGGCGCCGGCCCCTACAAGCTCGTGAGTCAGCAGGCCGGCGTGCAGATGAACTTCGAGGCGTTCGACGAGTACTGGCGCCGCGCGCCCGCGACGAAGACCATCGTGGTCAAGGGTGTCCGGGACCTCGCGGCCCGCATGGCCGGGCTGCAGACCGGTGAGCTCGATCTCGCCTTCGGCATGACGGGCAAGCTGCTGTCGCGCGTCATGGCGGACAAGACCCTCCGGTGGGACCCGAACTACACGGGACCGTGGTGGCTCATGTTTCCGGGCTACAACGACCAGGGCAGTCCCTTCCGCGACAAGCGCGTGCGCCAGGCGGTGAGCCTGGCCATCAACCGGCCGTTCCTGATCAAGCAGGAAACGCAGGGAATTGGCAAGCCGACAGGCAACTGGATCAGCGTGGAGAATCGCGACGCGCTCCAGGGCCAGGAAGCGCCGGCGTCCGAGTACAACCTCGAGAAGGCCAAGCAGCTCATGGCCCAGGCCGGCTTCCCCGACGGGTTCGACGTCGAGTACACGCCGTTCCCGCCTTACTTCGACATGGCCGAGCGCATCATGACCGATCTTCGCGCCATCGGAATCCGCGGGAAGATGCAGACGCTGGAGGGACCAGCGTTCCGGGCGAAGGTCGGCGGGGGCCGCAAGAGCTATCCGGGCAACCGCAACATCGTGCAGAACATCGACCCGCGGGCCGGCGGCTCGAAGGCCAACATCGCGGTGTACGCGGTGTGCGACAGCCCGTCGTCGTTCATCTGCGATCCCCAGATCGAGGCGTTGTGGAAGAAGCACCAGTCGAGCCTCGATCTCGCCGATCGCGAGCGGCTCGTGAAGCAGATCCAGCGGATCGTCCTTGACGAGTACTATTTCATCCCGATCTACTTGAACCCGTTCGTCCACGCCGTCGGCCCGCGCGTGCTGCCGGAAGGGGAGACGTTCCATCGGTACTGGGACACGCTCAACGCGCCGTACCCGTGGCCGTGGGAAATCTGGGAGGTGAAGGCGGACCGGTGATGAAGAAGTACATCCTCGTCCGAGCGCTCTACAGCGTCGTGACCCTGTGGCTTCTGGTCACGATCATCTTCGGCCTTGTCAGGCTCACCGGCGATCCCGTCGCGATGAAGGCCGAGGCGGGCGCCGACGCCGCGTACGTGGCGCAACTCAGGCAGAACTGGGGGCTGGATCAGCCGCTCTACTGGCAGTACCTCTCCTTCATCGGCAGGCTGCTCCGGGCGGATTTCGGGCACTCGTTCGAGAAGTCCCTGCCCGTCCGGGACATCTACTTCGAGCGACTGCCGAACTCGCTCAAGCTCGGCTTCGCCGCGTTCTTGATCTCGATCTCGCTCGGGGTACCGTTCGGCATGCTCTCGGCGTTGAAGGTGAACTCGTCGTGGGACAACACCGGCAAGATGATCGCCTTGTTCGGGCTCTCCATGCCGGGCTTCTTCGTGGGGCTGGTGCTGATCCTCGTCTTCGGCATCGGGCTCGGCTGGTTTCCGGTGCTCGGCAAGGGTTCGAGCGCCTTCGTCTGGGGCGCCCCATGGACCTGGGTGACGTTCTGGTTCCGGGACTGGGCGCATCTCGTCATGCCGGCCTTCGCGCTGGGCTGGTACTTCTCGGGCGCGATGCTGCGGATCACGCGTTCCGGCATGCTCGACGTGCTCGGCAGCGACTACATCAAGCTCGTGCGCCTGAAGGGGGTTCCCGAGCGGATGGTCGTCGCCCGGCACGCGCTGAAGAACTCGATGATCCCCGTCCTGACCTTCGCCGGGTTGAATCTCCTGATCATGGTGAATGTCGCCGTCGTGATCGAGGTCATCTTCAACTGGCCCGGCGTCGGGCAGCTGCTCTATGACGCGCTGAGCAACCGCGACTTCCCGATGGTGCAAGGCGTCGTGCTCATGTCGGGGCTCATGATCGTGCTGCTCAACTTCACGATCGACGTCCTGTACGGGTACGTCGATCCGCGCATCCGGCTGTCGCGATAGGACCATGTCGGCGTAACTACCGTCGAGGCGCCTGAGGCTCCTCGACCGAGGAGGGTGACGTCATGGCAACGATCCCGGTCGGCGCGGACCAGCCGATCGCGGCCCCGCGCGCCGCCCGGCGCAGCTTCCGCGTCATCCGCGAGGCTCCTTTGATTCCGCTCGTCATCCTGGGAGTCCTCGCGTCGGTAGCCGTCCTGGCGCCGGTCCTGGCGCCGCACGGCAAGCTCGATCCGGTGAAGCCGACGCGGGAACAGTGTCTCGCGAAGTACGGCACGCCTGACTGCCCCTATATCGACAACGTGCCGCCCTTCTGGGCTCGCGGCGGCGGCTTCGACACTCCGCTCGGCACCGACTTTCTGGGCCGCGACGTGCTGAGCCGGCTGATGCACGGCGCCCGCATCTCGTTGATCGTCGCGCTCACCGGCACCTTGTTCGCCGGCGCGATTGGCACCGTGCTCGGGGTGCTGGCCGGGTACATGGGCCGGTGGTGGGACGAGATCATCATGCGGATCACCGACGCCTGGCTGACGCTGCCGTCGCTGGTCTTCGCGATCCTCCTGTCGAGCGTGCGCGGGCCGGGCCTCTGGAACGTCGTGCTCATCCTCGCGCTGGTGTTCTGGAGCCGGTACTCCCGCGCCGTCCGCGGCGAGGTGCTGACGATCCGCGAGCGCGAGTTCGTGAAGCTCGCGGAGATCAACGGGATCGGCAAGCTCACGATCATCTGGCGGCACCTGATCCCGAACGTGATGAACACCGTCATGGTGCTCTTCAGCCTCCAGGTCGGCGTGGCCGTGATCATCGAGGCGTCGCTCAGCTTCCTGGGCGTCGGCGTCCCGCCGCCGGAGCCGTCGTGGGGCCTCATGATGGCCCAGGAGCGGGAGTCGTTGATGGAGGGGAGGTGGTGGCTCGAGATCTTCCCGGGCACCTGCATCACGATGCTCGTGCTTTCGGCGAACATGCTCGGAGACTGGCTGCGCGTCCGCCTGGATCCGCAGCTGCGCAACCGCTAGTCGGCGAGGCGAACATGCTGAAGAAATCCATCGCAATCCTCTCGGTGCTGACCCTCGCGTGTGGCGTCGCCTGGGGCCAGGGCGCCGCGTCCACATCCAGGCCGATCCTCTCGGGGCCACTGGCCAAGCTCGACATCAAGGACGCCCGGATCGAGGCAGGGAGGGGGGTGCCGAAGGGTACTCTGAACATCGGGCTGCACTTCGGCATCGATCCCGGCTGGTTCGATCCTCAGGGGTACTACGGTGCGGCCCTTCAGTTCTACTACCTGCTTCACGACGCGCTCATCAAGCCCATGCCGCAAGGCGAGCTCACCTACAGCCTGGCCGAGCACGCCGAAATGACCGCGGACTTCACCAGGGCGGCCTTCCGCCTGCGGCCGGGCCTCAAGTTCCAGGACGGGCATCCCCTCACCACGGCCGACGTCAAGTGGAACTACGAGAACTATCGCGGCCTCGGCTTCAAGCTCCTTCAGGACAAGCTCGATCGCATCGAGATCGTCGACGACCGCACCGTGGTCTTCCACTTCAAGGGGCCGTTCGTCGACTTCCTGGATCTCTACAACGGAGCCGGCAGCGGGATCGGGTGGATCGTACCCAGGCACTATTACGAGCGCGTGGGAAAGGACGGCTTCAAGACCAGGCCCATGGGCGCAGGGCCGTTCAAGTTCGTGAGCCAGGAAGCCGGCGTGCAGGTGTCGTTCGAGGCCTGGGATCAATACTGGCGCCGGCCACCCGGCGTCAAGTCCATCAACGTCAGGGGCATCAGGGATCTGGCCGCCCGCATGGCTGGGCTGGAGACCGGGGAGCTCGATCTCGCCTACGGGATGACGGGCAAGCTGCTGCAGAGGGTGATGGCGGATCCCAAGCTGCGCTGGGATCCCAACTACACCTCGCCGTGGCATCTGGTGTTCCCGGGCTACAACGAGCCCTCGAGCCCCTTCCACGACAAGCGGGTACGCGAGGCCGTCAGCCTCGCGATCAATCGGCCGTTCCTGGTGAAGCAGGAGACGCAGGGCATCGGCAAGCCGTGGGGCAACTGGATCAGTCACGAGAACCGCGACGCTCTTCGCGGGGACGGGACAGGGTTGCCGGTGCCGCCGTACGACCCAACGAAGTCGAAGCGGTTGCTGGCGGAGGCGGGCTACCCCAACGGTTTCGATTTCGACTGGTACGTCCCGTTCGCGCCGTACTTCGACATGGCGGAGCGCGTCCTCAACGACCTTCGTGCCGTCGGGATGCGGTCCAAGATGCAGATGCTGGACGCGCCGGCCTACATGGCGCAGACCAGCAAGGGCCGCAAGGGCTTCCCGGGCAACCGCACCATCGTCCAGAGGATCGACCCGCGGCCGGGTGGGGCTAAGGCGTTGATTCGGCTCTACGCCGTCTGCGCGGGGCAGGCCTCCTACATCTGTGAGCCGAAGATCGAGTCGCCGTGGGCCAAGCACGAGGCCAGCATCGACGTGGCGGAGCGAGAGCGCCTGTCGAAGGAGATCCAACGCCTCGTCGTCGAGGAGTACTACCTGGTGCCGCTGTACCTTCAACCGTTCGTGCACGCCGTCACCCAGAAAGTGCTGCCGGAAGGCGAGGCGGTGCACCACTACTGGGACACCGTCAACGCCCCCTTCCCGTGGCCCTGGGAGGTCTGGGAGGTCAAGGGGTAACGTGGCTCCGCTGCTGCGCGTCAGCGACCTCAGGACGTACTACATCGGGTTTCGCGGGACGCGCGTGGTGAAGGCGGTGGACGGCATCAGCTTCTCCGTCGAGGCCGGAGAGACCTTCGGCCTCGTCGGAGAATCCGGTTGCGGCAAGACCACGACCTGCCACTCGATCGTCCGCCTGCTCCCGCCGAGCGCCCAAATCGTGGGCGGCAGCATCGAGCTCGAGGGCGAGGATCTGGTGAAGATGAGCCAGGCCGAGATGCGCCGGATCCGTGGGCGGCGGATCGCGACCATCCTCCAGGATCCGATGGCGTCGCTCGACCCGCTCTTCTCCGTCTACGACCAGGTGGCCGAGCCGGTGTACTACCATCAGTCGCTCCGCGGACAGAAGCTGCGCCAGCGCGTGAAGGAGCTACTGGCCGCGGTGCGAATTCCCTCACCGGAGCGGCGGATGAAGGACTTTCCCCACCAGATGAGCGGCGGCATGCGCCAGCGCATCGTCGGCGCCATCGCCCAGGCGGGGGGCCCGCGGATCATCATCGCCGACGAGCC
>WNFU01008505.1_pt1 | contig 15806 bp, 18 predicted proteins | sample 5400121 | NCBI WGS metagenome assembly WNFU01 (sample SAMN13153360, study PRJNA577476) | soil metagenome | isolation source: 100 cm soil or saprolite under grassland replicate 1 | place: USA:California | collected 2016-06-15
GCGCACGTGACCCAGAACAGCCTCCGCGAGCAGATCGGCATGGTCACGCAGGACACTTCGCTCCTGCACCGCTCGGTGCGCGAGAACATTGTCTACGGACGGCCCGACGCGACCGAGGAGGCGATGCTCGCCGCGGCGAAGCGGGCCGAAGCCGACGAATTCGTAGGCTCGCTCACCGATCCCAAGGGGCGCAAGGGCTACGACGCGCACGTCGGCGAGCGCGGGGTGAAGCTCTCCGGCGGGCAGCGCCAGCGCATCGCGATCGCGCTCGTGATGCTGAAGGACGCGCCGATCCTACTCCTGGACGAGGCGACCAGCGCGCTCGATTCCGAGGTCGAGGCCGCGATCCAGCAGAGCCTCTATCGCCTGATGGAGGGGAAGACCGTCGTCGCCATCGCGCACCGGCTGTCCACCATCGCGGCGATGGACCGCCTGATCGTGCTCGACCGCGGGCGCGTCGTGGAAGAGGGCGATCATCGCAGTCTCCTCGCGCGCGACGGCCTATACGCGAGGCTGTGGGCGCATCAGAGCGGCGGCTTCCTCGGCACCGATCTCGTCGAGGTCGCGGTTGAAACCGAGGAGGCGATCGCTCAGGCGCGCGGAGACGGCGAAGTCGCTGCTGATGAGGTGCGGGCGCGCAAGCTCGAGCCAACATTGATCGGGCATGATTTGCCAGCGGGGTCGGAGCCGCCAGGGTGAGCCGTTTCGGTAGCTGTGCGGCTCCCGGGTTGTGGACTACCATGAAAAAGGAAAGTAAACCTTTGGATTTTCATGATACTGTGTTGAGCAATGATTGCCCGTACAGCCCTTCTGGCCGAGATCCGACGTGCGCTCGGACGGAGCCGCGTGGTGGCGCTTGTCGGCCCGCGGCAGAGCGGCAAGACTACCCTGGCGCGCCAAATCCTGCCGGCAACAGCGACGGCTTACTTGGATCTCGAAGAGCCCGGAAGCGTGGCGCGCCTATCCGAGCCGATGACCGCGCTGGGGCCGCTCGAGGGCATCGTGGTCATCGACGAGATCCAGCGTCGCCCCGATCTTTTCCCAGTATTGCGTGTCCTGGCGGATAGAAAGCCGGGCCGCGCCAGGTTCCTCGTCCTGGGGAGGGCCTCGCCCGCGATGCTCAGACAGTCGTCGGAGTCGCTCGCCGGTCGTATCGAGATCATTCAGGTTTCGGGGTTCTCGATGCAGGAGGTGGGTGCCAACCACCTCGCGCGACACTGGCTGCGTGGTGGCTTTCCGCGCGCCTATCTCGCCCGATCCGCAACGGATAGCCTGATCTGGCGCCGGCAGTTCATAAGTACCTTTCTCGAGCGCGACATGCCGCAGCTCGGCGTCAAGATCCCGGCGCCTGCGTTGTTGCGCTTCTGGACGATGCTTGCCCATTATCACGGGCAGATCTGGAATGCCGCCGAGCCGGCGCGTTCCCTCGGCGTGAGCGAGCCCACGGTGCGGCACTACCTCGACCTGTTGACCGGCGTATTCATGGTGCGGCAACTCGCGCCGTGGCACGAGAATTTGAAGAAGCGTCAAGTCCGGGCACCGAAGATTTACTTGCGCGACAGCGGCCTGCTGCATGCGCTGTTGGGCATCGAATCTGAGCGCGACTTGCTCGCGCATCCCAAATCCGGGGCATCGTGGGAAGGCTACGCCCTCGAGGAAACGCTCAAGGTCGCCGGACACGGCGACCAGTACTTCTGGGCGACTCACCAAGGCGCTGAGCTGGATCTGCTGCTGCTACAGGGCGGCCAGCGACTCGGGGTCGAGATCAAGCGTGCGGACGCTCCTGTCCTTACGCCTTCTCTCCGCATCGCCATGACTGATCTGCGGCTGGACGGCATGACCGTACTTTATCCGGGTGAACGGCGCTACGAGCTTGCCGCCAATGTAAGCGTTGTCCCGCTCAAAGCCCTGGCGAGCGAGGGGATTGAGGCGCTTCGCCCCCGGCGCGGGGCGCGCACGGCGGCAAAGCGGAAAAGATCGTGACGGACAGCGCGGCCGCCAAACGCTACGGTGTCAATTACACGAAGTTCGTGGTACACTCGGTTCGTGTCTTTAACCGTGCGCCGAACTTGAAAAACGTCACCATCACCCTCAACGAGGAAACCGCCGCCTGGGCGCGGGTCTACGCCGCGACACATAACACGAGCGTCTCGCGCCTGGTCGGCGAGATGCTGCAGCAACGCATGGGGGAACTGCACGAATACGATCGGGCGATGCGGCGGTTCCTGGCCAAGAAGCCGATCAAGTTCAAGGGACCGGCCAAGGGTTACCCAAAACGGGACGAGCTGTATGACCGTGGCCGTCTTCGTTGACACCAACGTTCTGGTTTACGCACGCGACGCCCGCGAACCGAGAAAGCAGGCGCGTGCCACCGCGTGGTTGGAATTCCTGTGGCGCCAACAGAGCGGCCGAACGAGCACCCAAGTACTCTCCGAGTACTACGTCACCTTGACGCGCAAGCTCGAGCCCCGCGTCCCCTCCGTTGAAGCCTGGGATGATGCGAGCGCATTCCTCGCGTGGCGACCGCAACCGATTGATGAAGCGGTTATGCAGCGTGGCCGAGAAATCGAGCAGCGATACCGTCTCGTTTGGTGGGACAGCCTGATCGTCGCGGCGGCGCAGTTGCAAGGCTGCGCGCTCCTGCTGTCGGAAGACTTGCAGGATGGAGCCGACTACGGCGGCGTGACGGTTCGCAACCCGTTCACGCTCGAAGTGAGCGAACCGACCGCGACCTATGCCGTCGCGACGGTCGCCGCAAGGCGGCACCCGCCGCGCGGGCGCCCGAGACGGGCGACTGCCGGCCAACCGGAAGGGCGAGCGCGCCTGATTGCCCCACAGGCCCATCGTTGCGCCGACGCAACACCTTTAACGTCGCAGCATCGAAATTCCTTGATCGCGAGCGCGCGATTCGGTATTGTTCCGATCCCTTTCCGGTCATCAACCCGGTGGATGAAAGTGAAGCCTTCAAACATACGACATGACATGCGCCGCGCACGAATGTGCTCGCCATGGCTGAGGCTCGCTTTCGGTCCGCTGTCCATGAAGGGCGCCTAGCCGCCCGCTGACCGGATTTCGCCGCGCCGGTCGGGCGGCGCGATCCGGTCCATCCTGAGCTTTGTGCTTCGGGCAGTCGGCCCGCATCGCCATTTGCATTTGCGGCGGCGCGCTCGCGCGCGCACATGAGGCAAGGAGAACGATCATGCAATACACATTGACGCTGACGCGTTGGCACAAGGTGGCCGAGCGCATCAATGCCGCGCTGAAGGAGCGCGAAAGGGACGTGAGGACGGCATTCACCGCAACCACGATCTCGCCGTGGAACAAGGAGGGCGTGGAAGAGAAGGCGGCCCAGATCGCCCGGCGTGCCGCGGACGATCTCGCGCTGATCGAGGCGGGAGCGCGCCCGGTGGCGGCGATCCGTGCGGCTCTCGCCATCCGCAACGCGGAGCTTGGCGTTTCCGCGAAATTGGCCGAGGCTGACTCGGCCAATCGCGCTGCGGCGCTGTACAAGGCGATCATCGAGGGCCAGAAGGCCGACATGGTGCGGGCCGAGAGCGTGCGTGCGCTTCCGGCCGGGCTCGTCGGAGAAACGGACGCGTTCGGGTTCGGGCGCCGTGCGGCGGCTCTGATTACGTTGGAGATCGCAGATGCTGCGGTCGTCGAATCGCTGCGTGAGAAGCTCGTGCGCGAGCAGGCGCGCGCAACGCGGCTGCTCGATGAGATCGCTGATCTGAATCGCGAGAAGCTCGAGCTGGACGTGCCGCAGGAGGTGCTCGGAATCGCGGGGCTGGCGGCGTGAGCCGCCCGTTGCACGGTGTCGTCGCGCACCGTGCAGGCTGGCTTCGCCGGCGCGCGCATGCGGCCGGGGAGAGCCTGTTTGCCATCGGTCTCGAAAACCGACGCGGCTCTTGATAGGGCCCTACAGCCTGGACCGATACATTGCATGGTTGCTGAGCGGTCCGGGCGGTTGCTGGTTGCAGGGTGCCGGTTCCGGGTTGCGGGTTGCGTGGATTCTCCCCGATTTTCTTTGTCGACGTGGATCGCAAAACAGACGTGATCGGCCTCAATAGCCTGCTTGCCGCGCATTTCGCGCCGCAGGCGCTGGACGAGCTCGTCGTCACGCGCCGGGACTTTCCGCACTGGATGCGGCCAGACCTGCAAAAGGCTCTCGAAACCTTGTTCGGGGGGCTCGCCAACAGCCGCTTCTGCGGCGCGCGTTTGCGCAATCAGGATTTCGTGTTCCGGCTGTCCGATCTCGCCGAAGCCGGAGAGGGAATCGTCGCCGGACCTGCGGAGTATCAGGACGTCGAGATCGGCGAAGCGCAATCGGTCCGATGCCTCACGCGCGGGCTGTGGCTCGGCGAGCGCGACGATGCGCGTTTCACCGTGCTTCTGGATGTGCGCGATGCGCATCGCGGCGTTCGGGCGCGGCTGGAGATCGCCGTGGGACCCGGCCCAAAGCCGGCCAGGGTCGCCGCTCAAATCGCCGATGAGCTGCGGAGTCGAGCCGAAAGTGGTGCATCCTGGCGTGGAAAAATTCTCGTGCTCGAAGCCGCACATGATGACTTCGACGTCTCGCCTGCTGGACTGCGAGTGAAGAACGCCGCTCCAGTACGCCGTGCAGACATCGTGCTGCCGGAGACATGCTGGGCGCGAGCGGCCGGCTCGGCGCGCGCATCCTGGGAGTAGAACCAGCGATCGGGTTTGCCGACCACGATTGAATCTTGCCTTGCTCATTAATCTCGTCAAGCGCTATTCGGATACGGTCGACCGGCTGGCGGCGATTTAGACGGTTGGTATGTCAGCTGGCTGGATAACCCAAGTCGTTCCGCCTTATTTGCGTTTTCTTGTCATATCGCTAATAACGCGTGGGCTTGTTTTCGGACCCACAAACAGGTCCTTGGAAGCAGTTGAGTCCGTGCCGATACGGTGGTACGCTTGTCAAACATTGTTTTACTAGGCAGGACCGTGTTGAAAACCATAGGCAAGGTCGGCAACTCGCAAGGGCTCATCTTCGACGCGGCGCTGCGAGAGTTGACGGGCCTCAAGGCCGGAGACCAGGTGAACATCACCGTGCACGAAGGCGGGGCCATCGTCGTCACGCCAATGCGTCCAACATTGAGCAGAGACGACGCGGCCGCCGCGGCCAAAAAGCTGATCCGCCGCAACTCGTCGCTATTCAAGCGCCTGGCCTGAGAGTGCCGCGCCGCTGCACGCGCGCGTTGGTTCATCTCGACGCCGCAGCCGTGCTGGCGATACACGCCGAAGTCATTGCTGCGCACGGAGGTCGGCCTGGCATACGCGATCGCGCACTGCTGGAGTCTGCCGTCGCAGCGCCTCAGGCTTCACATGCCGGCAGGCCGTTGATCCCGGACGCGGTCGGTGCGGCGGCGGCATACCTGTTCTATCTCTCGCGCAACGATCCGTTCAACGACGGGAACAAGCGCACCGCGCTCGCCGCGTGCCTGGCCTTTCTCCAGGTGAACGGTCGGCTGCCGGATGCTGGGTTGCCCAGCAGGGCTGTCGACGCCTGGGAGGCGCTGGCGTGGGACATCGCCGCGTCCAGAATCGATCGCGCGCAGGCGACGAAGCGACTTCGGATGTTGCTGCGGCCTAAGCGACGGCCAAGATCGCGAAAGGATTGATCAACGAGATCGCCGCCAGAACCTCGGGCCAGGCAATCACCGCCGCGCCCAACGCGATCAGCGCGACGCCGGCGATCCTCGCCACGATCAGTCCGTGCTTCCAGCTCTTCTCGATGAAGAAGAGCGCGAAGATGCCGGCCATCCACAGCAGGTTCATGAGCCCGACCACGAGCAGCACGGCCGTGATCGCCCAGCAGCAGCCGAGGCAGAACGCGCCGTGCATCACTCCCGCACGCACCGCGCTGACGGCGCCGCCGTCGAAGTCGTGCGAGGCGATGAATGCGAACGGGCTCTGGCAGTGGTCGAAGCAAATCCGCTTCCACGCAGTGAATTGATAAGCGCCCACGACGATGAGAACCGCGCCAGCCAGCGCGGGCAGCCAGGGCAGCAGCGCCGCATCCTCGCTCAACGGCGCAAAGGCCTTGTAGGCGATGAGCGGCACCACGCCGATCGCCGACCAGACGAGAAGGTAGCCGGCGATGAACACGAGCGTGGGCACGACGCCGCGGCCGCGCCGGCGCGTGACTCCGAGATGCGCGAGCACCATCGGCGCGACGGTCGGCAGCATCATCGCCACCATCATCGTCACCCACATCGCGAGAAAGACGCCGGCGCTCATGTCGCCTTGTGCCAGCCAGCCGATCTGGCCGAGTCCCATCACCATCCCACGCATCGAAAGGGCGTCCTGGACGGTGCTTCGCCACGCGAGCGCAGACAGCGCGATCAATCCGATGACGACCGCCAGATTGACCCGCCACGACAGCAGCGCGAACGCCGCGCGCGGAGAGTCTTCCTCGGGTGTCGTGCCCACGACCTGCCTCGATCAATCGGGCCCGTGCCAGCTGAACGGGATGTGTTTGCTCGATTGCCCGCTGCGGCCCCACTTGAAGCCGAACATGTCGGCCTTGTCCGTTGTGGCGACACCCCAGGTCGCCACGCCGCCGGGGCCGACCTCCGAGCCGGGCGGGTTGATCGTTTGCACGCGCTTGCCCGCTGGCGTCGTCGGGCCGGTCAGCGCTTCGGCCACGGCTTCCACCCGGCCGGGAATCGACGCGCTCCAGCTCGAGAGGTCGCTGGCGAGGTCGAATTCGATGCGCGCGAACTCGATGCCGCGCACTTCGGCGATGTTCTGCGCGAACTGGCCCGGCCAGCCGCCGGCCTGGCCGCCGAAGATTGTCTGCAGCGCCTCGCGCTGCTCGGGGTTGGCGCGCTCGTCGAGAATGATGCCCATCGTCGCCTTGGCGCCTGCCCAGATATTGCCCTTGAAGTAGCCGAGCGCCATGACGTTGAGCCCGTCGAGCGGGACGCCCCCGTAACTGCCCTTTCGTATGTGCCAGACCAGAATGCCGTCGCATTCGCCGAACGTCGGCAGCTGGGCGAATTCGCACGGACACGGCATGTTGCACTTGCAGACGTCGAACCAGTCGCCCTCGGCCTGCCATTGCGGAACGTTTGCCATCACGGATCTCCTCGCTTGCGCACATGCGTCGCTTTAGTCTACATCAGCTCGAGGGCGGATCGCATCACCGTCAGCCAATGGCATTGACAGCCGGCTTTTCATGTAGGTACAGTAATTACTCCAGGCAGCCCGACTCCGCCCCGCGAGTGAAAAGCCCGAAGACTGTCGAACTCAAGATCATTGCGATCGGCAATTCCCGAGGCGTGCGGCTGCCCAAGGAGATCATCGAGCGTTACGCCATCGAAGATACGATCGTGCTCGAAGTGCGCGAAGAAGCGCTGGTCTTCCGCAACAAGCACGACAAGCGGCTGTCTTGGGAGGACACCTTCAAGGCCATGGCAGGCGAGCGCGAACACTGGAGCGACTTCGAGGGCACCGTCGCCGACGGGCTCGACCCAGCGGAGCGCTGGTGACCATCGACGTCGAGCGCTATGGCATTTACCTCGCTGACCTAAATCCGACGCATGGCGCAGAAATCGCCAAGACGCGACTGGTCGTCGTGGTGAGCCGCGACGAAATGAACCGATACCTGGATACGATCGTCGTCTGCCCGCTGACGACCAGGCTCCATCCACGTTGGCGCAGCCGGATCCCGGTCACTTGCGCGCGGCGGAGGGCCGAGATCGCGGTCGACCAGATCCGAACCATCAGCAAGGACCGGCTGGACAAGCGCCTGGACCATCTCTCTGTCGCGGATGCGGCGCGCACGAGACGGTTGATCTTGGAAATGTACGGCGAGTAGCTCTAAAAGCGTAGCTTGGCGCCTGGGTGTGAAGCGAATAAGCCCTGTAATCGCCTCATTTGGTGAGGCGAGTCCAACTCGAGCCTGAGCAGCCGAATCGCGATCCTGGCATTCAACAAACGTCGGCGGCAGCGCTAATGCAGCGTGTTTTTTGCTCGTGACATTGAGTAAAATTACTCAGTATATTGAGTAAAACGCCTCTTCCTCCATGGCTGCCGCTCCCTACGTCCGTCCTCGGGCCGCCTGCTAAAGCGCCGTTGGGGAGTTTCTGGGCGCGCCGGTAGCGCGATGGTTGCAGCGTGACCCTCGGCCAGCCGCGCCCATGAAAAAGGAAAGTCTTGCGTTCGCTTTTCATGGCACGCGGCCGCCCCCTTCCCTTTTCGCCTTCGGCACGGGCGCGGGCTTGTTGTCCCTGCGCGCGGCGAGAGGGCGCGAGCGGCTCTAACCCTCGCTACGGCCGGTCGAGCACCGTCGCGGTTCCGTCGACAAAATCCAGCTCGATCCTGAGCGACCGAATCGCGAGCTCGGGTTTGATGAGTCGCCCCCGCTCGCGCTTCAACCTGACGAGCCCGAGCTTCGCGAGCTTCTTGATCGTGCGATTGAGGTTGCTCTCCGCCCGGCCGCTTTGCGCAGCAAGCTCCGCCATGGAGTTGAACTTCCCAGCGTGAATGATCCGTATCAAGTCGCGGTTCCGGCCGGTCAGCAGGCGCAGGGCCGCTTCCACCGATTCGAGGGCAATCATGGCCTGCCGCTCCTCGAACTGCCGCACTGCTGTCTCGGAAGCAAATATCCGTTTCCCCGCGTGCTTGGGTGCCGGACGCTTGCCCGCCGCGACGGACTTCATCTCGTCGATAAAGTCTCTGAAAGTCATGATGGTCGGCTTCATCATCGCTTCCTCAGATCTACCGGTGCCATGTCGACACCCAGCTCGCGCAACACCCGTTCCACTTCGTTGAAGAAGTCTTCGAGGAGGAGTTCCGGCGACTTGAATTCATACGGCCGTCCCTTGTCGGCTGCGTCGCGGTGCCAGTGGTCCGCGCTATCGTTTCGCCTCCTGAACCTTCCGCTCAGGCGTCGGACGGCATGCGCGTTGTCGAATGCGACGAGCCGCTTGCCGTCAGGCGCATGCAATGTAAGCGAATACTTGTACGGATGCGCGGCGGCCTTCGCCTCGTCGCGTTTGAAGGCGACCCGCGCGCAATAGCCGTTCTCAAAAACGAACTCGTCTCCATCGTAGTCTTCGAGAGCGGCGAGACCGCCTCCGCGCTTGCCATGGCTCATTATCTTATCCAGACAGGATAATAATGTCAATCAAAATGGGCTACTCCCGCAGACTATCTGGCGCGGCGAGGTACCGGATCAGCCTGATTGCCTATGGAGCGTTGCGCTCCCGGGCTCGAATGGACCAGGAGGATCGCCATGGCGCCACGCGCCTACGATCGCAGCCGCCGCGACGAAGCGATGGCCGAGACGCGCCGGCGGATCGTCGACGCCACGATAGCGTTGCACGCCGAGCAGGGTCCGAGCCGCACCACCTACGCGATGATCGCCGAGCGCGCCGATGTGGCGATCCCGACCGTATACAACTACTTCTCCACGCTGACCGATCTCTTCGGCGCTTGCATCGCCGACACGACGTCGCGCGCGCCGGTGGTGGGTCCCAAGACGCTGGCCGGGGCGAGCGATCCAGGGCACCGGCTCGCCGCGCTGGTCCCTGCCCTGTTCGCGCGCTACCGGTTCCTCGCGCCCTGGCTGCACTGGTCGCAGCACGAGGCACATCTCGTCCCGGAGCTCGGCGCCTTCCACGCCCGGTTCCGCGAGCAGCACCTGCAGCTCATCCGCGACGCCATCGCTCCCCTCGGTGGCGGGCGCGCGCCGGCTGCCGCGGTGGGGCTCGTCGAAGTTCTTACCCGATATTCGTCCTGGGAGACGATGACGAAGGATCACGGACTCTCGGACGATCAGGCCGCCGCCGCCGTGCTGGGCGCGCTCCGGTCGATCATCACCGCCAGGCGCAAGAAGCCTGGGAACGCTCGCAAGCAGCGAGCAACCGCAACTCAACGAGGACGTGCATCATGAGCCAGACTACCGTACCGAATCCGACCCGCGTCGACGAAATCGCCGACGGTATTTATCGCCTCGCCACCGCCATCGATCTGCCGGACGGCCCGGGCGCGTTCAGCTTCAACCAATACCTGATCGACGACGACGAGCCGCTGCCGTTCCACACCGGGCCGCGCAAGCTCTTTCCGCTGGTGCGACAGGGCGTCGAACAGATCATGCCGCTCTCTCGCCTGTGCTACATCGGCTTCTCCCACTTCGAGGCGGACGAGTGCGGCGCGCTCAACGATTTCCTCACCGCGGCCCGGCGCGCCGAGCCGGTCTGCGGCCAGATCGCGGCGATGGTCTCGGTCAACGACTATGCCGACCGGCCACCGCGGGCGCTCGCGGACGGAGCGACGCTCAAGCTCGGGCGGCATGAGCTGCGCTGGTGCGACGCACCGCATCTGCCGCATGCTTGGGAGTGCGGGTTCATGAGGGAAACGACGACCTCGACGCTGCTCTGCGGCGAGTTGTTCACCCAGGGCGGCAAGGATCACCCGGCGTTGACCACCGCCGACATCCTCGGTCCGAGCGAAGCGTTCCGTGCGCCGATGGATTACTACGCGCATGCGCCGAACAGCCGCAAACTGCTCTCGTGGCTCGCCGCATTCAAGCCGACGACACTGGCGTGCATGCACGGCAGCGCGTGGCAGGGCGACGGCGCCCGGTTGCTGCTCGCGCTCGCGGATCGCATCGCGCCGGAGTAAAAGAGCCCCGGCTGGTTCGGGCCCGAGGCACTCGAGCATCTTGTAAGGCGGCCGCTACCGCTTCGCCTGACGCCCGCCACGTTCCGCATGGCGGGCGTGGTCTTTGCTTACCAACTTGGTACCATTCGCGCGGGGAGGGGGTGTGTCGCCTAGCGGAGCCCTTGGGCTATCGCCCGAGCAGCAAGCGCGTGCTGAAATTGACCGGCTGCTGACCGCAGCCGGATGGGATGTTTGTGATTCGAAACAGGCAAATATCCACGCCAGCCGCGGCGTGGCAAATCTGGAATTTCACGCTCGGCGACGGCTATGGCTTCGCCGACTACATGCTGTATGTCGATGCCAAGGCCGCAGGAGTCATCGAAGTAAAGCGGCAAGGTGCGACGCTTTCCGGCGTAGAGACGCGGTCTTGCAAATGCTCGAAGGGCCAGCCGCCCTGATCCCGGCGGGCGCACAGTGGCCTGTGCGGTGAACGCCGCGAAGGGACAACCTACGACTTCCGTAGGCGACTGGCGATAAGTAGGGCAACTCGCAAACGAAAGCGGGGAGGAGCTTGATGATCAAAGAATTCTCTCTCGACCGAATTAGGGCGGCTCTTCGGTTCTTGATCCTTATCAAGAGGCGCCCTGTGGAATTTCTCCTCTTTGTCATCGTCAATCTCGCGCTGGGAGGAATGAGCTTTTGGGTGACATCGGTATTGGCCCTAAAGCGCGACGTCGCGGTGTCTGACGCTATGCTGCTGTTGCTTCAGAGTAGCACTGGCTATTTGCTCGCGATCGCGATTCTTGCATCGTCATCCTCCTTTGTTGTTAGAGAGTATCTGCAGAACAAAGCCAGCTTCTTTAAAACTCAAAAGACTGCATGTGGTCTAGTTACCGTTCTCGTATTGCTGGTGCTTTTAGTCCTTGCCAGCGATGAGCTTAATACTCAAGTGTTGACGCTTCGAGGACATCTCGCTGCCCGCCACTGGTCGACCGGTGACGTAATCCAGATCGTCCTAACAGCGACGTCGCTACTTCTGGCAGCGCTTCTGTTTTGCCTTGAACGTGTTGACGAATATCCTGAAGACTTCGCGCGATCGATGATCAGCGATCGGAATGTTCGGGCCCAAGAAATGGAAGCAGCAAAGTCTGATGACCTCAAGACGTGAAAGAGGGTGGTATGAGCCAAACGAGCTATGACTTCCTTCCAGTGACACAATCAATCGGTACGTTTTACCTTTGTGTTATCAAAGCGATAGATCTTTTGGAATCCATCGACATTCTGCGCCGAGGCATGACTGCGGATGAACGCGCCAACGTTCAGCGTCATCTCAGTCCAAAACGTCAGTCAGAGATCGCGACCTACTTTGATGACCCCGACGCGACGTTTCCAACGTCAATCATCATCTCTGCCTATCCAGATGGCATCGAGTTCGACGAGAAACAGAAAAAGCTTCGATTCACGATTGGCGACAAAATCGGGGAAGTCATTGATGGGCAGCACCGCCTCGAGGGCATCCGCCTAGCAATAGAAAGGGAAGGCAAGGAACGCGCAGCTACGTTTGATTTACCCGTTGTCATAATGACGGGCTTGAGTCAGGACTCCAAGGCTTATGTCTTCTCAATAATAAATAGCAAGCAGACGCCGGTTTCGTCATCGCTAATTTTTGACCTTTTTGGATTACGGGATCTGCGCAGTCCGATGAAGGTTTGCCACGATATTGCTGAAATATTTAACGCGCGGAAGGACGGCCCATTTTTTCGAGGGATCAAAATGCTCGGTAGGAAGTACTTTGACACCGAGCTATTGACACAAGGAGCGTTCGTTAAATATCTGATGGAGGAACTGATATCCCGTCGACCGGATGAAGACATGCGCCTGCAACGCCTGGGTAAGCCTCTCGTTCCAGACGAGACACTTCCACTGCGAGCATATTACATCAAGAAGCAGGATGATCTTATAGCAAAGATCCTCCATAACTTTTTCAGTGCTGTTCGCAACAACTTTCCCAACGAGTGGTCGCAAGATCCGAAGAAGTACATATTGCGCAAAACTGCGGGTTACCTGGCGCTTCTCTTGGTGTTTAAGTGGGACTGGCAAAACCGTGTAAACAAGAGTAAAGACGCTTCTTTCGAGGCATACCAGGAAGTTGCTGCCAGCTTGCGCAAGAATAGCCGCGCTAAGGAGCTTTCATCAACAAATTTCGCATCAAACGAGCAGGGTGCAAAGAAGCTTGCAGAGTTTCTTTACCACCCAGCTCATTAGGACTGTTCGACGACGCTCAGCGAAGGCCTCTGAGGCCCGCGCAGAGAGTGGGTGCTGAAACCACCAGCTGCCAACCGCAGTCGGTCGGAATGTTTGCGATCCGAAATGATAAATATTCAAGCACGCCACGGTTTCCGGACACCCAAAGTTCGCGTGCGGATGAACATGGGCTCGCTAGAGTACTTATGCCACTATGGACTGGGTCATCGGCGTAACAGCCGCACGTTCGCGTTGCCTCCCAACTTTTTCGGGTAGCGAATTGGCAAGAGATCGTGCACCACATCGAACACATCGTAGAGGTGGTCCCGTTTGTTAGGACAGGATTTCCGGTTTCTTAAGTGAAGTTCCTGCGGTTGTAGATTGTCCGGGATGCCGCGCAGTGTTTCCGTTGAGGTGCGGTTGAAATTCGAAATGTTGTGGCTTGGCAGAAATTGCGACCTCGTAGAACGCGCTACACGCGATTGTTTGCGGTGGGGTGGGGTGAAGGTAGGTCCCCGATGATCGGTTCAACATCATGCGGCGCTCCTGGTCGCCAGCGTTCCGAAGTATGCCGTGTCCGGCGTCATTCCGCCGAGCGATGTGTGAGGACGCCGGGTATTGTAGAAAGTGAAGTAGCGGGTCAGTTGCTGCCTGGCCTCGGCGACGCTCTCGTAGGCATGCAGGTAGACGTGCTCGTACTTCACGCTCCTCCACAGCCGCTCGACGAACACGTTGTCGATCCAGCGCCCCTTGCCGTCCATGCTGATCTTGATCTGGTGGGCTTTGAGAACCTTGGTGAAGTCGTCGCTCGTGAATTGGCTGCCTTGATCGGTGTTGAAGATCTCCGGCGTGCCGTACTTGGCGATCGCCTCTTCCAGCGCTTCGACACAGAAATCCGCGGTCATGCTGATGGATACCCGGTGCGCAAGGACCCGCCGGGTGGCCCAGTCGATGATGGCCACCAGGTACACGAAGCCGCGCTTCATCGGGATGTAGGTGATGTCGGTGGCCCACGCGTGGTTGGCCCGGTCGATGGTCAAGTCCTTCAGCAAGTACGGATAGATCGGATGGGCGGGATGTGGCGCACTGGTATTGCGCTTGCGATAAATGGCCGCGATCCCCATCCGCTCCATGAGCGTGCGAACATGCTTACGACCGACCGCGACCCCCTCCAGCTTGAGCATGTCGCGCAGCATGCGAGCGCCGGCGAACGGGAAGTTCAAATGCAACTCGTCGATCTGGCGCATCAACCCCAGGTCGGCGGCGGATATCGGGCGCGGCAAGTAGTACACGTTCGAGCGCGAGAGATCCAGCAACTCGGCTTGCCGCGTCACCGGTAGCTTATGGGTGGTGTCGATCATTTCTTTGCGCTCGCACCGTCGATGCGACCGAGCGCGCCGGCCAAAAAATCATTCTCCAAGGCCAATTGGCCGATCTTCGCCTGCATGTCCTTCACGCTCGGACCCTGGGACTCCCGCTTCTCGGCGGGGGTCAGAAACACCCCCATCGCCCCGTCCAGTAGTTGCGCCTTCCATTGCACGATTTGGCTGGCGTGGACATCGAACTTCTCCGACAGCTTGGCCAGGGTCTTATCCCCCTTGAGCGCCGCCAGTGCCACCTTGGCCTTGTACGTCGCCGTATGATTGCGTCTCGGTCTCTTCATTACTGCTCCTTTGTCGGGCGACTGCGTCGCCCATCAGAGCAGGTTCTTCGCTTAAAGACGAGTCCTAAATTCCGGGTCCACCTCTCTCCAATTACCAGTGCGGTAATCAAACATCCGACCAGAATTGGTCGGCTCTTCAACGGATTCATCGCGACAGTGAGAATGGACGCCGTCCAGCTTCGCTGTTGCATCAGTTGTTCCGATTGCATATAGCTCGTGTAGTACATTGCGCCGAAAATGCCCATGCAAATGGTGAAAAGGATCCATGCGCGGCTCCATGACACGCGCGCAAGGGCCGCGCAGATAACAGCTGCAATGAGGAATGGCGCATAGGTTTCGCAGGATTGCCAGAACGACATGTACTGGGTCGATTCAGCAATTGCGATGGGTACTTGGTCTCCCCGAATGATGACGCGCGCAAGAACGTGGAATCCGAGAGTTGCGACTAGGAAAACGAATGCCGAGGCTGCAACGAATGAAATGTAGCGATGCCAGGCTGGTGACACTTTGGCGCCTAACGAACCAAGCTAACCGGCGCCGAGCGGACGGCGCGCAGCGCCGCCGGCGAGGCGTCCGGGTTGAGCGAGAGGTTAGGCCTTCTGCCTACCTTTTTTCTTTTGACGTTCATAAAACAAGGTCCCAGCCTCGAAGTCTCGAACGTTGGCATGAGCGATACCGACTCGTTTCTTGCGTTCGTTAAATTCGAGAAGAAAGCCAGCTGCGCGAATGAGCAATGTTTCGATTTCGCGTTCGTGCTTCTTCTCCGATACGACGTAAAAGGAAAAATAGACTAACTCATACGGATGTGATCGTCGTCGTGAATCTAGACGAGCAAATATATTGCCTCGACCAATATGTCGGAGACAACCCATTGAATCATGCGCAACATAGAGGCCCCGCGTCGACAGGTCGTTATCGCGCAAATGCTTCTTGACACTTGGTAACGCAACAAATGGAAGTTTTTCGCCTACAACGCGAAAAAGATGTTCTGCCGTACCCGGGCGACCCTGTCCGCGTTTGAGCCGTCCGTAACAAACCTTCCAGTACTTCCGGTCTGAATAAACAATGCCATCGGTAACCTTCGTAAGCCGAGCCTTGCGATTGTTCGCCATCAGTATCAGAAGGCCTAACGTTCCGGTTCAGCGGCGGGCCGCGCAGCGGACCGTCCGCTGCGACCGGTTGTTAGGCGTCCGTGGGCCCTTGGTGCCGCAGAACAACATGGGTGGCCTTCTCCGACGCTTCAAATTCAACGCATTCGTATCCC
>WNFU01011686.1_pt1 | contig 15805 bp, 20 predicted proteins | sample 5400121 | NCBI WGS metagenome assembly WNFU01 (sample SAMN13153360, study PRJNA577476) | soil metagenome | isolation source: 100 cm soil or saprolite under grassland replicate 1 | place: USA:California | collected 2016-06-15
CAGCATCCGACGTTGACGCTCATCCAGGTGGGGCAAGACAACAGCCAATCTGCCTGCCATCACCTCCTCGGCGATCTCCACGCTCGCACGCTACCCCGACCACCCTGATCGACCAAGTTATTCATGCACAGGCCCTTAGCGGGATCTGGCTCATATCTCGTGATGGACACGACCTGTGCTCAGACAGCGTCGGCGGGGTGGTTGCCTGGCAGTGACACAGCCGCGAGGTACGGTGCTGACGGACTGTCGCGCAGCTCCAAACCTTGAGGAAAGGCTCGCCATGGCCAAGCTGATCTACGCGTCGATCGCGTCACTGGACGGCTACATCGCCGACGAGGATGGCAAATTCGACTGGGCGGCACCAGACGAGGAGGTGTTCTCCTTCGTCAACGACCTGGAGCGGTCGGTCGGCACCTACCTGTACGGACGCCGGATGTACGAGCTGATGACCGGCTGGGAGACCGACCCCGCCGCCGCGGCCCAGTCGCCCGCCGCGCGGGAGTTCGCGGAGCTCTGGCAGGCGGCCGACAAGGTCGTGTACTCCAGGACGCTGGAGACGGCCTCCACCACCAGGACGCGGATCGAACGAGACTTCGACCCTGAAGCGGTCCGGCAACTGAAAGCAGCAACCGGACGTGACCTCACCGTGGGCGGTCCCGCCCTCGGCGCCCATGCGATCACCGCCGGGCTGGTGGACGAGTACCACCTGTTCGTCGTGCCCGTCGTGGTGGGCGGCGGCAAGCACTTCCTCCCCAACCGGGTCCGGCTCCAGCTCGAACTGCTGGATGAGCGCCGATTCGGCAACGGCGTGGTGTACCTGCGCTACCGCACCCAGCCATGAGCAGACGGCGGCGGCGCCCACGTCCGGGTGCCGCCGCCGTCTGCTCATGCGCGGGTGGCTCGGGACCGTCGGTCCTCAGCGGCCTGCGGTGAGCAGGACCCGTTTGCGCAGCAACGGCAGAGCTGCCCGGCCGAACAGCTGCCGTTTAAGCACTTTGATGTGGTTCACTCGGCCTTCGATCGGGCCGGAGTTCCACCGCATGGTCAGCCCGCAGCTCACCGCGGCGAGGTCGTGTTCGAGGTGCGCCGCAAAGGAGGCCAGACCGGGCAGGTTGTCAGCCCGGACCGCGGCGATCCAGGCGGGCAGGTTCTGTCCGCGAAGCTTGGTGAGCATCTCGCCGAAGGCGCGGATGTGCCCGGCAGCCGCACGCAACTCCGGGCACTGCTCCACGATCGCCCTGAGCTGCACCTGCTCGTCTTCGGTCAGCGTGTCGGGGTGGCGGGTCAGCCAGCCGGTCACCGCACGGACGCTGGGCGGGGCTGGCGCGATCGGACCCGGCCGCGGGCGGGAGGATCGCAGGTAGTCGCGCACCAGCGCGTAGCTGCCGGTATAGCCGAGTGCGGTGATCTCCCGGTACCGCGTGGTGGCGTTGCGGCAGCCCTGCTCCCAGCGCTGCTGGAGATGGGGCTTGAAGGCGTCCAGCTTGCTGGGGCGGGGCCGTTGCCACTTGCCGTCCACCAACTCCTGCCAGGTAGTGGCGCGGGCGTAGCGGTGGACAGTGCGAAAGCCCCAGCCCAGGTGCCGGGCGATGCCTCGAAGGCTGTGGCCTTGGGCCAGCAGGTCGTGCACCAGCCGGTGATGGCGGCGGGCGCGCTCGGCAAACCGCCCGGTAGGCTGCCCCTCCCCCCGCTCGGGGGGTGGTGGCTCCTCCGGCTTGTCGTCCTACTCGACGGTCCCAGCGGCAGCGTCGGCCGGCCGTAGGCAGGCGCGATGGCTGGCCACGCAGCGCTCCACCGCCTTGCCGAGGTTCTGCCACAGGTGGAAGCGGTCGGCGACCTGCACCGCCTCCGGCGCGCCGGCCCGCGCACCCTCCGCGTAGGCGCCGGCGCGGTCCCGGCAGATCATCTCGACCCCGGGGTGGGCGCGCAGCCAGGCCACCAGCGGCTGCGCGTCCCGGCCGGCCAGCAGCTCGATCGGGACGCCGGAGGCGCAGTCGATGAGCACGGTGCCGTAGACGTGGCCGCGGCGCAGGGCGAAGTCGTCCACCCCTAGCACCCGCGGCGTGCCGGCCGGCGGGTCGGGCAAGGCCATAACCAGCCGCAGCAGACTCGACCGGCTGGTTGGGGCGTTGAGCGACCGGGCAAGGCGGGCGCCGGCTCGGCCGGCCAGCGCCACCGCGATCGTCTCCAGCATCGCCCGCAGCAGCGGGGTCCGCCTGCCGTAGCGGACGGTCAGCCCTGGACCTGCTCGGCAAACGTCCGCCGAGGGCAGCGGCCGTGGTCGCAGAACAGCCGCCGCACCGACAGCACGATCACCACCCGCCGGCCGCTCACGGCGACATCGGCCAGCCGCCGCCGGTAGCGGCTGTGGACCCTGCCCGAGAGGACCCCGCAGCTTGGGCAGGGTGCCTGGCCAGCGCGGGTCCGGGCGAGGATGCGGACGAGTTCTGGGGATGGCTCGATCCGTGCAATCGTTACGGCGGCCAGGTGTGGCAGGAGAGTGTCAAGGGTTTGCTGGTCACATGGCCGGGATGATCACCGATGTCACGGATAGCGACCAATTGCGATCACGGAATGTGGGCCAGATCCGATTAGCGACAGCGCTTGTAGGCGAGTTTGGACAGCGCTTGGCGGTCTGCCGGCCGAGAACTGTTGATGAGAACTGACAGCGGTCGCGGTCGGCTCCGACGCCGATCTGACCCGGCAGCGCGCTCAGCCCCCAGCGAGGACTCGTTGGGTGCAGGCTCGCCGGTGGCTCAGGTGGTGGTGCTGGGTGAAGGGGCCGCCGGCTGGGAGGCCGGATGCCGGTCGAAGAACTGTTGCAACCCTTGGGCGACCCCCTCGGTGGGCACGGTGACCGCGAACCAGGACGCCTCCACGGCCAGGCCCTCGTCGATGGGCAGGTTGATCCCGCGGGTGACCGCGGCCAGGCAGGCGGTCACCGCGCTGGGGGCATGCCGGATGATGCGAGCAGCCAGGTCGGCCGCCGCATCCAGCAGACGCTCGTGGGGCACGACCTGGTTGACGATGCCCAGCTCGGCCGCGCGGGCGGCGTTGATCGGGTCGCCGGTCAGGATCAGCTCCAGGCCGCGCTTGCGACCAACATGGCGGGGCAGGCGCTGGGAGCCGCCAAAGGGCGGGGGGAAGCCGAGGGTGATCTCGGGCTTGGCGAAGGTGGCGTGGTGGCTGGCGATGGCCAGGGGGGCGGCTTCGGTGATCTCGCAGCCGCCGCCGTAGGCCAGCCCGTTGACCGCGACGATGATCGGCTTGGGAAAGGTCTCGATCCGGCGAGTCAGCCCCTGGCCGCGGCGGACGATGTCGCGCAGGGCCCGCTCCACGCCGCCGTTGATGCTGCGGGCGAGGTCAGCGATGTCCGCGCCGGCGCTGAAGGCACGCCTGCCGGCACCGGTCAGGATGATCGCGCGGATATCGGGGTCGGCCTCGAGCTGGTCGAGGAGGCGTTGGAGGTGGTCGATGGTGGCGTAGTCCAGGGCGTTGAGCTTGTCTGGCCGGTTGATGACAAGCGTGGCGATGGACTGGTCACGGGTGGACAACACGGTGCTCACCAGTGGTCTCCTCGGGTCGGCGTCCAGCCACCATGGTGCCCTTGCGGCAGGCAACTGGCCTGCGGGCGCCGCGAGCAGCAGCCGCAGGCCGCCAGTGGGCAACGCGAGGTGGCCGGCCGCTGGGCGGTGGTGGCAGCCAGGTGCTGGAGCAGCTCGACCAGCGACTGGCGGGTTCCCGGACCTGATTCCGGAGTCAGTTGACCGTCGCGTATCCCCGACAGTCACTCAGGTTGATGACCGCAGCTGTGGTCGCCGGAGGCGTAGCGGCTCCATGGTGTTCCGGCCTCGGTCGCGACCCGGGTGGTGGTGGAGTGGTTGTAGCCCAGTGCCTGGGCGACGACGGGGGCGGGGGCCTGCAGGACGAGCTGGCGTAGCGCGGCGGTCCGGCCGGCCAGGGCAGGGATGCCTAGATTCCGGATGAGCTGGGTGAGAGTGTTGACATGTAGCGGCTGGCCGCCTCGGCGTCCGGGGAACAGCCAGCGGGCACCGGGATTGGTGGCGGTCTGGAGGTTGTCCCGCTGGGCGGTGGCCTGCAGCAGCAGCGTGGCGAACGGCTCGGGCACCGGGGTGGGCGGCTCGCCGAAGCGGATGACGACGCCACCGTCGGCGGTGCGGGTGATGTTGTCGATGGTCAGGCGGACGATGCGGGTGGCTGGTTGGGCGAACAGCAGCATCAGGCAGGCGGCCACGCGGGAGCGCAGGGGGCCGTGGTCGTCGGTGAGGACCTGGCCGAGCAGCTCCAGCCGGCGGTGCTGGGTGATCGGCGCGGCCCGGGTGATGGGAAGGCGTGGCAGCTGGAGCCTGGCCAGGTAGCCGGTGGCCATCGCCCAGCGCAGGAACGCCCGAAGGGTTCGCCGCTGGTGGTCGTTGTGGGTGGCGTGCCAGGCGTCCAGGTCGGCCTGGGTCGCCTCGGCCAAGCAGTGGTCGCGCTGCTGAAGCCAACCCAGGAACGCCTGGGCTTGGGTGAGCTGGTCGCTGGCGTACTGGCGCACGCTCAAGGTGAGGGGTCGGGTCGCGGCCTTGGCCCGCAGCCGTGGGAGCTGATACCAGACGGCGAACTGGCGCAACAGCCGCAGCCTGGGGCCGTCGGCGAGCTCGGACAGGCGCCGGTGCAGCAAGGCTTCGTAGTGCACCAACTGCTTGTCGATGGTGGGCAGCACGCCGCAGGTCATCAGCAGGTCGCGCAGGTAGGCGGCGGTCCGCCAGCTCGGTGCTGTATGCAGCCCCTGGTGGGTCAACGGGATGCGTCCGGTGGCTAGCTCGCCGAGCAGCTGGCCGACCTTGGGGTTGCGCAGCCAGGTCAGGCCGCTGCTGGGCTTGTCCATGGCCGTGAGCGCCTCGAACAGCGGCGTCAACGCGGGGTTGATGCGGCCGGTGCCGTCATCCAAGGCGACGGCGAGCTTGCCGGCCAGGACGCATCGCTCACACTGCCGGCTGGCGGACAGCCGTCCCTGGAAGCCACAACGAGTGCAGGCCAAGCCGCGGGGCTGGGGCGAGCGGTCACTCCGGCCGCAGGCGGGCACGGCGGGGCCGCAGGTCGCCGGGCAGCTCAGCGGTGGCGACGGCGTCGCCGGTGCCGGTCTTGCGCGGGGCGGCGTTGGCGGCGCGGGTGGCGATCAGTTCGGCCGGGGTGCACGCCAGGATGTCGCACAGCGCCGCCAGCACCGGCAGCGACAGCCGCTCGGGGATGCCGGTGACCAGCCGGTGGACCTGCGAGGCCGACAGGGTGATGCCCCGCTCGGCAAGCAGCGGGACCAGCTCGGTGGTGGCAAACAGGCCGCGGGTGGCCATCACCTCCCGCAGCCGCCACTGGTAGCTGACCTCACGCCGGATCCTCACGTCGCCCTCCCACTCCTTCGCAGCGCGGCCTGCACGGTCTGGTCCAACGCCCGCCGCAGGGTGCGGGTGCGGAAGTCGGAGGACACGCAGGTGTAGATCGAGGTCGTGCTGGCGTGCTGGTGGCCGGCCTGCTCCTGGACGAAGCGGGCGTCCCAGCCCTCTTCGATGAGGTGGGTGACATACGAGCGGCGCAGGGAGTGGAAGTCCAGCCCGCCCGGCAGCCCGAGCGCGTCGCGGTAGGCGGCAAACCGGCTGTTGAGCTGCTGCAGCCCAAGGCGCGCGGCCCGCTCCGAGGGCCACAGCGCCGGGCTGGCTGGTGGCACCAGCAGCGGCCGAAACTGCCCCGCCCACTCCTGCAGGACCTCCGGCACCCAAGCCCAGACCGTCAGCACGCTGCGAGGCTTGGGCGCGGAACCCGTGGTGGCCTTGCCGTGGCGCACGTAGCACACGCCGCACTCGCCGAACTCTGGCCCCTGGGGGTTGCGGCCGAAGTCGGCCACGTCCAGCATGCGCGCCTCGTTGCGGCGCAGCCCGTAGGCGTAGGCGACCTTGAACAGCACCGCGTCCCGGACGGCGGGCAGCCAGCCCTTGCGGCCGGCGGCGCGGATCCGGGCGACCTGCTCGTCGGCGTGGTCGAAGAAGGCCTGCAGCTCCTCCAGGGTGAACGCCCGCTTGGACGGGTCGGCTTCGACCTGCTGGACGTGCACCGCCGCGTTCCACTCGTGGACCACCTGGACGGGATGGGTGCCAAAGCGGCGCTGACACTGCGCCGGCCAGTCGTAGGCCGGGTCGGTCAGGTAGTCACAAAACAGCCGGACGGCCACCTGGTAGCTGCGCAGCGTCGACCGCCGCAACCGCCGCACGGTGCGCAGGTCGGTGCACCACTCGTCGACCATCTGCGGCGTCCAGCCCCACGGGTACGCAGCGGCGTGGCTGGCGAACGCCCGCACCACGCGCTGGCGGCCCTCCACGGTCGCGGGCGCGAGGTTGCGGGCCAACTGCTGGCTGCCCCAGCCGTCCAGCATCGCGGCAAACACCTGCTCCTCAGGATGCGGGACTCTCGCATCTGATGCGAGTGAGGTCAAACCCGCAGCTCAAGGAAGGCAAGCACGGACGGCGACCCGACCTCGCGTGGCATCGGTCACGTCGCGGCCCCGGGCGTCCCCAAGCGAGGGGAACGCCAGGTCGCAGGCGGCAACGTCGACGACTTCCCACTGCGCGCACGCAGGGCGTCGCGTATTCGCATCCAATGAAATTCGCGGCGAAACCACGATTCCTGCGAAATCCCGGGGTCGGTAGGCCGGGCACCAGCCGGGCATCCGCCAAGGGAGACGGAGTGGATGGCGAGGCTGCCGTCATAGCGGCGGCTGAACTCCATGGCGGTCTGGTCGATGGCCGCTTGGCCCCAGAGGGCGACGGTGACGAGCGTGAAGGTCAGCTCATGCACCTGGTCGGAACCGCGGTTGCTCTGCCCCTCGCCGGCGTACGGCTCGTTGCCGGGCTCCTAACCGCGGGTGGCGGCTACGACCTCCTGGCCGAACGAGACGGCCTCAGCGGGCTGCGCCGGCCGACCTCGACCTGAATCTTCCACAGATCCTGATGACCTGGTCGGTGGCCGGTTCTAGTTGGCGAACATCAGCCCGCCCCTCATGCGTCGGGGTCGTCGTCCAGCAAGTGGGCCAGCTGCGCGTCCTCGCCGCCGTTGTTGATCGCGGCCGCCTCCTCGTCCTTGGCGTCATGGACGAGCTCGGCAAGCAGCGCCGTGCGGTCGTCGGGCGCCAGGTCCTTGAGCCGGACCTCCTGGCCGTCGTCGCGCACGACCCAGACGGTGCCGGCGTCATCACGGTGCAGCCTCATCGCACGCTCCCAGTGAACCGGGCGAGCACCGTGGAGTAGTCCTCGTCGACCATCGCCAGCGCCTCGCGCAGCGAGAGGACCGGCGCGCCGAGGATCTCGCCGCCAGCCCGCAGCGACTGCCGGCCGAGCACGCTGCCGGACTCACTGACTCCTCCCTCCGGACGCACCAGCAGTACGCCCTCGGCGATGTCGTCGCCGGGCAGGTAGGAGTGCAGCAGCCAGATCGCCCCGGTCGCGGTCGCGTCGGGCAACCGCAAGGTGCCGAACGCCGCCAGCGTGCAGTTCTTGCCGCGCGCGGGAAGCCGGGCCAGCCGCTGCTGGGTCAGCTCGGCGAGGTGCGGCAGGCTGGCCTGCACCGCCGCGACCCGCCGACGCAGGGCCTCCACACCCGTATAACCGGGCTCGACGTCCAGGACGCTGCTGGCCGAGATACCGTAGCCCTGACGTCGTTGCTGGGGGAAATAGCTGAGCGAGGCACTATCTATCGATGGTGAAGCCGAGGAAACCCGGTCAAGAGCAGCTCTGGGCAGAGGCACAACGACGATGCCGGCTGTCCGACGAGGCGGTGGGTATGGCCAAGGAACTGGGCCTCAACCCCAGGAGCCTGATGAAGAACATCCCTTCGCCCAAGCAGCAGTGGAAGGCGCCGGTCGAGGAGTGGGTACGCGACATCTACCAGCGGCGCCACGGCACCAAGCCGCGCGCTGGCCAGGCGACCAGGAGGCCGGATGACGGGCCGAACGCCAGCGGCCAACCTCGAGGCTCCGGAGCGGGCAGGCCGATGCCGCAAACCGACGGGGAGGAGTAACCGAGGAGGGTTCCCAGGCCGTCGCCCCACGGCGAGGACCGGCGGACCGATCGGCGGAACCTGGGCGGCGCGGTAGCGACCGTGGGGTGCCGCGGTGCGGCCATGCATCCGATGGTCGACCGCATGTTCGGGCCGTGGCGACGCCAACCGGTGGCAGCGGCTGAACGACGAGGCTGGCGCCGCAGTTGCGCCTGGAGTGCTGACGACGATCAAGGACGAGGACACGAGGCACACAGCATGGAGCCGACGGGGCGGTGGCGGGAGCTGCTGGTCTGGCCGCTCACTGACAGCCTCACACGCGACTCAACCCACGAGTCTGCGGTAACCGGCACCTCACAGAAGGTCGTCGTTTCTCGTCGTCGCTTCTCATCGACGACCGTCAGTGAGCCAGGTGGGGTTCGGTGTCCATTCGGAAGCCGTGTGTCGGCGGACGCGGCTGCTGTCGGCCACGACAGGCTGGGCGACACCGGGGCGTGGCAACAAGCACGCCCCCGACCGGAACCAGGTGCCGGGACTACGTCTGGACCCCGACCATGTCCACCATGCCGACGACCCGCTTGCCCGGCGGGACGACGTAGATCAGCAGCCCACCGCGGAACGGCACGGTGTAGGTGTTCGGCACCACCGAGTACGGCTCGACAGCGAGCAGCGACTGGCCAGAGAGCGGCCCGCGGGCGAGCGCGCGGTAGACGGCGGCAAGTTCCACCTGGGCCTGCTCGGGCAGGGCGGCGACGAGCTGGAAGAACTCGGGGCTGTGCTTGATGGTGTACGACCCGGCCACCAGGGGGGGTCAGGTGAGGTAGCGGGTGATCGCGTCCTCGACGTCCAGTGGTTCGGTCTCCCACTCGGGCTCTTCGCCGCGGCGTAGCCGCGCCTCAGTGGCCGCCCACCGCTTACCGCCGTGCTGGCGGGCGAACACCACCCGCCACCACGCCTCGACGACGTGGCCGAGTGGCCGCAGGTCCCGGGTCGACCGGGCCGTGTCCAGCGCCTGGTCCAGTTGCTGCTCGAAGCGGGCGCGGTCGGCGTCGGGTAGGGCCGCGCGGATCAGCTCGACCCGCTCCGGCAGGTCGGGGCCAGTCGCCCGCTCGGCCACGCTCACCGCACGCCTCCTCGTCGTCCAGGCTGGTCTTCCGGTCACTAGTGTGGCACAGCCTGCTCGGGGCGACTCTGGCACGCCAGTCCTCGCCATCGCTCGGCAAACGCAGCAACGAGCGACCGGCCTCACGACAAGCAGAACTCGCCTCGGCGACGGTGATTCCGCCGGAATACCGCTCGAGGACTTCCAGCGCTGGTTTGCGACCTCCTGCACCGGTCGCTACGCCCGGGGTCCGTACTCGCGTTTCCCATACCCTCATCGGCGACGTTGTCCGCGACCTCGGCCTGCTCATGTCGGGCTTCGCCAGTTCCACAGTTCCATGCCCTAATCGGCGGGCGTTGGTTCGCAACATCAGCCCCACAAACGTGTGCCTGAGCGCCCAAGGCCTCATCAAGCTTCCATGCCCTAATCGGCGGGCGTTGGTTCGCGACATGATCCGGGCGCGCTCGGGCCGGGGCGGGTCGACCTGGAGTTTCCATGCCCTGATCGGCGGGCGTCGGTTCGCGACCCGTCCCGGATTCTGAGGGTTCTGAGCTGCGGGGATGATAGCAGTTGCGCGGACCTCGGGCCGAGGGGTGCACGGAGCCGGCGGTGAAAGGTCGCAGTTTGGCATGCATCGCATCTGACCTCCGGAGACGGGCTTGCGTGGGCCCAGGTGCATGCCAGGTCCGAAGGGATTCGGGATCTGACATGGATGACAGGCAGACCGCCTTTACTCTCGCCCATCGCCTGGGACGGCTCAGCGTGCTGGCGCGTGACGTGCGACTCGAACTCGTCAAATCAAGTGGCGTCTCGCTTTCTGGCCGAGGTACGGATCGGTGGGCCATCACCGGGGCTGCGATGTGCCGGGCGGTCGAGCCGGTCACCGAGGACGGGTTTGGCTATCACGGCGCCGAGTCCATGGGTGGTCTCCGCTCCGATGCCGCAGTGTTCGGCGAACGCGCACAGCGCGGCGAACGCCCGGCCGGTGGGGTCGTCGCCACGGTGGAGAAGCCCGATAGTCGCCGCGCCGATGAATCCTCCCGACCACGAGGGGGATGTCCCACTAGACGGTCAAGCGGCGCGCTGGCAGCGGCTGGCCGGGCCCGGAATTCGTCGTGGACGGCTCGGCAGCGCAGGCAGCCATGCAGGATGGCGACCAGGGATTGTTTGCCTTGCTCAGCGTTCTCGAGGGCGCACGTCTGGCAGGCGCCGAATCTCCAGCGCGTGGCGCACCGCCAGCGATGACGGGCCGCGGCTCCCAAGGCTGGCCGTCCGGGCAGCCGGGACTGGGTCCAACGACCGGGAGCCTTCGGGCCCCATGGCCCCTTACCGCACGGCGCGGGCGGTCTATCGTCCGCCCGTCGGCCAACCGACCGGGGACACGAGCAGGCCCGCTGCGGCTGCGGCAAGCAGCGCGGCTGGGGGTTTGTTCGCCACAGCCGGCGTGCGGCAAGGAGGCGATGCGATGGACACGCCACCCGGCCCGCTCGGGGGCCACCGGTGACCGGTGCGCCCCAGCTAGGCTCCGCCGGTCGACCACCCAACGCAGGAGCGCCCGCGGCGGCGGTGAGCAGCTCACCGGCCCTGACCGCGACGACAGCAACCCGATCGGCCGGCGGTTGCCATCCCATCTGAGCAGATGGTGGTGCGTGCAAGCCTCGTCTGGCGCCTTGCAGGTGGGGCTTGGCCTGGACCTGGTCTGGCGGACGGTCCCCGCCAGACCGCACCACGCCATCCTTCCTGGGAACTGATGAAGGGAGGTCATGATGCGGCGCAAGGTCGAGGATGTGATGACCCGAAGCGTCGCCTATGCCACCAAGGACACTCCGTACAAGGAGCTGATCCGGCTGCTGGCCGAACGCCGGGTCAGCGCCCTGCCCGTGGTCGGCGCCGAGCGGCAGGTCCTGGGCGTGGTCTCCGAGGCCGACCTGCTGCTCAAGCAGGAGCACCCCGCCGACGCCTTCCAGCGGTTCTTCCTGGAGCGCAAGCGGGACCGCCTGCAGCGGGCCAAGGCCCACGGCGCGACCGCCGCCGAGCTGATGACCCGGCCGGCCATCACCGTCGGCCCGGAGGTGCCCGTCGCCGAGGCGGCCAGGCTGCTGCGCAAGCACCTGGTCAGGCGGCTGCCGGTGGTCGACCGGCTGGGGCGGCTGGTCGGCATCGTGAGCCGCTCGGACCTGCTGCGGGTGTTCCTGCGCCCGGACCAAGAGATCCGCCGGGAGGTCGTGGACGAGGTGATCCGGGGGGATCTGCTGACGGACCCGGCCCGATTCCAGGTCAGCGTCGGTAACGGCGTGGTGGTGCTGGAGGGCAACTGCGAGCGGCGCAGCCTGATCCCGCTGCTGGTGGCGGCCGTCAGCGGGGTCGAGGGGGTGGTGGGGGTCGAGGACCGCCTCGGCTACGACGCCGACGACACCGCAACGCTGCCCTAGACGGTGCCCTATCGGGTGTCTGCAGCGAGCCGGCCGCTCGGACACCCGGTCCGGTTGGTCCTTGGGGCGCTGCTGGCCGCACGGTGCTGGTCTTGCTGTTGCTGGCCCGCGGCGCCGAATCGGTGCCGCCGCCCGCGCCTACCGGCTGCTGCTGGCTGTGATGGGGCGGCCGGGACGTGTTCGCGGTCACCACCTGGCCGCCGGTGCCCTCGAACGGCTTGGCGTTACTGGCGTGGGAGAACTCCTCGGTGGCAAACAGGGTCGGACATGACCCCAACGACCCGTCCTTTCTCGTCCACGACCGGCGCGGCGCTGTGGTGCTGCTCCTCCAGGAGATGGACGATCTGCTTGAACGGCGTCACCTGGCCCACCACGGCGACGTTCGTGGTCATCACGTCGGCGACCCTGCGCCGTATCCTTGCCCGCCTCCCTTGCTGCTCCTGGGTCCGGTCCGCTCATTGCGGGACGGCGACCTGGCCGCTGATCGCCTGGCCGACGCGGTCCAGGAAGTCCTTGACGGTCGCCTCGGCCACGCGGTGCAGCAGCACCCGGTCGATCGCCTGCCCGACCACGCCCAGCGGCGGCCGGTACCGGGCGCTGATCGCCAGCTGGGTGCGGCCCTCGCCGAGCGGGCCGACCTCCAGGTCGGCGTCCAGGCGCGGGAACAGCCCGTCCATGCCGAGCGGCTCCCAGGTCATGGGCAGCGACGTCATCGACGGGAAGGCCACCGGCTGGCCGAGCCTGACGGCGACCCGCCGGCCCAGCCGGGCACCCAGCGGCCCGACCCCGACCTCGGCGAGCAGCCCGTCACCGCGGCGCTGGGCCTCGCCGGCGAGCTCGGACAGCCACTCCGGCGCCGAGCCGAGCAGCGTCTGCTCGACCCGCGCGGGCGGGAGCGGCAGCTCCAGGTAGTAGCGAACGAACATGGCGACCAGGGTGGACGCGCGCTGGGCTCGGCCGTAGGGTCGAAGGCCCCGGCGCGGCCGGGACGTTTCGCCAAGTAGCCCGGGGGCGAGCCCTTCGCCCTCCGTGAAGGAGGATCCAGACGCGTGGTGCCGACCGCTGGCAGGAGCTGACCGAGAACGAGTGCCGCAAGCTGCTGGCCGAGCGGAACCTGGGCCGCCTCGCCCTGGTCGACGCCGACGGGCCGGTGATCTTCCCGGTCAACGACACCCTCCACCAGGGCTCGGTGGTGTTCCGCACCGACCCGGGCAGCAAGCTGGACGCCGCCGCGGCGGGGGCGACGGTCGCGTTCGAGGTCGACGCCGCCCAGGAGCGTGACCGGACCGGCTGGAGCGTGGTCGTCCGCGGCCAGGCGGGCGAGGTCTCCGGGCCCGCCGACCTCGAGCGCCTGCGCGCCCTGCCGCTGTACCCGTGGGCGCCCGGCGCCAAGGCGCGCTACGTCCGTATCCGGTCCGCCGTGGTCACCGGCCGGCGCATCGCCGTCCCGGCCAGCCTGCCGTTTACCTGGTGGGGTTGACGGTGCCACCGAGGCGGTGAGGTCAAAGCGAGGGCGGCCGCACCGGGCCGACCACGTGGAGCGGGGGCCTTCACCACGTCCTGGTGGCTGGCTTCCTGCTCGCCTACCTGGCCGCTGCTGGGGTGACGCTGGCCCTCGGCGGCCGGCGGGACGTGGCTGGCGCTGTACGTGCGCGCTGCTGCGCACCCCGGCAAGCGAGCGGGCGGCGACGGCCAGGGCCGCTGGCTTTGAACCTGGGCCGGCTGCGCGCACCGTCCCCTTGTTCGTCGTCGGGCGTCCAAGCGGCAGGCCGCCCCGTTCTCCAAGGGCACGATAGCCCCGACCTCAGACGGCCGGGCCGCAAAGGCGGGCACGGCCTACGGCCGCCACGGCTCCTCCCGATCAGTCGCAGGGATCATGGTCAGGATCGGCAGCCACTCCGCCCTCCGACGGGCCCAACGTCCCTGCCCCGACAGGGCGTTGTGCCCTACCCCCTCTGGGGTGTGAGCCGGCAGGCTGGCACCGAACGTCGGGGACGTCCCGGTGCCTGATCGCCCACCCGGGGAGATGGTTGAAGGAGGTGGAGGCCGTGCGGACCGCTGGCAAGCTGGCCTGGTCGCTTCGGACCGTCCTGCCCGGTCCGAGTTCCACGCCGACGCCAACTGGGTACCCACGCGAGCTGCTCCAGGCGGACCTGCCGATGACCGAGCAGATGTCGGTGCCAGAGGTGAGCGCACCGATGTTGGACGGCACCGTGGTCGAGGACCAGCTGCGCCGCTCCCAGCATCCCGCTTGCGTCGCCGCGCTCCAGGCGTACCAGCGGGAGATCGGATCGCATGCGCGGCGGTGGACACCATGAGCCCGCCGGAGCCGTGCCGCTCGGCGGACCCCGGGCGGCGGGTTGGTCGGCGACCCCCTTGGACCCTACATGCCGAGCGGCACGGCCTGGCAAACGGTTCGGGGGTGCCTGGTTCCGCGGGCTCGCGTGGGCTCGGATGGAGGCGCGAGACGCAGCGTCGCGGCACGGGAGGGGCGGACCGGGCGCTGCGCATCGTCCTGCTCGGCCCGCCCGGGGCCGGCAAGGGCACCCAGGCCCTCCGGCTCGCCCCCCGGTTCGGCGTGCCGCACATCGCCACCGGCGACATCTTCCGGGCCAACGTGGACCGGGGCACGCCGCTCGGCCGGGTGGCCAAGCGGTACATGGACGGCGGGGAGCTGGTGCCGGACGACATCGTCATCGACATCGTCTCCCAGCGGCTGGTGGAGCCCGACTGCCGCCACGGCTTCCTGCTCGATGGCTTCCCTCGCAGTGTGCCGCAGGCCCGCGCGCTCAGCCGCCGCCTTGACGGGCTTGGGACGCCGCTGGACGCCGCGATCAGCCTCGAGGTCGAGCAGGAGGAACTGTTCGGCCGGCTGGCCACCCGAGCGCGCGCCGACGACACCGAGCAGACCATCCGCAACCGGCTGCGGGTGTTTGCCGCCAGCAACGCCGCGCTGCTCCGCTACTACGAGCAGCGCGGCCTGCTGGTCCGCGTCAACGCCGTCGGCGACCCCGACGAGATCACCGAACTCGTCGTCGCGAGGCTCGAGGACCTGGCGCGCCCGCTCGCCGAGCGCCGCCCGGTGGAGGTCGCCTTGGCGCTGATCGGCGGCCAGAACAGCACGCAGGCCGCCCGCGTCGCGGTCCACTGACGAGATCGTGCAGCCGGGCACGGCGGGGACGCGGGCGCGGTGTGCTCAGCCGGTGGCGAACAGCCGGGCGATCACCACCAATGCGACGAGGGCGCCGAGGAGTCTGGCCAGCGCCCGCCGCCGCGGGCCCGCCTGGACGGTCAGGGCGTCGACCAGGGGGACCAGCCCGAACGCCAACAGCGCATACACCAGGTGCAGCCACGTCTCGGTGGGGCGCCGGCCGCCCAGCAGCAGCGCCAACCCCCCCGCGGCGGTCATCCCCAGCAGGATCGTGACCACGCCCGAGCCGACCGCTGCCGCCCGGCCGGGGGGCCGCGCCCGGACCAGGCGCACGGTGCCCTCGCCGGCTATCAGCACCATCGCGGCCAGGCTGGCCAGCGCCAGCGCTAGGTGCAGGTCATGGGCGAACACGGCCGCATCTTGCCGCCTGCCCGGTTGTGGGGCCAGTTGCCCGTGGGTCAGCCCACCGGGGTGACGATGTTGGTGATCGTGCCGATGATCAGGATCACCCAGAAGACCGCCATCGCCAGGTACGCCCAGCCGCGCCGGCGCAAGCTCAACGCCTCCGCCCAGCTGCGCGGCTCGGTGCTGCCGCGGTCCACGAACGGGATCACCACCAGCGCGGCGGTCATCAGCAGCATGCCAATGACGGTGCCCCAGATGTCGGGCTCCAGGCCGAACGCGATGGTCACAAACCGGTTCATGCCGTGGGTCCACATGATCGGGAAGGTCGGCACGATCCCCAGCCCCCCAGGGCCGTGCTCGGACTGGTAGAACGGCGAGGTGGGCAGTAGCTGCGGGGCGGGACCCGGGTCGCGGTCCACAAAGATCGACACCAGCAGCACCACCCCGAGGATCACCGCGCTGTAGCCAAGCCAGGCCCGCACGTGCTCGCTGAACGGCGCGGTCCGCCCGGTCGGCCGATGCCAGAACGGCAGCGAGATGCCCTTGACCTTGATCAGGTAGTAGTGCATCGCGATCAGCCCTAGCAGCAGGATCGGCAGGATCGCCACGTGCAGCGCGTAGTAGGGGATCAGCAGCCGGGTCGCCTTGCCGACCTCCAACAGGTCG
>WNFU01017846.1_pt1 | contig 15803 bp, 16 predicted proteins | sample 5400121 | NCBI WGS metagenome assembly WNFU01 (sample SAMN13153360, study PRJNA577476) | soil metagenome | isolation source: 100 cm soil or saprolite under grassland replicate 1 | place: USA:California | collected 2016-06-15
CTGCGCGCGCGCGGCGCCGCGGTCACGTGCCTCGTGCGCAGCCCCGCGAAAGCGGCGGCCCTGGGGTGGACCGACGTGCGCCTGGTGCGCGGCGACCTGGACGACGCCGGCGCGCTGCGCGCGGGCTGCGCCGGCGCGGACGTGATCTTTCACGTCGCCGGGCGGATCAGCGCGCGCTCGCTGGATGAGTTCATGCGCGCGAACCGCGACGGCACGGCCAACGTGCTCGAAGCCGCCGCGGAGCACCCGCCCCGGCGCTTCGTGCTGGTGTCGTCGCTTGCGGCCGGAGGTCCCACGGTGCCCGGGCGACCGGTGGACGAGACCCGTCCCCCGTCACCCGTCACGCCCTATGGGCAAAGCAAGCTCGCGGCCGAGCTGCTCGTGCGGGCGATGCCGTACCCGTGGACCATCGTACGGCCGCCCGCCGTCTACGGCGAGTGGGACCGCGAGGTCCTGAAGGTGTTCAAGCTGGCGCGCACCGGGGTCGTGCCCGTGTTCGGTGACGGATCACAGCAGCTGTCGGTCATCTACGGAGGGGACCTGGCGGACGCGCTCGTCGCCGCCGCGACGGCCCCGGGCGCCGCGAACCGGTTGTACTACGCCGCCCACCCGGCGGTGACGACGAGCGGCGCGCTGGCGCGGGCGATCGGGCGCGCCGTCGGAGGCGAGCCGCGCCTCGTGCCGCTGCCCCGCTGGCTCGCACGGGCCCTGCTGTGGACGATCGGGTCGCTCGCGCACCTCGCGGGCCGGGCGACGGTGCTGTCGGGAGACAAGGCGCCCGAGTTCCTGGCGCCGGCGTGGACCTGCCGCCCCGACGCGTTGATGCGCGACACGGGGTGGCGGGCGGACACCGACCTGGAGACGGGCTTGCGCCGCACCGCACAGTGGTATCGACAGGTGGGGTGGTTGTGAGCGGCACGTCCTGGGCCACGTGGCGCCGCGGCGTCGTGCAACGCTTCACCGCCGTCGACCTCGTCACGCTCCTCTACGTCGCCGTCGCGACGGCCGCGGTCCTCGCCTTCTCGGACGACGACCACGCGGGCTGGGATTGGCTGCTCACGGCGCACGCCCTGCTCGTCGCGCTCGTGCTGGTCGCCCCCGCCGCTCGCGAGGCCGGCGCCGTCGGCCGGTTCGTCGGCGACTGGTACCCGATGGTGCTGCTCGGCGCCCTGTACGCGGAGGTCGGGATCCTGAATGTCGACCTCGGCTACCAGCACGACTTCGTGATCCAGCGGCTCGAGCTGTGGGTGTTCGGCTCCCAGCTCTCGTACCGCTGGATCCGCGAGATGCCGAATCCGCTGCTCTCGTGGGCGCTGCACGGCTGTTACCTCGCCTACTACGCCATCCTGTACGCCTCCCCGCTGGGGCTCTGGTTCACCGGCCGGCGCGACGCGGCGCGGCGCACCATCTTCGCGGTGATGGTGACGTTCTACCTCTGCTACGTGATGTTCCTGTTCTTCCCCGTGGCCGGACCGCGCTACACCTTCGATCTCGCCCACAACGCCGCGACCGAAGTCTGGCCGGCGCGCGCGGCGCAATGGCTGCTCGACCGGGGGGATTCGTGGGGCGCGGCGTTTCCGTCGTCGCACGTGGCGGCCGCCGTCGTCGCCGCCCTGTGCGCGCTCCGCTTCTGGCGGCCGCTGGGGCTCGTGCTCATGCTGCCGACGATCGGGCTCGTGCTGTCGGTCGTGTACGGGCAGTTCCATTACGCGGTGGACGCGGTGGCGGGATTGCTGGTCGCGCTCGCGGTGTTCGCGTCGCAGTACATCTACGCGTCGCAGCCCGCCGCCGCCGGCGCGGCCTTGCCCCAGCGCGAGCTCGAGACGGGCCGGGCCTAGGCCTCGCGGGCCGCCGCGCGCGACGCGACGGTGTCCAGGTCGCCCCCGAGCGCGTCCATCTCCAACTGGAACCTGCAGTCGACGATCAGCAGCCCCACGACGTAGGCCGCGAGGTTCACGGCGAAGATGATCGTGAAGATCAGCGGGTAGGGAACCCAAAGCCCGAAGTACAGCGCGAACCGCTTCACCCCGGGGTCGAGCCGTGAGCGGTCGGCGATGCTCGTCATCAGCAGGATCGCCACGAGCGCGAGCAGCACGAGCTTCCACGATGCGAGCCCCGCCCAGCCGAGGCCGGCGAAGATCGCCGCCTCGGACGCCCGGTCGAGGCGCGTGTCGAGCCGCCGCCCCGCCTCCGAGCCGAGACCGTACTCCCGCGCGATCCCGCCGTCGATCCCGTCGAGCACCTGACCGAGCGCCATGAGGGCGAGGCCCCAGCCGAGCCCTCTCCCCCCCACCGCGAGCGCGATCCCGGCGGCGACGCTCGCGCCGAACGCCGCCCACGTCACGTGGGCGGGCGAGAGCCCCAGCGTCACGTGGCAGAGCCGCAGCACCGGCCGGAGCGCGCGGTCGAGGGCCCGGCCGACCCCCGGCGCGAAGTCATACATGGCGCCGGTACCAGAAGAGCAGCGCGTTCCCCGCGAGCAGCGCCGTGAGCACGACCCCTTCCTTTACCCTGTCCGGAATCCGGGTGAGCCAGCCGCGGGTGACCCAGGGCGAGTAGGGGTAGAACGGCATCTTCTCGTAGCGCACGCTGTAGTCCAACGCCACGTGGATCGCGAAGAACACCAGCGGCACGACGGTGCCGAGAAAGAGGCACAGGGGCACGATCCAGAGCAGCGCGACCGGCTCCTGGAGGGAGGAGCGCCAGTAGTAGCCGCGGCGGTCGCGCAGGCCCACGTGCTTCAGATAGAACGGCGCCTTCACGGCGTGATCCACGTCCACGCCCACGCCGAACGCGTAGGCGAGCGCCAGCTCACCGCCGCGCAGCTCCATCGCCTGTGCGCCGAGGGTGGTCGCGAGGACGTGCGTGAAGATCGTCATGTCCTCACCCCCTGACCCCCTCTCCGCGCGGCGGAGAGGGGGAACGGGGGGGAGGACAACCAGACGAGGCCGACCCCCGCGCCGATCCAGACGAGATCGCGCAGCCGGCTCACGATGGCGGTGTAGACGCCCAGTGCAGGGTCGAGCCCGAGCGAACGGAACAGCAGGTAGAGCGTGCCTTCTTTCGTGCCCACCTCGAACGGCACGAAGAAGATCACGTTCTGGACGAGCTGCGTCAGCCCGCCGATCACGTAAGCCTTCCCGTAGCCGATATGCAGCCCCACCGACAGCGCGATCAGCAGGTACTCGGCCATGAAGAGGCAGCGGCTCAGGTACTCGAGCGCCAGCGCCTGCGCGAAGCGGCGCGGCGCCCGGTGGTAGAACGCGGTGACCTGCTCGTCCATGCGCGCGAGGGTGGCGCGCCGCGGCTCGAGGCGCCGCGCGATCCGGTCGAGCAGCGGCAGGCGGTGCAACACGTTGAGCGCGTGCTCGAGGACGCCCCGGCGGTGGCCGCTCAACAGCAGCAGCACGAGCCCGAGCAGCACGACGCCAGCCACGGCGAGCGCCACGATGACGACGGGAGTCGAGGGCAGGAACAGCGCCCCGAGGACCACCGCGGTGACGAAGCTGAGCAGCATGCCGAACGTGTGGAGCATCTGATAGATCACCACCGAGCCGGCGGCCCGCCGCACCCCCAGCCACGGCGCCGCCGCCGCGATCTTGAACGGCTCGCCGCCGACGTTGATGATCGGCGTCATGAAGTTGAGCGAGAAGCTCGCGACGGTGATCGCGTACGCGCGCCAGAAGGGGGGCCGGCTCGGCTCGTCCGCCATGATCAGCCACCACGCGGCGGCGTTGCACAGGTACACCAGCCCGTACAGCAGGAGGATCGGCACGAACAACCACCCCGTGTCCGCCGCGTCGGCGAGGAGCGTCCTCACGCCGATGTGCGTCACCAAATACGCGAACACCGCGCAGCCGGCGACGAACAGCCCCAGCCGGAGCCTGCGGCTCACGCGTCGTCCGGGAGCGGGACCCGGCAGCCGGAGCGGGCTGCCTCATAGGCGTGTTCCACCACCGACGCCACCCGGCGGATGTCGTCCAGGTGCGGCTCGGCGGCGGCGCCCGCATCCGCGCGATCGAGGGCGGCCACGAACGACTCGAACAGGCCGGCGAACCAGCGGTGGTACGCCGACTTCTCGAGCTCGGCGGAGCAGTCGTGGCGTTCCACCGCCCCGCCGCGCTCGAGCCGCAGCTCCCCGCCCGCCCACTCGATCGTGCCGTCGTCCCCGATGAAGCGGATGCGGTTGTCGCGCGCGCGTGCCGCCCAGGTGAAGAACATCGTGGCGAGGCGGTTCGGGTATTCGAAGTGGAGCGACGCCGTGTCCTCCACCTCGTACTCCCGGTGGCGCAGCCGGCCGGTCCAGGCGCTCACCGCGGCGGGCGGCCCCGCCACGTCGAGCAGCTGGTAGACGAGGTGCGTCCCGTGATCGAGCAGCACGCCGCCCCGCCCCGCGGCGCTCGTGGCACGCCACGGCGTATCCCCGGCCTCGCGGCCGGGGTCAGCCGAGAGCCGGTAGACCGAGAACTCGGCGAGGTGCCAGCGCCCGATGGCGCCGGACCGCAGCCACTCCTTTACCCGCACCCACACCGGGTTGTAGCGGTATTGGTGGCAGGGGACGACCAGCCGGCCGTTCGCGCGCGCCGCGGCGGCGATGCGGTCGGCCTCGGCCCGCGTGAGCGCGACCGGCTTCTCACACACCACGTGGTAGCCCTGCTCGAGCCCCCACAGCGTGAGCTCGAGATGCGACGCCGTCGGCGTGCACACGTCGATGAAGTCGATGGGGCCGAGGTCGTGGAGCTGCCGGCGGCTGCGGAGCAGCGGGATCCCGTCCACCGGCGGCGCGTCGGGCGCGCTGTCCACGACGGCGACGACTTCGACGCGCGCCCGCACCGCGGGGGCGGTGCGCAGCGCGGGCAGGTGCGACTGGCGCGCGATGCCGCCCGCCCCGATGACGGCGCCGCGGTACCGCCGCACCTCAGGTGACGCGGGCGTAGGCATCGCGGTCGGTGGTGAGCATGCGGCCGAGCGCCGTGGCGTTCCACTCGTGGATCCACAGCAGCACGAGGAGCAGCAGGCTCATCCAGACCGCCTCGGCCCACAGGAACGCGGCGATGTGCCCGGCGACCCCGGCGGCACCGAGCAGTACGAAGCGGATGTTCTGCCCGAGCCACGTGCACAGCGGGAGCACCACCGCCTGCCGCGCGCGGTACTCGGCGCGGAACGCTTCGGAGACGCTCGTCTGCCGCAGCAGCCGGATCAGCTTGACCGAGCGCGGAAACAGATGCGACTGGCGCAGCACGTAATCGCGGTACACGCGGGCCCCGAAGCGCTCGAGCAGCGAGCCGCCGGCAGCGCCCGCCAAGTCTTCCGGGAGATCCAGCTCGCCCCCGTTGCCCACGCCGATGTAGAGAAACGCGTTGCGCACGAAATCCACGGCGGCGCTCTGATACGTGTGCGCCAGTCCCGCGGCCGCCACCAGCAGGGCGCCCGGCCACCAACCCGCGTGGATCAGACGGTAGATCAAGTGAAAGTAGAGGTTGACGAACCGCAGGTTGTCGCTGATGCCGTCGAGCGCGCGCCCGAACCGGGTGGACGTGCCGCGCAGCCGAGCCAGTTGCCCGTCGGCTGAGTCGAAGATGTCCGACACGATGAACAGTGCGAACCCGATGAGGTTGGTCCAGTGGTCGGTGTAGGCGAACAGGTGCCCCGCGACCAGCCCTATCAAGAGCGACCAGAGGGTGACCTGGTCCGCCGAGATCCCGGTCGGCAGGAGCGCCCGCGCGATGCGGATGCCGATGGGCCGGAAGAAGTGGAGGTCGGCCCACTCCTCCACCGCCTGCCCCTTATGCGACAAGTCGTTCTGCGGCTTCACCGAGCACGTCCTTCAGCGTGGCGAGGGCGCTCATCGCCTGGTCTTCTTCGATGACGAGCGGCGGATTGATGCGGACCTCGGGATTGTAGATCATCGCGAGCACGCCGCGCGACAGCAGCGTGTCGAAGATCCAGCGGGTCGTCTTCTTGTCGAGCAGCGTACGCGTGCCGGGGACGACGAGATCCATCCCGATCAGGAGACCCCGGCCGCGCACGTCGGACACGATCGGCAGCTCCGCCTCCCAGCGTTTCATCTCGGCGAGCATCCGGTCGCCGAGCCGCCGCGCGTGCTCGACCAGGTTGTCCTCCACGATCGTCTCGAGCGTGACGCGAGCCGCGGCCGCCGCGAGCGGGTTTCCCCCGTAGCTCGAGGAGCTGCCGCTCGGGTTGGCCCACGGCTTGGAGAAGGCGATCTCCTCGCGCGCGATCACGCCGCTCATGGGGAACCCCCCGCCGAAGCCCTTCCCCACCGTGAGGATGTCCGGCAGCACGCCCTCGTGCTCGATCGCGAACATCTTCCCGGTGCGCCCGAAGCCCGTGATCATCTCGTCGCAGATCAGCAGCGCACCCAGCTCGTCGGCGAGCTTCCGGAGCACCCGCAGGTAGCCCGGCGGCGGCACCACGTTGCCGGCGGTGCCCTGGATCGGCTCCACGATGATCGCGGCCACGTCCCTGCTGGTCTCGAGCTCGATCTTCTGCCGCAGAAACTCGACGCAGCGCCACTCGCACGACGGGAAGGTCTTGTCGAACGCACAGCGCGCGCACGCGGCGTAGGGTGACAGGTACGCGCCCGGCAGCAGCGGTCCGAGGGCGTGCTTGAAGCTCGAGCCGAGCAGCGGGAGCACGCCGCCGGTCTTGCCGTGGAACCCGCCCCAGAACCCGATCACTTCCGTGTGCCCGGTGCGCGACTTAGCGAGCCGCAGCGCCGCCTCCACCGCTTCGGCACCGCTCGAATAGAACTGCGTGCGGTTCAGGTCGCCGGGCGTCACCTCCGCGATCAGCCGTACCAGCGCCGCCCGGTGCTCCGACGTGAAGCTCCCCACGTGCACGCGGGCCACCTGCCGCTGCATCGCCGCCACGTACTTGGGGTGCGCGTAGCCGAGGCTCGCCGCTCTGCGTGCCCGGCGCGAGATAGCGCGCCTCGGCGTCGAACAGGGCTTTCGACGTCGGGCCCGGGACCTGAACCCTGTGCAGGGTGTGCGTCACGCGTGTTTCCGGCGGACGCAGCGATGCGTGATGTAGTCGGCGATCGCCTGCGCGGCCTCCTCGCGGAATGGCGCGAAGCTTGGCCAGTCGTTGATGTCGATCAGCACGGGGCGGTCGGGCTCCGGAAACGCGACGTCCCCCCCGAACACCTCGAGCCCGAGAAGCGACGCCGCCTCGAACACGAGCGCCCGGAGCCGCGTTTCATCCACCTCGGGCCGCGCGCCAGCGAACCCGGCGTCCGCGCCGTACCAGCGGAAGAAGCGGCCGTCGGTCACCCCGTAGAACTTCACCACCGGCCCGGGGATGTGCTCCTGTAGCGCGACCCACCGAATGCCGCGCGCCCGGAACGCATGCAGCGTGGACGCCAGCCGCCCGAGCGGCGCCGCGACCACGTCCTCGGGCCGCTCGGCGTGCACGTCGCCGCGCTTGACCCACACGTCCTGATGATGGGGGCTCAGATCCGCGAGCTGCGGAGGGGGCGGCAGCGGCGCCGCCGTGGCGAGAATCAGCGTGCGCGGGAAGGGCAGCGTGCTCTCACCGAGCCGCTTCACCAGCCGGTAGCGGTGACAGGTGAGCGCGCTCGAGGGCCGGTTCACCACGACCGCGCCGTCGGACTCGAGCGGCATGAGCTGCTCGGCGGCGAGCGAGCCCTGGCACATGTTGAGATACAGCTCGGCGGCCGGGAGCAGCCCCCGCTCCACCTCCAGCTCGGTCGTCTTCGTGACCCACCACCCCTGCCGCTCGAGCCGGGACACCGTGGCGTCCAAAATGGCAGTGTCGTTCACGCGATGCTGGAGCGGCGAATACGACGGGCTGCGGTAGATCGCGACCAGGTGCGACACGTCTTAGCCCTCACGTGCGGCGAGCCACGCGTTTGCGGTCTGGAGATCCGATGGTCGATCGATGTCGATGATGCGCGGCACTTCCACCGCCCCGACTTGTCGCCCTGCCGCGACCAGCGACTTCAGGAAGCCGCGCATCCTGTGCACGCCGCGGCCGGCGGCATCCGCGGCGGCGCGGCGGGCCTCAGCGCTCAGGCCGTACACCCCGCCGGTGACGCAGGGGGGCTGGGAGGGCTCGTCGGTCAACGCCCGAACGTCGCCTCCTCCCTCCCCCTGCCGCGTCACGTACAGAGGAGACTCGTCGTCCACGTACGGCGTCACAACCAACACGGCGTCCGCACCCCGCTCGAGTCGCACTTCCGTTTCCCGGTAGGCCGCCCGCCAGTCCTCCTGCCGCATCACGGTATCCACCATGCTGCAGAACACGGGCCCCGGCGGGACCGCCGCGAGCCCCTCGACCAGGGTGTGGAGGGAGGAAGGGGTGCGGCACTCGATCACTGTGAGGGGGGGGCCGAACCGAGCTCCGACAAGCAAACGCCGCACGGCCGGGAAATCCGCACGAACCGCACAGGTGAGGGTGCGGCACCCGAGCTCGGCGAGGGTCTCGAGCAGCCGCAGGATCAGGGGCCGCCCGGCGACCTCCACGAGCGGTTTGGGAACGGCAACGCCGCCGGCGGCGAGGCGCGATCCCTCACCCCCGGCGAGGATGAGCCCGTGCACGCTACCCGAGCACCTTTTCGATCTCGGGGAACCGTTCGATGCGGGCGGTGGGAGCGGGTCCTCCGGCGGGCAGCGCCCGGTCCGGGGGCGCCAGCAAGCAGGTGCGCATCCCCAGCGCGGCGGCCGGGCGGATGTCCGCCTCGAAGTTGTCGCCCACCATCCAGGCGCCCCCCCCTCCCCGATCCGCCGGCGCCCGGAGCGCTGACAGCGCGTGCTCGAAGATGCGGGGGTCCGGTTTGGCCCAGCCGACCACCCCCGAGTCGCTGACCGCTCCGAAGAATCTCGCGATGCCGAGCTCCTCCAAACAAGGCTCCAAATTGCCGGTGAAGTTCGAGACGATGCCGAGCCGGTAGCGGTGGGCGAGGCGTTCCAGAACGGGCAGGTTGCGCTGCACGATGCGGACCGCTGCAGCATGCAACGACCCGGCGAGGGCCGCAGCGTCCACGCGGTCGCCGTCGGGGAGGAGCCCGGCGAGCAGCCCGGCCTGCGCGTCGATGGCGGCCCGGAAGCCGAGGCTGCGGATACCTGGGAGGCGGGCGAGCGCCTGGTCGGACATCTTGAACAGCGGGTCGAAGGCCGCGAAGGCGAGCGTGCCTCCGGCCGCGCGGTACGCGGCGTGGAACCGGGGGCTCCAGTGCACGCCGTCGGCGTCGAGGGTGCCGCCGAAGTCGAACAGGACGACGTCGGCCGGCTTAGTGGCGGTCGTGGCCCGCGTGCCCGTGCGCCCCCATCGGCATCTGCATCGGCATCGCCTGGCCCGCCATGTGCATCCCGTGCCCGCCTTCGAGCCGCATGTAGTGCCGGTAGTCCTGCTGATAGAGGGAGTCGCGCGGATCGGCGCCCGGCCAGTCGATGCCGCGGTCGGGCACGAACAGCCCGCCTACCACGCCCATCCCGCCGTCGGGGATCGGCTGGCCGGTGGGATTGTCGTAGTACACGGTGACCCGGTACCTGTGCGCCGGCACCACGTGCACCCCGATCCGGGTCCAGCCGTACAACATGCTGACGGGCACGGACGCGATGTGCCCGGTCGAATCGGCGACCGGCGCGGCGCGGTAGATGACGTGGCCCGTGGTCGCGTCCACGAACTCGATCAACCGCCCGTAGTCGTGCATGTGCCCGCCGAGCCCCACGACCTTCCCCGGCACGGCGGGGCTGCCCTCGTAGGAGCGCGAGGAGCGTCCTGGGGGCAGCACGAACGACTTGTCGCCCACGGGAAAGGCGACGTCCATTTGCCACGGCGACGCGCGAAACAGCGGCCAGGGCCGCCCCATGGACGTGAAGTCCATCAGGAGCCGGACCCGCGCCTGCCGGTAGGTCGTTGGCGTCAGGTTCTCCACCATCGCGCTCGCGACGACGTGCTCGCCGCGCTTCAGCGGCAGGCCGAAGAGCAGCCACGGCAGCCGGATCGCGCCCGTTTCCCGGCCCGCGGCGAGGATGCGGCGCGAGATCGGAAGAAACAGCTCGCGGTGGTCGGGGTCGATCAGGTTGAAATGATGGATGAGCTCGTCGGGCAGCGGCTGCCCGGCGCTGTCCACCACCACGACGCGGAATCCGTGGATGTATCCCGTCTCCGGGATCTCCAGTGTCGCGACCGGCGGCTGCCCGATGGCGTGGTGCGGCGTGTTGGCCGGCAGGTCCATCGGGGCGAGATCGATCACGAGGCGGTCGTGCTCAGCGTCGATGAAGATCCGGGCGCCCGGGTTCTCGCCCCCTGACCGCCTCGCCGCTTCATGGTCCTCACCCCCTGGCCCCCTCTCCGTTCCGGAGAGGGGGAACGAAGCAGGACCCGTCGTTCCCCCTCTCCCGAAGGGAGAGGGGGACAGGGGGGTGAGGACCCCGCCACGCGGAGAGGGGGTCAGGGGGTGAGGCCAGGCGGCGCCGAGCGTCAGGAACAGCCCGAGCGCGCCGAAGAGGGACGGTTTCACAGCGGGGTATTGTAACCGGGCCCCGTGGACGGAAACAAGGCGTGCGCGACTGGGAGTGCCGGGTCACGTCGTCAGGATGAACCAGTCCATGCTCACGCCCACAACCCAATGCAGCAGCGCGACGTACCAGATGGAGCCGACCTTCAGATCCACCGCCCCGAACACCCGAACACGAGGCCGGCCGGTGCGGCGGCAAGGGTCTCGTTCACCGCGCGCCCGAAGTGCGCGGTGACCGACAGCGCGGTCTGCACGAGGTTCGCCGGGGCCGCGCCCATCCGCGGCCCCAACCCGAACAGGAGCACCCCGCGGAACAGCACCTCCCACGAGCCGAAGTACAGGAACTGGAGCGCGGCATAGCGGGCGAAGGTGTACGGCGCCGCGGAGAGCGCCGGGTCGAGCGGATACACCGCGCGGATCGCGGGTGACAGGGCCGCGATGCGCCCGGCGGCGACCGCGAGCGGGAGCCCCACCACGAGCCACGCCAGCCCCGCTCGCCAGCGGCCGAGCCCGAGCCCCAGCTCGGCGAGCGAGCGCCCGGTGAGCCACCGCGCCGCGAGCACCGGGATCACGGCCAGGAGCAGCGCCGCGGCGACGAAGTGCCGCGGCGGCGCGAGTGCAGCGCCGGTGAGGGCGAACCAGCCGCGCGCGGGTGAGAACACCCCGATGGTGTCGGCGCGCGCCACGTAGTAGAAGCATACCAGCGCCAGCGTCGCCACCGCGAGCAGCGCCTCGGGGGACCTCACCCCCTGACCCCCTCTCCGCCATGCGGAGAGGGGGAACGGAGGCTGTCGAACGGGCGGCGTCACGCGGCGAGCGGCCATGGCCTGGTCCCCCCCTCCCTGAGCCAGGCGACGGTTTCTGCCACGCCCGCCCGTGCCGGCCGCGGCTCGTAGCCGAGCTCGCGGCGCGCGGGCTCGATGTCGGCGGGCCGGTCCTCGAGGAACACCCGCACCCAGCCGGGTGTGATCGGCGCGACCCCGCCGAGCCGCCCCCACAGCAGGCCGACGTAGCCGGCAGCGAGCGCCGCCGCCCGAGGCAGCGCGATCACGCGGTGCCGCGCGCCCGAGACCTCGCCGACGAGGTCGAGGAAGGCACGGAACGACAGGTTGTCGCCACCGAGCACGTAGTGCGCGCTCCCCCCCGGGCGCCCGGCGCGGGCGGCGGCGCGGATCCCCGCCGCGACGTCGGCCGCGTGCACGTAGCTGCCGAGCACGTCCCCGTCGTCGAGACGCACGCGGAACCGGCCGCCCAAATAGAGCGCGATCACGCGCGTCAGCGCGTTGGCGTCGTTGCAGGGCCCCGGGCCGTATACGCGCGCCGGGTGGACGATCACGGCGTGCCGCCCCGCCGCCGCGTACGACTCGACCAGGCGGTCACCCGCGCGCTTCGACTCCTCGTACGGCGTCGGTCCCTGCCAGGGGCCGCACACCGGCGCGGGACGGCGCGGCGGCAGCGCCAGGATCGTAGAGACGTGCACCAGCCGCTCGACGCCGCTCCGGAAGGCGGCCGCGAGCAACCGCTCCACCGCGAGGACGTTGACCGCGTGGAACTCGGTCGGGTCGCGTGACCAGGCGCGGGCGCACGCCGCCAGGTGCAGCACCGTGTCGGCGCCCTGCACCGCCGCCGCCAGCGCGGCCCCGTCCCGCACGTCCCCCCGCGCCACCTCGACGCGGGGCCGCACCTCCGCGGGCAGCAGCTCCGGACGGCGCACCAGCACGCGGGTGCGCGCTCCCGCGGCCACGAGCTGGCGCACCAGGTAGCTGCCGATGAATCCGGTGGCGCCCGTGACGAGGGTCAGCCCGCTCATGTTCGCTCCGCGACGGGCAGGACCGGGGCCGGAATCGCGCGCTTCCCCCGCCCCTCGGTGAGCCAGCGCGCCGCCGCCGGCGCGACGGCGATCTGCAGCGCCAGCCCCCAGGCGAGCCCCGCGAGCGCGTCGATGGGATAGTGGTTCTGCGTGTACACCGTCGAGACGAGGACGCCGATCGCCTCGATCCACAGGAGCCCCGAGATCCAGCGCGGGAACCAGCGCGACCCGGCGTAGGCGATCGTGATCGCCCCCGCCACGTGCGAGCTCGGGAACGCGCATCCGGGCGAGTCCCCCGCGCCCAGCGTGGTGCGCACCAGCTGATAAAAGAAGCCGTGCGTCAGCGCGCCCGAATAACGGGGCAACGTCAGCCCCGGCCCGTACACCGGGTAGAGGATGAACACCACGAAGCACGTGAGGTACGTGAGCATCATGCGGAACACCATGTCCCGCAGGGCCTCCGTGCGGCCGAGCAGCACGAGCGCGAGCGGCGGGAGGCCGATCAGCAGGTAGTAGGCCCAGTAGGAGAAATGCATCGGCTCGCTGAGCCACGCATACGGCATCGACGGCATCCACAGCAGGTTGACGTGCGTCCCGTGGATCCCGAACAGAGCGAGGTCGAGCGCCGCGAGATGCGGGTCGAACGTGGGTGGAATCCGCAGTTGGTGCAGCAGATCGAGCTCGGGCCAGAAGGCGGCGAGCCAGACGAGCGGGTACAGGTCCCGCAGCGTGCGAGCCGGCTGCGACAGCGTCGTGGGCGCCCGCCCGAGGAGCGCGGGCAGCGTCAGCGCCGCGAGATGGGCGAGCAGCAGCCATCCGGCGTAGGGCGCGCGCCCGAGGTACGCTGCCCAGAACCCGGCGAAGATCGCATTGTAGATCGCGAGCAGGCGATCGACCGGGAACACCCGCCGCGTCAGATCCATCGCGCCTCCCGGTACCACACCGCCGTCTCGTCGACGCCGCGCCCGACCGGGTACTGCGGCGCGAAGCCGAGCTCCGCCGTGGCGCGCGACGGATCGCACACCCAGCGCTCCTGCACCAGCTCGCGGAGGCGCTCCCGGTTGAGAATCGCCGCCGTGCCGCGGAGGCGCGCCCATCCCTCGGCCGCCGCAGCGATGGCCCAGGCGACGGGCGGCGGCACGCTGATCAGCACGGGCTCGCGCGCGAGCGCCCGGCCCACCGCCTGCGCGAACTCCATCCAGGTGACGGGATCCGGATGCGCGATGCAGAACGTGCGATGCACCGCCCGATCCGAGTCCGCGGCGCGGAGCAGCGCCTGCACCACGTCCTTCACGTAGACCAGGCTCACCTGGCGGCGCCACGAGCCGACCGTGAGCGCCAGGCCGCGCCGCACCAGGCGGAACAGCTTCAGGACGCCCCGCTCCCGCGGCCCGTACACGGAGGTCGGCCGGATGATGGTCGCGGGGACGCGATCGGCGAACGCGTGCGCCACCATCTCCGCCAGCAGCTTCGAGTGTCCGTAGTGGGAGATCGGGTACGGCACGCTGTCCGGCGACAGGGTGTCGCCGTTGCGGCAGGGCCCGAGCGCGGCGAGCGACGACATCAGAATCACGCGCGGGGCGCGGCCGTTGTGGCGGGCCGCGGCCTGGAACACGCGGGCCGTGCCTTCGGTGTTGACCGCGTAGTAGTCGCCGGGCGTGCGCGCCTCTGTGAGGCCGCCCAGGTGGAACACCACGTCGGCCCCGGCGAACGCCGCGGCGAGCGCGGGCACCTCGCCGAGCCCGGACTCGCAGTAGGTCACCGCCAGCCCCTCGAGCCAGCGCCGCGACGCGCCGGGCCGCTCCACGCACACCACCGCGTCGCCGCGCGCGACGAGCGCCTCGATCAGATGGCTTCCGATGAATCCCGCTCCGCCGGTGACGACCGCACGCATGCCGACCTCCGTGACGCTCTCGGGTGCGCGGGAAAGCTCGCGCGGGGAGGTCAAGCGGCGGTCAAGGCAGCGAGAGCCGCAGCGCGCGCCCGCCCGGACTCCACGCCCGCGCGACGAAGCGCGCGAGGTCGAGCAGGAAGCGCGTGTACGAGCGGTACACCTGCGTGCCGGCGCGCGCCAGCTCGGGGGCGAGCAGGCAGTGCAGCCGCGGCAGGTGGTACCACGGGACGCCCGGGAAGAGATGGTGGGCCGTGTGGTAGTTCAGGTTGCACATGAAAAACGACACGAAACGGTTGCTCGTCACGGTGCGCGTCGCCGTGAAGCGGTCGTCGTGCTCCGTGAGGACGTGCTCCGCCAGCGTGCGCACGTTGGTGAGCTGGCACGCGACGAGCGCCGGAAAGATCCACGCGTGCAGCAGCGTCTCGAGCGGGACGAGCGCGAACGCCGCGGCGAACGTGGCCGTGATGAGCGCGTACTCGACCGCGACGTCGCGTCGCTCGCGGCCGCGGGCCCGCCAGACGTTGAGCGGGCCGACGCGGTACAGGCCGAACAGGTCGCCGAACAGGAACACGAGGCAGAACAGCCCGGCCAGGATGCGCGGGTCGCGGCTCACGTTTTCGAGCTCGTCGGGATCGCGCGCGCCGCGCTCGTGCCGGTGGTGCGGCAGGTGGCCGACCCGGTAGGCGGTGACCGACAGGAACGCCGGCACCCCGCACACGAACGCGACCCAGCGGTTCAGGAACGGATGGCGGAACAGGATGCGGTGCACGCCCTCGTGCATCAGGATCACGAGGCCCTGGATCGTGGCCCCGATCAAGACGTAACAGCCCAGCCGCACCGCAAGCACGTCGACCCGCAGCGCGACGAGCGCCGCGACGAGCCAGACGGCGAAGAACACGAGCACGCGGGAGTTACGACGCGGCTCGAGCCGATGCAGATCACGGATCTCCCGCCTCACGGCTTGCTCCCCTCCGTGGCGTGAGCCGCCGAGAGCGCCGCCGCGGGGCCGAACCGCGCGATGGCCGCCACCACCGCGTCCGGCCGCTCTTCATAGACGAAGTGCCCCGCCCCCGGAACCGTGTCCACCGCGAACGCGCGCAACGATCCCGCCAAGAGCGCCAGCTCCGCGGGCCGCGGCCCACCGTCATGGGGCGCGCCGCCCACGAGGAGCGCGACCGGGCAGGTGATCTCGGCCAGGTGCGGCCGCAGCGGCTCGCGCTCGCGCGCCCGCGCCATGGCGAGGTAGGCCTTGAGGGTCCCGTCGAGATCGCGCGCCGCGCCCCCGGTATAGCCGGCCACCACGGAATCGCTGACCCACGACGTATCCCCGGAGGCGGCGATCAAGTTCCTGTGGATCTTCTTGCGGATCAGGCGCACGCCGCCGAACAGCTTGATCCACGGCGCGAGCTGCATCGCGCGGCGCAGGCCGGGGGTCGCGGCGGCTTCGACCGGTCCGCCCTCGAGCGAGACGACCCCCAGTACGAGATCGCCCCGCCGGTAGGCGAGCCGGTACGCGATGGACGCGCCGGTCGAGTGCGCGACCACAATGGCCCGCGTGACGCCGAGCGCGTCGAGCGCCGCGGCAACGCGAT
>WNFU01007608.1_pt1 | contig 15802 bp, 13 predicted proteins | sample 5400121 | NCBI WGS metagenome assembly WNFU01 (sample SAMN13153360, study PRJNA577476) | soil metagenome | isolation source: 100 cm soil or saprolite under grassland replicate 1 | place: USA:California | collected 2016-06-15
CGCAGCATTCGATATTTCGGCCAGGGCTACCTCGCGGTCCGCTACGGCGCGCGAGCGGCGACGCTTGTCGCGGAAAACGGCCGCATCGTCGCGTTCAGCCTGGCGGTAATTGCGCTGGTGATTAGCGCTATTTACTACCTCGCGCGCCGTCGACGAGCGCCGCCAGCTGTGACAGATCAAAGCGGCGGTAATTCGAGCACTCGCGGAGGTAATTGATCGAGACCTTCCGAAAGAGCATCGCTCGCCCAGTGCCGCTGACGCGCGTCTCAACCGGCAACCAGTCGCCGGAGAATTTGCGCCGGGTGAACAAGGCCTTCGCCCCTTTGTGCAGCTTGGCAATGAGGCCCCAGCCAAAAATGGTGTCGTTCATGGCTTCTGCCTCGACACGCATCACTTCGTATTCATGTTCGTGGACCCACGCGAACCCCGCGAAGTTGCTGGCCATGCGTCCCTCCCGCGAGCGCGGACGGACGTTGGGCCGCGGCTTGAACGACACGACGATCACGGGCTGACCGTCCATGACCTCCCGGCGTTCGAGCGCGAACTCGAAAAGGTCGCTCGCTTCCTGCGCCTCGCGCTGGTTCTTCTCGCGCGTCAGCGCGAGCCGCTTGAGCCGCGCTTCTCGCTCTGTTCGGCCTTCCCGGCCCGCAGCGCTGCGCCACTGCTCGTACCGCGCCAGAAACTGCCGGTCCTGCTCGCGAAGCTCGGTTGCCGATACCGGAACGCCCCCACGTTCGATCAGGCGGTGATATTCGAGCTCACCAGGAGCGATAGGGTACACGTCGTACACCTCCACCGGGCCGGTGCCGATTTGACCGAACGGATTGAGCCGCATTTCGGTCACGCGCTCGCGGAACGTGTACGCGCTTTGGAGCAGCTCGTTGCTCGCAAGGCGTTTGCGCGCCTCCGCTAAGAAACGCGTGGCGTCTGGCAGCGGCGCGTTCGCCTGCGTGCCGGACACAATCGACACGACAGCAAGCGCGAGCGCAACAGAGGACAACGTACGCCTCATGGAATAATGATCGCACTTTCGATGTGCATGCCGGCTCCGTTCGATCGCGTGGACGTCTGGACGACGCGCAGCGACGAGGCCTCAGATAGTGGCGGGCCTTTGGCCGCGCCGGCTGCGCGAGATCGGCTGGAACGTTATCGAACGCTGCTGTCGCCGGAAGAAACGGCGCGATGCAATCGACTGCTCCACGAAGCGGACCAACAGCGCTTCCTGATCGCGCGCGCCATGGTCCGCACGATGCTCTCGCAGTACGTCGATATTCCGCCTGCGGCCTGGCGATTCCGGATTGAAACGTACGGCCGGCCAGAGGTTGCCGAATTGCCATATGGAGCACCGGACCTGCGCTTCAACCTCTCGCACACAACCGGACTCGTCACCTGCGCCGTCACCGTTGGGCGCGATATCGGCGTCGACGTGGAGAACGTCCATCGCGAGGTGACGCACGAGGTGCCGGAGCGGTTCTTCTCGGCACAGGAGGTCGCCGATTTGCGGGCGCTCCCCGCCGGCGATCAGCCCCTTGCGTTTTTCGACTACTGGACGTTGAAAGAGGCCTACATCAAAGCACGCGGCCTCGGGCTGGCACTCCCGCTGGGCCAATTCACGTTCCACCGGCGCCCTGGCCAGGCACCGATCATCTCCTTTGCCCCGGAGCTGCATGACGATGCCTCGTCCTGGCAGTTCGCGCTGTTCTGGCCGACCGCGGACCATCGCATGGCGATTGGCGTGCGGCGCTCCGGCGCCGACCTTCCGATCGAGATCTCCTCCGTCGTGCCCGAGGTGTGGCTTGGATCGTCCGGCGTCCAGGCTGAGTGAACACATGAAGCTGTGGGCGACGAGCGATCTGCACGTCGGCTTTGAAGAAAACCGGCGGGCAGTCGAGGCGCTCGAAAGCTCGCGCGACGACTGGTTGATCATCGCCGGCGACACTGGTGAATCGGCAGCGCATCTCGAATTCGTTCTGAAGACACTCACCCCGAAATTCGCGCAACTCATTTGGACTCCAGGCAATCACGATCTGTGGACGCCGCGGCCGTGGCCGGCAGACAGGCGCGGCGACGCGCACTATCGCCGGCTGGTCGAGCTCTGCCGCCGGTACGGCGCGCTGACGCCCGAGGATCGGTACGCCGAGTGGCCGGGCACTGCCGATGCTCCTGATCCGCGCATCGTCATCGCGCCCGCGTTTGTTCTGTACGACTATTCCTTTCGTCCCGACAATGTCCTCGCCGAGGACGCTGTGGCCTGGGCGGCAGAAAGCGACGTGCGATGCGCGGATGAGGAGCTGCTGAGCCCCGAGCCTTATCGGTCGCGCGGCGAGTGGTGTCACGCGCGCGTCCGCGAAACCGAGCGACGGCTGGACGAAATTCCGCCGGGCGTGACGATCATCCTCGTCAATCACTTTCCCCTGCGGCGCGATCACGCCGTGCTGCCGCGCATCCCGCGGTTCTCGATCTGGTGCGGCACACGCGCAAGCGAGGAGTGGCACGTGCGGTACTCGCTTCGAACGGTTGTGTACGGTCATCTGCACTTGCGCAGCTCGCGCGAGCTCGATGGCGTTCGCTTCGAGGAAGTGTCGCTGGGTTATCCGAGGCAGTGGAAGGTCGAGCGAGGACTCGCCGGGTACTTGCGGCAGATTCTTTAAATTGACACGCCCCAGCGCCGCCACAAACCTGGCAGCAAATCGAGAATGACCGACTGGCGTTCAACGAGAGCAACATCTTTGGACAAACGATCCCGCAGATGAGTTTCAACTTTGATCTGTCGCTTGAGCGAAGCGCGATGCCAACGGCCTATCCGAAGTCGGCGCCAGACGACATCGACCCGGAAGACGACTCCATCGATGAGTTGCGCCAGCGTGCGTTGGCGGCTTTCTTGGCGATTTCTAGCCGCTTGGCCTTGCTCAGCGACTTCGCGCGAGCCTTGCCGCCCTTCGACGCACCGAGTTTGCCTAGAGCGACAGCAGCAGGATTCCGCGTGTCTGGTACCTCTGGTTCTACGGGCGCTTGGCCCGTGGCTTCCTGCACGATCTGCCAGGCGAGTTGGTTCGTGTCGCGTGGGCGCTTCGGGCGCTTGCTTGCTCGGGAAGGCATACACTAGTGGCTCGTAGCAGCTGAATCACTAGCAGATTTTGGAGCGCGGCGCCCGAATGGCAAGGCGCGACGACCGAGAATACTGGGAGTATTTGAGGGAGGAGCAACGCAGCCAGTCGCCGGGGTCCCCGCCGCGCGGTTTTCTACTATCGCACGTGTGACGATGACGCATTGGATGCTCGCGTGCGGCTGTGCGGTCCTGGTGGTCGGCTGCGCGGCGCGCTCGACTCCGCCCGCCTCTCCGCTCGTCTTCTTGACGCGTGACGGCTGCGTGAATACGGACCACATGCGCGCCAACCTCGATACCGCCTTGCAGTCGCTTGGACGACCGACTCAGTATCAGGTGATTGATGCGGACACATTGCCGGCGTCGGACCCGCGAGGCGGTTACGGCACGCCAACAGTGCTGGTCGGTAAGGGTGATCTGTTCGGAATGCCGGAACCGTCAGTGCCTCATCCGCCAGCGACGTGACGGCTGTATCCGGGCGGAGTTCCGTCCAGCGAGCGCATCGCCGCAGAATTACAGAAACGAAACTAGACCACTACCATTCTTTTTCGTGCTTTCGTGTCTTTCGTGCTTTCGTGGTAATGCCTTTGGCTCGTTGAGCTCTCACACGCGCCGCAGCCGCTCGGCCGCGGCGCGCAGCGTCTCTTCTTTCTTCGCAAAGCAAAACCGCAGCACCGGACCACCGCGGTCCTGGTACAGGAACGCCGAACAGGGAATCGAGGCGACGCCGTGATCGATGAGCAAGCGCATCGCCATGTCGCGATCGCTGGCGTTCGCGATCGCGGAGTAGTCGAGCAGCTGAAAGTAGGTGCCCTCGCAACGAAGCGGCGTGAACCGCGAGCCTTCGATCAACTGCAGAAAGAGATCCCGCTTCTGTTGATAAAAACCCGCCAGCGCTGATGCCTGCGGCTCTCGCGCCACGAACTCGGCAAAGGCAATCTGCGATGGCCCATGCACGGTAAACGTCATGAACTGGTGCACACGCTGCACTTCGGCCAGAATCGGCTGCGGCGCTACGCAGTACCCGACTTTCCAACCGGTGGTGTGAAACGTCTTGCCAAACGAGCTGATGACGCACGCACGCTGCCGAAGTTCCGGATAGCGCAACAGGCTCTCATGCCGGCGGCCGTCGAAAACGATGTGCTCGTAAACTTCGTCGGCAATCACCATGAGATCCGTTCCGTCGACGAGCGACGTCAGCCGTCGGATATCGTCAGCGGTCCACGTCATGCCGGTCGGATTGTGCGGCGTGTTGACGAGGATGACCTTCGTCCGCGAGCTGATGGCGCGCTTCACCTCGTCCCAGTCAACGGCGTAGTCGGGATAGCGCAGGCTGACGAAGACAGGTGTCCCGCCGCTCAACCGGACGACCGGCACATACGAGTCGTAGCAGGGCTCGAACAGCACCACTTCATCGCCTGGCTGCACGAACGCAGTCAATGCGGCGTAGAGCGCCGCCGTTGCGCCGGAGGTGACCTGCACTTCGGTCAAGGGGTCGAACCGTGCGCCGTAGCACTGCTCCACTTTGCCTGCGATGGCTTCGCGAAGCGCGAGCACGCCCGGCATCGGCGCGTACTGGTTGTGCCCCGCCTTCATCGCGGCAGTCACGGCATCGATGAGCGCCGGGTCGCAATCGAAATCCGGGAACCCCTGCGAGAGATTGATGGCGCCGTGCTCGTTCGCGAGACGCGTCATCACAGAGAAGATGCTGACGCCGACGTCAGGAAGCTTCGAGCGAATGGAGACGGTGCGCAACATGAAGGTCGCAGAATACTCTATACCGCACTCGTGCTCGACCGAAGCCAGTCCGTGTGCACTACACTTGGCGCATGATGCACCTCTTCGCCGTCCTCCTCGCTGCCCAAAGCGGCTACGCGAGGCCGGCGCTGCTCGTCGACAGCGACTGGCTCGCGACGCACCTCACCGATCAACACATCCGCATCGTCGACATGCGTCCGCGCGGCTACGCCGAGGGACATATCCCTGGCGCCGTCTGGCTCGATAACAACGCGATTCGTGTGGCCACGCGACCACCGACGTTTCTGCCAACGGCGGCAGAGTTCGCAGAGGTCATGGCGCAGCTTGGCATCGGCAACAACACACGGGTGATTGCGTACGACGAGCGCGGCGGCATCTATGCGGCGCGTCTCTGGTGGATCCTCAATCACTACGGCCATTCGAACGTGGCGCTGCTGAATGGAGGATGGGTCAAGTGGTCAGCGGACAAGCTGCCGGCGAATACCGCCGTGCCTGCGTACACGCGCGCGGTGTTTGCGGTCAAACCAGGAACGGTAACGGTCGCGACGGCCGACGATGTGCGCGGTGCAATCAACAAACCAGGCGTGAAGCTCGTGGATGCGCGCACCGCCGCCGAGATCGAAGGCAAGGACCTTCGCGGCATCAAGCGCGGCGGCTTCATTGAATCGTCCGTGGCGGTTTACTGGGAAGACACGCTGGATCCCATATCGAAGACGTTCAAGAGTGCCGCAGAGATCGAGCGCCTTTACCGTGAGCACGGCGTGCAGGCGTCCGATCGAGTGATTACGTACTGTCAGGTTGGTATGCGCGCCTCACACGACCTCTTCACGCTCGCCCTCATCGGCCACGATCTCACGAAGCTCGCGAATTATTACGGCGCGTGGGAAGAGTGGGGGAACCGCGAGGATACGCCGATCAAGATGAAACAGTAGGACTCGGCGGCGCTACGCGCCACCTCGCAGACCGGCGCTCGCGCGCCCGGCAGGATTCGCTCGCTTCCGCTCGCTCGCAGCAGTGCGAGCGGCCAAGGGCCGCGAATCCTAACGATCTCCCCGTTCAATTCGTCCAACCCCTTCATGCGCGCGCACGATCTCACCCTCGCCTTTCGCAATCTCTTCCATCGACCGCTGTTCGCCGCAACGGCCATCTTGATGCTGTCGCTGGCCTCCGGCGTCAACGCGGCCGTGTTCAGCGTTGTTCGAGGCGTTCTGCTGAAGCCGCTGCCGTTTCAGCAGCCCGATCGACTCGTCGCGTTCTGGCCGGACACGTTCGTCTCAAACGAAGAGATCGGGTATTGGCGCGAACACACGCGCAGCTTCCAACAGATCGCCGCGGTGTCGCCCGGGTGGCTGATGGCGCTCGTCGCAGACGGTCACGAACCGCTGAAGGTGACCGGCGGGCGCACGTCGGACAACTTTTTTCACGGGCTGGGCGCCAACGCCGCAATCGGTCGAACCATCCGGCCCGGCGACGGCACAGCGGGCGGCTCGGCGGTGGTCGTCCTGAGTGCTGAAATCTTCGAACGGCACTTCGGCGGAAATCCTGCCGTGATCGGCCGCACCGTGCAACTGGACAGTCGACCGCATCAGATCATCGGCGTGATGCCGCGCGGTTTCGAGTTCATCGAACCCGGCACCGACGTGTGGACGCCGCTGCCGTTCGATCCGAGAGCCTCCAATCACAAGGCCAATTTCTCGCGGGCCGTCGCACGGCTCCGCGCGGGCGTGTCGCCGGACGCCGCAACGCGCGAGTTGACGACGCTCGTCGGAGCGATGCGTCGCGATCTTGGGAAGCCGGCTGATTGGGGCAACACGATTCGCGTCGAGCCGCTTCAGCAAACCGTCACGTCGCCGTTCGAGTCGTCGCTCGTGATTCTTCTCGTCGCGGTTGGATTCGTTCTGCTGCTTGCGGCTGTCAATCTGGGCACACTCGTGTTGAGCCGCTCGATTGAGCGCGCGCGTGAGATTGCCGTCCGAACCGCCCTTGGTGCGTCCCGAGGACGCCTCGTGCGGCAACTGGTCGTCGAACAGGGTGTTGTCGCGACGTCGGGCGCGGTGGTCGGTCTGCTGCTTGCGTATGGGACGCTCCCCCTGCTCGTCACTCACATCCCGCCCGAGATTCCGAGACAGGCCGAAATTGCTCTCGATGGCGTCGTCTTCATCTGCGTACTGGCCGGAACCGTCGGCATTGCGCTGGCATTCGCGCTCGTTCCAATCGCGTTCGTTGCACGGCCCGATCTGCAGCCGCTGCTGCGCGAGCAACCGAGCACGGACCCACGCGGGCGACGCGCGACGCTCGGTGCGCTGGTCATTGCGCAAATTGCGGTCGCGCTCGTGCTCGGAATCGGCGCCGGGCTGATGTTGCGGTCTCTTTGGAATCTGCAACATGTGGATCCGGGATTCGATGCGAACCACGTCCTCACCTTCCGGCTCCAGACGACCTCGAAATACCACTCGCTCTCGAGCGGGCTCCCTTACATGGAACAGGTCGTCGAGCGAGTGTCGATGCTTCCAGGCGTCGTCAGCGTCGGCTCAATCCAACACTTGCCGATGACCGGTTACAACTGGACATCCAACGTGTATCCCATCGAGAGCCCGCCACCACCGGGGCAACAGGCTCCGTCCGCAACGTGGCGCTTCGTCGGTTGGAACTATTTCGAGGCGATGAGAATTCCGCTCCGCGCGGGACGTGTCTTCACGCCCTTCGACAACGCGAACGCTCCGGCTGTCGCGATCGTCAACGAGGCGCTGGCGCGACGCGAGTACGGTTCTCCGCAGGCCGCTCTCGGCCGCCGTATCAAAGCCACGAGTGGACGGGGCATCGAAGAAGCCACGGTTGTGGGCGTCAGCGCGGATGTGCGGTTTCGCTCGCTCGACCGACCCGCGTCTGCCGAGATGTACCGGCCGCTGGCGCAAACCTTCATGTTCCCGATGGCGTTTGTCGTGCGCACAAGCGGCGATCCGACCGAGCTTGTCGCGGCGGTACGCCAGGCCGCATACGCGGTGGACCCGACGGTTCCTGTTGCCGAACTGCAATCGCTCGACGCGCTCTTGTCGCGATCCCTCGGTCGGCCGCGGTTGCTTGCGCTTCTCCTCTCGACGTTCGCTGCGGTGGGTCTGCTGTTGACGATCGTTGGCTTGTACGGCGTCGTGGCGTACTGGGTACGGCAACGGGAGCGGGAGTTCGGCATTCGCCTCGCGCTCGGCGCCGGTCCTCGTCGCATTGCGCGCGGCGTGTTTCGTCAGGGCGTGCTCTACTCCGGCATCGGGATCGTCATCGCGGTCCCCACGGCGCTGGGGTTGACGCGGCTGATGCGAACGCTCGTTTACGGTATCAGCCCGCGCGATCCAATCACCTTCATCTCATTGCCACTTCTGGTGATGGCGGTCACGCTCGCCGCGTGTTACTTCCCGGCTCGGCGCGCGGCAAGAGTCGATCCCGCGATGACGATGAAGTCGCAGTAGCGTTGGGGTGCCAGCGGCGCCGAGTCGTATGATAAGTTCGACGCTGGAGGCCGTCTCATGACTCGCCGACTGTTCCTGCTCGTCTCTGGTCTTCTCGTTTGGTCGATCACGCTCGATGCGGGATCGGTGGCCGTTCGCGCCAAGCGCGGCATGGTGATCTCGGCAAGCACCATCGCTTCAGATGTCGGCTACCAGGTGATCAAAGACGGCGGCAACGCCATTGACGCGGCGGTGGCGACTGCATTCGCGCTCGCGGTTACACATCCGACCGCCGGCAACATCGGCGGCGGAGGTTTTCTCGTATACCGCCCCAATCGCGGCGAGCCTACGGCGTTTGATTTTCGTGAGGCCGCTCCCGCCGGCTCGAATCCCGAGATGTGGCTGAAGAACGGCAAGTACGACGAGGACGTCCACCACAAGAGCCATATGGCGGTGGGCGTTCCGGGCACCGTTGCCGGTCTTCATCTGGCGTGGAAAAGCGCGGGCAGCAAGCCGTGGAAAGACCTCGTGGCGCCGGCCATCAAGCTGGCGCGGGATGGATTCGAGCTGAGTGAAGCGCTCGCACGCTCGCTGGAACGGACGCTTCCGGAATTCCAGAAGTATCCCGGCTCGCTCGCGCAGTTTTCGAAAAACGGACAGCCGTACGCCGCCGGCGAGTTGTTCAAACAGCCCGATCTCGCGCGAACGCTCGAACGCATTGCGAACGACGGACCGGCAGGCTTTTACGAGGGCGAAACCGCCGAGCTCATCGAAAAAGAGATGAAGGCGAACGGCGGCCTGATTACTCGTCAGGATCTCAAGAACTACCAGGCGAAGCAGCGAGCGCCCATTCGCGGTACGTATCGGGGCTACGACATCATCGGCATGCCGCCGCCAAGTTCCGGCGGCATCAGCGTTCAACTGATGCTCAACATCCTCGAGAGTTACGACCTCAAGGCGAGCGGCGCCGGCTCTGCACAGACGCTGCACCTCGCCGCCGAGTCCATGCGACGCGCCTTCGCGGAGCGGGCGCAGCATCTGGGCGATCCGGACTTCGTGAAGACGATGCCGATCGATCGCCTGATCTCGAAGGAGTACGCGACGGAGTTGCGGAAAACGATCAACCCGGCCCGTGCGTCGAAGTCGTCGCCATCAAGCTTTACGTGGACGAGCGAGTCACCCGAAACCACGCACTTCTCCATCGTCGATGCCGACCGCAATGCCGTGTCGATGACCTACACGCTGGAACAGGGTTACGGTGTGAAGATCGTGGTGCCGGGAGCCGGCTTCCTGCTCAATAACGAGATGGGAGACTTCAATGCGGGTCCCGGACTCACCACGCCGACGGGACTCATCGGCACCGGGCCGAATCTGGCGCAATCGGGCAAGCGGATGCTTTCGAGCATGTCGCCGACGATCATCGCCAAAGACGGCAAGTTGTTCATGGTGACCGGCTCACCCGGCGGCCGCACGATCATCAACACCGTGCTGATGACGATTCTGAATGTCATCGACTTCGGCATGAACGCGCAGGAAGCTGTCGATGCAGGTCGCATTCACCATCAGTGGCTGCCGGATCGGATCACGTACGAAGAGCTCGCTATCTCTCCCGACACTGTGGAATTGCTGAAGAAGATGGGACACACCGTCCAGGTCGCTCGCGAGGGAGGTGCTCGCGCGTCGCAGGGTGTCGCCGAAGTGATCGTTTACGACGCGAAAAGCGACATGCTCGAAGGCGGCGTCGACCGCCGCCAGGCGAATGGAGGCATTGCCGGGAAGTAGCTTGGCACGGGCGGTCACGACCGACAAAAAGATTGCCACGAAGGCGGGAAGATCACGAAGCTTCGTTCGTCCGCGCGCGGCAAAGCCGCGCATGGAGTGAAAAGGCGGCGCGAACACACGCGCCATTTCCACTGTCGAGGCGTGTGTGTTCGCGCCGCCCTTTCACTCGAGCCGCTGGCCGCCTTGCGGCCAGCGTACGGACGAACTGGCGCCCACGAAGAATGTTCATGTGGATCGCGTCTTCGTGTCGTCTTCGTGCTCTTCGTGTGCTTCGTGGCGATCTTTTCCTACCGTTCGCTGTTTCTGTCCTCAGCGGGACTCAAACGTTCCGGATGAACGTATTCAAACCCAAATCTGCCCTTCACGCAGAGATTGCCGCGCGTGACGTCGTTGTCGAGTGGTGACATCACCTTGATGATCCGTTCGTCCTGAACGTGCACCGTGAGAGTGCAGCCTACGCCGCAGTACGGGCAAATCGTGTCTGTCGCAGTCTGACGCTCCGGCGCCCACTCGCCAGCCTGCCGCAGCTCGAACTCCGGTTTTGCCATCAAGGCGCCCGTTGGACATACGGCGATGCAGTTGCCGCAGTAGACGCACGCCGATTCCGGCAGCGGAACGTCCAGTTCGGTTGAGATGTGGGCGTGGAAGCCGCGTCCGGCCACCGCAATCGCGAAGGTGTTCTGCGCGTCGGTGCCGCACGCCTCGACGCACTTGTAGCAAAGCACGCACTTCGAGTAGTCGCGGACGTAGAGATCGTTGTCGATCTTGACGGGTTGATGAACCGTCGCGATTCCCGCGAGCGATCCGAATCGTTGAGGGTCCGCGCCGTACTCGCGGAGCCGCTGCTGCAAGTCATCCGCCGTCGAGAGATCAACCGACGACGCGAGCAGCTCGAGCACGACCTTTCTTGACGTGTGCACGCGGGGCGAGTCGGTATGAATCACCATGCCAGTCTCGGCCTTGCGCGAGCACGCAGGCACAAGCACGCGCGCGCCTTCGAGCTCCACGACGCAAACACGGCAGACGTTGATTGGGGTAAGCGTGTCCAGATAACACAGCGTGGGAATGTCCTTGTGAGCCGCCCGGCACGCGTCGAGGATTGTGGCGCCTTCAGGCACTGTAACAGCGCCGCCGTCGATGGTGACCTCGACGAGCTTCCGCTGCGGGCGTTCTGGCGGCGTGGGGATTTGCGATGAACGCGGCGGCAACCGGAACGAAATGGCTTCCGTGTCGCTCATTCCTGCTCTCCATTCACGCGAGGGTCATGTCGAAACACGCGCAGGCGCGCAATCGCTGTCTCAACAGCGGACGAAGCGGTCTGTCCTAACCCGCATATCGATGCGTCCCGCATCGCTTGTCCCAGTTCCGTGAGCAGCGCAAGATCGCGAACGCGATCGGGCACCGTTGAGGCCGGCCTGCTAGGCGGGACTAAAGTCCCGCCACTACGTACTGCGCCCTCCTGTAGTGGCGGCGCTTTAGCGCCGCCAAATGTCTGGCGCACAAGGCGTTGCAGAATCTCGACCTGTCGCACGGTGCCCACGCGACACGGCACACACTGTCCGCACGATTCGTCTTCCATGAACTTCGCGATGCGAAGCAGCGTGTCTCCCAGATCCGCGGTTTCGTCGAACACCATGACCACACCCGATCCGAGCGTCGCGCCGGCTGCCCGCACGTCCTCGAACGTCAGCTTCAACGACAACGCATCCGGCCCGACGAACGTGCCGGCCGCGCCGCCAAGCAGAATGCCCTGCAGCCTGCGGCCGTCAGCCACGCCGCCCGCCAGCTCGAGCAACTCGCCGACTGTTTGTCCAAAGGGCAGCTCGTAAAGACCAGCCCTCGCAACGTGACCCGACACGCAAAACAAACGCGTGCCGGTGGACTGCCTGGTGCCGACCTTTGCCCACTCCGCACCGCCTTCGAGGACGATGTCGAGAACATTCACCAGCGTCTCGACGTTGTTGACGACGGTCGGTTTGCCGAAAAGGCCGACCTCGGCGGGAAACGGCGGCTTCGAGCGCGGCTCACCTCGTCTGCCTTCGAGCGAGTTGAAGAGCGCCGTTTCTTCACCGCAGATGTAGGCGCCGGCTCCGCGGCGGATTTCGATATCGAAACTGAATTGGCTTCCGAGAATTCGATCGCCGAGGAGTCCCGCAGCATGCGCGCTGTCGATTGCTTGCTGCACGCGCTCGCGAGCGAGTGGATATTCGCCGCGCAGATAGATGAATCCGCGTGAGCAGCCGCAGGCAAACCCGGCGATGCTCATCGCCTCCACCGTGGCAAAGGGATCCTCTTCGAGCAGCACGCGATCCTTGAATGTGCCGGGCTCCGATTCATCCGCGTTGCAGACGAGAAAATGCGGCGTCGCACGCTCGCGCGCAACTGCATCCCACTTGCGGCCAGTGGGAAACGCCGCCCCGCCACGGCCGAGAAGATTCGAGGCCGTCACCTCGTCGATGACGGCGCGCGGACCCACATCGAGCGCGCGTGCAAGCGCGAGGTAGCCGCCGTGCGCCCGATAGGAATCGAGCGATCGCGGATCGACATGGCCGATGCGGCGGAGGATCTTGGATCCGACAACGTGCGCGGGACCAGTGGAAGGTGGGGCTGAAGCCGCGCCACTACGGACATTCGCGAGCGCGAGCGCGATCTCGTTCGCAGAGGCGACGTTGACCAACGTTGTTGCCGTTGGCTTTTCACCCGCACCGATGATCAGCGCCGCGACCGGCCGGTCGCATTGACCGAGGCAAGGCGATCGCTTGACGAGTCCTCCAGGCGGGGCTGACCGCCTTCGCTCGCGTGGAAATGCTTCGCGAGCTTCGGCGAGTCTCGCCGAAGCTTTAGCGGAGGCGGACGCCCCGCCACTACCTACGATCTGCTCGGCACTACATACGAGGGCTTCAGCACCTTTCAACCGGCATGCGATGTCGTCGCACACATGCGCGACGACCGGCGGCTCGGGCTCGGTATTGAACAAGTGATAAAACGTGAGGACGCCCCACGCTTCGGCGGGTGGAACGATCAGGCGCCGGCAGATGTAATTGAGCGCGCCGCGGCTCACCCACCCAATCCGGTCCTGGACGGCGTGAAAGGCCGGCAGCAGCAGATCGCGTCGATCGGTGACTTCGTCCAGTCCAGTGCGTGAGACGCGGCCGTCGCGATCGATGTTGCGCGCGCCGCCCAGCCACCCCGACTCCGGCGGTCCGAGCAAACCGTCAACGGCTGCGCGTTCTTCGGGCGCCGGCTCTGCGCCGATGATGTGTAGATCCAATAGTGAGCCTGTCCGAACTAAGGTTAAGAACGAAGAACCCAGAACAAAGACGCACGAACAGGCCACAGAGACACAGAGACACCGAGAATTCTTTTGAAGAGTTTTCTCTGTGGCTCTGAGTCTCGGTGGCTCGTCCGTCCGTGTCTTCGTTCTTCGTTCTTCGTTCTTAGTTCTGCACTGCCTCTATCGACACTGCCGCGGCCTTGAATTCTGCGGTTCCCGATTTCGGATCGACGGCGTCAATCGTCAACAGATTCGTCGCGACATCATCCGGAAAATGGAATGTCATGAACGTCAGACCCGGCCGGAGCGAATCGTCCACGTGCACCGGCACCACGACCTCACCGCGGCGTGAGCGGACGCGAACGGACTGGCCCTCGCTGAGGCCCAGCCGCGCCGCGTCTTCGGGTGAAACATCAATCGTTTCGCCGCGTCGTGTCGGCGATGCATAGGCACCGGTTTGCACGCCGGTGTTGTATTCGGCAAGACGACGGCCTGTCGTGAGCCTGAATGGAAACTGCTCGTCGAGCCTGTCGACCGGCGCGCGCTGCAGCACCGGAGAGAACGGCGCACGTGGACCGACGATTGGCCGTTCCCACAGGCGGCTGTGCAGAAACGCTTCACCCGGATGCTGTTCGTCGTAGCAGGGCCACTGCAGTCCACCGAGCTGCTCGAGTCGCGTGTAGCTCATCCCCGCATGCATCGGCGACAGCGCTCGCAGCTCGTCCCACACACGCTCCGCGTCGGCAGGTCCCCAGTCGTGGCCCATGCAGCGCGCGAGCTCATAAATCACCCAGAGGTCGTCGCGCGATTGACCGGCCGGAGCCATCGTCCGGCGGACGCGCTGCACGCGGCGCTCACTGGACGTGACGGTGCCTTCGCTTTCGAACGCCGCGGCGGCGCCGGGAAAGACCACATCGGCCATGAGCGCGGTCCCTGTGAGGAAAAGGTCCTGCACGACCAGGCACTCGAGCTTTTCGAGCAGATGCGTGGCGCGTTTCTGGTCGGCTTCCGATTGCAGCGGGTTCTCGCCAATCACGTACAGCGCGCGCAGTTCGCCGCGTTCCATGGCCTCGAACATGCCGGACAAATGCCAGCCGCGCTTCGGAGGCACTTTGACGCCCCAAGCGCGGTCGAATTTTTCCCGCGCTTCGTCGTTTTCGATGTGCTGGAACCCGGGCAGCCGATCCGGCAGCGCGCCCATGTCGCCGCCCCCTTGCACGTTGTTCTGTCCACGCAGCGGGTTGATTCCCGATCCCCAGCGTCCGACGTGTCCCGTGAGCAGCGCCAGGTTGATTATCGCCAGCACATTGTCGACCGCAGTGTGATGCTCGGTGATGCCCAGCGTCCAACAGATCGTGGCGCGCGGAGAGGTCGCGTAGGTATGCGCGATTTCCTTGATCACTCGCGCCGGCACACCCGTCTCGGCCTCGCCGCGTTCGAGCGTCCACGCCTGAACGGAGGCGCAGTACTGCTCGAAGCCGGACGTCGCATTGTCGATGAATTCGCGGTTTGCGAGGCCGGCGTGAATGATCTCCCGCGCGATCGTGTTCGACAGCGCGATGTCGGTCCCGACATCGAGGCCCACCCAGAGATCGGCCCACTGCGCGGAGGAGGTGCGGCGGGGATCGACGGCGATGAGTCGCGCGCCGCGCCGGATGCCTTTCAGCAGGTGGTGAAAGAAGATCGGATGCGTTTCACGCGCATTCGATCCCCACAGCAGCACACAATTCGTCTCTTCGATCTCGCGATACGAGCTGGTCCCGCCGCCCATGCCGAAGACCGTCGCCAGACCGGCGACGCTGGGAGCATGTCAAGTGCGGTTGCAGCTGTCGATATTGTTCGAGCCGATGACGACGCGCGCGAACTTCTGAGCGGCGAAGTTCATTTCGTTGGTGCTCTTCGAACAGCTGAAGAGGCCAAACGACTGCGGGCCGCGCTCGTGCACGACTGCCCGGACGCCAGCCGCCGCGCGATCCAGCGCTTCGTCCCAGCTCGCGATTCTCAGCGGCGCACCGCGACGATCGCGCACCATCGGCTCGGTCAAACGCGCAAGCCTTACCATTTGAGGCCAGTGTAGCACTGGCGAAACACGGCGGGGCTGAAGCCCCGCCACTACGCGACAGGCCCCAGTTATTCCACCCAGTTGTGGAGCGGGATTGACAACAGCACATAACGCTTCCGGAGCTCAATCACATGTCCCGGAAGCTCACGCGTGGAGAACTCGCCGCTGCGGCAACGGTCTCTCAGCGTGCGGATCTCGATGCGATACAGATCGTTGATCGCCGCGCGCAGAAATTCCGGCGACGTGGTCGGCTTCGGGACAAGTCCGTGACGTGCGAGCTCATCGACAATCTGGGAGCGATAGCGGTACTGCATCAGTCCGGGTTGCAATGCGCCGTGATGTACTCGCGCGCCTCGTGCGAATAGAAATCACCTGGG
>WNFU01011957.1_pt1 | contig 15801 bp, 5 predicted proteins | sample 5400121 | NCBI WGS metagenome assembly WNFU01 (sample SAMN13153360, study PRJNA577476) | soil metagenome | isolation source: 100 cm soil or saprolite under grassland replicate 1 | place: USA:California | collected 2016-06-15
AGGTAAGATCGTACAGGATCGGACGGATTGTCGCTCCTGTTCCAGGCTGCGTGCCTTTGGTGAAGGTGGCGTGAATTTCAACATAGCGGCCTGTAGCCGTGAAGGTGCCCCTCTTCGTGGAGCCCTGAGTTAAACTGATTGTGACAGGTCGCCAGGACTGGGTGGACAGACCGGCTTCAGTGGCGGCAGCGCGCGCTTCCAGGCTCAATGAGGCGCCGTTAGCTGCATCTTCCCACGCGTTCCACTCGAATGTTCCCCAACTTTGACTGCTCGCGGCGTCATGGACGACTCTCCACTGTCCGGTCTCGGCTACAATCAAAGCGGTTTCACTGCTCGCGATGCTATCCACCCTGATCTGATCAGAAAAGCCCTCGAAGTCGGGGAGTATTCGCTCGAGATCAACTTGTCCCACGCGAAAACCTCCGGTACCGAGCGGCCCCTTGGCAGGATCGACGCGTATGACACGCTTGGCGTAAGGCTCACTGGCGTTCTTGCCACTCAGCCAGGTGCGACCTTTCCAATCAAGGCCAATGGTACCTATCGCTTCGAGACAATCGGTGTCAACCAGACCGACCTGCGAACCGTCTGTGCGCAGGTGACTGAGAACAGCACCATTTACGACAACCCAGACATTGGCGGATCGATCCACCGCCAAGTCGCTGGTTGCAAAGGCACCGGCCACTCCGTGGGGATACGAGCCGACAATCGTGCCGGAAGTATCGACCTTGAAAACTTTGGACGGATCCGAGTCTTGTATTATCCAGAGGTCGTCTGCCGTCGGATCGATCGCGATGCCATTCGGATAGACCGGAGCCAGCGAGGGATAGCAACTGTCCTGTTGCGTAGTGAGGTTGACGCGCACCAAACCCGGCGCTGCCCAAACACCACCCCAGATCTGATTCTGCCGATTGATCACGCCTCCGAAGATTCCTCCACAAGGGTTAGAAAATGGAATTGGTGGCTGGAGAACCCGATCGCGGGTGTATTTTTGATAGCTCCCCTCCGGGGAAACATCGTCGAAGCCCGCTACCCAAAGATTCAATGATGTATCCAACCCCAGAGTGTATTGAGGATAAACATCAAAGAAGACCAGGTCCTTGAGTGTCTCATCCTGGGCCTGCGCCAAAACCTGTTGCGCCGAATAGATCGACTCCGCTGGCTCAGGATGTATCCAGGGTAGAACCTGATTTGCGCCGCGCGATACGTGAAGGAATCCATCCTGATCCCGGTCGATGCAGGTGTTAAACTTGTAGGGCGGGCGCAGATACTCGCCGTTGGGGTCGTCTTCAAAGGTGTACGGCGGTGCCGAACCTATCCGATTTCCGCGAGTGCCACCGAGCACGACACCAAATCTCGCCGCGTAACTGGGCGACTGACCAGACCACCAATTTGCGTAATAGCCGTAAACCCACGTATCCCCGGAAGGATCGGAGATGGCGCCGTAAGCGGGGCCGCGCAGTGGAGTTGAGTTGATGGTCGGAGTGACACGATACACACCGATCACCTTTCCGGAATCCAACTCCAGACGCATCACGTAGGGGTAATCATCGTGAGCTGGCGCCTTGACCAACAAGTCGATGAAGGGGAGCACGCGCCGTTCCGTGGACAGGGTCAAAGAGTCGGCAATCTCGTCGTAGGTTACGTCTCCCAAGTAGCCCTCCTCGAAATCAACGTTGCGAGTCCAAGTGCGGCCTCTTAGATCCATTACTCGAACGACCACTTCGTCACTGCCGATCTCTCCTCCCCATTTTACCGTAAGACGAAATACGTAAGTGCCCGCCGCCAGACCTGCGAGGCTAAGATTCGGACCGACCGGCGGAGTGATCGAGTATCCGAGAGGACTGCTCAACAGGTACCATTGGAAGTTGCTCGCGTCGATAACGGGATACCAGTCATCGGTTGCAGTGCCGTTGATCGTCAACGAACTGTTGATTGAGAGCAATCGGTCCGGGCCGGCGTCCACTCTCGGCAGCTTGTTCTCCAGCGCGGTAATCGTGACTTCGTCGGTCGCGAGCACCACATCATCGCTTGTCCCCGGCGTGCACATAGTATTCCAGAGAGTCAGCTTCAGCGTGTACACGCCTGGCAGGCCAAAACCCCATGCGACCGTGATCGGGTTGTCGCCGGGACTGAACGAAACGGTGGACGGCCCGTTGACGACCGACCAGGCTACCCGGTTGCAGCCTGGTACCGGGTTGGGTATTCCGGCCAACCGGCACGAGCCGCCAGCCCAAATCGTCTGGTCGGGACCCGCGTAAACAGAGGGGGTTCCACTTCCGCCCACATAGACGGTCACGCTGCCATCGGCGTACAGGCCGCCGGTGTCAGTCGCTCTGTACGTGAAGGAGCCAACTCCCACTGCGGAAACGCCAGGTCCGGGCGTTGGGGGCGTGTATCGGTACAGTCGTGGGTCCGAACCGATGAGCGTCAGGCTTCCATAAGTGGGTTGTTGTTGAATGGTATAGGTCATTGCCGCCGCGGGCGTTTCTGCATCGTCGGCCAGGAGTTGGATGTCAACGGGCGTTCCGGGCCCGGTGAAGTAGGTCAGATTATAGGCCCACGGCCAGTTGTTCACTGGTGTAATGTCCATCCGCGTGGCGGTTGGAATTGAGAGTCCCCCTTCGCCGTCGGCCACCAGGATGCTGATGAGCCGTTGGCTCGTGTTCGGGTTGGCACTGCTGTTCCAGTAAACAATGTTCTTCACCAGCGCGTCCACCGTTGCCACGTTTGCATTGGCGCTGAAGCTGACCTGAACGTTCTGGCTTTGCCACGCCAGGGTCGGCTTCCCGGAAATGGACGGCCCTTGAATCGTGCCGACAAGGACTCCATTCAAATAGAGCTGGTTACCTTCACTGCTAAATGCCGCATAGCTGTTGCCTTGCGACCCGGATGAATCATTGGCCGGAAGGTAAAGGTAGAGGTTGTCCTCCGCTTGTCCTTGTTCCGCGAAATAGATCCTCATCCAGCCATTGTTGAAGCTGGAGTTGTCGGGGTCGATCACCTTGGCCGATTTCGCCGGGTCGGGATCCAGGAAGAGAAACTTGACTTCACCCTCCGTGTAGCTGAGTGACGCGGGCGCCGTTACGACTGGCCCCTCCCGGTAGTCGCCAAGCCCGTCATTGTTCGTGTCCAAACAGAAGTTCCCGCCTTTCTTGCCGGCGTAATCCCAGGTCGCTCGTCCGCCGTACACCGTAAAGGCCATCCCATTCAAAACCGTGCCCTCCAGTCCCACAAGGCTCGCGGGAACTTCCAGACGAACCCACTGCCCCACGCTGGGCAGTGTCCCCATGTATCGATTTGCCGGGCTCTCTACACCGGGGTAGATGTTGTTCGCACCCCAGTAGGCCCGATGCTCCCAAGAGCCCGCCGTGCGCCACTGGAGCATGATCTCCGTCGGCAAATTGGCCGCATCAATGTAAACGTACACCACCATGACTTCGCCGGGATTTACTGAAAGAGTAACGGTGGCGTCGTAGAAATAATGCTGATGCAAACCCGACGCGACGATCGACTGGTGCGCTTTGAGCGCGGAGAAGGGGGCCGGATTGCCGGCGATCCAGGTCGTCCAGGGGGTGATATAGCCGTACTCGTCAACTTGGCTGGCGCCGGCGGGCACCGCATCGTCCAACCAAATGGTGTCGATCGCTCCGCAGTTTGTGGAAGCGTAATGATAGCCGATGTCAACCGGGGTGGCGCCTTCCCGAGCCTGGTCTGTGGTCGTCGTGTAATAGTACAGCCCGGCCAGATCGGCGTTCCGACTTCCCATGTTTCGCAACGCGCTCGCGGTGGATTGGTAGTATCGGCCAAGCGCTCCGGTGAGATACGTCAAACTGGTCAGCACCTTGTCATTCGGATCATTGGGCTGCAAACGGGTCGCCGTATTGATATAAGCGTTGTAACCATGAGTTAGCTGGACAATCGAGTCGGTGAGGGCACACCCATCAAAACTGTTGTCTTTGACAAACCAACTGCTCGCACCGCTGGATCGCTGAAACGAGACCGTACTTCCTTTGAACAGATTGTTATAGCAATTGAGCTGCAGATAATCCCGAAACTCCGCTGTCACCCATTCGAATAGATTGTTATTCAACGCCGCGGAGGAAACGTTTGGACCCGCAATAAAAACTCGGGCGCTGCTGAAGCTGCAGTCTCGGAGACTCAGGGAATCCAGTCGGGAACCGCCATTGGCGGTATCGATGTGGGTTCCGCCCGCACTCAGGCCGTCGAAATCGGTGAATCGACATTCCAGTGACGGCGGGAAGGCGCCGGTGTTGTAGGGCTTGAGACCAATGTTGTTGTTCACGCTGCCGGATACGACTGGCTGTTCCTGCACCGTGTTGAAGCGGGCGATGTGGTTGCGATTGAGCGGCCCGCCTTCGCTGATCAGCCAGGCCTTGTCCTTCAAGAGAAAACCCGAGTCCCCCAGGATTGAGATGGCCACTCCGTTCGTGAGGACAAGCATGGCATTGTCCACAAGAACGCCTGTGACCGTCCAATCCAGCGCCTCATAGTGATACCCCAGATCCAGCGTATCCGTGTCGCGCTGGGCCTGGGGAGACATGATCGTGTAGGAGGTCACCGGGCCAGAAAGGGCAGCCGGCGGGTAAGTAGTTCTCTTCTTTAGTTCATTGAGTAATGAACTGGACAGCCCTGAGGTCGTGCCTGCATTTCTGAAGGAATGCCCGGCCGACAGGTAATAGTTTCCCGCGCCCTGGCTCCCGAACGGTGCACCGGAAGAAGAAACCTGCGGCGTGCCGAAGGGTGTAAAGCCACAGTTATGGAAGCCGTTGTAACTGCTTCCGGAGACGACGGGTGATCCAGAGGACAGAGTGGTAAGATTCGCGAACACCGAGTTGGTGAACTTGAAACTCGAAGCTGCATTGGCTGTAATCAGTTGCGACGCACCGCCGGAGGGTAAATAGCCATCGACCGTGCAATTGTATAATAAATTATCGTACGCTTCGACGTTGACCGTCAGAGGATACTGGACTCCGACGATCAGACTGTTGTTGACGGTGAGAGGCGTGGCGGTGCCGACGCCGCCGGTACCGCTAAGGACGATTCCCTTGACACAATTGATGAACTGCGAGTGAGAGATGGTGGCACCTGAATACGTTCCGAGGTTATCTTCGATCCGGACCGCTTCTTGACAATAACGGAAACGGCAATGGCTGATCGATTGCCCGGGACCAAGATAGAACAGCCAGAGGGCGGGGTTGGCATAGAATCCCGTAGGATTTCCTGAAGAATTGGGCGCCGGATCTCCGACCGTGTTATCATCTTTTGATGTAAATATTGCTGGACGATAACTTGAAGTTCGGCAGGTGAGTGGGCCGTAACTCACTTTGATCCAGGTGGTTGGGGTGCTTGGATATTTGATAACAGCGCCTCCTTCGATAATCGTCGATCCACAATACACTGGATCGCTGATCAAGTACGTGGTGTCGCCTCGAAAAGTAGTGGTGCCACTTAGGGTCCCGCCGATGGTCGCGAGGTAATCGATCACCACGCCGGGGCGCTTAACGTCGCCCGCGTTGGCCATTCGCGTCGAGGTTTGGTTCGCCCCGGCGTTCGCCAGCCGGGAGGAGCGGGGTAACGGTATCGCCGCAGGGCCTGACTTGGCCTCCTTTAGGTCTGGCTTAGGCTGCGCCGACGCGCTCCGATGCCCGCGGTCGGGCAGGGATCTCAACTCACGGCTGATTGAGCCATACTCGACCGATTCGATCAGGAACGTGCGCCCCAGGATATTCGTGTATTTCTTTACCACGGGCGCGGAGGCCTGGCCGGCGGCAGTACCCGCTTTCCCCAAAGCAGCCTGGCCGGTGCCGATGACAAATTCACCGAAGCCAAGGAGTTCATCCACCAGATCGGGACTGACCATGCGGTTGCGCACGCGTTGATCCTGTTCAACACGAATCGGACGAACCAAGCGATCTGGTTGCGGGGCGCCATAAAGCTCGGTGAAGATTTGGAGGCGCGTCGTATTGGTTGGAAAACCAAAGTCCGCCGGGTTCAGGTGACCTCGGAATACAACGTCCTGCTCAAACGAGCCTTTATTGACCGTGTAGATTACATCCGCCCAAACGCCGTTCTCTTTGAATGCATTGTCATATACCACCTGATTGCTGCTGAGGAGGGCGCCGGAGCAGTCGGCTATTGCGGCAATGATCGCCGACTTTCCGCTGGCCGCATCGTAAAGTCCGATTCCCACTGGCGTTGATTTGATCGTGAGGCCATCGGGAGTGGTTATGGAAACCGCTCCGATCATGTTGAGATTGGCCTCCAGGCGGACTTTGTGCTGCAGGCGCTCGGCAACAAAGGCCTCGTCCGTAACTTCAAAAGTCGCATCGCTCGGCGTCCATTGCCGCCCGTCCCAAAAGTTCATGCCCGTTGCCATCTCGACAACCGAGCCCTCGGATCGCCCATCGCCAGGGTCGCGGTTCCAAAGGCGATGATGCGGGCCTACTTCGACCACGACCGGTTCACTGGCCGGCGCCGGGCGCGAATGCTGAGCGCAGACGCTGGACGAACAAAGGGTGATTGCTGTTACACTCCAAAGGCCGGTTTTCATAATTCAATCATTGATGGTTCGATACCACGTGCACGATAGATTTCGCCAATGCCGTTTCGCTTTATGCCGACGCCTGCTGCCGCGCCAATCTGATCAATGATGCGAGTCAGTTCCTCGGTTGCGAATCGTCGATCTTCACGTGACCAGTCGCTCAGCGTCGCGCGCACAAATGCCTCGAATCTCCGCAGCCGCTCCCGGACCGGAGTGCGTCGCCAGCGGACTGGGGTTGCCTGGCATTTGAACTTTGCGACCAATTCTTTGCTCGCGGCTAGCGTCAGCCTGGGATGGACTGTTCCTTTTGCGGCGAGGGTCTCCAGTACGATGCGGTCCAGTTGCGCCAGGTGGTAAAGGATGCTCCAACCGCGGGGCAGATGCGCAAACGTTTGCGCGTCTATTCCTCCCAGCCGCTGGCCAATGACGACGAGCATTGCCCCTTTACGCCTGGAAAATGGCATCTTCCCGGATTTCCACAGTTGCGACCATTGGCCGTAGCGCAATCCCCTCCTTGCCGCGCAGACCACTCGGGCCAGTTCCAAGGTGTTCGTTCCGCCTTGCTCCCAAACCGTCCGGACTTCGCTCGTCCATTGTTCAATCGAGAGCGCCACACCGTTGCCGCAGGGTCGCGCCGCGGACCGGGCAGCAAAGTGGAACGGTACGACTGATTTCCCCGGTAACGGGTCCGTCAACGCCTTCATGGATATATCCCGAACGCCGTTCATCGCCGATCCCCACCTTCGCCGTCGCCCGTGAGTTTGAGATTTTCTCGCGCCGCGTCAGAGGCTGCCAAACTCAACGTAACGATAAGAGCCAGTCGCCGTGTGTCCACGGCGATGAGTTATCCCAGAGCGACATTTGTTATCCCAGGGCGACATTGTTCGTACCGCCAAAGGACATCGAGCGGCTAACGGATTGCCTCGGACTGGCCCACGCCGACGGTGTCGCACCCGTGGTTCGTTTGAACTCGCGGCAGAAATGAGACACCTGTTTGAACCCTACGGCGTACGCGACCTCCTTGACACCAATCCCACGCCTCAGCAGCGCCTGCGCCTCCTGAAGGCGAAGATGCTTGAGCCACGGTTCTGGCGCCACATGGAACGAGTGCTTGAAGAAGCGCTCCAATTGCCGTACGGATACCTGACACAGAACTGCCAATTGGCGTATATCGAAGCGCGCCCGCTCGGCGAGTTCACTCCAATCCCTGATACGCTCCAGTTTGCTGCTCCGAAAATGCCCGGGCTCCCGCCCATCGAGCAGCTCCCCGGCCTGCAGGGGAACTCGACCGAGAGCAGGGGGGTTCGGCAAAACCTCAATACCCACCGGACAACGAAGTTCATGTCTACTTCCCATACACCTCCTTGCCTTTCGCTGCGACGATTATGGTTTGTCTGCTGGTTACGGTTGGAAAACTGCCGCCAGGTGAAATCCACCGGGCCATTGCCTTGCGTGTTGAATAATGAAGTCCGCCCGTCGCCATAAGTTCTAGCTACTCCAAATACTGAGGATTACCTATCCAGGCAACTGGGGCAAACGCCTGAAAGATGGGGTAGGGTAATACCCCAGTTCCAGAGATGGGGCGGTAACCGACCGGCCGGCGTATATGCCTCCCGATTAATTGACAGAGACTGCCGAACGACGCCAGACTCGGACACTCCGACGGTGCGCACGACTTTTCAACGCAACAACGAGTCTACTTATGAACGAGCGTCCACCCACCGAACTTGAAGCGAGGAAGCAGATCCTCTACTCCGTCCCGCTATTCGCTGGTATCAGTGGGCAAGCCTTCGACTTGCTGGCCGCTCAGGCCGCGCAGTCGCACTTCGCCGCGGGCCATGTCATCGTCCGCCAGGGTGACCCGGGCACGAAGCTGTTCGCCATCGCCAAAGGCGACGTGCGCGTCTTACGTCAGGGCCGACATGACGAGATTGAGGTCGCTCGGATGAAGGAGGGCGATTTCTTTGGTGAGATGTGCATCCTGGAACACCTCCCGCGGGCCGCCACAATCGAGGCAGTAACGAACACGGAATTGCTCTTGTTGTCCTACGCGAGCTTTGAGTTGTTGTTCGAGAGACTGCCGCTGGATCATCATTGCGTATTGAGCAACATGGCGCGCACCCTCTCGGCGCGCCTCCGTGAACTCGGAGATTTCCTTGCGCTGAGGGGGTGACGCGTGCCCAACCGTCCCGAGACTTGACACGGTCACGAGTAAACCGACCATTCCGCCGTGTATATCCGACTCGCCAGCGCGTTCGTTTCGCTCTGCTTCCTTCCGGACCTCGTCGCCGCTGAGGGCGCCCTTTGGCAGGTGGGAGTGGCGCGAATTGACATTACGCCTGAATACCCGATTCGTCTCACCGGTTACGCCGTGCGGAAGACTGAGTCGGAAGGCGTCGAGCAGCGGCTCTGGGCAAAGGCGCTCGCGATCGGGAACAACCGCGAGGGTGCGGCCATCCTGATCACGGTCGATAACTGCGGTGTCTGTACCAACGTGACTGACGTGGTCGCCGCCCGCCTCAAAATCAGGGCCGAGATGAGCCGCGAGCGGTTGGCGGTCTGTTCGTCGCACACCCATTCCGCGCCTTGCACCGTGGGTTTTGCCCCGAACATTTTCGCGCTGCCGATTCCCGCCGAGCAGCAGGCGACGATCGAGCGCTATACCCGGGAGTTGACCGACAAACTCGAACAGGTGGCACTGGCAGCCCTGGCGGATCGGAAGGCCGCGAAGCTGGCCTGGAACGAAGCGTGGTGGTCAACTATGCCTGTCACTGCACGACGCTCGGTGGTGAGTTCAACAAGCTGTGTGGCGATTGGGCCGGTTTCGCCCAGGAAGCTCTCGAACGCGATTGCCCGGGTGCAGTGGCGTTGGTCACCATCGGCTGCGGCGCCGACTCGAATCCGCATCCCCGCGGCGGACCGGACGGCGGTCTGGCCCTGGCAAAGCAACATGGCCAGGCGCTTGCCGACGAAGTAAGGCGAATGCGGGATGGTTCCTGGATCCCCCTCCGGCAAAGCCTGAGCTGCCGCGCGAAGCAGATTGAGTTGCCGTTCGATACATTGCCCAGCCGCGAGCAATGGGAGGAGCGCGCGAAGCAGGGCGCTATTGTCGGTTTTCACGCCCGGCGCAACCTGGAGCGATTGGACCATGGCGAAGCGTTGCCCGCCACCCTGCCCTACTTCGCGCAGGTCTGGAACTTCGGCGACCAGCTCGCGCTGGTGTTTCTGGCGGGTGAAGTCGTCGTCGATTACTCGCTGCGGTTGAAAAAGGAATTCGATTCCGAGCGGATCTGGCTGACGGCTTATGCCAACAACGTCCCGTGCTACATCCCGTCCCGTCGCATTCTGCAGGAGGGCGGATACGAGGCGGAGACCTCGCTTTGGTATTACGATCGCCCGGCGCGGTTGGCTCCCAGCATCGAAGAGTTGATTGATTCGACCGTGGCCGAACTGATGCCATCGTCGTTCCGCACCGATCCGAAGAAGGCTGAGTACCCACCCCCGAAATCGCCCGAGGAAGCGCTGGCGGCATTTCGCACGCGACCGGGTTTGAAGGTGGAACTGGTGGCTGCGGAGCCACTGATTGCTGATCCAGTGGCGATTGACTGGGACGCCGAAGGACGGTTGTGGGTGGTGGAGATGCACGATTATCCCGCCGGCCTCGACGGCAATTGGAAACCTGGCGGACGCGTTAAGCTTCTCCAGGATCTCGACGGCGACGGTCGATATGAGAAGGCGACCGTGTTCCTCGACGATCTCCCCTTCCCCACGGGTGTGACCGCTTGGAACAAAGGGGTCCTCGTCTGCGCCGCGCCCGACATCATCTACGCCGAGGACACCAACGGCGATGGTCGGGCGGACACGTCGCAAAAGCTCTTCACGGGGTTTGCAACGGAGAACTATCAGGCCCGCGTGAACAGCCTGAGCCTGGGATTGGACAACTGGATTTACGGGGCCAACGGGTTAATCGGGGGCAAGATTCACGGAGCCGCCGGCGGCACCGAGGTCAACATTAGCGGGCGGGATTTTCGCGTGCGTCCGGAGACGGGCGAATTCGAGCCGGCGTCCGGCATCACCCAGCAGGGGCGCGTGCGCGACGACTGGGACAACTGGTTTGGCTGCGACAACAGCACATTGCTGTGGCACTATCCGCTGCCGGAGCACTATGTCCGGCGCAATCCGAACGCCGCCCCACCCGAGGCGCGCGTATTTGTTCCGGCAGACTTAGATCCGAATCAACTTTTCCCTGCCAGCCGAACACTGGAGCGATTCAACGATCCCGGTCACGCGAAGCGCACAACGTCGGCTTGCGGCGTCGGCATCTATCGGGACACGCTCCTGGGCGAGGAATTTTATGGCAACGCGTTCGTCTGTGAACCGGTCCATAACCTGGTCCACCGATTGGGACTGAAACCCGACGGCGTCACCTTCAAGGCGTTTCGGGCACACGACGAGCAGCAAAGTGAATTCCTGTCCTCGAAGGACAACTGGTTCCGACCGGTCCAGGCGCGCACGGGACCGGACGGCGCGTTGCACATCGTGGACATGTATCGGTTCGTCATCGAACACCCGCGCTGGATTCCACCGGAGCGCCTGGCGAAGCTCGACCTGCGCGCCGGCGCTGACATGGGGCGAATCTATCGGGTCGTGTCCGCCGGCCAACAGCCGCGTCCGATTCGCAACCTGGCGAATCTCTTGACGACTGACCTTGCCTCCGCGCTGGATTCGCCCAACGGAACCGAACGGGACAGGGTGCACCTCGAACTGCTCCGGCGGAGGGACAATTCCGCCCTCACTCGACTGAAGCAATTGTTTCAGCAGAGCGAACGGGCCGCGGTACGGCTCCAGGCCCTCTGCGTTCTCGACGGTCTGAAGGGCTTGACGCCTGATTTGCTCGAAGAGGCGTTGAACGATCCTGCTCCGGCGGTGCGCCGGCGCGCCGTACGGTTGAGCGAGCAGTTCCTTTCCGTTCGGGGCACAAAAGGATCCGCGTCCTCGCCGTCACATCTGACGGCAGCGCTGCTCCAACTGATCGACGACAGGGACGTCACGGTCCGATACCAACTGGCGCTCAGCTTTGGGGAGTGGAATGATCCCCGGGCGGGGGAGGCGCTCGGGCGACTCGCCAGCCTTGGGATGAAGGACCCCTGGCTTCGCGCCGCCGTGTTGTGCTCGGCGACGCGGTTTCCCTCGGAGATCCTTAAAAGCCTTCTCGTCCTCGAGTCCAACCATACCGAGCGTACCGAGATGATCCAACAATTGGTCGCCACGGCGGCGGCCGGTGAAAACGAATCGGCACTCCATGACGCGCTGGGTGTCATCGCGCCATCCGATCCCGAGGTGCTCGAACCGTGGAGGTTATCGGCGCTGACCAGCCTGGTCGATGCGCTCGAGCGGCGCGGAGGCTCGCTCGCTTCATTGGCATCGTCCGCACCGACGCAAGTCCGCACTGCCGTGGAACGAATCGAGAAGTCGTTCGAGACGGCCTTCAGCGTCGTGAAATCCGCCTCGGCCGACGACGCGGCCCGAGAGGCCGCCATCCGCTTTGTGGCACGCAGCAGCCGAAAGGACGACGCTTTGCGGTGGCTGGCCAGTTGGTTGTCTGGAGACGCGCCTTTGCGGCTGCAGACCGCCGCCGTCGAGGCGCTCGCGCACATCGCGAATCCAAAAGTCCCGGATTTGCTGCTGACCGGCTGGGAGCGGCATTCTCCCGCGTTGCGCGCGACCATCGTGTCGAGGCTGCTCTCGCGGGATGAGTGGGTGCGCGCTCTGCTCGATGCCCTCGAAAAGGGAGTGGTTGCGTCGAGCGAGATTTCACCGGCGAATCGGCAACGGTTGGTGCGGAACAAGAACACCGAGATTCACCGGCGTGCGCAAACGTTGTTTGCCGCCACTCAGGCCAGCCGGAGCGAGGCGTTGGCGCGGTTCAAAAATGTTGGCGACCTCACCGGTGACGCGGCACGCGGGGCGATGGTTTTCGAGAAGAACTGCGCGCCGTGTCACGCCCTGGGTGACCGGGGGCACGCGGTGGGGCCGGATCTCGCCACGTTTCGCAACAAGAGCGCGGAGGATTTTCTGGTTGCCATTCTTGATCCCAGCGCGGCGATCGAACCTCGCTTCATTAGCTACCAAGTCGAGACCCGCGACGGCCGATCACTCTCCGGTGTGATCAAGGCAGAGACGGCCACCAGCCTGGCACTCGTTCAAGGCGGTGGTGTGGAGGAAACAATCCTGCGCCGGAACATCGCCGAGATCAAGGCGTCGAACCTGTCGCTGATGCCCGATGGGCTTGAGCAAAACATCACCCCGCAAGATTTGGCGGACCTGATCGCCTGCCTGAAGAATCTCGGGCCGGCGGCGTTTGGCGGCGCTTCGCCGGAGCAGGCCTCGAAAGCGCGTGCCGAGTTCCTGCGAAGCGGGGCAAACGGGGCGGCCAGGATTGTCGTGGCGGCGGAACAACTTTCGTACGCCAGTTGGCTGGGCACCTTGCCCCTGGCTATCTGCCGGCAGACCGACGGCAAATCGCGAGTCATCTGGGAGACGGCACCGTTCATGGGCGAACCGAAACCTGACACCCGCCATCACGTTCGGCTGGCCGCGGCCATGGGCTATGTTTCGCAAGACGCTGGAAGATTTGATCTGAAGCTCAACAGCAAGCCCGTCCTCACGTTCGACGTGACCCTGCACGATGAGACCTGGAAAAGCGCCGACGGAAAGGTATCGATGCATTACCAGGTTCTGGAGAACAATGACGAGGACAGCAACGGTGTTGTCACCATTGACCTCAGCGACGACCTGCTCGAGCCGGGCAAACCGGCACGGTTTGAAGTGATCGGCTCGTCAAGCAATAGCCAGCGGTGGTTTGGTGTCTATGAACTCCCCGAACGCGAGTGAGGGCTGACCGGCGATCGCTCACCCTGGGCGTTGGATTACTATCCAAAAGATTCTTTCCTTTTTGCGAAGACTTTCCGCGGCAGAACCTCCAACGTCCAACTCTCAAACGAGTTATCGCGTCGCGACGTGTTCGATGTTCGGCGTTGGATGTTGGATGTTCTTCTGCGGTTTGGAGCGAAGCTTCTAGACAAGTGGAAGCGAACTTACGGAGCCGTGCTGAGAAGTTTTGCTGAGAGGTGTTTCCCTACCATGCGGGGTAGGATATCTCCCCCTATCCAATCTCCGCACCGTGCTTAACGAGTCCTGTGGACTGGTGGTTCGTTCATTTGATCGAGTGATGGAAAGAAGAAATAGGAAATTAAGCCGGGAAACCAAACGCCTCCAATGAAACAAATGAAACCATCAATTTTAGGTCTTCTCGGAACAATTTGTCTGGCGTCCGTGATCTTTTCTCCCACTGCGAGTGCGCAACCGAGACAAGTGGTCGAACGCGGGCCGAATTATCGGGTAATTCAAATGACTCGGATGGTCACCAACCAGTTCGGTGAAATAATGTCGGAAAACAAGCGCTATACGGAAATGGAAGCGGGCATGCACCGCTTTGAACACGGCAAGTGGGTCGATTCTGAGGCTGTTATCGAAGTAAACTCCGAAGGATATGCGACGGCGACTCGGGGAGTTTACACAGTGATTTTCAGTCCGAATTTCAACAGCCCTGGCACGATTGATCTGCTCACGCCGCAACCTCAGCAGACGCGCCTGCGGTCTCACGTATTGGGTATTTTCCTTTCCGATAGCGCCACCGGGAGGCGTGTGATGGTAGCGGGGGTCAAGGACAGCATTGGCGAACTGCTGCCGCCCAACCGAATCATTTACCGCTCGGCTTTTTATGGTCTGGACGCCGACATGCTCTTCATTTACGAAAAGGGAGTTTTTGAAGCCGACCTGATCATCAAAGAAAACCTCGCGCTGCCCGAGGGGTTCGCGCCTGAGTCGAGCCGGTTGGAATTGGTGACTGAGTTTAGTCACTCGGCAACACCGGACGTTACGCAATGCGCGTTCACGTCGGAGAACGGTAGCAATCTGGTCGATGATTCGCTCATTGATTTCGGGGGGATGATGATGGTTCCGGGAAAAGCCTTTTCTGTAGATGGCACTGCCAGTGCATCGGGCGGTCTAAATGACACCGCGCTGCACGTACTCAAGCAGTGGCGCCAGATGAATGGCAAACAGGTGTTGATAGAATCTGTGTCTTGGACGGAAGCCGAGGCGCACATGAAGTCTTTGCCTAAAGCGGCGGTGAATGATCGGAAGCCCACCCGACAGGCAAGCGTTGGACGCAGACTGCCCACAAAGCAAATGGCGTTGAAGCACCCTGGGTCGCTCCGAGTTGCCAGCCTCCCCTATAAGCAAGAGGGGTTCGTCATGGACTATATCGTGGTCGTCACGCAACCGTCGTGGACGTTCGAGAGCGGACAGACTTATCTTGTGACAAATGCGGTGACGATTAGCAGCTCCTCCACATTTCAGTCAGGGGCGATAATCAAGTTTGACCGGCTTGGTTCGATGACTCTGTCCGGCACTGTGAGTTGCCCAACCAACGAATCAGTATATCTGACCGCACGGGATGACACTTCCATCGGAGAAGATACCAGCACAGGCGCCTTGACCGGCTATTACGGCAATCCATATTACATCCAGCTCTATAACATGTTCGCGGCAGTTCTCAAGCGGATGAACATCCGCTACGCCAAGGAAGGCGTCACGGCATACACACCTTGCCAATCGCAACCGCAAACAGTGCAAGACTCGCGTTTTGAGAATTGTGAAAAGGGAGTGACCGCGTCTCTGAGCACGATGAATTTGACCAACCTCATCTTTTGTAATACGCTGACGAATTTTTACAACTACGGCGGCTCTTCCTTCAACGTGTCGGCGGTCACGACGAATTGCGATGGGAACGTGCGGTTCACGACATTAACGGATGGCAAGTTGCTTACAGGCCAAACCAATATTCCGATTGAAGTTGTCAGCGGCGATTTTGATGTTGCTGGTGTCAAGCTGTTTGCAAACGGCAACGAAGCCGCCATGTATAGTGTCAACCCGGCGAACGCGATGCTGACCTGGAACACGGCCTTTTCAACCAATGGCGTCTACTCGGTAAATCTCCTGGCTGAATTCTATTTCTCTTCCGTTACTGGTGCGGTTACTGACAAGTCCGTAGGATAGTCTACATTTTTCTCGACTCTGCGTCCAATCTTCAGTAGGATCGGGAGCATGGCAAAGATAGATGGCCGGACCTTGAATCATAAGGCGTTGGAACATATTCGCAAAGTAGCGATCAA
>WNFU01005447.1_pt1 | contig 15797 bp, 17 predicted proteins | sample 5400121 | NCBI WGS metagenome assembly WNFU01 (sample SAMN13153360, study PRJNA577476) | soil metagenome | isolation source: 100 cm soil or saprolite under grassland replicate 1 | place: USA:California | collected 2016-06-15
CGACGACTTCGTCATGGACTGGTCGCCCGACGGACGGATCGTCTATGCGCACGTCTTCGAGCCACCGTTCTCCTCCGCGCTCGTGCCCGTCTTCTATCTCGCGGTCATGCAGGCTGACGGAAGCGGCAAGCGCATCCTGACCCGCAAGCACAAGGTCGAGTACGAAGAGTGGGACACCGCGGCCACGTGGTCGCCGGACGGGACGCTCGTCGCGTTCATCCGCTTCATCGCCCTTGAGAAGACCGACGTTTATCTCGTGCGGCCTGACGGCACCGGACTGCGCAACCTGACTGCTACAAACGAAGCTGATGAGGGGCCCCCGCACTGGGCGCCGGACGGCCGGGCAATCGCCTTCGCGCGTGTCAGCGAGGCCCATCCGCAGGACTCCGGCATCTGGCTCGTGCGTCCGGACGGTACAGGCCTGCGTCAGCTCACGAGCGGTGATGACTCGGCCCCGCGGTGGTCACCGGACGGGCAGACGATTGCGTTCGATCGTTACCGCGGGAATCTGCAGTACGCGATCTTCACCGTCCGGGTCGACGGCCGCGGGCTGCGAGGCGTCACGGATTTCGGCTTTGTCGCGGTCGACCAGTGGTCCGCGGACGGGCAATCGCTCCTGTACGAGGGGAGGGGTGGCGTCTGGACGATTCGCGCGGACGGGAGCGGCAGGCGGAAGCTTGCGAAGGGCGATCGGGCGGCATGGTCGCCCGACGGCAAGCAGCTCGTCTTCGCCCGAACGCGGATCGACAGGAAAGGGCGACAGCAACGCCTGATCGTCGTCGCCGACGCCGCCGGGCGCCATGCCCGAGCCGTCTTCCGCGGCGCGGAGGACGCAAGTTTGTCGCGGGCGATCTGGTCGCGGGACAGTCGCTTCCTCGCGATCGCCGCGCGCCGCGAGTGCAACGGTCTCGGCGTCTACGTCGTCCAGGTAGCGCCCTTGCGCGCCCGGCGCATCTCCAACGGGTGCCGCATCATCGGCACGTCGCGCTCCGACAGGTTGCTCGGAACGCGCGAGCGCGACCTGATCTGGGGCTTGGAAGGCAACGACGTGATCTATGCCAGCCCCGGAAACCCGGACACGCTCTGGAAGCCGCGACTCGACCACAACGTCGTCTACGCGGGCCCGGGAAACGACCGGGTCGTCGGGGGGCGGGGCCAGGACTTACTGATCGGCGGCCCCGGTCGGGATTTCCTGAGCGGCCGCGGCCAGGACGACGTCATCCGCTCGCGAGACGGAGAGCGAGACGTCGTCGTCTGCGGATGGGGAAGTGACCGGGTTTTCGCCGATCACCTCGACAGGGTTGCGGCGGACTGCGAGCGGGTCTTCCGGTAGCAAAATCCTTTCGCCGCGCTAATCGATCCTTCACAGGACGGGAGTAGCGTGGATCTCGATGAGGTTGGGAATCTGCGCAGCGGTTGCGGTTCTGCTCGGCTCTCTCGCGGCCGTCGCCCACGTCGATGCGACGCCGATCCCGCCGAGCTTCGAGATCTACTCGATCGGCGTCAACGGCGCCGGCATCCGGAATCTCACCCACAGCCCGCTCGACGAAGGCTCTCCCGCCGTCTCGCCGAACGGCCGCAAGATCGCCTTCGTCCGCACCACCGCCGGCAACCGGGATCTCTGGGTCATGAACGCCGACGGATCGGGTCAGCAGCAGCTGACGAGCTCGACCGCGGAGGACGAATCGGAACCGGTGTGGTCGCCCAACGGCGCGCTGATCGCATTCACGGCCGGCACGCGAGACGCCTGCCTGCCTTCTCCCTGCCCGCGCTGGTCGGTTCGCGTCGTCCGGCCTGATGGAACCGGCCTCCGTGACGTCGTCGCCTATGCACGCGCCGGGCGTTGGTCGCCGAATGGGCGCAAGCTCGTCCTGGAGACCGACATCGATCCCTACCAGGAGGCCGAATCCATTTCCGTGGCCGATCTCGCCGGCGGCGTGCGCAAGATCGTCGACGCGGGCGTGGTCGCGAACCCCGTCTGGTCGCGCGACGGCCGCATCGCATTCGTCCTTCAGGGTTCAGGCCTCTATGTCGCCCGAGCGGACGGCACGGCTCGCCGGCGCATCGCCGCGGACGCCGAAGAGCCCGACTGGTCGCCTACGGGGCGCCAGATTGCCTTCCTGACGCTCAACCGGGTGAACGTCGTCGCCGGCAGCGGGGGCCGGGCGAAGAGGATCGCGCTCGCCGACGGCTTCGCGTGGAGTCGCAGCGGGCGGCGTCTCGCGCTCTTCCGGGAGCAAGGGCGGATCGCGGTCATCAAGCCGAACGGAAGGTCCTTCCGAGTCGTCGAGCGCGTCCGCGGCCGGCTCGACGCCTCCTGGCTCGGCCCGTGGACGTGGTCGCGCGACGGGAAGAGGCTCTTCTACGCCGCGCGCGTCGAGCAGTCTCCGCCGCCGGGCTGAGCTACCTACTCGAGCTCGACGAGGAGCGCGCCCCCGGCGACCTGGTCGCCCTCGGCGACGTGAACCGCGCGCACGACCGCTTCGTACGGCGAGACGACCGGCGTCTCCATCTTCATCGCCTCCAGGACGAGCAGCGTCTGCCGATGGGTGACGCGGTCGCCCGGCGCGGCGAGCACCTTGATCACGGTGCCCGGCATCGGAGCCGTCAACGAGCTCTGCTCTCCGCCGCCGCCTCCGGCAGCGCCGTGGGAGACGTCGTCGACATCCGGAGGCGAATGCGGCGGCGGGGTCGCAAGGTTCAGGCGCCAGGCGCCGTCCCAGGGGCCGCTCGGAAGCCGCGCCGGCGGTGCCGAGAGTGGTGGGTACTCCCCGAGGAACGCGGTCGTCGTCCGGCCTGCGCGGACCGCGGGATGAGCGACCAGCCAGCGGAGGAAGGGTAGGTTCGTCGTCAGCCCGGCGACCTCGGTCTCGGCCAGCGCGTCGCGTAGGCGCAGGAGCGCCTCGTCGCGTGTGGGGCCGTGGGCGATCAGCTTCGCGATCAGCGGGTCGTACGTGACGCCGATCTCGTCGCCCTCCTCGACCCCCGCGTCGACGCGAATCCCGGTCGGCAGCCGGAGCCGCTCGATCCTTCCGGTCTGCGGGAGAAACGTCCGCGGATCCTCCGCGTAGAGCCGAACCTCGACGGCATGCCCCCCGGACTTTGCAACAGTCTGTTGCAAAGTCTCGAGGCTCTCGCCGGTGGCGATTCGGAGTTGCTCTCGCACGATGTCGATTCCCGTGACGAGCTCCGTGACCGGGTGCTCGACCTGGATGCGGCCGTTCAGCTCGAGGAGGTAGAAGTCGCGCCCGTCGAGCATGAACTCGACCGTGCCGGCGCTGCGGTAGCCGAGAGCGCGGCCAAAGGCGACCGCAGCCTCGCTCATGCGCGTCCGGAGCTCGCCGTCGAGGGCCGGCGAGGGAGATTCCTCGAGCACCTTCTGGTGGCGTCGCTGGATGGAGCACTCGCGCTCCCCGAGCGAGACGACGTCGCCGTGCTCGTCTGCCAGGAGCTGGATCTCGACGTGCCGGGGACGCTCGACATAGCGCTCGCAGAAGACGGTGTCGTCACCGAAGGCCGCTTTTGCCTCGCGCTGCGCCGCCGCGAGCGCCTCGTCGAGCTCCGACGGGTCGCGGACGACGCGCATGCCTCTCCCGCCTCCGCCCGCGGCGGCCTTGACGACGAGCGGAAAGCCGATCTCGCCCGGCTCGCCGGCCGGGAGGACCGGCACTCCCGCTTCCCGTGCGATCTCCTTCGCCTGCAGCTTGTCGCCGCCCTTCCGCAGCGCCTCGGGCGTCGGCCCGACAAACACGATCCCCGCGGCCTCGACCGCCTCGGCGAAATCCGGGTTCTCGGCCAGAAATCCGTAGCCGGGATGGATCGCGTCGGCGCCCGTCCGCTTGGCCGCCCGGATGTGCTCTTCCGAGAAGAGGTAGTTGGGAATCTCCACCGCCTCGTCTGCCACCCGCGTGTGCAGAGAACTGCGGTCGTTGGGCGGAGCGACGGCGACCGTTGCGATCCCGGCCTCGCGGCACGCGCGAAAGACCCGCACGGCGATCTCGCCGCGATTCGCTACGAGGAGCTTTCGGATCTCCACGGCGCGGGCCGCTTGTCGAGGAACGCCCGCAGGCCGGCCTGTCCCTCTTCGCCTGCGCGCAATCCGGCTGCGACGTGTGCGGCCTGCTCGCCGCCGGGCCGGTCGCGGATCACGCGCTTGGCCGCCCGCACCGCCTCCGGCCCGGAGGTGAGCAACTCGGCGACAAGGCTCTCGACCGCCCCGTCGAGATCGGACGCGACCTCGTGGACGAGCCCGAGCCGGAACGCCGTCCCTGCGTCGAAGCGCTCACCCGTCAGGAAGTAGCGGCGCGCGGGGCCCGCACCGATCCGTGGAAGGACGAACGGCGAGATGACGGCCGGGACGATCCCGAGCTTGACCTCCGAGAACCCGAAGGTCGCGTCCTCGCCCGCGAGCGCGACGTCGACGGCGGCGGCGAGCCCGCAGCCTCCGCCGAGGCAGTAGCCCTGGATCCGAGCCACGACCGGCGCGGGGCAGGTGTCGATCGCCTCGAGCATCCGGTAGAGCCGCAGCGCGTCCTCGACGTTCTCGTCGTATGAGAGGTCGATCGCGGCGCGCTGCCACTCGATGTCCGCGCCGGCGCAGAAGCTCTCGCCCTCGCCGGCGAGCAGGACGACCCGCGCATCCCCGACGTCCCCGAACGCCTCTGTCAGCTCCCGGATGAGCTCCGCGTCGAAGGCGTTCCGCCGCTCGGGCTTCGCAAGCGTGACGCGGGCCACCGGGCCGTCTCGCTCGATCCGCAGCGCGTTCATCGTCAGAAGCCTAAAGTCGGGGCGTGCTCAGAGGATTTCTCGCAGCCGCAGTCACGCCGCTTCGCAACGGCGGCAGCGCGCTGGACGAGGAGGCGTTCGCCCCGCTCGTCGAATTCCTCGCCGCGGCCGGGCTCGACGGTGTGTTCGCGCTCGGCACGACCGGCGAGGGGATTCTTCTCTCAGCAGAGGAGCGAAAGCGCGCCGCCGAGCTGTTCGTCGAGGCGGGCAAGGGGCGCCTGTCCGTCGCCGTTCACTGCGGCGCTCAGACGACCGCCCAAACGAGTGCGCTGGCCGGCCACGCCGCAGAGATCGGAGCCGATGCCGTCGCCGTGATTGCGCCGCCGTACTTTCGGCTCGACGAGGACGAGCTGGTCGAGCACTTCGCCGCAGCGGCCGAGGCCTGTGCGCCGCTGCCCTTCTACATCTACGAGTTCGCCCGCGTCAGCGGCTACGCCGTGCCCCTCTCGGTCATCGCGCGTTTGCGCGAGCGTGCGTCGAACCTGGCCGGCCTCAAGGTCTCCGACCGCCCCTGGGATGCCTTCGAGCCGTACCTGATCGAGGGCCTGGATGTGTTCGTCGGGCCGGAGGTGTTGATCGAGCAGGGCCTCGAGCGCGGTGCGACCGGAGCCGTCTCGGCTCTCGCGACGGCATTCCCCAAGGAGGTCGTGGAGCACCACACGGCGCGGCTGGCGCAGCTGCGTGAGGCGATCGAGCGTTTCTCGTTCCACGCCGCGCTCAAGCGCGTCCTCGGGCGACGCGGAGTCGCGGTGCGCGAAGACGTGCGCGCTCCACTGCGTGGACTGACGCCGAAGGAGCGAGACGAGCTGGACCGATGGCTCGAATCGTCGTAGCGGGCGCCGGCGCAACCGGAGCGAGCATCGCCTATCAGCTGGCGCTGCGCGGGGCGGCCGATGTCGTCCTCTGCGATCGAGAACAGATCGCGAGCGGAGCGACCGGGAAGGCGATGGGCGGCGTGCGCCAGCAGTTCTCGACCGAGGCCGAGGTGCGGCTCGCGCAGGAGTCGATCGGCTTCTTCGAAGAGCTTGGCCCGCCGTACTTCGACCAGGTCGGCTACCTCTTCTGCGCGACGACCGAGGAGGGCCTGGCCGAGCTCGAGGACCGCGCGGAGCTCCAGCGAGGCCTCGGCGTCCCGGTCGAGAGCGTCGACCCGGGGATCATCGAGGGCCTGAACACGGCCGGCGTGCTCGGAGCTGTCGTCTGCTGGCAGGACGGCGTCGCGGAGCCCGCCGAGGTGGCGCGGGAGCTCGTTCGGCGATCGTCGGAGCTCGGGGTCGAGGTCCGGGAGCACACCGATGCGCGCGCGGTTGAGCACGACATCCTCGTGATCGCAGCCGGGGCATCCTCTCCCGAGCTTTTCCCCGAGCTTCCAATTCGGCCGCTCTGCCGTCAGCTGGTCGACGTCGGCCCCGTCGCCGACCTTCCGGCCGACCTGCCGATGATCCTCGAGGCGGAAAACGGGTTTCATTTCCGCCGCCGCGGCGACACGCTGCGGCTCGCGATGGGGGAGGCGTCGCCGCGCTGGACGGATCGCGAGGAAGTGGACGAGGCGATCGTGGAGGACTGGCGGCAACGGCTGGCGCATCGGTTTCCACCCGCTGCGGGGGCGCCGGTCCTTCGCGCCTGGGCGGGCCTCTACGACATGACGCCCGATGCCCACCCGATCATCGGCTGGGTCGGCGACGGCGTGTACGCCGCGTGCGGCTTCTCGGGGCACGGCTTCATGCAGTCGCCGGCGGTCGGGAAGGCCGTGGCGGGCGAGTTGCTCGAAGGCGAGTCGTCTCTCGACCTATCCCCGTACCGGCTCGAACGCTTCGAGAAAGGGGCCACCTTCCCCGAGACCCTCGTGCTCTAGACACAGGTTGCGCTCGGCCTGCCCCTGGTACCCCTGACCTCCTCCCCGATTCGATCGTACCGAGGAAATCCGCCCGCATGGGTGTCGGCTTTGTGACGAAACTGCTACTCGGAAGCAAGGCCGCGGCGCGACAGCTCTTCGATCGCGAACCGGCCCTCGATCGTGGCTTCGACGTCGAACTCCTCGCCGATGTCCGGCTCCTTGCCGATCAGCTCCCGTGCACGGCTGGGCACCTCTTGCTCAGCCGCCTCTCGCGACTCCCAGAGGTAGATCGCGCCCCAGCGCTCGATTGCCTCGTCCGAGATCCACGCCTTGAAGCGGAGCCCGGGACGTCCTCGAACGCGTCGACTGACTCGTCGCGCAGGTAACGGCGAAGCTCGCCGATCGTCGTCTTGGAGTCGGCGAGGCTCCAGAGGACGAGCCGAAGGAGCACGCTCAGCCGGTTTGCGGCAGTTTGGCGATGAGGGCCTTGAGGTCGCGGAGAACGTCCGCTTCCTCGTGGCCGAAGTCGTTCAGATAGGCGTGGAGCGCGGCATGGATCATGCGCAGCTCCTCGTCGGTCAGCTCGATCGTGTGCATGGCGCGAGCCTACTGCCTCGGTTGTGTCCGAACCGTTACGAACCCGTGACCTCGGCGTTTCGCGCGGCGAGCAGGATCGAGGTATCGCCCACGCAAAAGGAGAACATCGTGAAGAAACCCGTCACATTCGCAACCTTGATCTTCCTCGCCGGCTTGCTCGGCCTCACCGCGGCGAGCTGCGGCTCCGATAAGAGCGCATCTGACCGCGCCGCGCCGAAGCAGGGCCCATCGACCCCCAAAAAACCCGCTGGCGACGGCCGTCATTTCGGCTACATCGAGGCCGCGAAGGCCCAGCCGCCGACGATCAGCTTCGACGTCGCGCAACTGCTCACAGGCGAGGCGGCGAATCGCGCGGCCGCCGAGGACGGAAGCGTCGAGCCCGGCGAGCCGGTTCCGAACGACTACTACGTGCGAAACCCGGACAGGCACACAGAGGCCCTGAACCTGGCGAAGGACATGCAGATCACAGCGGCGGCGCCGGTGACGCGGCTCTCGCTGCCGCCCGAGACGCGCGGGCGCTGCCGCTCAGGATGCACGGAGGCGATTCCGGTGACACTCGCCGACTTCGTCGCCTCCTTCCGCAAGAGGAAGGACGCTCTCTCTGCTGCCGGCGGCCCGTTCTGGGTGACGATCGAAGACGGCCTCGTCGTCAGGATCGACGAGCAGTACTTCCCGTAGAGCGAGCATCAGGACGGAGGGGAGACCGGAATGAAGACGCAGGTGCAGGTGTCGACTACGGCAGTGGCGGCAGCGGCGGCTTTCATCCTCAGCGCGTGCGATGGGAGCGGCGCCGGCTCGCGCTCGGCCGGGGCCGCGCGCCAACCGACCTTCAAGGAACGAGAGGCCCTGACGGCGGCGCTGCCTGCTTGGCTTCGTCGTTACCCCATCGGTTGTGTCTGGCTCGAGTTCTCTGTATCGAACAACGGGAGGTTCGCCGAGGTCGGCCCCGGATTCCTGAACGCGAGGCGGCCACCGTGTCTGAAATACGCATCGAACGGCTACTGGTTACTCAAGAAGCAGACGAGGTGGAGGATCATCTTCAACGGCTCCGATCCTCCGCCGTGCTCGCTGAGAGTCCCACGCGAGCTTTCTCCCTGTCTTCGATAAGGCGGGAGTCAGTGGGCGGTATGCCCAGAACGGCCCTGCGCGGCTCGTAGCTGCCGCGTCGCGCCCCGGCGCGGATCACGGTCAAGCCGACGAGCGCGCGGCCATCACATGCGGAAGATGCCGAACGTCGTCTCCGGGATCGGCGCGTTCAGAGCGGCGGAGATGCCGAGCGCGAGCACGCGGCGCGTGTCGAGCGGATCGATGATCCCGTCGTCCCAGAGCCGCGCGGTCGAGTAGTACGGGTTGCCCTCGTGCTCGTACTTGGCGCGGATCTCGTCCGGATCCGCGTCGCCGACCATCGTCAGCACCATCGCCGCCTGCTCGCCGCCCATGACCGAGATGCGTGCGTTCGGCCACATCCAGAGCTGCCGCGGGGAGTACGCCCGCCCGGCCATCCCGTAGTTGCCCGCCCCGAACGAGCCGCCGATGACGACCGTGAACTTCGGCACCTCGGCGCAGGCGACGGCCATCACGAGCTTCGCCCCGTCGCGCGCGATCCCGCCCGCCTCGTATTCGATGCCGACCATGAACCCGGTGATGTTCTGAAGGAAGACGAGCGGCACCTTCCGCTCGCAGGCGAGCTCGATGAAGTGCGCGCCCTTCTGGGCCGACTCCGCGAAGAGGACGCCGTTGTTCGCCAGGATCCCGACCGGGTAGCCCTGGATCCGCGCGAAGCCGCAGACGAGCGTCTCCCCGTAGAGCTCCTTGAACTCGTGGAAGCGGCTTCCGTCGACGATGCGGGCGATCACCTCGCGTGCATCGGACGCCTGGCGGTAATCCTCCGGAATCAGTCCGTAGAGGTCGGCCGGGTCGACCGTCGGCTCCTCGGGCTCGGCGACGTCCCACGGCGCGTCCTTGCGCCGATGGAGGTTGCGGACGATCGAGCGCACGAGCGCGAGCGCATGCTCGTCGTTCGTCGCGTAGTGGTCGGCGACGCCGGAGCGGCGGGCGTGGACGTCGGCCCCGCCGAGCTCCTCGGCCGTCACGTCCTGTCCGGTCGCCGCCTTCACGAGCGGCGGCCCGCCGATGAAGATCGTGCCCGTGCCCTTGACGATGATCGTCTCGTCGCTCATCGCCGGCACGTAGGCGCCGCCCGCGGTGCACGATCCCATGACGGCGGCGATTTGCGGGATGCCCTTCGCGGACATCCGCGCCTGGTTGAAGAAGATGCGACCGAAATGCTCGCGATCGGGGAACACCTCGTCCTGGAGCGGGAGGAAGGCGCCCCCGGAATCGACGAGGTAGATGCATGGAAGGTGGTTCTGCTCGGCGACCTCCTGCGCGCGGAGGTGCTTCTTGACCGTGAGCGGGAAGTACGTGCCGCCCTTGACGGTGGCGTCGTTGGCGACGAGCACGCATTCCTGTCCCTCGACGACTCCGATCCCGGTCACGATCCCGGCCGAAGGAGCCTGGCCGTCGTACATCTCCCACGCGGCAAGCGCGCCCAGCTCGAGGAAGGCGCTGCCGGGATCGAGCAGACGGTCGACCCGCTCCCGGGCGGTCAGCTTGCCGCGCGAGCGGTGGCGCTCGACAGCCTTCTCGCCACCGCCCCGCGCGACCTGCGCGCTTCGGTCACGGAGCTCGGCCACGAGGGCGGTCATGCGCTCGCTGCGCTGCGCGAAGAGGTCTGATTCGCGCTCCACCTGGGAGCCGAGGACGGCCACGGCGTGAGCGTAGCGCCCGCGTAGGCCGTCCTCCACGAGATCTACCGAAAAGTGGACAAAACCTCTGAAATCGCCCACAGTGAGCGGGTAGAGGAGAAATGAAGATCCGCGTGCATCCAGATGCGCGTGAGGAGCTCCTCGAGTTCCTGCGGCGCGCCCATTGCGAGGCTTACGTCGACGACGACGGAACAGTCGTCGTCGCGGTCCCGAACGCGCTCAACGAGGAGCAGGCGCAGCTCGAGGTCGATCTCTATCTCAAGGCGTGGCAGGCGAGCAGGCCCGATTTCTCGGCGCATCTGCTCGATGAGCCGGAGTAGGGAACGTAGAGCCCGGCAAGTCCGAGTTTCGACGTACCCGTCTCTAGGGATCGAGCGCGGGGCGCACCTTGCCGATCTAGGCAGGGACATGCGCCGCTTCCTCGCCCTCGCTGCGGTGGGGATCTCACTCCTCGCCGTCCCGCAGGCCGCCGCTACGATCCGGCCTCAGCGTGGAATGTCGGGCGTCGTGCTCGGCATGACGAAGGCGCAGGTCGTTGGCAGGCTCGGCCGCCCGATCGGCAGCGGGGGCGGCCGACTTTACTTCGCGCGAGTCTGGGTCGGCTTCCGTCTCGGCCGCGCGGTGGAAGTCACGACGACGCGCTCGACCGAGCGCACAGGCTCGGGAGTCGGCGTCGACTCGTCCGAAGCAGCGGTCCGCCGGGCGTATCCCTCCGTCGTCTGCGGTGCGTTTGGCAGCTTCCGCCGCTGCCGGTTGGGAACCGGAAAGCCCGGCACGCGCGCGACGGACTTCATGCTCGGTCGCGGACGCGTCCTCCAGGTCACGATTCAGCTGCTGCCCGGCTGACGTCGAAGCGGTGGCGGGCTCTACGCCGGCTCGCGAGCGGAGTACTCTGAGGGCCGGAGATCGGGTCTGTTGAGGCGTCGCGCATCGTCCAGCTCGGCGTCGCCGCCATCGCGGCGTTCGTCGTCTGCGCCCTTCCGGCGGCGGGACAGGCCGGCGATCCGACTCCGTTCTTCGTCGGCGGCGTCAGTGACGACCTCGGGGGCGAGATCTGGTTCAACTACGTGGCCGGCCACGAGGCGCGCCACATCACGGCCGGGACGTACTGGGTGCGGATCGACGACGAGTCGCCAACGCTCAACTTCCGGCTCAAGGACTTGACGTTCCAGCACTGGCCCGACTTCTTCACCGAACCGGCCTTTGTCGGCACGGTCTACTGGCAGGTCACCTTCGAAGCGACCGACACGATCAACGGGGACTACGAGTTCGCCGGGTCACACGGCTGCCACCGGGCACGTACACCGTCCAGGTCCACGATCTCTCGACCTCGCACAACTTCCACCTCATCGGTCCCGGGATCGACGAGCGGACGCCGGTCGGCGACATCGAGCATCCGATCTGGCGGCTGACGTTCAGGGCGGGCACGTACACGTTCAAGTGCGACGTGCACGCCGCCATGAAGGGGACGTTCGTGGTCGCCGTGGGCGCCCCTCCGCCCGTTCGGTGTCGGGTGCCGCGCGTCATCGGGCAGACGCTCGTTCGTGCGCGCCGGGTCATTCGGCTCGCGCACTGCTCCGTCGGCCGAGTTCGCCGCGTGCGCTCCTCCCGCCGCCGCGGCCGTGTCGTCCGTCAGACGCCGCGCGCGGGGAAGAGGCTGGCGAGGGGGAGTCCGGTCAACCTCGTCGTCAGTCGCGGCCCCGGCTGATCGGGCGCGGATACCCGCTCGGGTAGATACTTCCCCCCGGCGAGCCCGTCCGTCGGTTTCGGATCTCGCGACCTCCGGACGGGGAACTGCGGTCTGAAAGGAGGGCCATGACGAAGGTGAAGCGCCTGGGCGCGCTGCTGTTCGCCCTCTGCGTGTTCGCCGCGGCTGTGCCTGCGGCGTTCGCGGACGCGGGCGGCGGCCCCGGAAGCAACAACGGGTGTCCTGGACACCAGCCGCCGCCTCCGCCGAACCACAACTGCGGCCACTAAGTGTCGCCGGAGCCCCGCGCCAACGCGGCGCGGGGCTCTTCCTTCACTTCAGGCCGATCCCCGGAAAGGGCGTAGCGAGCGGGCCGGCGTTCCTGTAGGAAGGTTGTGTGCTGCGGCTGATGACCTTTGCATTGATCGACGGGCGCCTGACCCTCTACGTCCTCGCTGTTGTGGCCACGATCACGACGCTGGCGCTCCTACTCTGGGTCCTCGGCTCCGCCCTTCCTCGTGAGCGACCCTCGGGGCCCGATCATCCGCGCGAGCGCAGGCGGCCCCCGTCCGCCGCCGGGCGAGATGCCCGCGAGGCTCTCGCGCTTGTCGGCGATGCCCTCGCAGCCACCCACAATCCGCGTGCGCTCCTGCCGGTGATCCTCAGCGTGATCACGGAAGCCACCGGGGCCCGTGGCGGCCAGCTCCTCAGCGGCGGCCGCGAGCTCGAGTGGGTCGGTGAGGTGGACACGGACGGAGACGTGATCACATTCCCTCTCGCCCCGGGGGCCGACGAGGGCGAGACGAAGCTCGTGCTCCACGCTCCTGCGGGCGGATTCACGGACGACACGCGAAAGCTCGCGGAGTGGCTCGCCTCCCAGGCGGCGATCGCGCTCGAGAACGCTCGCCTCCACGAGATCGTTCAGCGCCAGGCGATCACGGACGAGCTGACGGGTCTCGTCAATCGCCGTCGCTTTCTGGCTGCGCTGGATGCGGAGATCGTGCGCGCGAGGACGCTCGGCGGGCCAATGTCGGTCGTGCTGATCGACCTGGACGATTTCAAGCGAATCAACGATCAATTTGGACATCCGGCAGGAGACACGGTGCTCGTCGCATTCGCGGACCTCATGCGCGCCCACGTCCGGGAGGTCGACGTTCCCAGCAGGTTGGGCGGCGAGGAGTTCTCCATCCTCCTGCCGGAAACGGATCTGCTGGGCGCTGCGGCGGGCGCCGAGCGGCTGCGTCGCGCTCTCGCCGAGCAATCTCTCGAGGTGGCGGGGACGACGCTCAAGGTCACCGCCAGCTTCGGCGTGGCCGAGCTCGCCCCGGGCCAGTCGGGGGACGAGCTGCTGCGATCTGCGGACGCTGCCCTGTACCGGGCGAAGGAGCAGGGGAAGGACCGAGTCTCGCCCCCCGCCGCGTAGCCTGCCGTCCGGGGCAAGTCGCATGCTTGTTGCGTGTTCGTCTCCAGACAGGCGCTTCGATTAGCGACGCTTGTCGCTGCCGCGACCGCGACCGGCTACCTCTGGCGCGCAGCGCTCGAGCCTCCTGATCGGCCGCATGCCTTCGGGATTCGGTCCTCCGGGCTTCGGTTCAAGGTTCCGGAGAGCGCATTCAATCCTCTGCTGCTGGTGCTCAGGCCCACCGCAGGCGGGGGTCGCCATCGGGTCGTCGCACGATCGCGCCAACACCGGCAAAGCCGGTCTCAGCGAGCTGCTCGTGCCACCCTGATCGCGAGGATTACGCCGACGGCCGAGTCCAGGCAGCAGCGGCCAAGCGCACGCGCGCGAGTCCGGTCGGCGCCTCGCGCCACTCGGAAGGCGCGAAGGCCGAGGGCGAAGCCGGCCGCGCCTCCGCCTCCTCCCGCGGCCGTTCAGCCCGCTCCTCCGCCTCCCCCCGCCCAGCAACCTCCACCGCCGCCCCCGCCACCGGTAACGCGTCCGGGCCGGGGCCGGGGAGACAGGAACCACGTCCACACAGGGCCGCCGGGACAGCAGAAGAAAAAGAAGAACAGGTCCGACCCGGCGGCGGGTCAGGAAAAGGAGAAGAAGAACAAGTCCGGCCCGGCGGGTCAGAAAAAGGAGAAGAAGAACAAGAAGTGACGCCGGCGCCGGGAAGCCCCGAGGCCGGGATTGCTTCACCTCTCCTGAGCTACACTTACTACGGTGTAGTCATGCGTAGACGAAGGCCGCCCAAGACGCAACCCTTCTCGGTCCGGCTCGGGCCGGCCGCGAACGTCCTCGTGACTGAGGAGGCTCGTCGCGTCGGCCGCTCGCGGAGCGCGATCGTCGAGGAGCTCGCCGAGGAGGCGGCCAAGATGCGTCTCTTTCCAGGGATCGGCTACCGCGGCCGACCACGCCGCGCCTGGGTCATGGGCAGCGGCCTCGACGTGTGGGAGCTGGTCGACCTCCTGAACTCGTATGACGGAGACACGGAGAAGCTTCGCGAGAAGCACCCCCTCGTCAGTGACCGTCACCTCCGGCTTGCCCGGGCTTACGCCGAGCGCTTCCCGGAGGAGATCGAGGCGCTCCTCGAGGCGAACAGGCGCCCACTCGAGGAGCTTCGGGCTCTCTACCCCTTCCTTGAGATCTCCGAGTAGCGCCGGTGCGGCTTCTCCTCGACGCCCACGTCTCAGGGCTGAGCGTCGGCGGACCGCTCAGCCACGATGGCCACGACGTTCGGGCGCTCGATCAAGAGCCTGAGCTCGAGGGACTCGAAGACGAGGAAGTCCTCGCGCTGGCAAGCGAGGACGAACGCATTCTCGTCACGCACAACGTCGCCGACTTCCCGGAAATCGTCCGAGAGTGGGGCGGCGCGGGCCACTCGCACGCCGGGGTGATCCTCGTCTACGGAATCGAGCACAGCGAGTTCGGCCTCATCCTGCGCGGCATCGAGCGCCGGCTCGAGCTCCGACTAGGCCAGGAAGACTGGGTCGACTTCCCCGCTGTCCTCGGCCGTGAGTTGCCTTGCCGTAGGCCGCGGCCGAGAAGCTGCGCCTAGGAAGGGTGATCCAACAGGGGCGGCAGGGACTTGAACCTGCAACCCCCGGTTTTGGAGACGGCGGTTTTCCGTTTAGCCATGCGGTTCGATGAAAACGCGCCACCGCGTGCGCCACTGTCCGCCTGCGTGGCGGCAGCTGTGCTCTCGTTATCGGCCTGAGGGCCGACTATGGGGGCATCCACCAAGCGACACGCCGGACGAGTCGAAGGAGTCGCCGCCACGGCCGGGCTTCGGCGCGGTGTTCCTCAGCGGCTTCTTCGCGGGAGTAGGTCGGCTTCGCGCCGTGGATGGCGATGACCAAGACCACGCCGAGCGCGACGGCGAAGGCAACCAAGATCGCCAGGCCAGACAGCTCGTCTCCACCGAAAGCACCGACCACCCCCGGCTGTCACAACGAAGGCGCATCGAGTGCCGTCGCTACCGGCAGACCGCCGACGAGGAGGGGGTGGCGCGTCTATTTCACCGATATCCGCGAGGTGGCGATCTACTGCCCGGACTGCGCGGGGCGCGAGTTCAGGGGCGCCCCGGTCTGAGAAACCGGAGCGGCTTGGCGCTGCTGCAAGCGACGTGACCTTGCGGCTAACGGCACAACCTGTGATACTCGATCGAGCACGCGCCTTGACCTGGCGCCGGAGCCGCCGGGGCATCCCGAAGCCCCCCTCGACGTGCGACGCGGGCCTTAGCGCAGCAGAGGGCGCTGAGGACGGCGCCGAGTGCGATGGAGGAGCATGAGAGATGGGGATCAAGGGCCGGCACGCACTGTTCGTAGTCCTCGTCAGCGTGACGGTCGCGGCCGGTGTGCTCGCAAGCCAGGCGCGCTCTGAGCGCACGAAGCCACTGGGAACGGGGAACGTGACGATCTTTCCTGACAACCCAGGGCTCGACAACTGCATCCCGTTTGGAACGGGAGATCCCAACCCGGATCTTTGGCGGCCGTACGCCGCCTTCGTCTACAAGGACGTTCCTTCGTTCGTCCTCGATCCGAATACAAAGGACATCCTCGCGTTTGACTTGGGCAGGGTCAACGACGCGGACATTGAGCTCGACATCGCCATGGCGCGTACGACCACGAATGGCGGTGACCAAGAGGCGGAGCCATTTGTAACGGTGGCGCACAACACACA
>WNFU01012681.1_pt1 | contig 15794 bp, 14 predicted proteins | sample 5400121 | NCBI WGS metagenome assembly WNFU01 (sample SAMN13153360, study PRJNA577476) | soil metagenome | isolation source: 100 cm soil or saprolite under grassland replicate 1 | place: USA:California | collected 2016-06-15
ACTCGCGCGTCACGCGCAAGCTCGAGCGCTACGAGCAGCTCATGCACGACTACGAAGACGCACGCGAGCTCTTCTCGATGGACGGCCAGATGGAGGCCGAGATCGCAGCGTCCATCATCCCGTTGCGCACGGAGCTCGAACGGCTCCAGGAAGAGGCGCTCTTCACCGGCGAGTACGACGCCGGCGACGCAGTCGTCACGCTGCAGTCGGACGTCGGCGGCACGGATGCGCAGGACTTCACGGAGATGCTCCTGCGCATGTACCTGCGGTGGGCCGCCGACCGCGGCTTCAAGACGGAGGTGGTCGAAGCCAGCCCGGGGGAGGAGGCGGGCCTGAAATCGGCAACCTTCACGATCGAGGGCGAGAACGCGTACGGGATCCTGAGAGCAGAACGCGGCAAGCACCGCCTCGTCCGCCTGAGCCCGTTCGACCAGGCGCACCGCCGCCACACCTCCTTCGCGCAGGTCATCCCGGCCCCGCTGCTCTCCCAGGACGGCGAGATCGAGATCGACGAGAACGACCTCCGCATTGACACGTATCGCGCCCAGGGCGCCGGCGGCCAGCACGTGAACAAGACCGACTCCGCCGTCCGCATCACCCATCTCCCCACGGGCGTCGTCGTCCAGTGCCAGAACGAGCGCTCACAGGTCGCCAACAAGCAGACCGCCCTCCGCATCCTCAAGTCTCGGCTGGCCGAGCTCGCCGAGGAGGAGCGGGAGCAGGAGCTGGCCAGGGAGCGGGGCGTCGTCAGCATGGGCTTCGGAGGAAACCCGATCCGAAGCTACGTCCTCCACCCGTACCAGCTGGTCAAGGACCACCGCACCGACTACGAGGTCGGGAACGCCCAGGGCGCCCTCGACGGCGACCTTGACGGCTTCGTCCACGCGTACCTGCTGGCCAGGGCCGCGGGGAAGGTTGTCTGAAGCTTTCGGTAGACTGGCCGAGCTTTCAGCCGGTGCGCGCCCAGGAACCCGCGCCCCTCTCAGATCCGGTGCAGGACGTGACCCTCCAGACAGAAGAGACCCCCACGGCGGCGCTCGTCGACCCGCAGCCAAGCGAGGCGCCGGTCGCGGGCCCGGGCTCGATGATCGTGTTCGAGTCCGTAACCAAGGTCTACGAGCCGGACGTGACCGCGCTCCGCGAGGTGTCGTTCGTGATCGAGAAGGGTGAGTTCGTCTTCGTCGTCGGCGCGTCCGGATCGGGGAAGTCGACGATCGTCCGCCTGCTGCTGAAGGAGCTCGAGCCGACACGCGGCCGAATCTTCGTCGGCGGGCGCGACCTCACGCGTCTGCGCCGCTCGAACGTGCCGAAGCTGAGGCGGAACGTCGGCTGCGTTTTCCAGGACTTCAAGCTGCTGCCGACGCGGACGGCGGCCGAGAACGTCGCCTACGCGCTCAAGGTGCAAGGTGAGGGCGCAAACTCGGTTCGGCGGAAGGTGCCCGAGGTCATGAACATGGTCGGCCTCGCCCACAAGATGAACTCGCTTCCGGACGAGCTCTCCGGCGGCGAGCAGCAGCGCGTCTCGATCGCGCGCGCGTTCGTCAACCACCCGCCGCTGCTCGTCTGTGACGAGCCGACCGGAAATCTCGATCCCGACACGTCGGTCGGGATCATGCAGCTCCTGTATCGCATCAACCGTGCGGGGACGACCATCCTGATGGTCACGCACGACCGCGAGATGGTGGACAAGATGCGGCGCCGCGTGATCGCGCTCGAGGACGGGCGCCTCGCGCGCGACGAGCGCCGCGGCGGCTACGAGTCCTAGTGGAACGCCTCAAGCTCATCGTCACCGAGTCTCTGCGCTCCCTGGGCGCGAATCTCTCGACGACGCTCGCCGCCACGGTGACCGTTCTGATCGGGATGTTCCTCCTGGGCCTCTTCATCGCCTTCGGAACGTGGGTCGTGTCCTGGAGCGACCACGTCAAGCGCGAGCTCGTTGTCAAGGTCTACTTCTGCACGACCGACACGTGCATCAAGCACGGCGAGGCGACGAGCGCTGAGATGAACGGCGCCGCCCGGCTTGCCTCTGCCCACCCGGAGCTGGTGAAGAGCGTCCAGTTCGTGTCGAAGGAGCAGGCTCTGGCGAGCGAGCGGAAGAAGCATCCCGCGGAATACAAGCTCCTTCCGACGAACCCGCTTCCCGACAGCCTGCGAGTCGTCCCCAAGCAGGGCGATGACATCGCCAAGGTGGCCGCGCTCTTCCAGGAGAGTCCTCAGACCGGGATCCAGAAGGTCGACTACGGGAAGAAGACGACCCACCGCGTGCTCAAGCTCGCGCATCTGATCGAGATCGTCTTCATCATCGCGGTCATCCTGCTGCTGGGAGCTTCGACCTTGCTGATCGCCAACACCATTCGCTTATCGATCTTCGCCCGGCGACGCGAGATCGAGGTGATGAAGCTGGTCGGCGCGACGAACTGGTTCGTCCGCGGTCCGTTCATGCTCGAGGGGGTTCTGTGCGGGATCGCCGGCGCCTTGGGCGCGATCGTGTTGATGATCGTCGGCAAAGAAGTCGCGCTTCCGACCCTGCTCCACACGGGGCCGCTGAACGCAGGTTCTGACGTGGCCGCGCTCTCCTTCTCCCTCAACGCGTTGATCCTGATCGGCACCGGCCTCCTGCTCGGCGCCGCCGGCTCCGGCTTCACGATCCGCCGCTTCCTACAGGTGTAGTGCCGAACGACCTCGTCGTCGTCGAGGTCGGGAAGCGCGGGAAGCTCGTCGTCGGCGAGCCGTTCTTCGTTCCGAACGTCCCCCTCGTCCTCGACCGCAAGGGCCTCGGTGACGCAGGCCCCGGAGATCTCGCCGTCGTCCGCGCCGGCCGTGGGCGCGCGAGGCTCGAACGTGTGCTCGGAAAGGCGCGCGACATCGAAGCCGTCCTCGAAGGGCTGCTCGTCCACGCCGGCGCGCGCGCCGAGTTCGAGCCCTACTCGGCGCCCGCGCAGGATCTCTCCGACCGCGTCGACCTGCGCGAGCTCCTCTCGTTCACGATCGATCCCGAGACCGCGAAGGACTTCGACGACGCGCTCTCCGTGCAGGAGGAGGACGGTGGCTTTCGCGCCTGGGTGCACATCGCGGACGTCTCGGCCTATGTTCCCACGGGCTCGCCCCTCGACCGGGGCGCCGCCGCCCGCGCCTTCACGACGTACGTCCCGGGACTCGCCGCGCCGATGCTTCCGCCCGAGCTCGCCGACGACCGCTGCAGCCTTCGGCCCAACGAGGACCGTCTGTGCGTGACGGTCGAGCTGCCGCCGGACGGGGAGCCACGCTTCTACCGCTCTGTCATTCGCAGCCGGGCACGCCTGACGTACGCGCAGGCCGAGCGGCGGGAGGCCGAGCCCGACGTCGCCGCCGCGCTCGAGCTCACCGATCGTCTGACGGCGGCGATTCGCGACCGGCGGTTCGCACGCGGCGCGCTCAGGATCGAGAGCCCCGAGATCTCGTTCGACTTCGACGGCCACGGCGGAGTCGCGCGCGCGTGGAAGGAATCCGAGCCCACCTCGCACCGCCTCGTCGAGGAGCTGATGATCGCCGCGAACGAGGCCGTTGCCCGGCTGCTCTCGGCGCGGCGCCGCGAGGCGCTGTATCGCGTCCACGAGCGCCCGGATCCTCAGGCGATCGAGCTGCTGCTCAAGAAGCTCGCGGATCTCGAGGTCCCGACGCCGCCTGCCCCCGATCTCCTCACTCCTGCGACGGCCGCAGCGGTCGCCGCGCAGACGAGCGAGCGCGTTATGGACTACACACTCCGCGCGCGCCGGGGCCGCGAGGCCTTCCCCGCGCTCGTGCTCCGCTCGCTCAAGCAGGCCCGCTACCACCCCGAGAATCTCGGCCACTCGGGGCTCGCCAGCAGCGCCTATTGCCATTTCACGTCGCCGATCCGGCGCTACCCGGATCTGGTCGTCCACCGAGCGCTGCTGCGCGAGCTCGGCCTCTCCGACGAGCCTCCGCCCGCGGAGCTCGACGAACTGGCCGAGCACACGTCCGGCCGCGAGCGAGAGGCGGCGCAGATCGAGTACCTGGCGGACGAGCTCTGCCTCGCCTGGCTCCTCGACGCGGAGCTCTTCGAGCGCGGCTGGGAGGAGCCCTACGAGGGCGAGATCATCGGTCTGATCGGCTCCGGCCTGTTCGTCCGCTTCGGGGAGGTCTTCGAGGGCTACCTGCCTGCACGGCGGCTTCCCGGCGACTATTTCGAGCTGAACGAGCTCGGCACGGCCATGGCCGGCCGGCGTGGCGGCCGTAGCTACCGGCTCGGCGACCCGATCGAGGTCGTCGTCGAACGGATCGAGAAGGCCGAGGGGAAGGTCGAGCTTTCGCCTGCAAGCCGCACCTCGAGGTACGGAAGACCGTAACGACAGCGCGCGTCCTGTGACTGAGAATCATGGACATGAAGAAGCGACTGTTCATCGGATTGATCGTCCTCGCGCTCCTCGTTCTGGCAGCCCTCGGAACGATCATCAGCACGGGGAGCGACTGATGCTCTCGCTGTCAGTCGCTCTCCCGCTGGCGCTCCTGCCGATCGTGAGCCTCACGGCCACGCTCCGCTGGATGGCGCTCTCCGCCCGCTGATCAGCGAACGATTTGGAAGCTGCGCGAGCCGAGCAGCTCGCCGTAGTCCACGGCCGAGCGGGCTCCGTAGCCGGGCCACACGTACCAGCGGTAGACGCCCGGCTTGAGCTTGTATGTGCGGCCCTGGAACTTCCAGGCCTTGTGGAGCACGAACGCCCCTCGCGTGGGCCAGACGCTGAGGATCTTGACGCCGTCGAGTAGAAGCTGGGCGTTGTAGTAGTCCGCTTCGGCGTCTCTCTTCCAGACGAGCTTCGGCGCCTTGCGCAGGCGTGCACCGTCCTTTGGCGAGACGAGCAGATCTCGTCTCGGCACGACGACGATCGCGGCGCCGGCCGATTGGTTGCCGGCGGCGTCCTCGGCGACGACGACGTACCGGTATTCGATGCCGTTTTGCAGCCCGCGGTCCGTGAAGGTCGTCGCCGTGCCCGTGTACACGAGCTGGCCCTGACCCACAGCCGTCGTCCGTCGTTGTCCGCTCTCGGACCGGTAGACGAGGTACTTCTTCGCGCCGGCGACAGGTGCCCAGGCGAGCCTTACGCTGCCGTCGCCGGGCTTGGCCTGGACGTTCTTCGGGTTGTCGGGTGCCTTCGGCGCGGGCGGGACGACGAGCGGCGGCGTGCCCGGCGGCGGTTTCGGGAGGACGACGATCGCGGAGGACCGCGAGGTCGCGTTGCCGCTCGCATCCCGTGCGGTGAAGTTGACGTCCGTCGTTCCCAGAGACAGAAAGACCGGCGCGCTGTTCGTGACGACGGGGCTCGGGTCGACGATGTCGGAGGCCGAAGCCGATGCGAGGAAGGTCGCGATGGTGGCGTCCGCTCGTGGGATCCCATCAGCCGTCGTCGCGTAGACACCACGCGAGACCGGAATCACGAGCGCCGGCGGTGTCGTGTCGGCGACGGTGACATGGAACGAGGCGGTGCCCGCATTGCCGTGCGCGTCGGTCGCGTGGCAGGTCACCGTCGTCGTGCCGAGCGGGAACTTGGTTCCGGAAGCGGGGGCACAGGAGACCGCTGCGATCGGTCCGTCAAAAGCGTCGACTGCAGTCGGAGTCGGGAAGTTGACAATCGACCCGCTCGGGCCGTTGGCTTCCACACCTCTATCCGCAACCCCAGTAAGTAGCGGGGCCGTGTGGTCCACCAGCGCAACCGTGATCGTGAAGGAAGCGCTCGTGTGGTTACCACGGCTGTCGGTTGCGCTGCACTGGACGGGAGTGGGCCCGATGGGAAGATTTGTCCCATTGACGGGGACACAGCTGACCGAGACCGATGGGTCGAGGTTGTCGGTTGCCGTCGGCGGCGCGTATGTGACAGCCGTTCCGCCTGGATTCTCAGTCTCGACAGCGAACGAAGACGGGACGTTGTGGAGCGTGGGTGCGGTGCGATCGACCAGCACGACGGTCACCTCGAATTGCGCGCTGCCGATGTTCCCGTGGCTGTCGGTCGCACTGCAGTGGACCATCGTCGGGCCGATTGAGAAGAGACTCCCCGAGTCGTGATCGCAATCGACAGCGAGTGATCCGTCCAAGTTGTCGGTCGCGGATGGGGCAAACGGGTAGGCAACCAGCGCCGGCGCGTTCGTCTCGGTTTCCACCGAGAACGGCCCCGGCACATTGACGACGGGATCCGTGTGATCGATGAGCGTGACGGTTACCTCGAATTGCGCGCTGCCGATGTTCCCGTGGCTGTCGATCGCACTGCAGTGGACCATCGTCGGGCCGATTGAGAAGAGACTCCCCGAGTCGTGATCGCAATCGACAGCGAGTGATCCGTCCAAGTTGTCGGTCGCGGATGGGGCGAACGGGTAGGCAACCAGCGCCGGCGCGTTCGTCTCGGTTTCCACCGAGAACGGCCCCGGCACATTGACGAGGGGATTCGTGTGATCGATGAGCGTGACAGTTACGTCGAATTGCGCGCTGCCGATGTTCCCGTGGCTATCGGTCGCACTGCAGTGGACGGTCGTCGTCGTCCCGATCGGGAAGAGACTTCCGGAATCGTGATCGCAATTGACACTGACCGGTCCGTCAACGTTGTCAGTCGCAGAGACTGAGAACACGACGCTGGTGTCTGCGTTGATCTCCGTCTCCTGGGACACTGAAGAGGGAGCTACCAGCACTGGTGGCGTGGTGTCGGTGAGCTCAACTGTCACCGTGAAAACCCCGGGCGCGCTCCCGTTGCCACTCGCATCCTGCGCTGTGCACGTGATCGTCGTGACGCCGACGGTGAACATGACGTCGTTGTCGTGGTCGCAAAGAATCGTCGGAGTCGGGTCGGTGTCGTCGGCGGCCGAGACGTCGTAGTGCACGACTTTGCCCGCCGGATCCGCGGTCTGAACCGAGATCGGCCCGGGAACGGTGAGCACAGGCGGAGTCGTGTCCGGATCGTCGAGCCAGCGCATCGCCGAAGCGGGCGGCGCGAGGACGAGCAGCAGCACGATGACGAGCGGGAGACAGCGCACGCTATAGGCCTTTCGTCGAGAGGAAGGTGAGCGCCGAGGCCATCAGCAGAGCGATCCCGACGAGCATCAGGTCAACCTGCCGGTCAGCGACGAAGATCGCGGCCGGCCGCCAGCGAACGAGTCTCGGAGGGACCGCGGCAACCGCGAAGCAAGCGATCGCCAGCGCGAGGGCCCACACGATCAGAAGCGAGCCGACGTCGATCGAGCCGTCGGAGTTCACCTGCAGCGTCCCGCGCACGCCGACCGCTCCGAGCACTTGCGAGACCTTGATCTGCGGCGGCGCAGCTTTGCGTTTCGCGTGGACGACCTTGTGTCGTGGCTTCTTCGGCTTGGTGTGCGCTCGCACACGATGCTTTGCCGGCCGGGATCGCTGAACGTGGACGACCGGCCGCGGCGTCACCGTTTGAACAGTCGGCGCCGGACGCGGTTGGTAAGGCGCAGGAGCGGCGGGCCGAGAGGGAGCGGGTTTCGGCTTCGGCTTCGGCGCAGGCTTGGGGGGCGGCGCAGGATCGGGTGTCGGCTCGGTATCGGTCGGGACCGTCGTCGACGGAGCGGGAGGGTCGTCGGCCAGCGCCGGCTGCGCGGCGAAACCCCCGACGGCTGCGAGAACGATCGCGCAAATCACCAGCGCGTATACGAGACGCGACAAGCTGTACTCCTCCCCAGCCGAAAACGGACCCGACGGGGATTGTAAGTCGTAATCGGAGCGTTCTACAAGGCCCCCCTACACTGGACTCGATGGCGAGCAAAGGGGAACACCTGATCGTCGACAACCGGCGTGCCCGGCACGACTACGAGTTGCTCGAGCGGGTGGAGGCCGGCCTGGTCCTGACCGGGACCGAGGTCAAATCGCTCCGGGACGGCCGCGCCTCGCTCCAGCAGGCCTACGCCGACGTGCGGAATGGGGAGGCTTGGCTCGTCGGTGCCCACATCTCCGTCTACGAGCAGGGGAACCTCGCGAACCATGACCCCGATCGCGACCGCAAGCTGCTCCTGCACAAGAAGGAGCTCGCATCGCTGGCCGGCAAGGTCGCCCAGCGCGGTCTGACCCTCGTCCCCACGAAGCTCTATTTCAAGGACGGCCGCGCGAAGGTCGAACTCGCGCTCGCGCGCGGGAAGGAACAGCGTGACAAGCGCCGTGACATCGCCAAACGTGAGGCCGACCGCGATATGCAGCGCGCTCTCAAGTCCCGTCGCTAAGCCCGGGTTGCGAGTTTTCCAGCTAGAGTGAGTCCAGGCATGGCGAGCGGAACGGTTATCTGGTTCAACAAGGTCAAGGGGTACGGTGCCATCTCGAGCAGCGAGGGCGACCGGCTCCACGTGACCGAGCCGGGGCTTCGGCCCGAGGTGGATCCGCAGCTGTTGCGGAACGGCGTCGAGGTGGAATTCGAGGTGCGCGACGGATCCAACGGCCTCGAGGCGCACGGCCTGGTCATCTCGCCGCCCACCGTCGCGCCCAATCGCGCACGGCTGCGCCGCAGGCACTAGCCCGCAAAACCGCGGCTACAATGTGTGACGACATACGGGGGCGACCTGGTTTCGACGTGGTCGGTTCTCCGGCAGAGCTGCAAGCCGAGGTCGCCGGTTGGCCTCGTAAATCCACCGGCAAACAATGCAAGTGCGAAGAACAATCTCGCACTCGCCGCCTAACCTAGTTAGGTAGCGACGTCGCTCCGGGCTGGGCCCGTGGCTCGGGTAGCGGCGCCAGATAACGGGCTCGGCGCGGCGGGAGAGCCAATCGCCCAAAGCGCGACATCAAAGGATGGCTGGCCCGCCGGTAGGGCGTCCGCCTCCGGCCGTCGGGCGAGATCCAACGGCGGAACAAGCTTGTAGACGTTCTGACCGGTGCGTCCGCGGACGCGGGTTCGATTCCCGCCGCCTCCACTGCGCCTGTGAGGCGGCCTCGACGCCGGCGACCCGGCGTAGCTCGGTCGCGAACGTGTGCCGCGCGCGGTGCATGTTCAGGCCAGAGCGGACGCCGTGCCCGACGAGGCCGGCCTGCTCGAGCATCCGATACCACCAGCGATGGACCGTGTTCGGGGCGCAGGACTTCTTCGGCTCGGCCCAGTAGACGCGCCGGTCGGGCGTGCGCTTCTCGGGGTAGAGGAGGTAGTCGTCGGGCTCGGGCCGCCGGCTGACGAACTCAAGCGGCTCGCCGAGGTACGTGCGCAGTGCCATGACGATCCGGCCGCGCAGCGGGATGATCCGCTCCTTCTGGCCCTTGCCGAAGACGGTGAGCTGCTGGCGGGCGAGGTCGAAGTCGCGGATTCGGATGCCTGCGAGCTCGGCGCGGCGGACACCGCAGTCGAGCAGGACGAGAACGGCGAGGCGGTCGCGCGCGGTCCGCGCGCAGCCGAGCAGGAGTTCGTCGACGTGAGCCGGGAGGAGTGGCGCTGTCTTCCGTGGCGCCCGCGGGCGGCGGATCTTCGAGGCGGGGGAGAAGGGGACGTGACCCTCCTCCTCGGCCCACACCCAGAAGGCGCGGATGACGGACGTGACCTTGGCGCGCGTGCGCGCGTGTCTCATCGCCCAAGTGTCGATCACCTCGCGGAGATCCTCGGTCGAGACCTCGAGCGGCTCTCGGTCAGCAAGCAGGAGGCTCATGCGCGCGAGCACGGCTTCGTAGTCGCGGATCGTCGAATCGGTTGCGCCGTACTCGTTGCGGAACCAGCGCAGGTAGCGGCCGACGAGCTGGCCGAGTGGCGTCGTGCGGTACGACTTGTCCTTCACCGCCTCCCGGATGATCCGGGCGGCCTCACCGAGCGTCAAGCGCGCGTGATGGCCGTTCGAGCGACGCGAGCCTTCGCCGTCGACGGAGGACTTCGACCGCGAAAGAGCGGATGCAGCCGGCACATCGCCGAAGAGCGCGAGCTGATGCGCCGCATCGAGCTCGACGCGGACACCATCGGTGCGATTTGCCACGCGCGTCAGGCTGGCATGGCGAGGTCGCCAATTACTCGCCAAAAGCTCGCCACCGCGTCCGCGGATCCGCGGAGACGGCCCCGCGATGCCCTCCAAACCGAAGATCAACCAGTCGCGGAACGTCTGGGGCTGCCTCAGAGGGCTTCCGGATGCGCTCGGAGGGCTTGGCGGCCTCTAGGACGGCGGTGGTGGGCTCGCAGCCGGGGGCGCCGCGTACGGCCGCGTCCAGTCCGGCGAGCCTCCTGTGCTTTGACTCGCGGTGGATAGCAAATATGCTATGCGAGTGACCTTCGGACGTGCTCTCGCGGCCGCGGTTTACGTCTTAGCGACGCTCTTGTGGGCAGGCGCCATGGTTCTTGGTCGGGCCCTCGGATGCGAAGGGGGCGACTGCACCGGAGACGAACTGCACCGCATGGACCTAAGCGTCGTGCTGGGCTTCGTGGGCCTTGCCGTCGCAGCAGCGGCCTTGCTTGGCTCGCTCGTCAGGCGCTGGCTCGGGTTGTCGTTACTGGGCGCGCACGTCGTTGTCTTCGCGATCAACCTCGGCATCTTCTGGGGTCTCGCGGACACTCCGTGGGTCTTCATCCCGCCCGCCGCGTTAACTGCGGCGGCAGGCTACGCCGCGATGGGTGGTTTCCCGCCAACGCGTATGAGCAGTCAATGACTGGGCGATGCAGCAGCCCGACGAAAGTCTCGACCCTCTCCGAACCCCTGCCGGCGGCCTCTCAGTCGCCTCGGAAGGAGTTGCTCGCGGCTCTTTGAGGCTTGCCAGGGCGCAACAGCAGTGATCCGCGGGTGGCCGCTCTCGCCCTCGGCCGAGGCCTCAATAGCAGGCGAGACACAGATGCATCATTGATGCCAGGGTGCTCTTCAACGACCTAGCGGCGGCGGGAACGATTTACATGGCTTTCGCGCCTTTGAGGGCTGTCGAAGACCGGAGCATCCCCGGGTGCAGCTGCTCCGCTCGATACCATGAGTTGAACAAAGTCCACATACTCGACAAAGACGACATCTGACGCTATAGTCGGAGGGCGATGGCGACTCAAGAGCTTCTGAACGTTCGTGATACAGCCCGCGCCCTGGGCGTCCACGAGAACACAGTCCGCAACTGGGAAGCTCGTGGCCTTCTGCGGGCCGTTCGCCTTCCCGGCAGCGGCTTCCGGCGGTTCGGAGTCGCGGACGTGGAGCGTCTGCGCGCCGAGATGTTCGATCAACTCGCCCCGGCGGCGGAGGGCCCCGTCGTCAACCAGGGCCGCAGGCGCAGCGGTCGGCTCGTCCTCGGCGACGCTACCGAGTAAGTCGGACTGGAATCGGCCGGACCCGCCGATAGCCTGGCGTGCCGATGCCGCCGAGGCCCGAACGACCTCCCGACGCCGACTACTACGAACACGACCGCGTCGAGCTCTTTAGCCAGGGCGACGTCTTCCGCGATGTGCCCCTGGCCTACCCGCTGCCGGCCGACGAGCTCGTCGTCGACGAGGACGGTGGAGGAAGCCGGCGCTTCCTGAGTGGCCCGCTCGAATTCGGACCGGCGATGCTGATCACGCCTAGCTGTTCACTCGCGGCCCAGCGCGGAGCGGGGTACAGCCATCCCGTGCGGACACTCGTACCGGTCATCTCGCTCGAAGAGCTCGTCGCGAATGGCGTTGTCAAGGAGACTGCACTCGGCGACCTCCGGCGGTTCGACCACCTGATCAACTACATGTACCTCCCGCCGCTCGAGGTCGACGAGCTTGAGTTCTCAATGCCGGAGAGCGTCGCGCTCCTGTACATGCCGGTCACGCTTCACCACGCGTTCCTCGACGGCCAGCGTGTTTCGCAGCTGGCCTACCGCGGGGCGCAGCAGCTCCAGCGCAAGCTCGTCTGGTTCTACTCTGGCTGGCTCGAAGAAGACCTCGACGTCTTCGAGCCGCCGATGGACTAAGCGGACCTCGAGATGCACCTCGACAACACGAGGGCGCGTCGATACCGCGACGAACTCGGCGGCGCCCCGATTTCAGACCTTCTCGCCACGCTAGCTGCACTTCAGCTTGTTCCCGACAACAGCAGGCGGATAGCGCGACTTGAAGCCGCCGTTCAGCTCGTTGTCCAGGTGCCAACTGAGGAACCACCGCGACCGCTGACGCAGACCCACATCCGCGATTGGCTCGAAGGAAGTCCCTTCGCGAGCTACGACGACCCTTTGAACACGACCTTCACGGAGGAGACAATGTTCTTCGGCGGCTCGTATGTGGTCTTCCCCGGCCCGGTTGAGCAGGCCCTCTTCGTCATTCGGCATCTCACGCAGGCGATCTTCCTCGGTGAGGATTGGCGCGAAGCACGCGCAGAACAGCGGCAGGCGGCGAATCTCATCGGCGCCGGGCTACGGCTCAGTAATGCGCTCGCAGGTCGGCTTAGTCTCAAACGCGGTCTCCCGGCGAAGGGGCGACGCGAGCTTTCGGTGCCCGGTACTCAGGCACTCGCGCGAGCCGCGGGGGCAACGCGGTTCGACTCCGAGACCCTTGACGAGCTGCTCGGGCCGGTAGCCGGTCGAGAAGCGCTCGCGCCCCTGATCAGGCGCGTCGAGACTGTGGCGGACGCGGACGACTTCGGCAGCAACGACTTCGTGGCACGTCCGCTCATTGAGCTTGACGAAGGCGACGTGCTTGTGGCGCTTCCGCATGAGCTACTCCCTGCACTGAACCACGCAGTCGTCTCGCTCTTTGTAGAAGCTGGACTTGGCGAGCCGCTCGCTGCGCGGTTCCGCGAGGCCGTGTTCGCGCGAGTCGTCGATCGTCTCGAAGAAATGCGCTGGCGTCAGGTCGAGGTTTCGATCCCACCCGAGCCGAATGAACTCCCGGGTTTCAGCTCGATGTGGCAGTTCGACACAGACAAGCTCGCTCATGTGCTCCTCCTGACTGACGATCTCACCGCGTATGACCGCGCGGACATCTTCGGTGCCTGGAACGTCCCGCGCTTTAACGAGATGGTGGAGGAGCGTCTCGCTGAAGTCGAGCGCACGCTATATGCCGCTTCTCCTGCGCCGAACGCGGTGCTCCACCTTGTCGTGCTTGAGTCGTTCGGGAGATCGCAGTTCCTCGGACTCCGTGAACGCCCGCAGGATCTTCCGGGCAAGGTCGTGTTCTTCAACGCGGACGATCTTGAGGTCATCTCGCTCCTCTACTCCGACCAGCTCACGATCTGGAAGTACGCGGTCGCACACGATCGCGTCCGACGTCACACACAAATCATGGCGTTCTCAGCTCTCGATGAGTTCAACCTCTATCGATCGCGAGACCACAGCTACTACCTGTCCGACGACCCGCGGCCAAACCTGATCTCAATTTCGCCCGACGGCGCCGCAGCTCTCAAGGCACTTGTCCAGGAACGTTACGATTTCCATGGCGCGTGGCTCCCTGGGCGTCACGCCGTAACAACGGTCGCTCTCGCGCACGGAGAGCGCCGAATCCCGATATACGCACCGTTCAGCCGCCAGTACGACTATCCGCAGATCCTCGTCGAGGCGTTAGACGTTCCGCTCTGGGTTGTCGCAGACGATATTCCTGAGCGGCGCTACCTGGCGCTCGCATTCCAGCAAGCTGATCTGGTCGCCTATTGGCTGTGGCAGCTTGCACCGGGGCTAGAGAAGCTCAGGCTCGTCCCTCGAGTGGATGCACAGGACGAGCTGATCGTTCGTATTCGTATGACGGCGAGCGACTCCTGGTTCGCACGCCATGATGAGCCGTTCGAAGGTTCGGTGGCGGCGCATAACGCCGGTCCCGAACTCGTCGTGACGTTCGCCCCCGGATTCATGAACGGGCTCGGCCGACGCGACAATCTCGCAGATTGCGAGGTGGTACGACAGCTTCTCGTGGCGCTCAGAGAGATGTTCGATGGTGACGTGACTGACGCGCAGCTTGAGATGCTCGTTGACGAAGCCGCACCGCTTGGACTTAAGAAGAAGTCGGACGCCGTGGATTCGAGCGAGGATCCGCGGCTGAGCGACGCTGGACTCCCCGACTTCCGCGGTGTCCAAGAGGCTGACGAAGCACACCTACTGGAAGACCTAGGTGAGCACCTCGTGGGCGCTGGCTTCCCTGAGGGGCCGCTCGATGACGACGCAACAACGCGGGCTCTACACGAAGCCGTCACCTATTACTTTGACCGTCTCGAAGAGACAGTCGCAAGCCTCTCTCCTGATGGGCTGCTTGAGTGGTTAATCGCCTCCAACGAAGCGATCGTTACTCATCAGGCACTACGCGATCGAGCTGTGCCAGCCGAGATCGAGTGCTTCGCAGATGTGCCGACGACTGTGGAACGCCTCGAGAAGGAGATCCCATCCATCGCGCGCGCAGCGATCGCGAGCCGGTTCCTAATCGAATACGTCGCCGCACAGCCACCCCGCGGGATACGCGCGATGTCGCAGCAGCTCTACGACGAACTCCTTGTCCTTGCCTCCGACATCTTCAACAAAGGGCTGATCAGCGACGCGATCTACTACAAGCTCGCCAATCCGGAGGTGAGCATTCTCCCGTCCCACAGACTTGGCTTCGAGCGTGGCACGAGATGGGATGTCGGTCGTGACGCCTACATGCAACTTCACGCTCGAAGCGAGATCACACGGCGGCGCAGGCGATTCGTCGCTACTAGTGCAGCGTCGTCCGACGCGCCGGAAGGAATCGATGAGCTCGACGAGGCGGTCGCGCAAGAATTCGGTCTCTCGCTGCGAGACTTCATCGACTTCCATGCAGCGATCATCAACGCGGGCTTCGAACGGGACGGGGAGCCTAAGGTCGCGCCGCTCGAAGGCTTGCAGCGAGAACTGAGGGACGCTCTCGGTTGGGAGCCCGAAAAAATCGAGCGGGCCTTCGACCTTCACTCACTGAAGCCACGGTCGGCCTACATGGATCCCCCGAACGGTCTTCCAAAGTGGGAGCTGTTCCCCTGGGCGTTCAACCGGTCGCTCTCCTTCATCCGGCGCCCTCTGGTCATCCGCGAGCGTGGCGACGAGGCCGACGTTGTCTGGGGCGTTCGTCACGTCTATTCGGCCAGCAGGCACTTCTTTGACCTATGCACCGGTGGGCGCCTCCGCGCGACGACGCCCCGCCTAAAGCAGGCAGTCGACCGCTGGCGTCAGCGCGACGCCCGGGAGTTCAACAACCGCGTCGCGGAGCTCTATAAAGCACACGACCATCTCGTTGTGCAGGTGAGGGTCAAGAAGATCGGCCGTCTGCGGATCGAGCGCTCGCGGGGGCAAGATCTCTCGGATATCGACGTCCTCGTCGCCGACCCGCGACGCCGTCAGTTGATCGTCATCGAGACGAAGGCGTTGGTGGTCGGACGAACCGCTGTCGAATTGCGCAACGAGCAGATTGACACGTTCGAGGGGCGGCCCGGGAAGCGCTCAGAGGTCGAGAGACTCGTGGAGTTGCATACGTGGATCAAGGCTCGTCGTCGGGAAGTCGTTGAGCACCTCGGGCTGAACCCGGCGCCTGCGAAGAGATGGCGCGTCGTCGCCTTGATGGTCGTTGAGAACGAGTTGCTTTCGCCATTCCTGCTCGACCTTCCCATCCCAGTCGTGTCGTTTCACGACCTTGAGGAACGTGTCGCGCGCCGGCAGCTGGGCTAACGACCGGGGCTCGCGAATCCCGCTTCAAAAGGCGGCCGTCTCGTCCGAGCACACGCCCGATTTCAGCCGCGCGGCGGGAACCTTGCGCGGGTTCGATTCCCGCCGCCTCCACTCCGCCGGGAAATCCGGTCTGCTTCGCAGGCCATGGTGATTTCCCGGCGTTCGTTCTCTCGGAAGCTGCGGTTGCGGCCGCAACATTGCTAGTGCGGCGAGGCACGATCCGGAGACGTCGCGCGCCCGTAGTCTT
>WNFU01005452.1_pt1 | contig 15789 bp, 15 predicted proteins | sample 5400121 | NCBI WGS metagenome assembly WNFU01 (sample SAMN13153360, study PRJNA577476) | soil metagenome | isolation source: 100 cm soil or saprolite under grassland replicate 1 | place: USA:California | collected 2016-06-15
CCGGGAAGGGTATCGCGGCATTGCGGAGCGCCATCGTGCGCGCGGGCACGGAGGGCGAACGGGTGGCGTTGCCGCCGGTGTACGCCAACGGCGTCGGCGCGGCGCTGAGCGCGCTGCAAAACCAGATCGTCGGTAAGTATCCCGTGGATCGCGCTGCGGTCGCCGCGCTCCTGCTTCAGGGCGATGCCGATGTGGCGGCGATGCTCGCGCGCGCTCCTCCAGGATCTGGTGTCGGCGCCTCCCCCGGCCCAGCGCTCCATCTCCGCGCGCGACCGGTTGGGGCGCGCGTTGATCCGTCCGATCACGGGCGTGCCGGCCCTGCTGCTGGTGCTGTTCGTCGGCTTGTACCTGTTCGTCGGGCGATTCGGCGGCGGCACGCTGGTCGACTGGCTCGAAGGCACGCTCTTCGGCCGCTGGGTGACCCCGCTCGCGACGAGGGTTCTTGCGGGCGTCCCCAACGACGCCCTGCGTGCGCTATTCGTCGGCGATTATGGACTGTTGAGCCTGGGTCTGCGCTACGCGATCGCGATCATCCTGCCCATCGTCGGCGCGTTCTTCCTGTTCTTCTCGGTGCTCGAAGATTCCGGCTACTTCCCGCGGCTCGCGCTGCTCGTCGATCGCGTCTTCAAGCGACTCGGCCTCTCGGGCCGTGCCGTTATCCCCATCGTGCTGGGCTTCGCCTGCGATACCATGGCAACCATGGTCACGCGCACGCTCGAAACGCGCCGCGAGCGCGTGCTGGTCACGCTGCTCCTCGCGCTCGCGATCCCGTGCTCGGCGCAACTCGGCGTTATCCTCGCGCTCATGGCGGGACAGCCGTTTGTGATCGGGGTCTGGGCACTGGCGGTGCTCGGGACCTTCGCATTGGTGGGATGGCTCGGCGCGGAGGTGCTGCGGGGACCGGCTCCCACGTTTCACATGGAGCTGCCGCCGCTGCGTGTCCCACGTGTGGGCAACGTCCTCGTGAAGACCGCGACGCGTATGCAGTGGTACTTCCTCGAGGTACTGCCGCTGTTCCTGCTCGCCAGCGTGCTGCTGTGGATGGCGGACCGCACGGGTGTCCTCGCCGTGATGCAGCAGGCGTTGCGGCCCGTCGTGGCGGCGCTCGGCTTGCCCGCGCAGACGGCGGGCATGTTCATCTTCGGCTTCTTCCGGCGGGATTACGGCGCGGCGGGCCTCTACGACCTGAGCCGTCAGGGATTGCTGACCCCCGTCCAACTGGCCGTCGCCGGCGTGACACTCACCCTGTTCGTGCCGTGCATTGCGCAGTTTTTGATGATGGTGCGCGAGCGCGGCGTGAAGACCGCCGCCCTGATGCTCGTGTTCATCACGCTATTCGCGTTCGGCACGGGCTTCCTCCTCAACGCCGCCCTCGGATGGATCTGGTGACCGCGCCCCCGCCCCCGCCCGTCGCTGAACGCGTGGTGTGCGGCTTTTGCGCGGAGCCCTTCCGCGAGGACCTTGGGCAACCAGTCTGTCGCGCGTGCCCCCTGGCGGGAATGTGTCATCACCTTCGGTGCCCAAACTGCGCCTACGAGAACCCCGTACCGCCCGCCTGGCTGCGCGCGCTCACCCGCAGGGTAACTCGATGACCGGGACCGACTGGCTGCGACGCTGGATGGGGTCGCGCGCACCGGCGCGCGGGTGGGGAGATGACTGCCCCGCCGGCCTGCCCGTGCCCGAGGCCAACGACTGCGAAGCCTGTGACGCAGTCTGCCTTACGGTCCTCGCGCCGGGACAACGCGGCTCGGTGACATGTCTGCAGCAACCGGGCGGCACCGCGGCCGCCAAGCTCGGCGCCCTCGGGTTGCTGCCGGGAATGGAGCTGGAGGTTGTGCAACGCTTTCCCGCGTTCGTGTTGCGCATGGGCTACGCTGAAATCGCAATAGATGAAACGCTGGCAGCGATCGTGCGGGTCAGGAGAATCTAAAGACCGGCTGGCCACGTCTCATTGTCGATTCATGCCCACTTCATCGCCGTCCTGTTAACATGTACGCGGCCACCTAAGCGGTGGCCGGTGCGGGACAGCAGCAAGCCATCGGCCGCACGCTCACCGGGACGGCCCCCGGTATCGGAGCGCGAAATCCGACGGCCTCCAGCCCTCGCTCGGTGGATCCGAAATGAGCGGGGGCTGATTCTTTCCGTATCTCACGCGCGATTCAAGATGGATTCACGTGCTCCAACACATATTGCGCGCGGCACCAGAGAAGGTGCCATCCTCGCAGGGAGGTGAATCATGTTCGGAGTGACGCGCAAGACCCCGCGCGATCCATGGTTTGAGCTGCTGTACAACCTGGAGCGGCGCATGGGGCGGGTGTTCAATGAGCCCTTCTCCACCTTTGAGTGGCCGGTGGGGGAGGTAACGACCGCGGCCTGGACGCCGGTCGTGGACATTTTTGAGGAGCAGGACTATCTCCGCATCGTTGCGGAGGTACCGGGCGTGAACCCGGAGAATGTGAAGATCCTCGTCGAGGGCAACCTGCTCACGATCCAGGGCACGAAGGAGCAGATCGCCGAGACAAAGACGGAAAAGGTGCATCGCTATGAGCGGACCTATGGCGCGTTCGAGCGTAGCTTCACCCTTCCCGCCACGGTGGACGCGGAGCATATCAAGGCCAACTACGAGATGGGTGTCCTGACGTTGACGCTGCCCAAGGTCGAGAAGGCCAAACCGCGGGAGATCAAGCTGGAGGTGGTGCCCGAGAAGAAGCAGCTGAAAGGCTGAGTGGAATCTTGGGCAGACGGACGCCCCCGATGCACGACGCATCGGGGGCGTTTCAATCACTCAGCAGCTGCTGATACGGAAGAGGGTATATACCGGACACATCCGAAACAGCGCCGTGCCGATCAAGATCACTCCAATGAATCCGACGCCGAGCGCAACGAGCGGCCGATCCTGGAGGGCCGCCGAGTTCAACAGCAGCACGGCTCCCACAAACCCGCGGACACCCGCGTCGAGCCATCCCACGTTCTTGGAGCTCATGGAACAAATCTTCGACAGCCGTAGTGAACATCTCGGCAATTGGCTATGAGCGCCCCTTCATCCGTGGTCGCGGTGCCCAACGCGGCGGTATAATGGTCCATGCCTGAGAATCCGAAGGCCACGGTCGCCTGCCCGTTTTGCGAGACCCTCAACCGCGTGGACTTGGGTCGGATCGGACAGCATCCCAAGTGTGGAAAGTGCGGTAAACCGATCCTGTTGGACCGTCCGATCGCAGTGTCCGACGCGAACTTCGCGCAAGTCACGACCGATACGACGGTGCCGGTGGTGGTCGACTTCTACGCCGATTGGTGCGGGCCTTGCAAGATCATGGCGCCGCTGCTTGATGACGTCGCGCGACGCCGGGCGGGAGAACTTCTGGTTGTGAAGCTCGACACCGACCGCAATCCGGTCACTGGCCAGCGATTCGGGATTCGAGGCATACCTACGTTGGTTGCGTTTCGCGGCGGCAAGGAGGTGGGGCGCCGAGTGGGTGCCGTTCCTCCCGCGGAGCTCGAAGCTTTTCTAAGCACAATCTAGCTTTGGAGAATTCCCTGCGAGTGTCTGTAATCGGTGCGGGGCCGGCGGGATTGGTGGCCGCGCTCGAGCTGGCCCGCGGCGGCGCTAACGTCACGGTGTACGAACAGCATCGTTCGCCGGGCGGCCACTTCCCCGGTGACTTTCAGGCGTTCGAGAACTGGACCACCGACACCGACGTCCTCACATGGCTCGAAGAGCTCGGCGTCGCGGTTGACTTCCCCTGTCGGCCTACCAACCGCATCACGATCGCCGACGCTCGACTCGCGCACTACGTGGTCGCGTCGGGCCGTCCACTCTGCTATCTGGTAAAACGCGGTCCCGAAGAGGACTCGCTCGACCGGCGCCTCGCCGCGCAGGCCGCGGCGCACGGCGTGGCGTTCCGCTACGGCGAGCGCGTGCACGCCGCAGACCTCGCCGGGCCCGTGATCGTAGCCACCGGGCCCCGGAGGACGGATGGCATCGTAGCCGGTATCGTGGCGGAGACCTCGCACGCGGACCAGGTCGCGGCGATCACCAGCGACGCCGTTGCACCGAAGGGTTATGCCTACTGCGTCGTGTGGTCGGGCCGGGCCACGCTCGCGACCGTCGTGATGCGCGATTTCGCGCGCGCCTGGGCGTACCTGGCCGCGGCGCAGCGCGCCTTTGCACGTCTCGGGCTGGCGGATTTCCGTGGCGCCCGCCGGTTCGGGGGCCGGGCGCACGTCGGCGTTGGGGATCCGCTGCTCCAAGGGTCCTGCCTCTATGTCGGCGAGGCGGCTGGCCTTCAGGACTACCTGTTCGGGTTCGGGCTGCGGTACGCGATGCTGTCCGGGCACCTCGCTGCCCGGGCGCTACTCACAGGTGAGCGGTACGACGCACTCGTGGCGCAGCATCTGCGGAGCGGGCTGCGTGCTGGGTTCGTCAATCGCCTCATGTTCGACCGCCTCGGCGACCGCGGTTATCGGTGGCTGGCGCGGTGGCTGAGCTGGGGCGACGGCCGGCGGCGCGTGCGCCGACTCTACGCGTTTTCCACGTGGCATTGGGTGCTCTGGCCCCTGGTGCGCTCCCGGCCTTGAGATCCCTTACCGTTGCGTCCACGCGAGCTGGCGCTTTTCTAAGGTCGATCTAACCAGCGGAGCGTCGCGACTGCGCTGGCGGGAAGCGCGTAGATGAGCGTCCTGCCCGACCAGCGGATCGCGAACCGCTGTTCCGCGGCGCCCGTGTTCACCACGATGAGCACCCGCGAGCGGTCGGGATTCCTGAACGCGACGCTCTCGAGCCCCGCCACGCCGGATGACGATTCGATGCGGCGCGCGCCTTGGCGTACGAACCGGCTGGCGTGCGCGAGCACGTAATACTCGTCGTTGCGCGTCACGGCGCCCGATTTGGGGTCGATGGTGACCACGCCACGGCAATTGCCGCATCCGCCGAGGTGTGGACCATGGTTCTCGTCCAGCGCGAGATTCCAGAACAGCACACCTCGCGCCCAGTTGCGCGTCGCCCCGATGATCAGGTGGCTCATGCCCCAAAGGAGATTCTCCGCGAACTTCGGTGCCCAGTCACCGCCTGAGCATTCCGTGAAGTAGGCATCCACCGCGGGATAGGCGTCGTGCACCGTCCCCTGGGCGGATACGTCACCGCCATAGCAATGCCACGCCACTCCTGCGACATAGCGGCGCGCCACGCTGTCGGCGAGGACCTGGAGCGGCGACTGCGGCTGATCCCAGTTGTGATCCCAATCGAAGATGAGCGTCCGGGATCCGGCTCGCGCGAGACGTGGGCCCAGGTATGCGCCGATTAGGCGCGCCCGCGCGGGCGGCTCGAGCCGCATCCCCGGATAGTCTCCAGGCTCGTAGTGCGGCTCGTTCTGCACCGTGAGCGCAAAGATCGGCACGCCCTCGACCGCGTAGGCGTCGACGTAGCGCGCCAGATACTCCGCGAACGGCCCGTACGCATCGGGACGCAACGTGCCCCCGATGAGCTTGTCGCTGGTCTTCATCCAGGCGGGCGCGCTCCACGGCGACGCCATGATCTTGAGCTCCGGGTTGATCGCCAGTGCACGCCGCAGCACCGGCAGCCGGTGCGCGCGATCGGGTTCGATCGAGAAGCGCAGCAGCGACGAATCGCGCTGTCCCGGTGGCATGTCGTCGAAGGTGTAATGGGTCGGTGAGAAATCGGCCGCGCCGATGGTGAGTCGCGTGAAGCTCAAGCCGATCCCCCCCCCGTTGTCCCGGTCGAACAGCTCACGCAGCAACGAATCGCGACGATCGGGCGGGAGACCGTTGATCAGCAACGCGGAGGCGTCGGTGATTGCCGCGCCGAAGCCCACGATCTCTTGATAGGAGGGGCTGTCGGCGACGGCGATCGTGGGAAGCCCGGTGGTGTCCCGGGAAGAGAACGCCACGTCGGGCTCGCGCGCGAGGAGTTTGCGCTGGTCGCCGGTGGTCACCCACACCGAGGCGACGGGGGGGGGCCGGCTGCACGCGGCTGCGAGGACGACGAGCGGCGCGAGGAACCCCTTTATTTCTGTTTCCCCGCGAGCTGGCGCAGCACGTACTCCAGGATTCCGCCGTGCTTGTAGTACTGCAGCTCCTGCGGCGTATCGATACGGACCAGCACCTTGAACTTCGTCACCTTGCCGTCGTCCGCGGTCGCGGTGACCGTCAGCTCCTTCGGCATATCGCCGAGGTCGAGGATGTCGTAACGCTCTTGGCCGGTCAGGCCCAGCGTGGCGGGATTCTGTCCCGTCGCAAACTGCAGCGGCAGGATGCCCATCCCCACGAGGTTCGAGCGATGGATCCGCTCGAAACTCTCCGCGATCACCGCGCGGATGCCAAGCAACCGGGGGCCCTTGGCCGCCCAGTCGCGTGACGATCCCGAGCCATACTCCTTCCCGGCCAGCACGACCAGCGGCGTCCCCTCGGCGGCGTACTTGAGCGACGCGTCGTAGATCGTCATCCCCTCGCCGTCCGGCAGGTGTACCGTGAACGGCCCCTCGGTTCCCGGCGCGAGCAGATTCTTGAGACGCACGTTGGCGAATGTGCCGCGCACCATGACTTCATGATTGCCGCGGCGCGCACCGTACGAGTTGAAGTCGAGCGGTGCAACACCGTGACCGACGAGATACTGGCCCGCGGGACTTGTCTTGCGAATCGACCCCGCCGGCGAGATGTGATCGGTCGTGATGCTGTCGGCCAGGAGGCACAGCACGCGGGCGCCGCGGATGTCGCGCACCGGGCCCGGCTCGGCGGGCATGCCGTCGAAGTAGGGCGCGCGGCGGATGTAGGTCGATGTCGGCTCCCACGCGAAGCGGTCGCCTTCGGGCACCGGCAGCCCGCGCCAGCGCTCGTCACCGTCGAACACCTGCGCGTAGCTCTTGCGAAACATCGCGGACTTGATCGAGCGGTCGATGACGTCGGCGACTTCCTTGGCGGACGGCCAGATGTCGCGCAGGAACACGGGCCCGTCGATACCGATCCCGAGCGGTTCGTTGTGGAAGTCGATGTCGATGCGGCCCGCGAGCGCGTACGCCACGACGAGCGGTGGCGAAGCGAGATAGTTTGCGCGCACTTCCTGCTGAATCCGGCCCTCGAAGTTGCGATTCCCCGACAGCACCGAGCATACGACGAGGTCGCATTCGGCGACCGCCGTGGATACGGCCTCGGGCAGCGGCCCGGAGTTGCCGATACAGGTGGTACAGCCGTAGCCGACGAGGTGAAAGCGCAGCGCTTCGAGCGGCTTCATGAGGCCCGCCAGCTCGAGGTAGTCGGTGACGACCTTGGATCCCGGCGCGAGGCTCGTTTTCACCCACGGCTTGCTACGCAGCCCGCGTTCGACCGCCTTCTTGGCCATGAGGCCGGCGGCGACCATCACCGACGGGTTCGACGTATTGGTGCAGCTCGTGATCGCGGCGATCACGACCGAGCCGTGATGCAGCACGCACTCGACGTCGTCGATGCGCAGCGTCGCATGCGTCGGTCGGGCCGGTGGCGCTGTAAGCCCAGCCTGACCGCCTTCACCCTCCCACCGTCCCACCGGAAGGGCATTTACCGGAGGCGCCGCGGGTTTCAACAATGTTGGCAATGCGTCCGCGAACCCCTTCGGCACCTCCCGCAGCCCCACGCGATCCTGCGGCCGCCGTGGCCCCGCCATGCTCGGCTCCACCGTGGCGAGATTGAGCTCGAGCGTATCCGAGTAGACGGGCTCCGGTGCGTCGGGCGTGTGGAAGAGGCCCTGCTCCTTCATGTACGCCTCGACCAGCTGCACCTGCTCAGCCGGCCGGCCCGTGAACTCGAGGTAACGCAGCGTTTCCTGATCGACGGGGAAGATGCCGATGGTCGCCCCGTATTCGGGAGCCATGTTGCCGATCGTGGCGCGGTCGGCGAGCGGCAGCGTGGATACGCCCGGGCCGTAGAACTCGACAAACTTTCCGACGACACCTTTCGCGCGCAGCATCTGCGTGACGGTGAGCACGAGATCGGTCGCGGTGGCGCCCTCGCTGAGGCGTCCACTCAGCCGGAAGCCGATGACCTGCGGGATGAGCATCGACACCGGCTGGCCGAGCATCGCCGCTTCCGCTTCGATGCCACCCACGCCCCATCCAACCACACCGAGCCCGTTGATCATCGTCGTATGGGAGTCAGTACCAACGAGCGTATCGGGATACGCCTGTGTCGTGCCGTCGTGCCGACGTGCCGACGTGTCATCGGCCGTAAAAACGACTCTGGCCAGGTATTCGAGATTCACCTGGTGCACGATTCCCGTATCCGGCGGCACCACCTTGAAGCCCGTGAACGTCTTCTGCGCCCAGCGGAGCAACGCATAGCGCTCGCGATTGCGCTGGAACTCGAGATCGGCGTTCACCTGGAACGCGGTCTTGGTCCCGAACTCATCGACGATGACCGAGTGATCGATGACGAGCTCGGCGGGGAGTAGCGGGTTTACCCGCTTGGGATCGCCGCCCATCTGGACGATCGCGTCGCGCATCGCGGCGAGATCCACGACCGCCGGCACGCCCGTGAAGTCCTGCAGCAGCACGCGCGCCGGCATGAACGCGATTTCCTCATCCGGCAGCTTGCGCGGCTCCCAGCGCGCCAGCTTCTCGATGTCCTCGGCTCGAACCACGCGGCCATCTTCGCGCCGCAGCAGGTTCTCCAGCAGGATCCTGAGCGAATACGGGAGTCGGGCGACGGAGAGACCGCGGCGCTCGAGCGCATCGAGCCGGAAGATCTCGTAGGACCGCCCGCCGGCTTTGAGTGTGGCACGGCCGCCGAAACTGTTGGCGCTCATTGCGGCAGCACCTTCACGGCGACGACGAAGTACTCCGTTTCGCCGAAGCAGGTTGTTGGAACACCCTTGTGCTGTTGGTAACTGAGCGCGACGCGCCGGCCAAGCGACTGATTGATATGCTCGGCCACGTTGTCGTCACGCACGGTGAAATAGAACTTCTCCGGGTTGGTTCCCGGCATCGACACCATGGCTAGCTCACCCTCCCACGTTTTGCAAAGCCAGCCCCGCTTGGAGAACTTCTGAACGAAGCCCGCACGTTCTCCCTCAGAATAGCTCCACTGGAGTGCGGACCACGTGTACAGCGCGAAGATGAGTATCGGCGTCAGCAGGATCCCCGCGATGATGAACTTGCGCTTGCGCGTGAGCTGGAAATTGAATTTTAGATTCACGGGGCGGAATCTACTTCGTACGTTTCCTTGCGATAAGGCATGAAGCCACGGGCGATGTAATTCGGGAGGGCGTTGGCATGATCCAGCGTACAGGTATGCAGCCACACGCGGCGTGGGCCGAGACCCCAGGCGTCGCGCACGGCGCTGGAAAGCAGATGTTTCCCGAAGCCACGCCCAAACTCGCCTGCAACGATTCCGAAATAGGCGATTTCTACCGAATCGTCTTCCGCGACGCGCCGCAGCTCGTACCATCCCGCCAGGCTCGCCGCGGTCTTGGTGGTTTTCCGTGTCGCGACGAACAGTTGAATCGCCGGATCCGCCAGGTGCGCGGCGATTTCCTGATCCGTCCAATCCCAGCGGTCGCGCCAGTGGAATGCCTCACCGACGGTCCGATAGCACATCCGGTACAGCTCCGGTTGCGGATTCGGCGCCCGCCCAATGGCGACGTCCGGAAAATCCCCGAATGACGCCTTGAATTGGGAGCGATCCGTAAGCTCGAGATAGGTGCGAGTGGCCTGCATGTCCGAAATCTAGGTGTCAGGTGTCTGGTGTCAGGGCCGTCTTGTCTGACACCTGACACCTGGCACCTGACACCGTATTTTGTCCTCATGACCTTCAACAAAATGGGCACGCTGCCCCTGCCGCTGGCGCTCCATCTGGCAACGTACACCGTAATCGGTTTGTTCTGCGCCTTTGCGGGCAGTCTCAACCTCATCGATCCGACGAAGATCTTTCCCAACGCCGTCATCTTTCTCGGCCTCGCGGGGTTCAGCTGGGGATATGTATTTGGCATTCTGATGGCGCGGAAGGAAGTCCTGGGTCTGGGTCTCCTCGCCAGCATCGGCTATGTGGTGGCGGGCATCTGGCAGCTGGGCCCGCACTGGGCGCTGGGCGTTCTGTTCCTCGCTATCGGCGCATACGGCTTGGCCGCGCTCGCCCTCTATCGCCGGCAGATACTCGAGGCATAACCCTCAGCCGATGACGTCGTCCCGCACCGGGGCGGCGGGCAGCTCCACCACGAACTTCGCGCCACCCAGGGTGCCCGAGTCTTCCAGCCAGATCCGGCCACCCACCTCCGCGACCACACGCTGACAAATCGAGAGCCCGAGTCCCGATCCTTCGTCGGGACTCTTCGTCGTGAAAAAAGGATCGAAGATCCGGCTCCGCACATTGGGCGGCACGCCGGGTCCTGAGTCTTCGACGGTGAGACGCACCCAGTCCTCCCGGGCCTCAGTCGCCAGCTCGATCACCGCATTGGGACGCCCGCGCACGGCGTGCTCCGCGTTCGTCACGAGATTGATCACGACTTGCTGCAGCTCCTGGCCGAGGCCCAACACCGCTTCGGCGCCCTGATCCATGCGCGTGCGCACTTCGATGTTGTCGGCGCGGAGTACACGCTGGCGGATCTCGGCCACGTCGCGGACCAGCTCATTGAGCTGAATCCGCACGGGCGTGGTGTCGGCGCGGCGCGCCAGGCGCAACAGGCTGCGCACGATACGGGCGGCGCGATCCACCTCCCGCACGATCGTCGCGGCGGCGGTGCTGGCCTCGGCGTCCTGGGTCGAGCGGCCCAGCAGCTCCGCTTCCATGCGAATCGCGGCGAGCGGATTGTTCACCTCGTGCGCCACACCGCTCGCGATCTCCCCGACCGTGGCCAGCTTCTCGCGCGCAATGAGCTCGCGCTGCGCGCGCAGCTCGTCGGTCCGGTCATACAGCGCGACCAGCAGATCCTGCGAGCCAAGGCCGCGCAGGTCCGTCACCGTGCAATCGCAGATGCGGCGCTCCCCCGAGCTTTGGGTGACAAGCACCCGTCCGTGCCATGGATCCCCCTCCTGACGGCCCGACAACATGAGCCGCACGGTGAGCCCGCTCGGCGCGAGCCCGAGCTTCTCGAGATGGCGGCCGACGGCCGCTTCCTTCGACTCCAGCCCGAACACCTGCATGGCCGCTCCGTTCAGCAGCCGGACCGTGCCCGCGGTATCCACCAGTGCCATCGGCAGGGGGCTCGCGTCAACCATCGCCCGGGCTCGGTCGGCGGCAGCACGGGTTGCGGCGACAGCTTCGGAAAGCTCGATGCCCCCGGCGATGTGAGCGGCGACGGCGGACACGTAATGGAGATCGTGCAAGCTGAACGCTGGCGTGGCCGACGCGTCCGACTTCTGATACCGCAGCAGCCCGACCGCGCCGACCGTTCCGTGCGACGTGCGCAGCGGCGCGATGAGCGCGGCGCGTACTCCCTCGGCCAGCGCCTTCGCGACGGGGCTCGCATCGGCTTCCGCCCGAAAATCGGCCGTATTCAACGGTTCACCGGTGCGCACCACTCGACCGGTCGCGCTCGTCTCGAGTCCGAGGATCAAGCCATCCACCGTCGATGCCTCGCCGAGCGCAGGGGAGACTCGCAAGTTCTCACCGTCCGGTTGCTTCAACGCAACGAATGCGCCCTGCGCCTCGACGAGCTCCATCAAACTCTGGAGTGTATAGCGCAGCAACAGCTGCGTCTCCGGCGCGGCGAGCAGCCAGCGCGCGAGCTCGACGACGAAGCTGCCAAGCCGCCGCTCGCGCTCCAGCGCGGCCCGCCGTCCGACCATGACCGCGAGGCGGGAGGAGAACTCGATTGCCGCCTCGAGCTCTGAAGCCGGGAGCGCCGCTGGGGCGCCCGCGAGCGTCGCTGCGACGTGCCGTCCGTCGGGATCGCGCCAGTCCGCGGTCAGGCTGCGCCCCGAGCGGTCGTCGGTACCCGCGCTGACCGATCCGCCTTCGCTGATCCCCTGGTACCGAATGGACAGGCGCGCGCCGCCGGCCCAGGCGCTCAGAATTCCGGCGGCCGCGTGCCAGAAGTCCGCCGACCGTTTCGCATCGCTCGCTTCCCGAAGCAGCGCTTGCAAGGCTTCTCGCATGCGGGGACGAATATATGGGGTCGGGAACCGTGCGGCGTTCTGGGAGCATGAGCACGATTCTCACACTGGCGGACGGGGGATCCGCCCCCGGTCCCGCACAGTCCCCTGTCCCAGTTACGTCTTCTGACGATGCCGAGCTCCTAGATGCGTATTCCCGCGCCGTGAGCGGCGTGGTCGAGCGCGCCGCTCCCGCCGTCGTAAGCGTCGAGGTCCAGCACCGGCGCCGCGGGGGCGGCGGCGGGTCGGGATTCGTCTTCACGCCTGACGGATTCATCCTCACAAACAGCCACGTGGCACACGGCGCAACCAAAACGGATGTAGCGTTCGCGGACGGCCGGCGTCTCCGTGCCGAGCTGATCGGAGACGACCCCGACACGGATCTCGCGATTCTCCGCGTCGACGCCTCGTCGCTGGTCGCGGCGCCGCTCGGCGACTCCGCGGCACTGCGCGTGGGTCAGGTCGTCATCGCCATCGGGAATCCACTGGGCTTTCAGAGCACCGTCACCGCCGGTGTCGTGAGTGCGTTGGGGCGGTCGTTTCGCTCCGTTTCCGGGCGATTGATCGATAACGTGATCCAGACGGACGCGGCGCTCAATCCCGGGAATTCGGGTGGCCCGCTCCTCGACTCACGCGGCGGCGTGATCGGTGTCAACACCGCGGTAATCCTGCCGGCGCAGGGCATCTGTTTCGCGGTCGCGGTGAACACCGTCAAGCTCGTCGTGGGCCAGCTGATCGCGCACGGGCACGTGCGTCGCGCCCGCATCGGTGTGGGTGGGCAGAATGTGGCGTTGCCCCGTCTCGCGGTTCGAGCGCATCGCCTCATGCAGCCCAGCGGTGTGCTGATCACGACGATCGAGCCAGGTAGCCCAGCCGCGCGCGCGGGATTGCAGCCTGGCGACATCATCGTCGCGTTGGGCGGGGACCCCGTTCATGGGATCGACGATTTGCATCGCGCACTTACGGGCGAACGGATTGGTGCGCCCACTACGGTTGTCGCTGTCAGAAAGGCAGAGCGGCTGGAGTTGGCCATCACCGCGGCGGAGTCCACACGTTCGTAGGTGTGACGTGACTGTGACAGCGCCAGTGTTGACGCGGCCCCATGCCGCTAAGTATCGTTCCGTCATGACGTTTCGCGCTTGCTGTCTAGATACGCTCCACAAGACCGAGAACCTTCACGGGGGCACGGGCGCTAGCTGACGCGATGCAGATGGTCGCAACTCAGACGACGGCCCGCGCCAAAATGGAGCGGGCCTTTTTCGTGTGAGGAAACAACGAAGGGGGATGTGGATGAAGAAGCATTACCTATTGGCGAGTGACTTCGATCAGACGTTGAGCTTTAACGACTCCGGCATCGTGCTGAGCGAGATGCTGGGGATAACGCGTTTTCGTGAGAAAGTCGCGGCGCTCTCTAATCTCAATCTCGTGCAGCAGGGCGCCGAGCTGGCGTATCTGCTCGCGAATGATCCCGAATACGCCCGAGTCACGCGTAACGATCTGCTCGAGGTCGGACGCCAGGTCCGCCTCAAGCGCAACGTCGAGCTGCTCACCCGGATGCTCGCACAGGGCATCGATGGCAACCGCTTCGATTTCTACGTGATCTCGGCCGCGCCTCAGGAAGTCGTGCTGTCGGCGCTCGAGGGCATCGTCCCGGCCGATCACATCGTGGGTACGAGGTTCGAGTTCCAGCCCGACGGTGGGAAGATCGGGACGCTCGAGCGCGTGGCGGCGGGTTACGGCAAGGTCGCCGCGGTGGAGGAAATCCGCGCGCGGCACGTCGTGCCGCGCGACCAGGTCGTCTACGTCGGCGACGGACAATCGGACATTCCGGTGATGCTGCACGTCAATCGTGGCGAGGGCTTCACGATCGCCGCGTCTGAAGCGCGTGAGATCGCGCAGATCGCCAAGCGCACGGTGATAAGTGACGACGCGCTGTCGGTGCTGGTGCCGATTCTCGAAGAGATCGCCGGGTTCGGCCCGAGCCAGATTCGGGCGCTGTTCGAGGACCAGGGGCTCGTGATTCAGGAGTGGGACCGCGTGCGCACCGATTGGCTGACCATTCGGGACGGCGCGGGGGACGGCATCATCCGACTCGACGCCGCGGCGAACGCCTAACCAGGAAACGTGACGGGGGGGGTGGCGGCTAGGCGCGCCACGCGAGGGCGCCGGCAGGCACATACACCAACGCTGCAGTGATGATCTGGCAGATATGTGCCGCCGAGCGCCCTCGCGTGAAACGCGCCGGCGCGGCCACCCCCGCGTCACGTCATGCAGACTTTCTAACTAACCGCGTATCGCTCCCAGGAATCGGGCCGGGCTGGGCGTGTAGCCGGGGAAGACCGCTCCCAGATCTGTGGCTCCCAGGTGGCGCGACAGGATTTCACCGAACAGGTCGCGGAAGTCGGTCGTGACGGCGACGTCGCGGCCCTCGAAGCGTTGCTCGACGCTCAGCCCCGGCCACCGGCCGAGCACGCGGCCGCCGTTCACCGGCCCGCCGAGCGCCAGCATGGCGGTGGCGTGCCCGTGGTCGGTGCCGCTGTTGCCGTTTTCACGGATGGTCCGACCGAATTCGGACATCGTGAGCACGACGACGCTGCGCATGCGATCGCCCAGATCGCGATTGAACGCCGACAGCGCGAGCCCCAGCTCGCGGAGGCGCGCGGCGAGCTGGCCGTCACTTGAACCCTGGTTTACGTGTGTGTCCCAGCCGCTGCAGTCCGCGAAGGCGATCTCCAATCCCACGTCCGCTTTGATCAGCTGCGCGATCTGGAGCAGCGTCTTGCCTAACCGGCCCGGCGGATAGTCGGCGCCGGCGGCGGGACGGTACTGCGTCGGGTCGGCGCGCTTCAACATCTGGACCGCCTCGAACCCCTCCCGTGACGACGACGCCAGCAGGCCGGTCCCGGCGCCGTCATACAGCTCTTCGAATGCCCGGGTCAGGCGGTCGTGCGCCGCTTCCTGCGGAACGCGCAGCCCGAACGCCTGGAGATCATCGATAGCAAGGGACGGTGCGCTGCCCGCGAGGATGCGCGGCAGCTGCGGCCCGAAGCCGACGGCGCGAAAGGCGGTTGTCGCGTGCTCCTGATCGTGCTGGCAATATCGGTTCACCCAGCCGTCCGCCGTGCTCTTCACGCCCGGCGTTCCGGTTTCCATGTAGTCCTGGGCGTCGAAGTGGCTGCGCGTGGCATCGGGGGATCCGATCGCGTGAATCGCCGCGAGGCTCTTGTTGTCCCAGAGCTCCTTGAGCGGCGCGAGACTCGGGTGCAGGCCGAAATGGCCATCGAGATCCACGACCGCTTCGGCAGGAACCGCGATGCGAGGGCGCTCCTGGTAGTAGGCCGTCTCGCCGTGCGGAACGATCATGTTGAGGCCGTCGACCGCACCGCGTTGGAAGAGGCACACGAGAACCGGACGGTCGGACGACCTGACGGCCGGACGGCCCACTGCGAAAGCCGCGCGTGCGAGGAACAGCGGATCGAGGCCCAGACTGACTAACGTCAGGCCGCAGGCCCTCACGAAAACGCGTCTAGAAATGGTCATTGTTTTTGGAAGTCGGGGCCGCCCAGCGCGAGACCAACCGCGAGCGCCCGTGCTTGAATGGGATCGGTTACATCGGCCAGCTGCTCCAGGATCACGCTCTTGGTATGCGCCGACATCGTGCCGGCGAGCAGCTGCTGATCGATCATATCGACGAGCTTGGCATGATCGTCGGTGGGGG